>Ga0209183_1000200_pt1 | contig 28509 bp, 27 predicted proteins | sample LHCtaG_2_FD_184120 | JGI IMG/M metagenome (GOLD analysis project Ga0209183, IMG submission 184120) | Hot spring microbial communities from Little Hot Creek, USA to study Microbial Dark Matter (Phase II) - LHC4sed_replicate (SPAdes)... | ecosystem: Environmental > Aquatic > Thermal springs > Hot... | reverse complement strand
TAAATTGTAATAGTATAAAATGATAGTAGAATTGAAAATTAATTTATCTGTTTTAACGAATAGTTCTATAAATATTTATGTATCATATCAATTTAATTATAGATAATATAAAAATTGTTAACTATTTTACCCTAAAGTATTTGGGGTGAGAAAATGATAAAAATAGGTGTTGTTGGTGCTGGTAGATGGGGTACAAATCATATCAGGGTTTTATCTGAACTTAGCAAAGAGCTGCCTAATAAACTCATGTTTACTGCGATATGTGATATTGATATATCTAAAGCTCTAAACCTAGCTAAAACATATAATATTCCTCATGTGTTTAGCGACATTTTCGAGTTTTCTAAGCATGTAGATGCTGCTGTTATTGCTACACCTATAGAGACGCTATCTAATGTGGCATTAAAGATGATTGATAGGGGTAAACATGTTCTTATTGAAAAACCTGCTGCAATAACATCTAAAGATATTATAATGCTTGAGGACTTTGCCAAGAAAAAGGATGCAGTAGTAGGAGTAGGTTATATAATGCGATTTACCTCTGTTATAGATTTTATCAAACCTTCTCTAACTAAATTTAGCCCAATATTTATATTGTTCAGAAGATTCTCCAGAAGACCTGGACATATTAAGAAAATCCATATAGTATTTGATTTAGCGGTTCATGATATAGATCTATGTCTATATCTTACAGATGCTGATAGCTGGAAACTAGAATATGCTAAAATATTTCATACAGATATCGATGATAGTGTTATATCCGTTTTAAAGGTGAAAGATCTGTATTGTAATATACACATCGATGGAGTTTCATTACATAAGGTTAGAGAAGTAGATATAGTAGGAGCCAAGGCCTTTGTTAGAGGCAATATTGCTGAAGATACTATTATGATAAAATGGGACAATGGGGAATTCAATGTTTTAAAGCTTCAAGACGAGGAACCATTAAAAAAAGAATTGAGAAGCTTTATAGAGGCGATAGAGCTGAGAAAATATGGAAAACTAGCAAATCTTAGTGACGCCTTCAAAGTTTTAAAAATTGTTGAAGAAATTATGAACTACACAACTTAATATTAATTGATAATAAATTTTATCTTGAAGATAAAAAGATGATATAATAGAAAATAAAATCCTTTATATAACTGCTATACTTATAATGAAATATTTAACTCTATAACTAATTTAATTTGCAGTAAATATGAATTCTAAGCTAAGCTTAAAATTTCTAAATTAAGCTGAAATAACAAAGCTGGTGAAATCATGGAACCGCAGAAATATATAGAGTTTTTGCAGACAAGAAGAAGCATTAGGAAATATAAAGACGAAGATGTTCCAATGGATATAATACTTAAGATTCTCGATGTTGCTAGATATGCTCCAAGTGCAAGAAATTTACAGCCATGGGAATTCATAATTATTATGAATAAAGCAATCAAGGATAAGCTTGCCGCTGTCTATCCTTGGCCGCAACCAATAAGAGAAGCACCTATAGGAATTGTTGTTGCATGTGATTCTAAAGTATCGCCATATACATATCAAGTAGATTGTGCAAATGTTATAATGTATATAATGCTAGCTGCACATGCATATGGGCTTGGGACAGTATGGCAAGGAATAGTAAGAGATGAAGAGAAACAGCAAGTTCAGCAAATTCTTAATATACCACGTGAAAAAATACCAATAGCAATAATAGCTCTTGGTTGGCCAGCCGAAAAACCTGAAGCAAGGCTTAGAAAACCATTAGAGGAAATAACACATGTTGATGTCTATGGCAATAAACTTAAAAAGAAACTTTAGCAATATTTAATTGAAGCTCAATATAAGTTTCATGGGTTTTATATTATTAAATGCATGGCTAGGATAGCAAGAGACAAATAAAGTTAAACAAATATATAAATCTTTTTATAAATGATTTTAATTAAATTATTATACAATATGTTAATGGTTTTAAATATGAAGATTATCAAAATAGTTTTACAAGGTGTAATAAGGGGAACTGGTTTTAAGGCTTATATATATTTATTAGCTAAGAGTCTTAGATTAAAAGGATATATAATGGATATAGATGAGGAAAAAGAGCTTATTTGTGTAGAAGGTGATGAGGGTCAAATTAATATATTCTTAGATAGTCTAAATAAAGGGCCGCCATTTACATTAATCAATAGTGTAACAGTTTCAGAGTCACATGAATCTTGTCACACTTCAGAGTTTGAGATATATTATAGAGAGTTTTAGATATGCTATGATATATTCATAGATATAGTTTCTATTGCTGCTTCAAATCTCTGTTTTATGCTATTTATCATTTTATTCATAATTTCCTTTGCTACTTCATCTGCTTTTTCTTTATCTTTATTAGAATACATTATATAAAGCTCTATTATTGGTTTTCCTGGCATTCCTTCCTTTGGATGTGACTTTATATAGACTTCAGGTGGGCTATCCTTAAGAATATTTTTTATTAGTGGTGCTAGAGATGACTCAGATACGCCAGTAATTTTCAGTAGAATCTCAGCTATGTAAAGTGATGGACCGATTGATCTGAGTTTTGGCTCGATTAATGACTCCCACATAGCCTCCATTTCCTGGGGTACACCAGGTAGAGAAACTATTATTGTATCTTCCACTTCAAGCCAGCAACCAGGTGCTGTACCTATAGGATTTGGTATAGCAATGCTTCCTTCAGGAAGATAGGCCATCTTTATTCTTTCTTCAGTTAAGGGCATATTTCTAGCCTTGTATTTTTCTTTAACAATATTAAAAGCTTCATCATTTAAAACAAGCTTTTTATTTAAAGCTTTTGCAACGGCCTCCAAAGTTCTGTCATCATATGTAGGGCCAAGACCTCCTGTTGTTACAATAATCTTAGGTTTTTCATTTAATACTATCGTCAAATATCTAGCAATAGTATCAACATCATCTATTAATGATATAACCCCAACAACTCTAAACCCGAGCAAGGTGAGTCTTCTACCTAGATATGAAGCATTTGTATTTACAATTCTTCCTTGTACTACTTCTGTTCCTAGTGTGAATATCCATGCATTATATATTGTCAATTGCTTAAACCCACTTTTTTAAAGAGGGTAAAGCCTTAAAAGCTTTATGAAATATATATCTCAATGATGTTATTCAATAAACTAGATTTGGGCTAAAGCATAAGGCTAGACTTCTATTTTGTATAAAATATATATAACATTATTTATAGAAGACATTCTAATGACTTGGCTACTGCTGTCTCCCTTTTATGACAGGTTTTGTCCACGATCCTCTCTTAACCCATATAAGCGATGCTATTCCAGAAAATATATTACTTAAACCAAATGCGATCCAAACACCGTTAGAGCCTAGATATAATGATAAAACATATCCAAGACCTATTCTTACAATCCAAAGTCTTATAATACTTATTATAGTTGGATAAAATGTGTGTCCAGATCCTCTACCAACAGACATACCAACAAAAAATAAGCCAAAGAATGGTAATGTTCCAAGCGCCCATATTAGAAATCTTTCAGTTTCAAGATATATATTTATTGATAATAAACTATCATTGGATAAAAACAATGATATTATATTACCCCTAACTATATATGCTATTATACCTCCAACTATAAGGCTCAATCCTACAATAAGATTTGATGTCATGGCAGCTTGTTTTGCCCTGCCGATTTTTTGTGCTCCAAGACATTGACCTACAACAATTGCTGTAGCTTGGGTTAACCCCCACATTGCCGCATCAGCAATATCTATGATAGTAAAGCCTATCCCCCAAGCAGTAGAGGCAACAACTCCAAAAGCATTAATAAGTCTAAGTTGAAACATAAATGCAGTACTATTAAGTACATTCATGACTAGTATTGGTAAACCTATACGAATCATTGATTTAATCCAAAATGTATTTATATCTCTAGTGAATCTTATCTTTAGAAATGAAAATCTTTTAAAAACAATATAGACAAGAATTGCCCCTCCTGATATACGGGCTATTACAGTTGCTATTGCGGCACCTTTTATACCCATTTCTGGAAAAGGCCCTATACCTAAAATCATAAAAGGATCAAGAATAATATTGATAAAAGCTGATATTCCATTAATTATAGCGGGTCTTTTAGTATCACCAATACTTTGAAGGATTGTAGTAAAACAGAGTCCAAAATAGCTTGCTGTAAGGTCGAGAGTAATTATACCAGAGTATTCTAATACACCATCATATATTTCTTGAGGTACCGTAGTTATAGTTGTGAAGATTATAGGTCTAAGAAGATAATACGATATACCTAAAATAGCACCAAACGATGTTGAAACCGTAAGATACTGTCTGATAACCCTAGCAGCATCGCTATACATCTTTGCACCAATGTATTGTGAAATAAGGGATTGGTTCGCAGCACTTAGAGCCATAGCTAATGCTTGAAACAACATAAATGTCGGCCAAACCTGCCTAGGTACTGCTAAATCAACTGTTGAGTATTGTGAGAGCCAATAAGCATCTGCAACATTATAAGATATATTAATAAGTTGGACTAAGAGTAGAGGTGTTCCAAGCCTAAGTAGAACTTTATATATAGGGCCATGCAATATTTCATCTCTATATATATCGATAACTCTTTCGCTACTCTTACTCACTTTATGCACCTAGTATAAACATTTCATAGCTATATCAACTTGGTGTTAAACATATAGAATATTAAGGCTTATCTTAGTTGTTATTAAGTTTATAAGCCAATAAATTGTAATTAGTAGATAGTGTATTGAATAATAATAAATTGAATAGAATTATGAAGATATTTAAAGAGTTTATACTACTGTACCGCATTGTTTAAATCAGATAAGTATTTTTAGCTGTTTTATGTAGCTCTATTACATATCACAGCTATATTATTTTATTGGTGATTAACGCCTTGAAGCTTTATGCTGAGTGTATATCTTGTCAAATACAAGTAAGGTATAGAGATATATCAATGTTGATTAATGATGAGAGTAAACGTATTGAGGCGATGAAAAGAATAGTTGAGGAGTTAAATAGTCTCTTATCCTCATGTGGAGATAATGAAAGCTCTGTATGTGTACCAACATACATAGCAACGGAATTATTTAGAGTAGTTAAAAGGGTTTCTGGGATCGAAGACCCTTATCTGAAACTGAAAATGGAGGTCAATAGAAAGGCGCTAAACATTTATAGAGAGGCTAAGGAGATCATTTCAAGGCTAGGGAGATTCAGGGATAGGTTATTAATGGCAATAAAATTCTCGTTGATAGGAAATATGCTTGATACAGGTGTTATAGACTATAAACCTCCCAATATAGAAGATCTATTAAAGAAAGCAACAGAGCTTAGTATATATGGCGATATTTATAAAGCTTTAGAGCTTATCGAGGATTCAAAAAACATAGCTATGATTCTTGATAATGCTGGTGAAGCTGTTTTAGATAAATTAGTTGGCGAAGTTCTTAAAAATGAAAATAAAAATGTGGTAGCTATTATTAAAGGAGGAGCTTTTCAAAATGATATATCGATAAATGATGCATCTTATGCTGAATTAGAGAAAAGCTTTACTAAAGTCATAGATACAGGTTTAGACGCATCTAGTATTTTCTTTGATTATGTCCGAAAAGAGGTTTTAGATGTTATAGAAGAAGCTGATGTCATCATTTCTAAGGGTATGGCAAACTATGAATATCTAACTGAAGTTGAAGATTTAATAAAGAGGCCTATTATATATATGCTAGTTGCTAAATGTCGGCCAGTCTCTATACATAGTGGGGTACCATTGGGAAAACCAGCTATAGTTATTCATAATGTAGCTAAAACTTGAATTAACGTTGATAACAGTTTTTATATAGGTTAGTATATAGTGTATTGGTAAAAGCTTAGCTGAAGGTGTTGCTAACTGTCCTATGAATTGATATGGTGGAATAAGAAGAGGCCATGGGTTACATATATACTTGTTGCTCTTAATGTAATTATATATCTTGTAACATCTTCACAAAATCTATTTTATTCAACAACACAAGATTGGATAGATATGCTGGCATATATACCTGTGCTTCTTCAATATCCAGATCAATGGTATAGAATAGTCACAAGTATGTTTACACATGGCGATATATTCCACATATTCTTCAATATGTGGTTTCTATATATGTTTGGTAAAGAGATGGAGAGTGTTTTAGGAAGCATTAAATTTTTAACGCTGTACATCACCGCGGGGGTTTCGGCTATAATTTTCCATACAGGTTTTATCCCTCTTGGAGGTCCCATAAACCTTATTATACCAGCTGTTGGAGCTTCTGGTGCTATTAGTGGTATTCTTGGTGCTTATCTAATGTTATTTCCTAGAAGAAGATTGTCTATGTGTTATCTCTTTATAATACCTCTATGTTTTACTACAGTAGCTTCAGCTTTTCTATTATTCTGGTTTGCATTACAAGTTATCTATGGGTATCTAAGGTTCGGTAGTGTCGCATTTTTTGCACATGTAGGTGGTTTTGTTGCTGGAATAGCAATGATATATGTTTTATCTAGGAGAAGATATACTAGAGAGACAATATATGATTTTGGTTTATTTAAAGTATTCAGTACATGGGTAGAGCGAGTTGGATTAGGAAAAATCACTAAGATTATACTTGCTATGCTTTTATTAGCTGTAATGGCAGGTGGCATATATTCAGGAATTGTAGCACCGAATTTAAGAGGGGCATATGTAGTAGATATAAAGGTTTGGAATAGGGATCGAGGAAGCTATAGTGAAGACCAAGCGGTTTATGCGCCATTAACAGGGGATAGAATAGCTCCATCTAGAGATGATCCAAGGGTTATTTTTAACAGACTTTATTGGTCTGGGCTACTAAATGGCCCACCAGAAACATCGAAGATTATCTCAGATGCAAGGTTGATAAGATCGGAACAAGGTGTATCGATAAATATTATGGTTAATGGTGTAGCTGAATACGATAGTAATGGCGTTCTCATATATTTTAATGGAAGAATCGTAACAGATGTTCTAAAGATTTCACCTATATGGAATGTTGTTGTGGGTGTTGAAAGAAATATAGTTTATGATGTTAATATATCTTCAAAAGATTTAGCAGGGGAAACAGGAAAATATGTTGTAACTCCTCTTTCATATTTAAGTAGTGCAATAACTTTGTTTGCACTCTATATAGCTGTTAATAAAGATAAAGAAATTGTTGCAGAGGAGTCTATATTTCATATACCTCCACTAGTACCAGGACCTATATAGTGATAGTAATGAGTCATAGGAATTATGTAGTAGAGAGGTATAATGTATGTTTTGTTGTAACAAGCGATTCTGTTTATAAGGGACTTAAACCTGATGATATAAAACCTATTGCTGAAAGCATTGGTAATATTTGTAGAGGAGCCTCTCTCTATAGCTATAGTGTTGTTCCTAACGATGCTGAAAGAATTCGAGGCGAGGTTATTAAAGATGTAGAGAAATGTGAAGTTGTTATCGTTACTGGGGGTACAGGTATAAGTCCTAGGGATATAAGTGTTGAAGCTATTAAAGAAGTTGCCTATAGGGAGTTGCCAGGTTTTGGAGAAATATTTAGATTTCTTAGCTATAGAGAAATAGGTGTTGATGCATATCTTTCTAGAGCTTCAGCATATATAATTAACAATGCAATTGTTTTTATAGTTCCTGGAAATCCAAATGCAGTAAAACTTGCCTTAAAAGAGATAATCTGTGTAATAGCACCTCATGCAATATATGAATTAAAAAGACATCATTGAAAGCAATACATAGATAGCAATGGTGTATTGTATGTATGTCCGTAAACAAGAACAGTGAATATATAGGTGAAGCAGCTAAACTATCAGCTAATGCGGCACTTACATTATTCTTAGGTGATTTCACATATAATCTAGTCTTAGCTCTAGGAAGTATTGCAATAGCTAGAATACTTGGTAGTGAAGGATATGGAGTTTTTTCACTAGCTCTTATCCCACCTCAAACACTAGCTTTGCTCACATCACTTGGAATAGATATAGGTGTAGCGAGATATTTACAGAGGTATAGTATTGAAAAGCAATATAAACAAATTATACAAATAGTAAAAGCATCAATTTTATTACGTATTGCGATAGGGATTATTGGTACCACTATATGTTATTTTTATTCTGAAACTCTTTCAAGTGTGTTGGTTAATAGACCTGGTATTGGGAGTTTAGTTAAAATAACAGCTATCGTAGTATTTCTACAACTTATATATAATTTACTGCTAAATGTGTTTATAGGATTCAATAGTTTTCAAGCTACATCGATAATGAAGATAACTTACAGTGTTTTTAAAACTGCTACATCAATTATTTTGCTATTATTAGGGTTTGGAGTTATAGGAGCTTTATTTGGAAACATATTAGGTTATACTGCATCACTTTTACCCGCTGCAATATTAGTCTATAGAAACATTAAACGGGTTAATCAATATAATACATCAAATAATGGTATAAATTTATATACATTAATAGTGTTGCTTAAATATAGTTTACCATTATATATGGGTTCGCTTACCGGGATAATTTTATCAATATATCAAAATGTATTGCTGTCTTACTCTTTGAGTGAGGTTTATATTGGAGGTTATAGAGCCATGTATAATTTTATGGGTTTGATAAGTATCATAACCACACCTATATCACTAGCACTCTTACCATTTTTTACACGTTTTGATGATAGTGGTAAGGAAAGACTTGATAAAGCATTGAATATGGCTAACAAGTATGTAGCATTAATAATTATACCAATCACTATGATTTCAATGGTCTTCTCTAAAGAGCTTATGTATATTTTATACGGAAGAGAATACATGTTTACATCAATTTATTTACCACTACTTTTTGCTCCTAATCTTCTAGCAGGCTTAGGTAGCATTGCTATACCTACAATGTTCAATGGTATTGGAGCAACAAAGTATAACATGTATTTAAGCATTACGAATGCTTTAGTGTTTATTCCCACATCGTATCTATTAACATATAGGTTTAATTATGGGTTATGGGGATTCTTAACATCAACATTATTCTCATCTGTAATAACAACGGCTTTAGCTATATATCTATCTAAGAAGTTTGTTTATAACCCTATAAACATAAAGTTGATAGGAGGTTTTTATATAGCATCCATAGTTTCAATTATTCCTATAATTCCGGTATTTTACATACATGTGCCAAGACTTATAACTCTGATAAGACTCTTAGTAGGCGGTATTATATATCTATTGATATATATAGGTATAGCAATTGTTTTGAATTGTATTAATAATGATGACGTTGATTTTATTGTGAATACATTTAAAAATTACCCTATTATCAATGTTTTTCTTAAAATCTTTGCAAAATATGCTAATCTTATTTTGAGATTAGTAGATAGAGAGAAAAGACTTTAAATTATTTTTAACATTTGCAACAATTTCTATTGTTTTCTTAGAAGGTGTAAGATTCTTTAAGAGCTCTTCATAATCATTTACATTGTCTAAAAAACCTAGTATAAATGATGATATCCCTTCTTTTAGACCGATGCTATAGCCTCCTTCAAGAACAGCAGCAATACCTATACCCATCTTTTTGCTTATTATTCTAAGAACAGATCCGTAACATCTATAGAACTTTTGTGTAAGCTCCATTTCACTAAGGCCATCATCTTTATAAGCATCAAAACCAGCTGAAATAGCTATAGCTTTAGGTTTGATTGTTTCTATAACTGGTATAAATATTTCTTTAACAATATATAAATAGTCATCGTCTTTAGAATATGGTGGCAATGGAATATTGATTTTAGTTCCTTTAGCTTCACCACCGCCAATATAATCTATAAAACCAGTTCCTGGATATATACCATGTTGATGTACATCTATATGTATAACTCTTGGGTCATACCAAAAAATTTCTTGTGTGCCATTGCCATGATGTACATCTATATCCATTATAATAAAAGGTGTATAGCCTCTATCAATACCATAAAATGTTGCTGTGGCTATGTTATTGAATATGCAGAAGCCTTGTGTAGGTGCACCCATAGCTCTACCATATCTACCGACGTGGTGTCCTGGAGGTCTAACCAATGCAAATGCAAGTGTTTCGTGGTGAGATAATGCTATGTCTATGGATCTCATAGAGGCTATCAAAGCCATTTCAGCAACTTTACATGTGTTTTTTGATACATATGTATCGCTATCGATATAACTATAGCCAGTGTTGCAGAGACTATTAATGAAATCTATATAGTTTTTTTCATGGGCTTTAAGAATATAGTGAATTCTGTTAAGATCGTAGTGTATCTTGGTATCTACAACTATTTTTTGAGATATGTAGATATTCTTTATAGTATTAACTGCTATAGCTAATCTATGAGGATTCTCAGGATGATAACTCCCAGGAGGTGGCTCATGTAGATAGAAAATATTATGGTATAATATATGAATACTCATCAACAATACACCTAACAATTAAAGATTTAAAATCATTAACATGGTAATAGTCCAATTCATAAAGATTTCCTCTATATTTATGTATTCAAGTTTGTTAACATACATTATACTTTCATTGTTTATATAGTTTAATTATTTTAGCTATCTTAGGCATTTAGAACCTTGTAACTATAGATGCTTTAGCCATATCAATACTATGGACTATATAAGTTTTTGGTGGAAAAATTCAATTCTTTTCTATATTAAAGGAGAAATTATTTTATAGTTCATTGGTTTTGAAGCTATATAACTTTCTAAGGATTTAACCCTAGCTAGATCTCTAGCTATTAACTCTATCTCTTTTAAAGCTTAGCTATATTTCTAAATTCTACCACAATCTTTAAGGATATATTATTAATATATTACTAAAAACTAAAAATAGCAGAAAACCAACTCTTTATCTTTAAAGGCAAGATTTCTAGTTATTAAAACTCTATTTATATAAAAGTTTTATATTGTTAAAAATAGTATAGTATATGGGGAGGTAAAGAGATATGAATTTAGATAAATATTCTAAGCTTATACTAGATTATTGTGTAAGTGTTAAAAAATTTGATGAGATTGCAATATATGCTTCTACTGAGGCTTTTCCATTAGTAAAAGAGCTTTGGAAAGGAATCATATTAAGAAATGCATATCCAAGACTTATAATTACAGATGAGATTTTGTCAGAGCTATTCTATAGACATGCTTCACAAGAACTTTTAGAATATGTTTCACCAATAGATAAATTTGTGATGGAGAAAATAGATGTGAGGATAAACATTCTTTCGCCTACGCATTCAAAACCTTTTATAAGCATTGACCCTGAAAAAATAAAGATTAGGTCAAGAGCTTTAAGCATAATTAGAGAAATTTTTATGAAAAGAGATGCTACAGGGGAATTGCGCTGGGTTGTAGCACCATATCCAACTAATGCAATGGCACAAGAAGCAGGCATGTCTATTGTTGAATTTGAAGAATTTGTGTATAAGGCTGTTAAACTTCATATGGAGAACCCTATTGAGGCATGGATCCAACAAGCTAAAATGCAAGAAAGAGTTATAGGTCTTCTAAGCAAGGTTGATGAGATTAGATTCGTTGATGAGGATACAGATCTTCTGGTTAAAGTTGGAGGAAGGGTTTGGATTAATGATGACGGAAAGAACAATATGCCTGGAGGCGAAATCTTTACAGCACCTCATGAAGATAGTGTTGAAGGTGTGATAGTGTTTAGCTATCCTGCAATATATAGTGGTGTAGAAGTTGAGGGCATTAAATTAGAATTCAAAAGAGGTAGAGTGGTAAATGCTTCAGCTTTAAAAGGTGAAGAGTTTTTAAAAAGAATAATAGAAGTTGATGATGGGGCTAGAAGAGTGGGTGAGATAGCTTTTGGACTGAATTATGATATATCAAGATTTACTAAGGAGATTTTATTTGACGAGAAAATTGGTGGTACAATACATCTTGCACTTGGATCAGCATATCTAAGGACAGGTGGTGTAAATAAATCGTCTATCCATTGGGATATGATTAAAGATATGAGGAAGGGTAAGGTATATGCTGATAAAGATCTTGTATATGAGAATGGTAGATTTATAAAAGATTTTATAGGATAATAAAATGACAGCAACCTTATTGGTAATCGAGCTAAATAAGAAAAACATAACTATAAGAATGGCTAAAAAGAATGATTTAGCTGAGGCTATATATGCATTGCTTCAGTTAATACCTATGGGATGTGTAACTACCTATAATGACATAGCTAAGGTGCTTAGAATAAGTCCTAGATATGTTGCAAGGATTCTTAAAGAGAATAAAAACGTAATTGCAGTGCCGTGTCATAGAGTAATAAGATCCGATGGGAAAATAGGAGGGTATACAATTAACGGTAAAAGAATAGATTATTTTAAAGAAAAATTATTAAAACTTGAAAGCCTTGGAAACAATATTTGTAGATTTAAATTAGATCTCTAACCTCTCTATTAATTAATGAGCTTCTAAAGATATTGCTAACAAGATTGAATACCTAGTTGAGACGGAGAATAAGTATTTATTAATCTATTAACTAATAAATGAATATAGAAAAGTAAAGTGGTGTAGAGCATGTCAATGGTGAAAGTTTATAGCGGTGAACTATCTATTAACTCGGTAAATGACATATATAATTTATTTTCCAAGTTAGGATTACCTATAGATGATATAAGTGGTGTTGTTGTGATTAGTAGTAGAAAGGGTTTCCTAAAGAAATATGAAGTTAAATACAATGTAAAGATCTATATGGTTGGAAGCAATACCTTTGTCTTTGGGGTTTTAAAAGACGAAGGTTCTCTAGAAGCATTTGCAAAGCTATATGTAAAAGGTAATGAGTGGTATTTTGAGTGCAACAATAAAGAATATAACGATCTATGCACATCTATTTTGAATTCGATTAAGAAAGGAATTAAACTATATGGGTTAAAGACACCAGAAAAAAGCAATGCTGCTATAGGACATCAGTCATTTAAAATAAGTAAAGCATTTGAATCGTTTCTTGATGGATTTGCTGAAGTTACAGCAGCTTCTGTAACGATAAAATATCCAGTAATTGAGAGAAAAGTGGTGAGATTGGGTGAATTAGGAGATGTGTTAAACATCATTGAATATCTAAACACTAGATATAGTAGTGGAAAATATGTTATTCTAATGCTTGGTGAAGAATGGATGTTTAGCGTAGCTGTAGATCTAGATAAGAAGGAGTTTACACCATCATTAGTAATATGGAGTAGCAACACAAGGTTGCTTGGCGAGGAAGCTTTAGCAGCATTTAAACAATTAAATATTGATGAAAATATAAGATTCTCTATATATTCTTTACAGGAATAAAACTTTGCTAGACATATCTATGGTATAGATATGGTTTATCTATTCGATATTTATTGCTATAGCCATAACAATTGTAAATAGCTAACATTTATCTATATGGTTATCAGAGCCTATATCTATATAGATCATCTAGCGTATTTATATTGATGAGACATCGCTTTAATATATCTATGTTACCTACATCAATTGTTTTGATAGGAGCTTTAAATAAATTTAAAAGTTTTTGTAAGCTTAATATACCATGTATTATTCCAAACTCTATTATATCTAAAACAGGTTTTCTGTATATTGATAAAAGAGGTTCTAAATAGCTGTTATATTGAGGTATACATGCAATGCTTGACTCATCTCTACAATGGTTTAGGATAACATCTATACATTTACAGTCTATATAAGGCATGTCTCCTCCTATAATAAAAACCTCTCTAAACATCTTTAAAGCTATGTATATAGCACCTAGTGGACCTATTTGATAAGGGTCTTGTATCACATCTATGTACTCAACAATGCTATTTATATGCATTTGTGATGAAATAGCTATAACTTTTAATACATTTTTACACTTCATTATAGAATCTATTACATGTTTGATCAATGGTTTTCCTTTTATTGGATAGAATAGCTTGTCACCACCTAAGAATCTTGTTGATGAACCTCCAGCTAGTATAGCTACAACAATCATGGTACCCCACTTTAAAATGTTATTAAGCCTTTAACATCTGTTATATATTCCATGTGTATAAACTATGTTGAATGTCTTTAAAGTATTTTGCCCTATTTGTCAAAGGATATTTGAATTAAGAACAGATTTAAAGCTGTGTCCATTTTGTGGAGCTCCTCTATTCATACATTATGAAGTAAGTTCTACTGAGTTTCGAAAATGTATTGAAAGTTCAAAATATAATTATGATCTTGGTATTTGGAGTTTTAAATGTCTTCTCCCGGTAAAGCGTTGTGGAAAGAGTCTTGGAGAAGGATGGACTCGTGTAATAGATGTTGAGAATATTGGTAGATTATATAATGTTAGAATAGCATTAAAGAATGAATCTTTAAATCCAACAGGAACGTTTATTGATCGAGGTGCAGCTGTAGATGTATGTTATGCATTTGAAAATGGATATTCCTCAATCACAACAGCATCGCTTGGCGACTTCTCAATATCTATAGCTACATATGCTTTACATTACAATATAAAAACATTGCATTTTATCCCTAAAGATATAGAGATTTGGAAACTCTATAGGCTTATTCTTTTGAATTCAGATGTAAAGTATGTTGATAGCTATAAAGAAGCAGTAGAAAGGGCTTTAAAGAGATGCTTAAGAGGAAAATGCTATACATCGCTAACATCATCACCAATGATAATAGATGGTTATAGAACCTTAGTATTTGAATTAATAGAATATTTCAGAAAAGGCTTTAATTGGATAGCTATACCTGTTGGTGAAGGTGTGTTTGCATCAGCTATTTTTAAAGGCATTAATGAATTGAGTGAATATATGGGTTTAGATATGCCGAAGATACTTGCTGTAAGAATAAAAGATTTTGAACCCAAAGAACTTAAAACATCGTATAGCTTACCTTCGTTGTTTTCAGAACTAGAGGTTAGTGGAAGCAATACATTGGAAATAATTAAAAAATTCATTGAGATAAGCAATGGTTTTATTATTAATGTTGATGAAAGCACCATTCTAAGAATTGCAAATGAATTAGCGAGAAGAGAAGGGCTTGTTATAGATCCTATAGGAATAGCAAGCCTTGCAGGAGTAATTGAGGCAAGAAACAACAACTTAATAGATGCAAACGATAAAGTTATAGCTGTTGTTAGTGGAAGCCCATCTAAAGATCCATATATACTATATAAAATTATTGAAGTTGAAAATAACTTATTACAAAATATAGGTTGCATATCAAACGAGGTTAAGATTAGTGCAATTCAAAGAGAGATTATGAGGATACTTTATGAAAGAAAAGTATTACATATGTATGGCATTTGGAAAGAGCTTAACAGAAGAGGGTATAGAATAACGCTTCAAACAGTATATCATCATATTAAGCAATTAAAAAATAAGGATTTAATCGAGATATCTAGAAACAGTAATGAAAGAACACTGTATACATTAACTGAGACAGGGTTTCTTTATCTATCAAAATTAAGCAGTTAATTAATTTTATAAAGACCTTATTAAATATATGGACAAAATAGACATAGAGGTTAAATTCATGATATTGTAAGTTAAGAGAAATTTATTATATGTATTTTTTAACTTTCTTAGACAAATATCCATTAACAATTATGGTAGTATTTATATACTTGTCTATAAAGTATGTAAGTGATATAGTGAGAGTTTAATGATGAATCCTCAAGAAGTTATAAAGGCCATTAAAGATAATAATATTAGATGGGTGGATCTCCAATTTACAGATTTAATAGGATATTTAAGACATATGACAATATCAAGTAGAGTTATATCTATGGAGAATATTAATGATATGTTAGGAAAACTTGATGGGAGCAGCATCAAGGGGTTTACAGATATTGAAGAAAGCGACCTTGTTTTAAAGCCTGTTTTAGATACGTTTAACTTAATACCTTGGGAAAATGGATTAGGTAGAATGATTTGCGGAATATTTATTGGTAATTCAAGGTTTCTAAAGGATCCTAGATACGCAACTGAAAGGCTAGATTCATATTTAATGGAGCAAAACTTAAAATTGTTTATCTCAGCTGAGCTAGAGTTTTTTATATTTGATAATGTTAAGGTTTCTATAGATACGTGGAGGCAGAGTTTTGAGATTTATAGTAGTGAGGCGCCATGGAATGGCACAGCATTTGTCAATAAATACAAAGATGGCTATTATAGTATCTATCCAAAGGATAAATTCCAAGAACTTAAAATAGAGATAGGAGATATACTTACAAAATTCTTTAATATAGATGTTGAAGTTGTTCACCATGAGGTAGCAGCGGCATCTCAACATGAAATAAACTTTAGAGGAGGCACCTCTACATTTACCGCAGATTCGATTCAAACCATTAAATTTGTTGCAAAGTCTATAGCTTTTAGAAAAGGCTTTATTGCAACTTTTATGCCAAAGCCTTTATATGGAGATAATGGAAGTGGAATGCATGTACATGTAAGTATTTGGAGAGATAATGAAAATATATTTTATGATCCAGATGATAGCTACGCAGGTTTAAGTCAATATGGCAGATATTTTATAGGGGGTTTAATAGAACATGGAAGAGCATTATCAGCCATTGTTAGTCCTACTGTAAATAGCTATAAAAGGCTTGTCCCTGGATATGAAGCCCCTATATATTTGGTATGGGGTAAAGGGAATAGAAGTGCCGCTATAAGAATACCAGGGTATAAGAGAAATGGTGCATCGATAAGAATTGAATATAGACCTCCAGACCCTAGTGCAAATCCATATCTAGCTCTTACAGCAATAATTCTTGCAGGTTTAGATGGCGTTAAAAAGAAGATAGATCCTGGCGATCCAATTGATGAGAATGTATATAAATTCTCTAGACAAAAAAGAAAAGAACTAAAAATAAAGGAGCTTCCAAGAACACTTGATGAAGCCTTAGACGAGCTTGAATCTGATAATGAATGGTTAAAGCCTATATTACCTCAAGAACTTATAGAAAGCTATATAGAGGTAAAGAGAGAAGAAGCTAAGAAGATTCTAGCATACCCCACTCCAATAGAGCTCTACCACTATATAGACATCTAGTATTTAGCTATTCAAATATGTAACAAATTATTTAATTCTTTCTTTTCTTATAGAAGTAAAATTTATATAAGAAATGCATTTTATTGTTGAATAATCCATAGATTTTCATATTGGTGTCAAAGGGTTTTGACAACAATTAATATAAATCTTAATAAAACTAGAAGCTTTTTGGATAGCAAGACATTTTCTAATATTTTCATCTATTGTTGAATAAACTTTGACATGAATTCTGTATGTATATCGCCTTTAATAAATTCCTCTGATGTAAGTATTTTTATTAAGAGTGGTATAGATGTTTTTATACCTTCTATTCTAAATCTGTTTAAAGCATGAACAAGCCTTTCTCTAGCTTCTTCACGTGTTGTGCCTATAGCTATAACCTTTGCAATCATTGGATCGTAGAATGGAGGTATATATACACCGGGTGCTAAAGCATGATCTATTCTAATATTGTTTAGCTTTGGAAATTCAATCCATGTTATGGTACCAGGTAATGGAATTAATTTATCTGGATCCTCTGCATATATTCTAGCTTCAATGGCATGACCATTGAATTCATATATGTTGTTCTTTATTTCAAGTTCTTTACCTTCTGCAATTTTTATTTGATGTTCAACAATATCTATACCTGTTATCATTTCTGTAACTGGGTGCTCTACTTGTATTCTTTTATTTACCTCAATTAAATAGAATCTGCCTTGATCATCTCTTATAAATTCTATTGTACCTGCATTAACATAGCCAACACTCTTCATAAACTTTATTGCTAATTTATAGATGTATTCTCTTTCACTCTTAGAAACTATAGGGGAAGGTGCTTCCTCTATAACCTTTTGGTATCTTCTTTGAATACTACATTCTCTTTCACTTAATGCAACAACATTACCGTATTTATCTGCTAATATCTGCACCTCTATGTGTCTTGCTCTAGGTATAAATTTCTCTATGTATAGCTTTTCAGATCCAAAAGCAGTTTTAACCTCTTCCCTAGCAACATCAAATACTTTTTCAAGCTCTTCAGAATTTTTTATAATCCTTATACCTCTTCCACCACCACCTCTATCAGCTTTTAAAAGTATTGGATAGCCTATCTCCTCAGCAACTCTCTTAAGCTCTTCAATTGATGGTGGCTTCATTGTACCTGGAACAACAGGAACATCTATACTATTAGCCAATTCTCTTGTTCTTGATTTAGACTCTAACATCTCTATGATATACCCAGGTGGCCCAATCCATATACAGCCTATATTCTCAACAGCTTTAGCAAATTTAGCATTTTCAGAAAGAAATCCATAGCCTGGGTGAACAGCATCAGCACCACTTCTCTTAACAATTTCAATAATTTTATCTATATCTAGATAAGAATAGGGGTTAGATCCTAAGGAATAAGCTTCATCAGCTAATCCAACATGTACACCATTGCTATCTATAGATGTATATATAGCAACAGTTTTTATCCCCAATCTTCTACATGTTTTTATAATTCTAACTGCTATTTCCCCTCTATTAGCAATCAATATTTTTCTAATTTTATCAACCAAGATACTTAACCTAATACAATATTATTTTAATATTTATGATATATGCTAGGGCTATATATCTGTTTAGAAAAACATCTAGATAATTATGAAAAATATTGTAAGCAAACACTTTTATAGATCTACTCTATGAAAAATAAATGTGATCTAAATGGCTAAAGAAATCAGGATAAAGATGGTAAAGATTGTTATTGAAAGCAATGGATATACAGCTATTGATATAACAAGTTATGTGAACAACGCTGTAAAAAGCCAAGGGCTTTATAATGGATTTGTACATGTGTTTACATCTGAAAAGAAATGTAGTGTAACGTTAATCGAATATGAACCAGAGCTTTTATCGGATCTAGAAGAATTTTTAAAGAAAATTGGATGTATTGATATAGGTTTATGCGATGCTATAGTAGGGAAAAGTGTCATAGTCCCCATAGTCAATAGCACATTATTTCTTGGTCAATTTAAAAGGATAGTATTTATAGATACATCCAATGTGGCAGGGGAAAAAGGTTTGGTGTTGACAATTGAAGGCATATTTAAAGAGCATTAATATAATAACATTTGGTCCTATGGAGCTATATCCAATGCGAAAAATAATTGAGGATACAATAGCTGAAAGTGGAGTAGAAATTGGAAGTATATTAGTATCTGCTGAGGGAGCCACACCTGCACTTTTAATACTTGAAAAAGGACTTGAGAAAAGTATTATAAAACTACTTGAAATGTTTGTGCCATATACCATATGGCGACATGGAAATGCATATGCACATCTAATATCAACAATATTATCAACGTCTTTAATTATACCTATTAAAGATAGCAAGATTGTATTAGATAGAGATTATGAAATATATCTACTTGAGACAAGAGCTGTATATAATCATAGAAGAAAAGTTTTGATTTATATTCATGGAAACTAGATATATAGGTATGGTTTATATCTAAAAGCTCTAACATATTAATATGTTAATTTATTCTATTTATATTCAATAAACTGAAAACTTTACTTTATTATTCAATAATTCAATGTAGTCCAATGAAGCTATATTAAATAATATCGATAAGTTTAAAATTAAAAGTTATAGATATAGATTTATAGACCAATGGTGCTAAACATGAATTCTATGAAGGTGCTTTTCTGGCGGGGATGTACATTAAGAAACATCCTTTCAGAGACCATAGCAAAGATTGAATATATTTTTAAGAAAGCCGATATAAATATGGTAACACTTGATGTTGAGGGATGCTGTGGATACCCTCTCATACTTGCAGGCTATGAAAAACAATTCAAAACATGTGCTCTTAATCTATTTGAAAAGATTAAGAAATTACAACCTGATATCATTGTAACACATTGTCCTGGTTGTTTAAGAACATTTATAGAGCTATATCCTAAAAACGGTTTTGAACCTTTGAATGCTGTTCATACAACACAACTCCTTTTAAAATTGATAAATTTGGGAAAGATTGAATTAAAGAATAGCATTAATTTAAAAGTTACTTACCATGATCCATGTGATCTAGGTAGACATTTAGGAATATATAATGAGCCTAGAGAAATCATAAGATCTATTCCAGGGATAACTTTTATTGAATTACCTGAGATATCTATGGGGAAATACTCACGATGTTGTGGTGGTGGGGGGTTGATACGCCTAGCAATACCTCCACTGGCATCGCAAATAGCTATCGATAGAATAATTGAGGATATAATCGGTCTAGATGTCCAAGCCGTTATTACCTCATGTCCAACTTGTGTTAAAACTTTATTTGATGCTTCATCAATTGCTGAAAATATTTATGGTGTCTCTCTAAAGGTTTTAGATATCATAGACCTTATATATGAAGCTATGGGTTGAGGTCTATGGGTATGTGGTTTGATGAATATATTCAGAAGGTTATTGATGCTTTAGGAAATGATATGCTAAGAGAAGCCCTTGGAAAAGTTTCTACTCGTTTTCCTAGGGCAAGATTTCAATTGCTAAAGGAATTGCCATACTATGAATATCATAGAAAGCGTGTTAGAGAGACTAGGCTATGGTCTCTAGAACATATTGAGGATATGGTGAAGATGGCGAGGGAAAGTATCGAGAAAGCTGGAGGGGTGTTCTACTATGCTAGAACAGGAGAGGAAGCTGTAAATTATATAGTTAATGTATTAAGAGATAGAAATGCTAGACTTGTTATAAAAGGTAAATCTATGGTTTCTGAGGAGATATTCTTAAATAAAGCACTTATAGAATATGGATTCGATGTCATTGAAACTGACTTTGGGGAATTTCTTATTCAAATAAGAGGTGAAAAGCCTTCTCACCCTGTTGTACCAGCAATACATTTAACTATAGAGGAGATAGCTAAAACACTATCGAAGTATCTCAACAAAGAAATACCGCCTAATCATAGTATATGTGTAAGAGCTGTTCGTGAGTATTTTAGAGATAAGTTTTTCAAAGCTGATGCAGGTATAACAGGAGCCAATGCTATTGCTGCAGACACTGGTACAGTAGTGCTTGTAGAGAATGAGGGTAACGCTAGATTTGTCTCAAATGCTCCACCTATACATATAGCAATATCTGGAATAGAAAAGATATATCCAACAGTAGAAGATGCTATAACAGCATCAATGTTAATAATTCCAAATGCTGTTGGGCTTAAAATGCCATCTTATATATCTCTTATAACAGGACCTAGCTCAACATCAGATATAGAGCTTGTGTCTATTAAAGGTGCACATGGTCCGCAAGAACTCCATGTAGTTCTCTTAGATAATGGAAGACTTAAGATGCTTAAAGATCCTCAGTTCAGAGAGGCTTTAACCTGTTTGAAATGCGGTACTTGCCTCAATGTATGTCCTGTATTTCGTGAATTAAGTGGTTTGATTTGGGGTTATGTATATGTAGGTGGTATAGGAGCTATATGGACGTCTTTTATACACGGCTTTGAAAAAGCTGCGCCATTGGCATTTACATGTCTATTGTGTGGTAGATGCAAATCTGTATGTCCGATGGAGATAGACATTCCTGAGATGGTTTTAAAGCTTAGGAAAATGTTAATAGAAGCTGGATATATACCACCACCTATAGAGTCCATAGCTAAGAATGTTGAGGTTTATGGTAATCCATATGGTGCTCGTGAAAAAATTGAATAGATGTATTTTAATTGGTTGGGAATCTGGAAGATGCTGTTTAAGGATCCTTAATAGTTTTTAATCCTAGCTGAAACATATATCTAGATCCCTATGGTGAAAATCGATTCATTTGAACTAAAAGAAGAGCTATTTTACTGGCCTAGGAATCTTAGCTGGGCAAAAATTGAGTCGTCTAATAGGGTTAGAATTGGGTTAAGTGATGTAGGGGCTAAAGCTGCTGGTGAAATAGTGTTTATAAGATTTAGACCTATTGGTGCAATTGTTAAACAAGGTCAGCCAGTAGCTGTGATAGAATCTGCTAAATGGGTTGGACCTATAGAGTCTCCAGTAACAGGTAAAATCATGGAAGTAAACAATGAGCTTAGAAAAAATCCTAAGCTGATTATGAATGATCCTTATGGATCTGGATGGGTTGCTGTAATAGAGCCATCAAATCTTAACGAAGACTTGAAAAATCTGCTTAAAGGTTCAGATCCCCAAACAGTAGAATGGTATAAAGAACAAATAGCGAAATTTATTAAGTGATGATGAAATTTTAATATTTAATATTATTTTTTATTATTTCTCTATACAGTTCTTTATAAGATTAGCTAACTCATATATAGAAATTCCATGGATTGTCATCTTATCTCTAAATTCTGTAACTACATGATATACATCTTCTATAGATATCCATTTTAGATTTGCTTCTAGCTCTTGTATAGCACTTTGTGGATATGCAAAGAAGTCACCTGTTATCAATATTTGTTCAACTACACCTTCAAATATCTTTGTATGGATTCTAATAAGACCTGCAGGTGTTTTATGTGTACAGATTTTCATAGATGATTTATTGTTTGTAGATCTATAGCTATAGATCCATTCAGAACTTCTATACCTCTCTATAACACTTTGTAATTCTTTTAATTCCCATTCATTAAGATGGCCTTCAACAACATCTGTTTTAAAGACTTCAGCTACAGCTTTTCTAAAAGCATTTCTAACATCTTCAACTGATGGTTTAAAGCCTAATACCTCCTTCACTGTAGTTATACGTTCTTCAAATGTCTTTATATCTTTATCACTTATTTTCTCTATTGGAAGCTTAAGCACTCTTAACATAAGCTTAACATTAAAATCTAATAGTATGGTTCCACAGAGCATTATGCCATTAGAATCCATATAGAGCCCTGTACCTGAGATTTTACGACCTTCTACCTCAATATCATTCTTTCCTCTATGTCTAGCATTTTCTATGCCTAGATGTTTCAAGGCTGTTAACGGAATTTTTATAAGCTCTTGATAGATTTTGTCTATATTTATTGTATTAACCATAGATAATGGCAGCCATATTTCCCAACCTGGAGTATCACTATACATTATTATAGTGCCACCACCTGTTGGTCTTCGATTTATATTAAAACCTAGCTCTGCTGCTTCATCTAGGTTAATCTCCTCATATATATCTTGGTTATATCCAATGAGTATAGCTGGAGGGTCAAATACATTAATTCTTATAGTTGGTGGTGAGATTTTTAAACCAACGGCACGTGTTATGACTTCTTCTGAGGCTAGGAGAAAATCTGCTGGGGCTCTGTGATACAGTTCTCTTATTCTATTCATGATTATATACCATAGCTAAATGTTTTTTAAGTGTATTGATGTTGTTATCTATAGATATGTATGTAGAGAGCTGTTTTTTTATCTTTTCAATTTCTTGCTTTCTAGGTATATATGGGAAGTTCCGTGGAAATTCACTGGGTCTTTCATTTGCATATGGTCTATTACATCCTGGGCAACCTGATGTAACGAAAGGAAGCCCTGTTTCGATAATATCGTTTAGTTCTGTAGATGTTATGCCAAAGTCTATTATATGTCCTTTTGAATTGAATCTCATCCATTCATATCTAGATAGATTGTTGTTGATGAGATATCTAGCTAGTTGAACTCTTCTATACTGTGAAATAGGGGGCCTTAACCATTTTTCTAAAATGGATCCTTGCTCTGGATAGAAAGAGAATAGATGTGTTTCTACGCCACTATCATGCATTAATTGGATTAGTTTAACAGCCTCTTCCTCTGTCTCACCAAGTCCAACTATGAGATGTATACCTACTTTTCCCGGACCCATAACCTCAACAGCTTCATTTACCCCCTCCATATATCTCTCCCATGTATGGGGGCTTCTAGCCCTAAACCCTCTTAATATCTCAAACAACTCTTTTGTAGCACAGTCTAATGCTACTCCAATTCTCTCAGCACCAGCATTTTTCAACTCCTTCATGTGCTCCTTTGAAAACTGTGTAGGGCTAATAAGTACAGAAATCGGTATACCTAACCTTGACCATAGTCTATGTACAACCTCTATCTCAGCTTCAACAGCGCGTGGATGCTCAATATCTGAGACACATATTCTATAGGGTCTAAACGATGTACCATTGCCAATAAACCTCGATATTCTTTCAATAACATTTTCTAGAGGTCTTAATGGCCATTCAACACGTATTAATGTTTTACATATAGCTGAGGAAGCAACTTCGCGTGCCTGCCCACAATATAGACAGTTGGCTATACATCCGCTATTAAAATGTAGAAGTATGTTGATTGTGAATGGAAATGCATTTCTATAGAATTTTCCATAGCTAAAACCTAGAAGAATATCAGCAGCCTTGCTTAGTCTTATACACTGTGGAGACTCACATTGCATCACATTAACCTCGGTTTAGCTTTTGCTTATAAAGCAAAGCTAATATAGCGTTAAAATGCTTTAAATTTAAAAAGCTATGCATTGCATTGTAGATTTAAATAGCAGTGGTTATAGTGACAGTAAAAATCTTTATACCAAATGGGCACTATCTATATGTTTCTCGTCTTGGAAAAGAATTCTATAGCTATCCACCAATAAGTTTAACAGGTAGATACTGTGCTTTACACTGTAAACACTGCAATGCAGAAATTCTTAAAAGAATGATCTCTGTTAATAGCCCCAGCCAATTAACAAAGCTGGCTTTGAATCTATATAAACAAGGAGCCAAAGGTATTCTGATAAGCGGGGGAAGCAATCCTTATGGTCAAGTACCATTTGAGAGATTTATTGATGCAATTAAATATATCAAGAAACTTGGGCTAAGAATATACATACATACAGGTCTTGTTGATGAATTTAGAGCACAGTTATTAAAAGAAGCAGGTGTTGATGTAGCTTTGATTGATTTTATTGCTAAGAATGAGATTATAAGAAGTGTAATGAATTTAAATGCATCAGCTGAAGACTTTATAAATAGTGTTAAAAACCTAACCAGATTTGATGTAAGGGTCGCACCCCATATAATCATAGGTATATTTCGAGGAAATCCATCAGGTGAGAAAGAAGCTATAGATATTTTAAAAAACCTAAATCCCGATGCTGTTATACTAGCAGTATTTACACCAATGCCTAATACAGTTTTTGAAAAGTCTAAACCCCCAACACCGCAACACATATATGAGATACTAAAGTATGCCAGGATAAATCTAGCTACACCTCTTTCATATGGATGTATGAAACCGCATGAAGAAGTATACCAGTTTCTTGAAATCGAGGCTTTTCATCTAGGATTTGAAGGGATATCTTTTCCATCATATGCAACGCTAGAATACTTCATCGACAATAATATACCATTTGAGACCCATCAAGAGTGTTGTGCATATATAGCATTGTAAAGTGGCTGGATTGGGATCCACCCCTTTATTTATAGTTGACGGTATTGAGATATATGTTCCAGAGAGAGGTTTTATAAGTATGTTTTCTAGCCCATATACACCTCATGTACATGGCTCAGCTATAGATATTTCAAATGCTGTGGAGTTCGGTAAGGAGGTTTTCTCACCTATAAGAGGTGTTGTAGAGAAAGTTATAGAGATAGAGGCTCCCCCTGGTCCATTTAGGAAAAAGGATTATATAATATCAGTTGCTCCATATGGAAATAGCAGTCGAAGAGTTAAGATAATGCATGTATATCCAGAGGTAAAAGCTGGGGAGAATATAGATATAGGTGATGTTATTGGGAAATACATTAGGTCAAATTTCTTTGAATATCACACTCTTCCACATATGCATATAGAGGTATGTAAAGACACCACTCTTAGACCCTCATCAGCTGTTAAAGTAGCTATTCAACTACATGAAATTTTCCGCAAAACATCAACGGCATTAAATAATGATGTAAGCAATATTAAAGCATATGTTGTTGCAGTTGGAGATGGATTTATCTTAGCTAGGGAGGGAAATTCTGTAGCAGGTTTTATGGAAACACTTCCTTTTTCGCGCTGTAGGGTTTTAATCAATGGTGAAATAAGTCCAAACTCAGACTATATAGGTGTTATCAACGAATACTGCACTCCATATATTGATGAAACCCTATATATACAGCAGATTCCAATAGGCTTTATAAAATATATTGATAAACAATATTCTATTGTGCTGCCAAGTAATGTATCTTTTAATCATTGGCTTAGAGCAAGAGCGTCATCGTCTATAACTAAAAAGTTTAGAGGATTCTTATTGAATCATAAGATAAAGATAGATGTTAAGGGATGTGATGACATATCAAATATTATTGGAATAGAGTTTCTAATTTCATTTATAGCTCAGATTAAAATTATTTTTAGACAGGGAGTTAAACCTAGATGTGGTAATGAGATAGAGATATCTTTTAAACTATGAATTATTTCAATGTTTAATAACATGTATGTTATGCGTAGCACATGATACACATGGATCATAGCTTCTTACCAGGCTTAGTATCCTCTTTTTAACTTCGTTGTATTCTATATCCTCTTTAGCATAATGCTTATCTATAAAACATCTTACAATTTTCTTAATGTCGTATTCCATTACAGGGATGTTTATAGCTGTAGGTATGATGAGATTAGCATATGTTATAATACCATTTCTATTGCATTTAAGATGATGTATGAGGAGACCTCTTGGAGCTTCAACAATTCCTACACCCTCACCTTCTCTTAAACCAACTTTTGTTCTCGATATACTAGATATTCTTCGTATCTTATCTACCAAATCCACTATTTTTTCAAAACAGTATATTGTTTCAATTAATCTTGCTAAGTTGTAGAGCAGTGGATTTAAAGAGCATTCTCTATTTACTGATTTAAAATCTCTGTATAAATCTTTGCTTATGTCATATGGGATATCCGATGATAGTAAAAGTCTTGGGAGAGGACCTACTCTAAAGGGTTTTTTAACACCATTTATGACTATGTATGGCTTTTTGGAATAGCTATATCTTATAGGTTCTTCAGCTATAAACTTTATATAGTCATCTGGATGAAAGAACAACTCACTATCATTGTTATCTAGAACTCTTATTATTCCATCATAAAAAGCTATACCATTGGTGCTACTTGATAAAGCGGCTACAGCTGTTTTTTCATAGACGATACTATTTGAGTTGTTCTCGATAAATCTTTTGATGTTTTCAGATAATTTGCTGTATAATTCACTTAGATATTTCAATGCTTCTTTAGCTTCAATTTCTATAGCATCTAGTTCGTCTCTTGATGGGAATCTCAAAACCCCTCCTGGAACGATATTGAATGGATGTATATGTCTTCCTCCGCTAATTTCAACTATTCGTATAGCTTTGCTACGTATTTTAATAAGTGTTTTGAATAGTGATGTATTATATATATTGGAGGTTTCTTTATCGTTGTTAACAATATCTGGAAATAGTAGAAAGCCTAGATGTAGTAGATGGCTCTGTATCACCCCACCTAGCTCTAGAATTTCTCTTAATGTATTTGAGGCTTCAGGGGGCTTGATACCTAATATGGTCTCTATAGCTTTAATTGAAGCAAGATAGTGTGCTATGGGACAAACACCACAGATGCGTGAAACTATAAGTGGTGTCTCTTCAATTGGTCTTCCTATAAGAATTTTTTCAAAGCCTCTGAATCCTCCTGCTTTGATTTGGACATCTATATCTTCATCACCAATCTTCACATATATATCTAGGTGACCTTCTATTCTTGTTACAGGCTTAATCTCCATCTCCATCTCTCTTCACCTCTTTTACACCAACTTCTTTATGGTATGGAATTGTAGAGTATGGTAGTGTGAACATAGATAAGAGACCTACTGGGTCTGGTATAGCTTCAAGGATTTTCTCAAGTGGTTCAACTGTATAGAATATACCTCCAAGAGCATCAATTATATCAGCAGCTTGATCTCTAGAGCTGGGTAGGGGGCCCATACATCCTATGCAAGGTGCTCCTCTACTAGGACATAAAGCTCTACAGCCAGCTAGTGTTGCTGGGCCCATGCATAGAACTCCTTGCTTCATAAAACATTTATCTACATCAATATCGTTTAACGCTATAAGCCTTCTTCTAAGCTCTTTCAAAGGCTTTTTATCACCATCATTAAGTGGACATTCTTCACATACGCTTTTCTGTGGTAATGTAAACTCCTTTCCTGAGATTAATGAGTCTAGCAACATTTCTATTAATGGCTCAGGCGGTGGGCAGCCTGGGACGCTATAGTCTACTTTTACAACTGTTTGAAGTGGGATGACAAATCTTGTAAGTTCTGGTAGGCCAGATATGGTAGGTGTTATATCATTGAATATGCTTTTAATAATATCCTCTCGTTTGCTAAGATTTGCTAGCCCGGGTATACCTCCATAGCATGAACATGTACCAAATGCTATTATCTTTGAAGCTTTGCTATAGGCTTTTTTAATTGTTTCAACATCTTCAAATGTACGTATA
>Ga0209183_1000199_pt1 | contig 28541 bp, 27 predicted proteins | sample LHCtaG_2_FD_184120 | JGI IMG/M metagenome (GOLD analysis project Ga0209183, IMG submission 184120) | Hot spring microbial communities from Little Hot Creek, USA to study Microbial Dark Matter (Phase II) - LHC4sed_replicate (SPAdes)... | ecosystem: Environmental > Aquatic > Thermal springs > Hot... | reverse complement strand
CAGGTTTTTCCAGAGCTTGAAGAATCATTAAAGAAACTCTACATAATTAAAGGAGAAAGAATTGGAAAGTCAATATATCTTGAAAAGAGTATTAGGTTTAAGATAATGAGAGAAGTGGCTGAAGAATGTACTAAGCTTGGATTACCCTTTGCAACCTGTAGAGAAGGTTTCCCAGAACTACATACTTCTCTGACATGCGATGGAAGTCATCTCATTAAGATTAAGGAACCTTAAATAAACGGCATCTATGACTTAAGGTGTTAAGTGACTTCTATTACGAAGACTTTATACTTTATGAATTCTCTTCCAGCCCATCTCATATCGGGTGGGTTTTCTTCATAACCTTCAACTGGGTATCTTGCAACGTAGTATTCCTCCTCTTCAGTAACTGGATTATAGACTTTTTTATCTTCATCAATTATCCAACCTCTGAAAGATATCTTTACCAAGCCTCTACTTTGTTCAATCTTGATTTTAAAATTTGATTGCTTGGCTTCACCCCCACTAATATAGTCTGTGAATACTTCGATCACGCTTGCGTTAAGTGGTGTAGTTACTTCGAGTTCACCAGATATTCCAATAATACGCTTGAAATCTAGAATATTATACTCAACGATCTCTCCTCCATCAATCATCAATAAGACTCCAGCTGAGAGATCGTAACCCCTAAGGCTTGGCTCACTACTGTTATTAACTAGTTTTACTGAGAACTCTAAAATTGTTCCATTAAGACATCCATTAATTCTTGCATTATTGACAATCCTGACTTTTCCATTCTTACAATATAATTCAACCTCGACAATTGGTCTAGGATAGAATTCATCTTCACGTACGAAGAAATTTATTGTAAAGTTTTGAGAAAATAGTAAATAAATAAATATTGATGTTAGTATCATGAGTAATATTGCCCTTGTCCTCATTCCTTGCCAACGCATTTAGTATTGTGTATTGATTATTTATTTCTTTAAGGTTTAAGTGTCAACGAGATTTTATATCCATTTTTTCCTTCTAAAGTATAATATCATCCACAAGCCTACCCCAACCATTATCAAGAGTACTGCAGGGTATCCCCAGGCCCATTCTAATTCAGGCATATACTTGAAATTCATACCATATATTCCTGCTATGAATGTTAGAGGCATGAAGACTGTAGCTATCATTGTTAAGATTTTCATAACTTCATTTAATCTATTGCTTACAGCTGAGAAGTATATATCAAGCATATCTGACAGCATTACCTGCAGTGTTTCAGCATTCTCTATAACTCTAACTGTATGGTCATATAGGTCTCTAAAGTAGGGTATAGTCTGGTTATTGATGAATCGTTGTCCGGCTCTTCCAAGTGTACCGATGACTTCTCTGAGAGGCCACATATTCTTATTGAATTGGAGGAGCTGCCTCTTAAATCTATGAATTGCTTGAAGCGTATTTGATGTTGGGTTAGTAGTTAACTCATCTTCTAATTCTTCTAACTCATCTTCCATCTTTTCTAAAACTAGGAAGTATCCATCAACTACTTTATCTATTATGAGATAAAATAGATAATCAGTACCCATTCTCCTAATTATACCTCTTGAGGATTTTATCCAATCGATAATCTTCTGGATGGCAGTGTTTCTTTTCTCTTCCACCGAGATCAAGAAATTTTCTCCTACAATTATACTCATCTGCTCGGATGATAACTCCTTTTCTAATGGGTCAAACTGGAATATTCTTAATACAATATATGTGTAATTATGGAATTCTTCCATTTTAGGTCTTTGGTCAGTGTTTAAGATATCTTCTAGAGTTAAAGGATGGATGTTAAACTTTTCAGCGAGTTTGGTTATTTTTTCTCTGTCTACTAGACCACAGGCTTTTATCCATGTAACCTTCGATTTATCAGTTAAAGCTGAAAATTCATCAATATTCTTGATAACATCTTCTCTATAGAAATCCTCGCTATACTCTATTACTCTAACCTCTGTATCTGTAATGAGCACCTCTTCTCTATTCAACTAAGTTACACCTTAGAGATTACTATAAATGATCGTATTAATGTTATTAAAAGAGTATTCTGTTAGTATTTCGCTACAATATAACCTGATAAAATTATCAGTGCGCCTCCTATAAATAGCTGAATAGAAGGTGTCTGACCTAGGAATAAAACTCCGAAGAATGCTGCACTTAATGGCTCAAGATATGTTAAGATTACTGCTTTCTGAGCTTCTATTAATCCTAACCCATGAAAATATACTGTTACAGCAAAAGCTGTATTAATGAAACCAATTAATAATAGTAGTGGGAGGGCTTCTTCTCCGATATAAATTGTATGCGATGTTAAACAAACTATGATTGATAAAAATATTAATGTGAAAGAGTATGTATATGAGGCTAAAATATAGCTGGGGTATTGACTGCGGATCTTCTTAGAAATTAAGATAAAAATGGCATAACATAGCCCTGATAACAATCCGTAGATTACTCCTAGTATACTCATGCTTCCTCCACGAATCTGTTCATGAAATATTAGTGTGACTCCTACCATAGATAATGTCAGGGAAGTGATGGCTGCTGCCTTGATCTTTTCTTTCAGGAAGACTGGAGCCAGTAGCGATACGAATACTGGAGCCAGGTAGTTTAGCAAGACTGAAACTGCAATAGGAATTAGCTTCATTGAAGAGAATAAGAATCCCCACCCTAGAGCGTTCATAAACCCATTAAACATTAGCGGTCTCCACTCAATGGCTGCTTTAATGAATTCGCCTCTTTTCATGATAAAGGCTATCGGTGTTAATATCAATGTTGCTAGCAAAGTTCTGTAAAAAGCAATTAGAAATGGATCTGCTTGAATAAAATTGACTATTACACCGTTCGACCCCCAGATAACTGCAGCAATACTTACGAAAATAACGCCGATCACATTATTAAACCGTTGACTCACTTCATTTTACCTATGATGCAGATTAAGCTCTAGCCATTCTTAAATTTGTCTTTGAAGAGCTCTCTATATGACCTCGCTCCTTTTCGTTGAGCTTCTAACTCTAAATCAAATTCTGTTCGAATACCCATTTTATTTAATTTCATGTTAGCTTCTATAATGTTTCCTGAATCTGAGACAGCTTTCGCTATCGGGCTAAGACTATAAGTTTTCTCTGTATCAAGGTAAAATGTTATCGTTGAGATAATCGATGTTTCTACTTTGTAGAGGCCTTCTCTTATAGTGATGCTTCCTTTAAACCCTCTAAAAGATAATAATGCAATCTTACTTACTTCACTGACCATACCATCAACCAGTCTCTCAAGCGTCTCTATATCTTCCCCTGTCATCCCATAAGCTCCAAGGTATCCTCCAATAGAAGCAATCTCTGAGAGATAACTCAATATTTCTTCTAAAGATAATTCTCCATCACATCCTGCAGCGAATACTCCTATGAGGTTTCTATTCTTCATGTGGTGTAGCGATGCAAGCATTACCGAATCGCAGAGAGGAGACCTGAGATTCTTCTCAATGCCTCTAGCGAGTATGTCTCCTCCACCATCTACCCCTATGAGTAGGCTGGCTCCAAGTTTTGAAAGAGCTTCATCAAGCCCTATAGCAGTCTTCTTAACACCCTTCGTAATATCTACTAAGACTACTTTTTCACCAAGCCTCTCAGACAGGTATGAAGCTTGGAGTTTTACGCCATCTTCTGTAATTGTATCTGGACCACCAATACATACAGTCTCAGATAGCTCTTGAATATTTACAAGTTCTTCTAATGGTCTTGGACCTGGTTTGGGGTCTAATATGAATCTTTCCCAAGCAACACATCCTATATACGCTTCTACCCCCATCCTCCTTAAGAAATTCCTAGTAGGTATAGTAGCGAATATATCTCCTCCTCCCCCAATCCCTAGAACTAAAGCTGTATCACATTCCTCGAGATACCTAAACAACTTAACTCAGTATCATTTAAGATGTAACATCACTCTATAAACTCAACTCTGGTTACCCATCTATATTTTTATCCTACCTCATTACTATTAGAGTCCAGAAGACATGTTGAAAGATGGGCGGAGACCTCTACCCTTCGTCCCCTCACCAAGAGATGTAGTTGAGAAGATGCTAAGTATAGCCGACCCTAAACCAGATGAATTACTGATTGATCTTGGGTCAGGAGATGGTAGAATAATATTGTCGGCTGCAAAAGATTATAGATGCTGGTCGTTAGGTGTTGAGAAGAATGTAAATTTAGTAGAATTAAGTAGGAAGAAGATCGCTAGCATGGGTATAAATAAAGCAACAGTTTTAAGAGGGGACTTATATAGTTATGATTTCTCAGAAGCAGACGTACTCACATTATATCTACTGCCAGAGGTACTTAAAATACTAGTCCCGAAATTCAAGAAAATGAAGAAGGATGCAAGAATAGTCAGCCATGATTATACGATTCCAGGTCTCTATCCCTCAGAAATCTACAAAGTAAGATCCACAGAAACTGGTAGACTACATACAATATATCTATACTTAGTCAAGTAAACTAGACATGGGATTCTAACCGCCCTCATTAATCTAAGGCGACGTAGTTAAACTAAGGTGAACGGTAGGTGTGAGTTTAACGAGCTAATGTCTTCACAATGCTTAGTAACGCTTTAATAGCTTCTTCGGCTTCTTCCCTAGATGTTTTTCTACTCTTATTGATAATCTCGCCCAGCTTCTCCGTTAATACTTCTATGGGGTTTCTACCGTATAATTCTATTCTTATCTTCTCTACCATGACTGGTTCAGGAGATATGAAAGCTCCTTTTAGAAGTAGTTCATCGTCTAGTTTAATAGCTTCTAGTAATCCAACATCTAAGTCTCCTAACCTAATCCTATATAAGATGTCTCCGGTTAACGTTTTGCCGATTTCTTCCACCATGAGTCTGCCCTCGACGATCTCTTTTACATGTCTTACTGCCTCCATTATTACTTCATCTACCTTCTCCTTCGGTATTCTTCTGTATGCTTCTATCCTTAGATTATCATAATCCCATCTTAACTCTCTACCATAAACTTCATACTTAACGTTTATTCTAACAACATCTAACTTATCTAGCTTCAGCTTCTCAACAAGGATATGATAGAGAAAAGTGTTCAATTCTCTCGAAGCTCTAGCAACATCTTCCTTACTTAATTCTCCAGATTTAACTTTCTCAGCAAACTGTGCAAATAAAGCTTTTCTCAATTTATCAGCGTATGCTCCGGCTATCGTAAGCCCTGATCTGACCTCCCCTCTCTTCACGCTGGCTTCCATACTCATCACAAAATATATTGATAGAAGCAATAAATAGGTTTTAACAATATAGGTTTATCACTCTATAGACTTATCCAGCTGATGGAACGCCAACATTACCCTACTATTGAACTTCCTCTGAAACCTTCTATCTTAAAATGACTAGCTTACCTTAATGATGGTTTAAAGTTCCTCGTAAATATGCTTGAAAAGTTACAAAAGTCTTCAGACGTAGAAAGAGACTTAGAAAGAAGTAGAATCTATAGTAGCAGTCTTTGAAGAGTATGTAAAGATTATGAATAAGCCTCTAGATAATTCACTAAGTCTCTTAAGGACCCAATGTTACAGGTCTCTTCTACGTTAACCCAATGAGAAAAATTGAAGAATGAATTAGAGACTAGAGTATTGAATACTTTGCAACGCTTCTAAACGATTTTCTTTTCAAATTGAAAGCCCTGTGTAAGTAATTAGAGCTTAGGCTGAATGAACGTTTAAATATATAGTCTGATAGATTTATCCTTCAGGTCTGCGTATGATTCATATGCCACTTTCTTTATTAAGTTATTCTAGAAATATTCCTCACGGCTGGTTAAAACATTATTCAAAAACTTCATATTTTGCTTTGAGAACATGTTACATGATCCTTTTATCAACAGGGGTCTTCTACATGTTTCCAAGAACTTCTGAAAAGCGGGAAAGAAATGTGAAGTAAACCAATGCGCAGATTTTTCATTCTGAATAGACTTAAGAGTCACTAAAACCTTGCGGACTTACCTATGCTTGAAACCATAGTCTCATAAAATTTAGGCAAGTCTTATCTTCTTCCATGGTCTCTCTTCTGACCCTCCCTTTGCGTAGTTATCGATGCTTATTCCCATTCTCTCCGCCTCCCTCTTTATTGCCGCCAAAGTTGGCTCTCCATACTTCCTAACCACGTGAAGGATTAATTCTCCAATTCTTTCGTCACCTCTCGCTATTACAGCCTGCAGATATGCTTGTCTTATCCCATCCGTGTTCAGCATCCTACTGAGCTCCTTTTTCAAGAGCTTGAGCTTTCTCCTTAAGATTTTCAGGTCTTCAAGCTCCTCACCCTCCATCGGTGTATGAGGCTTTGGGACAAATGGGTTTGCACTCACCTTTACCTTGAATCCCATGTTCTTTATGTCTTTGACCAGCTTAACTGTCTTCTCAACATCTCTCATGGTCTCTCCTGGGAGCCCAAACATTATATAGAGCTTTATACATGAGACCCCATGTTTCTTCAATAGTGTACACGTCTGAAGTAGGGTCTCATCTGAAAAGTTTTTCCCTATCCTGTATCTAAGCTCCTCGCAGCTCTCAGGTGCTACTGTTATCGTCTTCTCACCGCTCTCGACTATGACTTCTAAAAGCTTCTCATTGATGGCATCAGCTCTCAATGAGGGTGCTATCAGCCTAAAACTTCTACCCCTTCTGAGCTCCCTCACAATCTCTAAGAGCTCGTCAAGCATGCTGTATCTTGAGAGATCACTCGCAATCAGAGCCACGGACTCGTAGCCTCCTTTAATCAAACCCTCTCGCATAGCATCGGCTAGCTGATCTAAACTCCTCTCCCTATACGGCGCATAGAAGCTTTTCCCTAAGCAGAAGAGACAGCTCCATTTGCACCCTCTGCTCACATCGAGTAGAAGAGAGTCACCTAAAACGCCTCGCCCACTAGATACTTGAAACGCTGGAAGAAATGTGTTAAGCTTTCGTGGATACGTTTTCCTTACCTCCTCTGAGACTTCGGGAATGAATAATCCCTCCAAGCTTGCTAGATCTTCGGGGCGCATCCCATCCATTACCCCCTTAATAAATTCTATCAGCGTGCTCTCTGCCTCACCGATGTAAACGTAGTTCGTGAAATGCCTAAGGGGGTATGGATTGCATGTGCATGGGCCGCCAATTATTTTAGGCTTATTGAAGAGGTTAAGCCTAACTATTTGTCGGACTATCTCGAAGAGGTCCAACTCATATTGATAGCTGAACATTATTAAGTCGAACTCTCTAAGATGTGATCCTGTCTCAATGCTTCTATCACCCTCAGTTGTGAAGCGCTCGCAGTAGATTTGGTCGTCAAGGTTCAGAAGATGGTAAATTATCCTGAAACCGAGGTTTGATATCGCAACCTTATAAGTGCTCGGGTAAACTAGGGCTATCCTATACTTGTTCCTTACCTTCTTCCTAACAATGAACTTCTCATCCAGCATCTTGATTTACAACTCTCTCCATTCAGTCATCAAGTGTTCCTTTCTATAAAGGTTTGAGCATAGTATAGATTAGGTTTTTCATGCAGCTTCTAGCTTCTCATCCTCTTCAATAAGTCAAGAAGACAGCATAGACATTCCGAATTATAATCCTAAAGGATTTAGAGCAACACTACAATCATCCGATCCTAGAATCGAATATCTCCCAGAAACAAGGCTGTAAGAAATAGAGCTATAACTTGTACTTAGAATAAATATAGATATGAGAATATTTAGAGAAAGTTGAATTTTGCTTGATGATGTTAACATGGAGCTGCGAAGAATTACTAAGTAAAGTAAAGAGATCATCGAAGAGTGGGGCTGAGGATTTACCGATAACCTTATTATTCTCTCTCAATTAAAATATTTTGGCCGCTCTACAGGTTTAACCAGATTATGCAAGAACATCATTCCACCTTGAACTTTTTATTGAAATCTTTTTATCTTAACATGACTATCTTAACTTCATGAATACTTTAAAGTCTCTCGTAGAAATACTTGAAAGATTTACAAAAGTTTCGGTCGTGGAAGAAGCAGAAACCGCAGTAGTAGTCTCTGAGAAGGGTGGAAGGATTATAGGAATATTCTTAGATAATTCACCAAATCTCTTATGGGTTAACCCTAAACTTGAAGAAGCTCTAGTTAGAGATGAATGGAATATTGGGGGTTTAAGGTTATGGATCTCTCCTGAACGTAACTTCTTCTATGCTGATCCAGAAAAATTTGAAGGATGGTTCTGCCCAACAGGGTTAGATCCTGCAGAATATAAATTGATGAAGAGAGACTATATGAGCCTCTTGTTAAAGAGTAGAATATCAGCATATGATAATCTCCTACATAATAATCTCGAAGGCTTCATCGGGAGGGAGATTAAGTTACTAGATGCGCAGAGGTGGTATCTTAAACTCTGGATACGTGAAGGAATTATAGGAGAATATACAGGTAGGGTTAATCCATGGGTTCTAGCCCAAGTACCTATTGGATTAAGAAATGTAGGTACTGTTCTTATACCAGTCAAGAAGAAGCCTGAACCCATACATTACTTCACAATAATACCTAGTGATAGATTATACGTGGATAGAGACCATATCTCGTTTAAAATAGATGGTGAGATGGTTACTAAGCTAGGTGTAAGACCCGAAGATTTGAGAGAGACTGGGAGAGGAGAGATAGCCTATATTACACAGATAGGTAAAAGGCTCTGGTCAGCTCTAATCTTGTCATCATCTAACCTACCTATAAGCCAAGAGGATTGTTTGGATACTCCAAAATATAATCCTGAAGGGTACAGAGCAGCAATACAATCATATAATTCTGGACCAGAGTCTTTTCCAGATGTAAGGTTCGGAGAAATAGAACTACAGCTCTCACCTACGATGAATGTTGATGGAAGAATATTTGGAACGGTCGAGTATAACTTGACGGCTTTGATGGGAGGCCGTGAAGAATTACTAAGTAAAGTAAAGAGATTACTAAAGATCAGAAGGCCGAAGATTTACCGGTAGTTATTCTTATTTCTCAAACCTACTCCTTAACTCTGCTAAGACATCTTGTATGCTTCTATAGCTTTCTTTTCTTAACTGTTTAAGGACTACAGATGCTGGAACCCTGGTCTTCGAATCTACGTCGATAAGCTTCCACCCATGTTTCTTTACTAATTCATTTTTAGTCATTGGGAATACAGCGTCACGTAATACTTCTGCAAGAGAATCTATTCCATAACTACTTGTGACAGGTGGTAGGTCACCTTTCTTTATGAACCTTTCCATTCTAGCAGCATCAAGATACATTGAGATTCCATGAAAACTCAGATAGACTTTTTTGGATTTTCTTCTATCAGCTCTCTCCTTGATTCGTTTAAGGTCTTCATCCGTAAATTGATATATATTATGTTCGCCTAAACCAAATAATCTACTATAAGATATTTCTTCATCATCATATGGTGGTTCTTCTCTAGAATAATCTGTTATAGGTATTATACCCATGCTCTGAAACTCATCTAATGATGCATTGCTATCACTATACCATCCACATCTAGGTTCTAGAGCTAATCTCACTTCATTAAACTTAACTTCTCCTAGAATGCTTTTTAGGTTTTGAAGGATATATTGTAGATCTAGATTCTTCGGCGTCTCTAATACTAGTACTTTAGAATTGAGGATTCTGCATATCTTAAGCATTTCTTCTAAAGCCTTTAACGTTGTATTTGTTAATCTTAATATTTCTAAATGTGTAATGATTCTATTTGCTTTAACCGTGAACTCGAAATCTAATGGTACACGCTTTCTCCATGAAACTATAGTCTTGAGGCTCGGTAATGTATAGAAGGTCGAATTAACTTCAACGAACTTAAATGCTAATGAATACATTCTTAACGGGTCTTCATTTAATACCTTGAAGTAATGCCACCCACCGCAACCGACAAGTATGTGTATCCCAGACATTCTCTAATGTTAATATATAAAACCTATTTTTAAGAAGTTTCCTAGCAATCATCCTACAATATAAGTAACCCGTATAACCCCAGGATTATAATAGTGATTATAATTGTATGCTTTGCTCTAAATAAACTGGAAACCTACATAATCTAGTTACTGATCTTATTAACCTTGGGGATTGTCAAGGATTTTCATAGGGACTAGCGGATGGAGTTACTCAGACTGGGAGAACGTATTCTATAAGTCTGAGAAGCATAAGCTAAAGAAATACTGCACGGTTTTTAATACGGTTGAAGTAGACTCAACTTTCTATTCTTATCCTTCTATAGAACTAGTTAAAGGATTGATAAATTCTACTCCTGATGGTTTTGTTTTTACAGCTAAGTTACCATCGTTGATAACTCACCAAAAGAGGCTTGATCTCTCAAAAGGTGTAGAGAAAGACTTAGATAGATTCATAGAGTTGATGCAGCCGGTTAATAGGGCTAGAAAGCTGGCTTCCCTACTCATCCAGCTGCCTCCGAGATATAGCTATGATAAATATTATGAAGTATTCAGAGGATTCCTGAATCTCACAGTTGGAGAGTTAAGGTATGCTGTAGAGTTTAGAGATCTTTCATGGCTTAGAGAAGATGTCTTAAATCTACTCTCAAAGTACGATGTAGCATACACTATCGTAGATGAACCTCTCCTTCCACCCTACACCTACATTACTACAGATTTCGCATACATTAGATGGCACGGGAGAGGTAGAAACCCATGGTACTACTACCATTATAGCTTGAGCGAATTAAATGAGTGGAAACAGAAGATCCTAGAAGTAAGAGATAAAGTCAGAAGAGTATACGGATATTTTAATAATCACTTTAAAGGTTACGCTGTACACAACGCACTTCAAGTCCTCGAAATCCTTGAAATAATCACACCTAGTCAGAGAAAGATCCTCGAAGAAGTAGAGAAGAATCTTCGGGAAGTAAAGATACAGCAGCTTAGTCATATGCTTTATCTCTTTCCAGAGAAGCTCCCTGAGAAAATTGAAGAATTGCTTGCAATGCTAACTGATAGGGTGAGGTTGAAGAGAGCTAAAGAGATTACAAAAGACTTGATTGAGGTGAAAGAAGCAACTGAACAGCATCTATCGGCAAAGGTAAAAGATTACAATATCGTAATAGATTTAGAAAAACGTATAATAATTCATGATTGTGCTGATTGGTCTAGAACTAGAACTTCATTAAGCTTTTGCAAACATCTAAATGCGTTAATCCTAAACATAGATGAAGGATATGCTAGGAGAATTCTAGAAGACGTTGTTATCAATAGGAGCCTCTGGTCATTTATAGAGAATGTTTGAACTCCTCAACATAATAAAAATTTGTGGAAGCACATCTTACGAGTAGGGCTTCTTGAATTAATTTATTAAATGGTTTTGATACAGTTCTATAGACCTAGATGACGTTAATAAGTCCATGGATTACTTTACTTATCTCAATAATAATTGTTATATTCCTAGTTTTCAGAAAAGTGAATGTAGGTATCGCACTAGCCTTAGGTGCAATTCTATATGGAACACTATCCTTAGGAGCTGAGACCTTTAAAGCTACAATAGATGCGTTCAACTTGCAGATGCTCCAGACACTAGTTGCATTAACTCTCTCAATGTTTCTAGCAGATATATATAATTCTGTTGGAGCCTCCAACTCACTTATCGAAAGCTTTGAAGTCATCGGTCCAAGGTTTGCTGCATTCTCGACACCTGCAGTTATAGGTTTACTTCCAATGCCTGGTGGAGCCTACGTATCAGCTGTAGTTGTTGATCCATTGTATAATAACATGGGGTTAAAAAGCGATGTAAAGACTTTCATAAATTACTGGTTTAGACATCTATGGATAACTACTTGGCCTCTCTATCAGGGAGTGATCTTGGCCTCTGGATTGCTAGGCCTCTCATCAAGCTACATAATGATGTTAAATATGCCTATAACTCTAGCAGCTTTAGTATCGGGAATTGTATTTGGGTATAGAGAGATAAACAGAAATACACATAGAATCAAGAAGGCTAGTAGAAGTAATCTAAAGAAGATGGTGCATGCATGGCCTTTCATCTCAATAGCAGTGTTATCGATTGTATTCAACTTGAATATTGTTTTATCCATAGCTGCAACTTTGATCATCTTTATCATCGTGTACAAACCGGTAAAAGAAAAGTTAATTCATGCTTTAAGGTATTCAGTTAATTCAACGTTTATACTAATAGTTGTATTCTCATTCATCTTCAGTAAATATATCGAGAAGAGCAATGTGGCCCATTTCCTTGCGGACATCTTGTCAAGTTATGCAGATATAGCTGTTTTCCTAATACCGCTCGTAATTGTTATTGGAACAGGCGTAGAGTTTACATACATTGCTTTAGCTTTTCCACCGCTCATACCATTATTTAACCCTGAGAGGCTTCTGCTATCATTTACTGGAGGGTTTATTGGAGCAATGCTTAGCCCCGCACATGCATGCCTTGTAATGTCGTCAGAATACTACAAAACAGAACTACCAAAAACATACAGGTTAATCTTGCCGACCACAATTCTAACAGCAATACTTGTGATACTGTATGTTTTCTTCACATAGCTTTAATATCAAAAATCTATAAAGAGAGATCACGGAAAATATGTCTGCTAAATCATGAATCCTTTTAGGAAAACAGTTATAAAATCATTACTCAATATGATATTTATGAGTCTGAAGCCGGGCTTGACTTTTAGAGAAAAGTATATTGTTACATCTGAGTATACAGCGAAGCATCTCGGCTCAGGTGGAGTTGAGGTTTTAGCAACGCCTGCTATGATACTCTTCATGGAGCGCACATGTAGAGTTAACTTAGATAATCTTCTTACACCAGACCAAACAACAGTCGGCATACATGTGAATGTACATCATGTAAAACCTGCGCCGATAAATTCTGAGATCTTGATAGAAGCGAAACTACTTGAGATAGATGGTAGAAGATTAATCTTCTATGTTGCAGCATACTGGGAAGATAAATTAATAGGATACGGTATACATGAAAGATACATTGTAAATAGAGAAGATTTCATTCAAAAAATCAAATAATTTCCTTACTAGCCTATCTGTTTGATTTTCTTAATTGCTTGTTTGAAGAATATCTAAGCATACTTACTGCAATTGTAGCAGTACCATCTTTTGTACTGTTCAATGTATGTCAGAGGTTTACCACATGTAGGGCAAGCAGGCTTCTCTTCTCTCTTAAATATGCTGGTTATGACTCCTAAACCCCTTTTCTCTTCTTTGGCTGGTGCTGGAATTATTGATGGAGCTGTTGGGGCAGCATATTGTGGCCCAGCTTCAAGAGTAGGAGTCTTTATCTCAATTTTATCTTTCAAGATTATTATGTCTCCTACTGCTGAGATTTTGCTCCACTGAATAGTCTCTGTAGTTTGAGCTTTAGTCAGTATTAGAATACCCATCTCTCCTCCTCCAAGTGGTAGAGCAATATCTTGTACTGTTCCCACAAATGTACCATCTGGGTTATAGACTTGCATTCCGATTAACTTACCGCGAGGAACCATAGACATTTGAATACACCTAACCGTCCATAATTATTCTTTTTGTCTTTAATAAGTTTTTAACTATCGTGGATGAATGGATAAGTATAGGGTTCAAATAGTAGAAAATATGTTAGAGTCAGACTAAGGAAGAGTATTCAGATATCCTTCTTTTAGAAGTTTATCAGTTAATTGATATAGATTCTTTTTTGCAGAGAACTTAATATAAAGAATAGTTGTAGAGAAAGCTACAGTTAGCACCGTCATCATTAGCATAGCAAGGAGAGCAAATGCATACGTATAGTCTCTCCCCGTAGCTACAACTGTGAAACTTATCGGTGCCTGGAGAAACGTGTAGACCTCTACTAATTGATTTGCAAGGCTATGAATCTTCGGCTCTTCAATGATTATTTTTATGCTGTCTTTGATTCTTATATTAGAGTCTTTAAATAACCAGACTACTGGTCCAACATAGGATGAACCTACAGTTACAGCGAGAATAGATATTATAGCGATCTGCGCAGTTTTCATTAAAGGTTCAGAAGCGAAGATGTTTTCAGACATTGGGGCTAACTCAATTATGCTGGGTAACGTGAGAGATACATCTAAACCAAAAGCTAAGGGATGATAAGCTCTAGAGAATATATTGCTGAAAGTCAATTTTTCCTCACTAATTCTCCTTGAAGAAATTAATTCGATTCTTCCTTTGCGGTTTTTTATCTTTTTGGTTAGACTATAATATGCGATTTTAGGGCTTAGAAAATGCCATATAATCCAGCAGCCAATTGTAGAAAGCACTAATCTTAATAACGCTAGGAGCTCTCTAATAAATGGAAGGAAAAACACTACTGCAACAATATATAGAAGATATTCTTCAAAACCATCATGGATCTTCAGCAGTTTATCTCTCTTAATATGTCTGTTTATTATTACTCCCGATGCTATACCTGAGCTGATAAGAGCCGGAGGTATAGAGAAAATGAGTGTATGCCAGCTGATCGATCCCCAAGAATCTAGGTCGATTAGAGGCGATCCAAAGGATATAGTTAACATGGGTAAAATCATGCCTACTGATATTGGGATGAGATAAAATTTTCTAAGGTGATTCAATGCCGAGACAATCCATCCAATTCCCCAGCTAACTACGCCAGGGCCCAAATCGCTGTATAGTATCATAGATAGTTCCAGCAAGCTTGATAGCTGCTCCATACTTTTAGAGGAAAATAATAGAAGATTATTCCGAGCATTATGATAGCTACGCCTACGCTCACTATTGTTAATCCAGTTCTGATAGATGGTTCAGACATCATTTATTCTTCCTCCTTAATTAATTTTCCAAGTCTATACGTTATCAGCAGAGCTAGTAGAAGTACTGAGCAAGATATTAGAGTTACATAGGATGGACCACTAAATAGACTCGTTAAGCCGGTTGGAGGGGCTATTCTGAGTTTTTGGAAAGAATACCATGCTGCTAGAAATGATGCGGATACGATATGGTCTACAATATCTTGTTTCGGCATTATTTCTTCACTAATAACTTTAAAGTGTGGTTTACTAGATGAAACTATGGTCACTGCTGAAGATGATAGCTCCCTATACTTGTCTCTATTCTCTACTTCATCTATCTTAGACAATCTCTCTAAGATTAACGGGAGGTTGAGGTCATAAACCTTTATTTTAGGGAATTCATCCAGCAATGTAAGTAGCTCCGAGTAATTTAATGTAGGATCCTACATTAAGTAGCTTAGAGAATCTCTATTCTGCATTATTAGTCTACCTCCCACCATCCAGTTTTCTAGAAGCTTTCCAGCTAGTTCTTCAGATACATTAATGGCTTCGGTTTTAAGCTTCGTAGGATAAGGTGTTTCTAGAGCTGAGACTAAGCTACTTAAGAATGCTTCAACTTCATCAGTAGTTAATTGCCCGCTCATTTGCTTGACATACTGTAGGCTATGGTTTAAGTGTACTTCCCACAGTGCAACGATCTCTGCTGAGGGATTAATATTAGATAGTGATGCAGACTTTAACCCTAGAGACAGTATCTCTAATCCATATGCTAGATTCCGTCCACCCCATGCTGTATAGTTAACGAATTCTATGTATTCTCGTTTTATCTCTTCTAGAGATGCTTTCACATCGTTTCTGTTAATTTTTCCACCAGCTATATATGATATGTACGTTGAATATATTAGGTATGTAGAACATGCAGTTGGAGGGCTCCAACCTATGTTTTCTTCAAGGTACCTACATGACCTAAGTAAAATATTCTTTGAGTTTTCTAAGCCTGTTAACCCATAATGAATTACTGCGAACTCTATTAAGACTTGCTCTACTAGTATTCTTTCATTTCTATCGCTTATCTTGTATTCTAAGTTATCTGATAACTTAGTAAGGACATTAGCTATCTTCTTTAGCATCACTAAAGATTCATCATCACTTAAACCTAGATGTACGTATCCTGCAAGGACGCCTAATCTAGCTGTAGCTTTTAAGATATCTTTTTTTCGTAGCCCAATGCTAAACCATTCTCATCAACGTTGGAAAGTAGATATTCCAGGCTACCTTTTAATGCATCTCTTACTGAATCTTCTAGTCTTATCTGCTCTGACTCTGAAATGATTATTGTTTGAGCAATAAGCATAATCAATAATAAGATTGTAAAGATTAGGTAAACCCTATTTGGAGGGTTGTATGTCTTAGGTATCTTGATTCTGCCCTTTTTAACGATAAGTGAAGGGTGGTGGTAGAGGTGGAGGCGGCAGAGGTCTCCTACTTCTTAAGATTATTATAAATGCTACCAATACGGCTACTATTATCAATATTATCGAGATATAGTCTATTAGGTTTTCTGATGGTGGAGGCTGTTTTACGGTAACCGTTACTACAACAGTCTTAGCTATTGTTTCATAGGTTATAGTCGTCGTGTATAAGGTTTCAGTATACGTTCCAGTAATAGTTTTTGTTACAGTTGTTTCTGTGGTGGTAGTAGTTGTCTCTATTCTCTCCCCTTTCAAGCTAATATATACCCTAGCGATACCATTACCTTGATCGAACTCTGTGACTTTGATGTAGTATCCCTCCTCCGTAGTGATTTCACTATTTAGGAGGTTTATCTCAAACTCTCCCCACGTACCCATATACTTATCCTCATCATAATAGGGTGCATCTAGTCCTTCACATAATCTAATCTTAGTTTTTTTCAAGGAACTACATTCTGGCGGTGTTTCAGGATTAGCATCAAACAATGAGATCATGAATGGTTCTCCTTCAACATTCCTGAATCGATACTTATTCACCTTGAATAATAGTACTCCTGGACCAGGTAATGCAGCATCTTGACCTACTGGTCTTCTAGCATGTATAAAATAGTATTCTTCGTCATTTATCGGTATTATTAAGCTATGTGGTTCATCGGGTCTATCAAGCGTGTATATTAAATGTTCCCCATCAGTTTTTACTTCTTCTACTTGAATCCAGCCTAGAAGATATTTAGCCCAACCGTCTATATCAACGGGCGGGTCTAAGAACGGACCGGCATCCATATTTGACCAGACTCCCACTTCTGAGCCTGCACTATAGCCGTCTTTAGCATAAACATATTCATCAAATATCCACATGCTATGAGTGAACTCATGCATAATTACAGATGGCTCGTCAACTTCTGCAATAGTTTCTATGCCTGCGATTAAGTGGCCTTCCCCATTAAGTTTCCTATGCATAAATAACTCAACATATATTCCGTACCCTGCTTTTCTTAGCTCTTCTTCTACTACGTCGAAACCGTATTCCTCTATTAAAAAGTAGAATGGTTTACCCATAGAGCAGTGACTCCATATATCATTGGGTGATCCACTTGCGGCTTCATCACTTCCTGCATGGACTATCAATACATGCTTAAAATTTGTTATATCAACCCCTGATTTTTCTTTGACGAATTGAATGATTTGCCCTTTGAATTCTAAGAGCCTAGAATTATCGTCTCCTCGTTGTGCTCCACTTGAAGGTGCACCATAATAGGGCATAGTTTTAGGTAATGTTATAATTTTTGGATAAATATAATAGTCTAGCCATGTTTTTCCGTAGGAACTACTTCTAATGAAGTTATCAAGTATTTTTACAGTTTGTTCAACTTTTTGGATTGACGAACTAAATCTTGTATCTGTAAATTCTACCATTAAGACGAGTGTTGGCTGAGCTCCCAAGAAATGTATTGGTCTATTCCATTCAATCTTTTCTTCTTGAGCATATGCAAATGGATATAAGAATACCGATGGACAGAAAGATAAAAGAACAATTAATGTTAAGGTAATCTTACGCAATACGATAATTACACCTCCTACACTCTCTTTCCCCAGCATATATCGGGTAACCACATGCTGGGCAGTATCCTATTATCTGCTGGGGAGGATAAGTAACAAAGTACTGCTGTGCATATGGTGCGGCCTGAACTGGGTAAGGCTGATATGGATATCTTGGTGGAAGGGGTTTCCTTTTAGCTCTCACATAAAATAGGCTACCTCCGATAATAGCAATAGATGATATGACGGCAATAGGCAGAGAGATTAGGGGTTGGAAGGCTACTTCAGCTACTACTGTTTGATGTGTAAGTGTTTCTTCAGATGTAACGGTTGAAGTAATAGTTGTAGCTACTGTCTGGGTTAGTGTAGTAGCCTGTTCTGTGGTTATGACTTTAGTTATAGTACTTCCAGCTACAGTGATGTTTTCCGTAGACGTCATAACAGTTTTGGAGATTGTAGTTTGTATTCCTTTTTGAGTCGTTTTGGTTTGAACTTGCACCTGCTCTATATTTGTAAGTATTAACCATTTCTTCAAGTTAGTGAATAGTATTCCGAAGAGAAGTCCCACATACTGTTTTACTTGCTGCTTGCTTCCGCCATCAATATAAATCCACCCAATCGTTTGATCTTTAGAAACTACTATAGTGAATGTAATCTCTCCACTCCCAGAAACATCATAATTCTTTTGTAGTACAACTGCTTCATAATCATATATCTTCAAACTTTGACCTATTTGGAGACCTTCTGGGATCCATAAGTCTATACGACTGCCTTGTCCTCCAATTATGTAGCCATCTTCATCAACTTCTAGATTTACAGATTTAACAACATCTGATTCGATCTGGATGAGTATACTCTGTGGAGTAATAGAATTTATGATATATGTATGATATGAGTTTTCAGGCTGATATGTCTCTGCATCATATAATTGGAAAACGAATTTTAAGCTAGCTTGAATATATGGCGGAGTCTTTGCTAATGTATATGGTATTAAAAAAGATAAAGCTAAAAAGAAAATAATGAGCAAAGTCGTTATCATTGTTTTCTTCTTCATCTACTACTCACTCTTTTTCTGGGAGCTCTTTCAGTGACATATCCCCATAGACGTTCATCTTCCAGCGCCCAAGATATTCTTCTCAATAGTATTGATGTAAACACTAGGCCGACTAATATTATCATCGTTAGTCTTGGGAAGAGTGTTAAAGAAGCTAAGAGGTTAACTATGACTTCATAGATAAATCTGATTATTATTACTGGAATAAATCCACCTAATAGGTCAGCGAAGTTTATGGATCCATACTTAGCTTTAACATATCCCATCCACCATCCGGTAAGTGCTGGGAAAATCAATAGAAACATGTTCTCTACTGCTGGCAAGACTACAAAGGCTGGATTGATTATTTCAGGTACAGATGCTACTGTAAGAAAATTCTTGTAAGCTACACATCCAAGCCCCAGTGAAGCACCATATACAACGCCATCCATATGGTCATTAATTTCCTTCCCTGTTAGAGGGTTTGAATCTAATACAAATAGAACTAAGAAGAATGTTAACTCTACGAGCAGGGTCTTAAGTAAGTAGTAGGTCAGACCGCTTGGAAACCTTATAATAGAATATAATGCTCCTATACACCCACCAATACCGATGACGCTTACTATCAATAATTTAGGCTCAGGCTCGTATTTATCTGATCTTAAGACCCATGAAAAGAATATGAGAACTGGAAGTATGGAGAGGGCAAATGAGCCCAAGACGAAAATAGATGTATGTAAGAAAAGAATCGATAAAAGAATAAATGAAATAATACCCCCAATGGCGATCATCAGAGAATATCTCGGTAGTAGGGGATCCGACTTACTTGATAAACTTCTTCTGTCGGCATCGTTACTATTTTTGGTTTAATAAATAATGTAGAGAACCCCTCCCTCATATGCTTTTCTTAGACATGGTATTATATCACCGGCAGAAGCAGTGAGACGTAAACGATTGCACCTAGAAATATTAGGTAACCCATTAAGTAAATTCCAACAGCGATCGGCTCCTTATCAACATCATCCAAATCAACCCCATATGGTTCAACTTTAGCAAGGACTCTATAGTAGGTGAATGCGAAGAGGAATGATATGAGCACTCCTATGAATAACGTCACGAGCTTATACGCTATCAATGTGAGGGGGTTAACACCTGAAACAATCCCTGTAGTCGTACCAATAGGAAGCGGAGATATCATAGAAGCAATAAAAGCAAAAGAGAGATAAATGAAGAATCCTGCAGCAAATAATGCTATAGCTATAGGGTTACTTCTAATCTTCGAGATCTCACTAATCCCCGGGGTAATATGATCAAGAACCCGTAACGAACCTAAACCAACAAAGAATACAAGTAGAAACGTTAAGAACGTCCTCAATAATACCCATACAAGATTAGAGAGATAAACAATAGGGTCAAGCCACGGAGGAGGCTGAGGTGGAATGATCTGAACTAAATGTAGAAGTAGCACATTTTTATGTCTTGCCACGTGTATATAAAGTTTAGCTGATCTGAACGTTAGGGTCATTCATCTTCTCTTAGAGTAGGGAATTCAACAGCCACTTTAATAATGAATTATCATACGGTAAATCCATGAAGATAATTCCAGTCTAATCTAGAAGAATCTTTCCAAGCTTGTTACTCCTATTATCTTCTCGAAGTCTAGGTCTAATGCATCAAAGACTTGCTCAAAGGTTGACGTCAAGTATTCTACATACTTGTCAACATCTACTTGGTCTTTACGGGCGAACTGTAGTGGTGTTACACCATCTTTATCTTTAGTCTTCACGTATTCGATGATGTCTCCTGAGCTTACTTGTATTCCTTTCTGGATCAGTTTCCTAGCAGCTTTAACGTGTGGGGGTGTAGTCTTAACATACTTCTCCACACCCCTCGATAACATAACTCTAAATGATAAGTCTTGAAGCTCAAACTTTCCATTCTTAAGCTTATTGTACCATGTTCTGACTATTTCACGTATGGTATCTTTTGCTTCTCTAAGGCTATTCTCGTCTTTGACTTCTTGGAGAACTCTGATCATTTCTTCGAATGCATCTTTAATGAATCTAGGTATATGCTTCTTCTTCCCAGTTAATCCCTTAACATCTACTACGCCTTTATCTGTTAATCCTAGGTAATTCTTCTTTCTCATTGAGAATACTATATAGTTATACCTCTTATCTATCTCAAGGTCTAGACGTAGATTCTTCCTCGCCCAGTTAAGCATTTCTTCTACTGTTTTCTCATCTTGTGCTTTAAGGAAGAGTGAGTCCGTATCTCCATATATTACCTCAATATTCATTGATTTAGCTTTACTAATTGTTTCAAGAAATACGTATCTAGCAATGGCTGTAGTGCTCTCAGCAACTGGTGGACAGTATAGTGGGAAACCTTCAAACCCGAAGACACCGTAAGCAGCATTCAAAAATACTTTCAAAGCTCTCTGGACTACTCCATACCATCTTCTCTGAAGGTCTTGCAGAGATTTATCACTACTTAACGGCTTATATATTCTAACTCTAATATCTCTCAAACATCCAATTAATTCACTCTGTATTCCTCTCCTCCTCTTACATATCCAATGAGTAGTCTCAGGGACAATGTTATCTTGACACTCTTCATGTACGCATCTTACGGTCTCATAGCTTAGATTCCATTCTTTCAAGATAGATGGATATAGAGAAGCAAAGTCTAAGACGATTACATTGAAATGTACTCCAGGTACGGGGTCAACCACTATAGCTCCTCTATACTTTTTTCCCTCAATAACAGGCTTAGTGGAGATCACTCCCTTCTCTTCTATTAGTTCATCAGACCTAGGTATAATATATCCACGCTTCCTATGTTCATAATATAGTAGACTCTTTATCCATCCTGAAACACCATGTCTACAAACATCTTCTATGGGTAGTCTACTAATTCTAGAGATAACAATTAATAATTTTAGTAGTAGCTCATCATCAAATGTTAGCAATTCGTGGACGAGTAATGCATCGTAAAAACTATATCTTGCTAGCTCACTACTGGTTAGCTGGCTAATCGGTTTGTCTATTAATAGTTTCCCCTTACCTATTAATGATTGAGCTATTGCTTCAAGTGTATGTTCTCTATACTTATTATCGAAAGCATATACTTGAATGCTCTTGTTGTTGAATAATCTATAGAGGTCTATGTGGATGCCTTTCCTTAACGATGCCCCTTCTCTGCCCAGCGTTATAGGTATCTTTTCTTTAGGGATCTTGAGCTGTTCACCTCTATGTCTAAGATATGGCATATCGAAATCATCTCCATTAAACGTGGCCACTATGGGGTATTCTTCAATTACTTCATAGACTTTCTTCAACATCTCAACTTCATCATCGAAAACCTTTGCAGTAAACTCAGTATTTCCTTCTACTTCAGTAAAATTAGGAGTCTTTAATAGATAGACTTCCCTTCTACCATCGCTTCCAACCATGGAAACTGCAACGACTTTATCTCTAGCCTTATCAGGAGATGGAACACGTGTAGCTATAGGTGAGAGAACCTCAATATCTATTGATAAATGTTTAAGCTTGCACTGCTCTGCCTCCATTAGTGTTATCCATTCTTCAATGATCTTTTTATCATCTTTTGATAAATCTGGAAAATATTTCTCGATTATCTTCCTAATCTTATCTCTATCCGGCTCGGCTGGTAAGAGTTTTGCATTATCTAGACGATATGGAATACTCGGTACAAGCTTCATATCATATAGATAACAGAGATGGTAGGGTATATCGGCTTCCCATGCCCTCAGCTTCTCTCTAATAGAATTTGATGTACCACCAATAGCTAGTGGGTCACTAGCATAAATCTTAGTAAGTTTGACTTCTCTATCTCTGAATAAATCATATTTCTTCTCAACCTCAATCCTTGCTACTCCTTGAAGTTTAAGGTTCTCTACTTCTTCAGGGCTTTCTAAAACATAACAATACGGTTTATGGCCCGACTCATCATGCAGAATCTCTACCTTATTATCTTCCATATCTAAAAGTTTCAGGTATGCTTTACCTTCTTTACCATCATAAGCACATCCCAATAAGAAATAAGACTTAAACTTCAGATGCTCATCAAGGCTAGTCTGACCCATCCTAAAGTTAAAAGCATATACTTGTTTATTTCCTTTTACAAACATAGATGCTTATCTATGAAAATATTAATAGGATAGCTCAAAGCTGATAAATGGGCTACGAGTGGACCCGGAAGCCATCATACTTTCTATAGAAGCTCTTAAACTGTGTCAGGAGACTGGTATCTCTCCTAGCTCCGCGTTATATCTCGCAGCAAAGAAAAAAAGATACACTATTAAAGAATTAAGAATGGCTAGGAAGATAATGCATACATACTCTATTTATAGGAAATCAGCTTTAAGATATCTAGAAAACATCATATCTGACTCTGTGCTAGATTGGGTGAGTAAAACTATACTCGAACTTATTTCCTCATGTATAATTGGTGGAATAGATTTTGGAGACATTACCATACTAGTATCTAAGTTAAGACAATCTATGGGTAAGAATTGGCCAGGAGAACTTGAAAAACATCTTGGCATCTTAAGATTAATCTATTCAAGACCTGAGGTGGAAGTAAATTATCCTATGTGGTTTACAAGATATCTAGAAAAACTAATGGGTAAGATAGATGCGGAATACTATCTAGATTTTCAAGATAGGGTTAACCCGCCAATATATGCATCATTAAATACTCTAAAGATGGATAAAGAGAAGATTCTAAAACTAGCAGAAGAGAGAAATATAGTCCTCAAAGAGGATAATAGAATTCCAGACATTTATCTTGTAGAGACTTCAAACACTAAAGGATTAAAAGACCTTATGAATCAAGGGCTAGTAACTATACATGATTTCTCAAGCTATTATGCAGTAAAGATTTTGAAACCAAAGCCTAATGAAATTGTACTAGACGTATGTTCAGCTTCAGGAACCAAGACTTGGCTTACAGCATTGGAGATGAAGAATAGAGGGTTAATCGTATCTATAGATTCATCATGGAAGAGGATTAAGAGCCAGGTGAAGAGAATGAATTTTCTCAATGTAAGAATAGTTGAAGTGATCCAAGCCGATGCTACGAAACCTTTACCAATAAGGCTTGAAGTAGACAAGGTGATAGTTGACCCACCCTGTAGTTCTACTGGATTAATATGGAGAGAACCATTCTATAGATGGGTGATTAAGCCTAGACATATTAAAATGTTCTCAAACTTCCAGTCAAAAATACTTCAAAACTCATCAAGACACGTTAAGCGGGGAGGATACCTAATATACTCAACATGCAGTATAACGGTCGAAGAAAATGAGCATGTCGTAGAAGATTTTCTAAGAATAAATCCTAGCTTTGAATTAGTAGAACCATCTCTAAGCATAGGTTTGCATGGTTTAAGAGGTCTAGCTGAAGCTCGTAGGCTCTACCCACATACTGATATGTGTAATGGGTTCTTTATCGCATTATTCATGAGAAGATACTAACATAATTAGGCCATTGATGAAATTATTGGCATAGTTTACTGTTAATGATCTAATCTTTGGAAAGACTGATTCCTTCCCGCCCTAAAGGGCGAGGGCCCCCTCTAGAGCGGAGGGTTTGGATTATCTCTCCCCGTTTCGAGGAGTTCAATTCTGGTTGGGTCTCCAGCCCGTTACCCCTTCTGGGACTCGGGGTTATGAATATGTTGTATGCTCCTACTAAATCAGCGTTGAAGATCTTGTTTAGTTTTGTCCATTTGAATAGTCCTCTCTTTACTCTCCCTCCGAATTTCTCCCCATGTATTAGGCATTTAGATGATGTATATGCTTCATTAACATTATCACAGTTATTCCATACTTGTCGGCGACCTCGCCTATCCTGTTCAGCATGTAACCATATGTCCACACGTGGATATGGTTGAAGTCTCCATTCTCCTGTGCAATGTTCTTCGGTTATGCAATCTTAATTGTTGTGATACCTATATTGTAGAGTCACTCAATAGCCTGCTAACTCTCGCATCAACATAGCTCTTTATCTGCCCCCTCCACATAGAGTACATAAGCCTAAGCCTCCTAAAGGCCTTCAAGCCGTACCTATTAAGCATGGACCGATATTCAGCTGTCCTAATCCTCAGTAATACAGAATACTTTTAACGGTTTACCATTAACAAGCCTTGCCAAGTCGTTCTCAACATATATAGCCATCAAGTTGTTAATACCAACATCTATACCTGCAACAAGATTGGCCTTAGGAGTCTTGGGAACCCTCATCCACACTTCTCTAACAGCTTTCTCTCTGTTCTTCTATACGCGATTACATCAAATTTGTTTTGCTTCTTTATGTTGTCAATGAATTCAGCCCATGCCGAGACAGCATATATTGCTTCAAGAATAGTTGATCTTACAGCTTCATCAGCTCCGATAATAATCTTTATGTCCGTGAGCCCTTCAATCTTCCCAGTTTTATTTCTCTAAAAATCATTGATTGAAAGAGATGTTATTGATAGTCTCCTCTGCCTAGAAAAATTCTGGACAATTATAAAATCATACCTTAGAGAGTCCTAGAAAAAACTCCACCTTAAATAAGAATCTTTACTTATAGATTATGCCCTATGTTAAGCAGAGAATAGCGACTCCAACTTAGCATTATATTTATAGTTGTTTAGAGATTTAGTTCCTGGAGATAATGTGGAGACCTCATTAAAGGAAGTAGTTTAGGGTGTGTAGGTAATGTCTCAAGATTGTGAAGAGTTGAAGCAGATGTTCTCATTCCCGGTTGAGTTGAGATATGAAGGTAGAGCTAGGTTTCTATCTCCTCTCTTACCGAGTAGTAGAGATTTTGCCCCCTCTTCTCTTCCTGCTTTCTTTAATCCAGCTTCGAAATTAAGTAGAGATCTTGCAGTACTCTTCTTGAAAGCTTACTTCGAGGATGGGAAGATAACTGTCTGTGAACCTCTTGCAGGTACCGGTGTTAGGAGTATTAGGATTATCTTAGAGACTGGTTTAGTAGATCATGCTTTAGCCAATGATATATCTAAGAATGCATACGAATTGATTAAAGTAAATGGTAAATTAAACAATGTTGAAGATAAGCTTGAAGCATCTAATCTTGATGCAAATGAACTACTTACATCTAGAGGTAGAGGTAAACCCAGATTCGATTATGTTGATATAGATCCCGCTGGTTCTCCTGCAAGATTTATGGAGAATGGTTTTAGAGGATGTGGGAGAGACTCTATCCTCGGAGCTACGGCAACCGACCTCTCAGCATTAACGGGGTCTAAGCCACTGTCATGCTTGAGAAAATACGATTCATACCCTGTGAAAACTCCTTTCTTAAAAGAAGTAGCTATAAGAGTTCTAGCAGGTTTCATGGTTAGAACAGCTGCTAGAATAGGATTAGCCGCTGAACCAGTCTTTGCATTCCTAAAAGATTACTATACCCGAGTCTTTGTAAAAGTCTCTCCAGGGATAGACCGTGCCAAGAAGATTCTTAGACAGATCGGCTGGATATCTTACTGTCCTAGATGCCTAGCATTATATACATATACAATTAATGATGTACCAGTATCTTTATGTGGTAGATGCTTATCACCCCTACCTTCTGCTGGTCCTCTATGGCTTGGAAAGCTATTTAGTGAAGAAATAATTAGAAAGATGGTTGAACATGCATATGAGGAGCTTGATATGTATCGTGAAGCAGCAAGTTTACTAGAATATATGCTGAATGAAGATCCATCATTGATAGGCTACTACCCTGTAAATACAATATCATCTATTCTTAAGGCAAATCCTGTTAAACCTAGAATATTAATAGATAAATTAAGAGATAGAGGCTACAGAGCGTCTTTAACACATCTAGATTATTCTGCTTTTAAGACAGATGCACCACCCGAAATAATTAAGGACGTCTTCTTATCTCCTTCTAGGGGATAAGAGAGAATCATGCCTGCTTAACTTTATTATGCTTAAATTTCAAGTAACGAGCAATCTACATCCTTAAATTAACCGTAGCAACCGAATTTTATGTTATAGAATGGTTCGAAACTGGGCTGAAGAAGCATATAGAGATATTTTCAGAAGAAGAGCTAAGATTGAGGGTCTCAGGTCTAGAGCAGCTTATAAACTGCTTGAAGCAAATAAGAGGTTTAGATTGATTAAGGAAGGCGACATAGTTGTAGAGCTTGGAGCATGGCCTGGAGGTATGACTCAAGCAGCTTCTAGACTTGTTGGAGAAACAGGTTTAGTAATAGCTGTAGATATTAAAAAGTTTAAAGTATTCAGCGAATCAAATATAATCACTATTCAATCAGACATTCTTGAAGAAGAAGATACTATACAAAAGATACTACAAGTACTAAATGGGAAACAAGTTGATATGGTCATCTCTGATGCTTCTCCCAAGTTTACAGGAATTAGAGATGTAGATATTGCTAGGCAGATGGAGTTAACAGAAAAATCATATAATATCTCTCTCAAGTTGGTTAAAAGAGGAGGTTCAATAATGTTGAAAGCATTAGAGTGCCGTGAGCTTCAGCTACTTGAAGAAGAAATAAGGTCTTCTTTTAGTTATGTAAGGAGATTTATCCCTTCAGCTACTAGAAAGACGAGCTCAGAAATTTACCTCATAGGTTTAAAAAGATATCGAGAATGAGGGTTTCGCACTTATTTTTCCTCAATACTTTTTGAGGAACTAGATGGCGAGATCAGCCACTCTTCTATCCATACACAGATATTCGGTGAAACGGTACCCTGCTTACCACATACATTATTGTATATGCAGGAGGGGCAGGGAGCATCCTTTATAGGCTCAAGGGTAACTTGCCTAATAAGTGGGACAAGCCTTCTAGTCCATCGGTCTTTAGCAAACTCTCTAACTCTCTTTACTATTCCCTTCTTCTCTAATTTTATAGCAATCCTAGAACCCTCTCTACTAGTTACCCCAAGCTTATGCCATAATTCTGATTGGAGTAAACCTTTATCTTCATATTTAAGAAGAAGCTTTATGGCTTTTTCCTCAAGCTTACTAATTTTTTGAGGCAAAATAAGCACCCAGAGATAATACTTCCACATGTACTATATAAAAATACTTTTAAGACCAGCAGTCATACATAGTTGGCAGTAGCTTAACTGAAAGAAAGTGTAAAAAGCAGTCGCATAATTAAGAAGAAAGGTATTAGGATAGGTATCGAGATAAAACTGCCCTCGAGAGTCAGTAAAGATTGATGAATTATGTATGAGTTTCAAAAGGTTTTTAAAAACTTGAGGGAAGAGCTGGTTTGGCAACCCTAACCGCCCACATAAATCTTATTCCAGTCCTCGCTTCAAGCTTCTTAGGGCTCGCTAAGGACTAAATATAGTACTATGTAGGTCTTGCTAGGGCTTATACCCCATCCCCGACGAGCCCATCTGCTTCCTTACTTTTGTATTTCTGCCTATTTTTATCTTACATGCTTCTACATAATGTTGTTGATGTATATGTTTTTGTTTTTAGTTCTTTTATGGCTTCCTTGCTTTTAATCTTCTTAGTCTATACGCTGTTGGAATACCTTAAGATAAATATCTATCTATCTCTTGGGTAATATGCCTTATTCGTTGTATCCCTGATTTGTTAACTAGCTTCTAAGATTCATTAACCACTTGATTGAGTTCTTTATATCTACTTCTAAGAGTTGTTATACTTATTGAAGCTATCTTAGCTAGTCTACGTTGA
>Ga0209183_1000197_pt1 | contig 28608 bp, 37 predicted proteins | sample LHCtaG_2_FD_184120 | JGI IMG/M metagenome (GOLD analysis project Ga0209183, IMG submission 184120) | Hot spring microbial communities from Little Hot Creek, USA to study Microbial Dark Matter (Phase II) - LHC4sed_replicate (SPAdes)... | ecosystem: Environmental > Aquatic > Thermal springs > Hot... | reverse complement strand
GTCTTAAATACTGCTAGATATAGTTTCAAGTTATCTCTGCATATTCCTCTATGGATGGATAGCCATTGTCTAAGAATCAATGCTCTATTCTCGCAGTTGTTTATGTGGCATTCTCCCCTAACCCATTCTCCTTCTGAATGGTTTACATATTCATGCATATAGCTTAATCTGCTTAAGCCTAAGTATGATTTGAAGCTATCAGTGTATATTGTTGAGTCCTTCAGGATACGTCTACCTACAATCTTGATGGCTGCTTCAGCCTCAACGTTACTTGATAGAACATAGTCTCCACCTCCACCTCTACCAACGAGAATGAATACTGCTGGCTTATCATGAATCCATGAACTTCTTCCACGCCTCCTAAAAGCTCTACGCCTAGACTCTCTACAAAGATGCTTAATGCATATACTATTATTCCTACACTTCAAGCCAGCATTAACATATAATTCATCAATTTCTACATCCCCTCTAAACTCAATCCTCCATCCTTAAGCTTCAACATAAGCTTCCTTAAAGCCTTGAAGACCGTCATGGGGCTTCTATCTAGAAGCCAGCTCAACCCTAGACCTGAATTATGAAGCCCTAGGAAGAGAAGCATAAGCATGAATCATTCTCTAAGGCTTAGCCTAGAATAGTGGAATATAGTGCCTGTCTTATCGTTAAACATCCTCCTACAAGACCTACAGAAACATCGTTTAAGACCACACCTATATCCTCCATGACACTTAATACTTCTAGAACCACACTTAGGGCAGTAAACGCCACCACACTACCTAACAGTCCTAAAAAGCCTTGAACAAGCAAACTCACTCGAAAGAAGACCAAGAACATCCATAAAAGAACATAAGGAGCAGCCACAAAAATCTTATTAAAGAGCGAATTATTTTATCGTAACATATTTTTAAACCATCTTTTCAGTTATCTTTAGATATGGATCCCTTACCTTAGCTTGTCGAGTGATTTTCAACCATAAATTTTATTATGGAGGTCTTAAGATATTATTTAGAGGTACGTGGATAGAGAAGAAATAATTACTAGGATTACAGAAGAACTCGATGTCTGTGAAGAATACCTAAAGAGAGAGGCTAGGTTAGATTTTGTTCTAAGAATCCTAGAAGATTTAATGGATGAGATACAAGAAGCAAAAAAGAAAAATATCCTATTGGGGGAACTAGAAGAGAGAGTGAGGATTCTATATCATAGAGCATCTACACTCGTAGATTTAATAGAGCAAGGAGTTAAGAAATAAAATCATATTCATAGACTAGACTTCTTGAAGATGTGCTTGAATAAATAAATTCTTATATTAAGGCTTGCTGTAATCATTGTGAAAGCTATGAGTAAGCCTGTAGATCTTGGTTCGTTAAAAGTAGGTCATAATATCGTAATTGATGGTGAGCCATGCCGTATAGTTGAGTTAGAGAAGAGTAAGCCTGGAAAACATGGTTCAGCTAAAGTCCGCTTAGTCGCTATAGGTATATTTGACGGTGTCAAGAGAACAATGGTTGGACCAGCTGATACCAAAGTCGAGGTGCCGATAATAGAGAAGAGAAATGGTCAAGTAGTCTCGGTAACCGATACCGTTAGCTTAATGGATAATGAAACACTTGAGATCATCGAGGTAGCTATACCTCAAGATGAAGCTATAAGATCAAAGCTTGAACCTGGAACGACTGTAGAATACTGGAAAGTAATGGGGAGATATATGATAACTCATGTTAGAGAGAGCTAGTCTTTCGTCTTAGTTCAGCTTTCTTGATCAGGAGGAAGCCTCTATCACCTCTCCACTCAATTTCATAGTCTAAGACTTGTATTTTCTCTTTAAAGAGTGGGCAATCTAATACCATCGTCTCCATCTCTCCTCCCTCACCGCATACATTTACACCGTACATTCTACCCATCTCTTCTAGCCTCTCTACATCTTCTTCTGTGAGAATTCTTCCAAGCCACTCTCTTGTAAGACCTAATGCTGCTACTCCTGTAACCATTACTTGGAAGTTAGACTTGATAATCTCTCTTAACAGCTCACTTGGGTCTAGCCCCCATAAAGGAGTAAACACTTTTATATCATATTCTCTACAAATGCTTTCTACAGTCTTCTTTTGAAAACTACTTGAAGATACCCCGAGGACGATCCCATCAACATCTCGAGAGATTTTCTCAATGAGATCTCTAAGAGCTTCTAATTCATCATTAAATGCTTCCTTAGCAATATGTTTCTTTCCCATAGCTTCAGCTTGCAGTCTTGTTAACTTAACATTAGGGTAATGGAAGTAGAGAGACTCCGAAGAGCTTGGGTAAATAGTCAAGAGTGGATCAACATTATAACCAATCTTTTCAATAAAGTAGATAGCATAAGTTGAGTCTTTCCCACCACTAAATAATGCTGCAAGCTTTCGCAACACTCTTACACCATGGAGCCAACTATTACCTAGACTATTATCTTATCCCCATATTAATAGACTTTATTAAATAACGTGTAAGTTGATACTTTAGGAGGAGAATGGGTTCACGTTATTTTATAACTTATTCATTGAAGAAGGCTGTAATAGCGGAGAAAGCAAGAGAGATTGAAGAATTGATAAGGAGGAGAGGCTTTATAGCTGACGTAATGAGGCTTGATGAGGTTGTAGAGAATGGTATCCCAGCAGATGTAGAAGCTTTAATTGTGCTAGGAGGTGATGGGACACTCTTAAAGAGCGTCAGCCGCTTACCTAGACCAAGCATACCAGTGCTAACAATAAACTATGGTAGAGGAGGGTACCTGATGAGTGTTGAGCCTGAGGATTCCATAGAAGCTGTCATGGAAGTTCTTGAGGGGAGATATATTATAGAGAAAGCACTAATGCTCTCATTCAGGGTAGAGGGGAAGAAGATAGGGAATGCTCTTAATGAAGCATATATTTCACCAGTAGTTCCAGGTAAAGTAATAGAGTATACGGTTGAGAGAAAGAATAACATACTCTATTCAGGAGTAGGTGATGCATTAATAATCTCTACTCCTCTAGGGTCAACTGCATACGCATTCTCAGCAGGTGGGCCGGCCGTAGATAACTTATTAGAATCAGCAGTACTGGTCTCGGTCTGCCCATTAACTAATACTAGACCAGTCGTGCTCTCAATCTCCGAGAATTTTACAGTAACTTTTCAATCAAACTTTGATATACAAGTATTGATCGATGGACATATACAGTCGGTATTCGGAAGAGAAGTTAGGATAGATGTTGGAAAATCTGAAGACTATGTTTCATTCATAAAATTGGGAGAGTATGATAGTTTTGCTAGAAGACTTCAGAAGAGATTTAAGCCATAGCTTTCATAGCATCTCTCTACATAATAGATGAAAGAAATGGATAATGTTATATTTTCCTAATGGAATGTTTATAAAAGTGCAGATTAAGTGTTAGATCCAACAGATACTGGGAAGAGAATCTACGTTCTTGATACCTCAGCTATCTTATTCGGTTTTACATCAATAGAGGGTATACAAGTAACCTGCAGAGAAGTAATTGAAGAAGTTAAGTTTGGTGGAGCTGCACCTTACAGAGCTGCATTAATGAAGAACGAGGCTGGAGCTAGGATAATCGAGCCATCTGAGAAGTATGTTGAGATGGTTAGGAAGAAGATGAGTGAAGTAGGTGAAATAGGGTTATCAGAGGCAGACATAAAGCTTCTAGCAATAGCTTTAGAATTCAAAGATAAGAAGTTTCATCCAATAATTGTCTCTGCAGACTATTCTATTCAGAACATGGCTCTAATCCTCAACATAAATGTAGAGAAAATAATACATAGAGGAGTAGCTAGAAAGATTAAATGGATCTCTTACTGCCCTAGTTGCAAGTGGGTTGGAGGAGTATTCAAGGGTGGGAGATGCCCTATATGTGGAGCTAGATTGAAGAGACGGCCTACTAGTCTATCTTCTAAGTAGTTTTTCTGCTCTCTCAGCTATTGCAGTCGCCATCTCCGATGACTTAGCGTTACCCTTAAGATCATACGTTAATACTTTTCCTTCAGCTATGACGTCTTCAACTGCTTGGAATATTGCTCTAGATTCTTCTTTCTCTCCAAGGTATTCCAGCATCCACGCTGCTGAGAGGATCATAGCTGTCGGGTTTACTTTATCCTGACCCTTGTATTTTGGAGCGCTTCCATGAGCAGGTTCAAACATTGCATAGTTGTCTCCAATATTTCCGGAATATATCATACCTATGCTTGCAATAAGGCCTGATGCTTCTTCACTTATAACATCCATGAATAGGTTTGTTCCAAGTATTACATTATAGTTAAATCTATCAGGATTCTTAACTAGCTGCTGAGCCATATTATCTATATAATATTCTTCATAGGTTATTCCTGGAAACTCTTTTGAAACCCTGTCTACAGACTCGATAAATACTCCATCACATTCTCTCATTATGTTTCTCTTAGTTACAGCGATTATCTTACTCCACCCCTTCTCCTTAGCAATTGAGAAAGCCTTTCTCGCAACTCTCTCAGACTGTCTCCTAGTGATCTTTCTCACAGCTATAGCAACGTCGGGTGCAAGCCTGTGCTCTATACCACTATATAGCCCCTCTGTTGCTTCTCTAACACATACAAAATCGAGATCTCCGAAGGGGCTTGGAAGTCCTCTAAAAGTCTTAATAGGTCTAATGTTTGCGTAAAGATCAAATTTCTGCCTAATACTCACAGCTACACTTCTCGGAGCACCTGGTTCAGCTGGTGTAGTACATGGGGCTTTAAGAATAGCATTTACTTCTTCTAGGATCTTCAATGTCTCAGGTGGTATAAGAGATGGCCCCCCATGCTGAAGCCACCACTCGTATCCTGCATCAACGGGTATAAACTCTACATCTGGATTAACAGCTTCTAGCACCTTTAGAGCACATAAAGTTAATTCTGGACCTACACCATCACCTCTAATAAGAGCTGCCTTCTTACCCATAACACCACACACACAAAATAAGTAAATATCCAGTGTATATATACTTTAAAATACTATAATGTTCAGGTAGCCTCTTCTATCAAGTAATCATATTCTAGAGACCGAGAAGACAGTAGGGCATCTTCAAAATCTCTCCCACGAGATCGCGTGCTTAATCTCACGATAATGTGGTGCAGATTTAGGAAACCTAACACTGGAGAATGTAAGAGAAAACGATCAGAAAACTTAAACATTCTATGAGATATAAACTTGATATTATAAAATAATTATGGGAGGGCTGGCCGGTGAGTTGAAGTAGCCATGACTGGCGGGGATTATTTTGTGCACCATTGTATGTCGGAGTATATATCACCCTGCCAGCCGACAGCTTTTACTACTCATTGGCTGATCCTGTCAACTTTTACTTAGGTTTTTCTTTTTATGTCTAGGTCTTGTTCTTCTATCTCTGCTCATGCATGTACTCGACTATCATACTAGGTAAGCCATCCAGCCTATTCAGGTATAGCGTTTTTGAGAGGGCTATACAGTCATGCAGTATACTCCCGGTCTAAGAGATTCCACAATGACGTGGATCGTCTAAATGTTAAGCTAATAGAAGACTATGCATTAACCATAGCAAATAATAAGAAAACCAACACATAATAAAAACTCAAGGAGGGGTATTAGCTGGTTGACGGTAGCTATTTAAAAGTTAATCTAATCTCTCTGCTTACTTCCTCTAAATTCATTTATTCCTATATCCACTAATACCTTATCATTAACCTATCTTTATCATAGTTGTAGAATACTGTTAAATTCCATCTAATTTTTCCCTAGACCTTTAGTGGCTTCTTGTCATAAGAGGGTTTAAGATGTTCAGAGGCGTTTTCTTAGATTCTTATCCCGAAGACGTCTAGTATGAATTTTAGTGAAACATATAGAAAAACTATTCCGAAGACTAATTTTATTAGCCATGCTGGAACCCTAGGTACTAGTCTAGCACCTATCTGTGCTCCTATGGCAGTCCCTGCTCCAAGCGAGAGAGCGGCCACCACATTCACTACTCCTTGAATCATCTTAAAACCACCCGATACTACTGCCATGCTTATGAATGATGTTAGAGATGTTCCAACAGCTATTTTTACAGGCGATCCTAATAGGTAGATGAAGGATGGTACTAAAGCGTATCCTCCTCCTAATCCAACTATTCCTGTGAGGACCCCGATGCTGAACCCGATTAATGTCTTGGCCAGAGTTGTCCCAGGTACGATGTTGCCTGCCTTCTCAATTCTTCTTCCACGTATGAAGCCTTCGTAGATCATTCTTATCGACACATATAAGAATGCTAAGCCGAGCACTATCTTAAGGATTGGAAGCTCAGTTGTTAAGTATTGGAATATTACTGAACCTGCAGCTGCACCTAATCCACCAGAAATCGCTACTATAACTGTTGTTCTATAATCAACGTTCTTTATCTTAATATGTGCGATTGATCCAGAGATAGCTGTAATGATAACTGCTGTTATAGTTGTTCCTATAGCTATTGGTAAGCTATAACTATATAGGAAATATAGTGCTGGAAGCATTATTACACATCCACCAGTCCCTAGAAACCCACCTAGAATGCCTGCTAGTAATCCGAAAACTATTAACGAAATAATAACTAAGACGTCCATAAGAGTTCCCAGAATATTAACTATGTCGTATTTTATTCTTGTCCTCAGGGTTTTGAGGTTTTATCCCTTCCCTATACCGATGATGTCTACGTGCTCTTCTCTGCCTCAAGCTCCTACACCCGCTTTACTAATTTGTATTCTCTTAAAACATCTTCAACTTTTTGTCCAGCCTTAGTCATTACTATCTCTACCCCTAGCTGTTCAAGTATTGCTGAAGCTCCAGGACCTATCTCACTCGTAACAACAATATTTACACCTTTATCTGCTAAGCTCTTACCCACAACTGGGCCTCTACCGTGAGTCATATTCTTTGCAGGTTTCTCTAATACTTCTACATTCTTGATCTCTCCATCTTCTATATCTATTATGGTGAATGTCCTTGAATGACCAAACTCGGGCGAGACTACATCTTCAAGCTTTCCATCTCCGACTGTTGCTACCGCGATTCTTGTCAACTTCTTCTCCATATGATTCACTTCTTCTCTTCAATAGATTTTCTTAATTCTTCTATTCTCTTCTCGATGTCTGATAACTGTCTTCGCAAGTCTTCTTTAACATCTTGTAGTATTCTCAGTTCTTCACTTGGATCTATTTTATACCAGTATCTAGGAGCATAGATTCTAGCCCATGCAGGTGGCCATGGATGTCTAGGGCACCACCATCCTGCTGTCCAATACCAATACCTCCACCCGAAACCTCTCCAGCCCATATCTACTCGATTATATGATATATCACGAAATATTTAAATTTTGTGACGTATCACATATTATATGGACGGCTGCTGGCGTAAAAGGCATAGATGTGGAAGAGTAGGCCGGCTTCCAAAACCAGTCTCAATATCTCTGGAAAGATTCGTTGAGAGGCTAGATCCTTCACCTAAGCAAATAGATGAACCAATATATCTAGATATAGCTGAAGTTGAAGCTCTTAAACTAGTAGAATTAGAGAAGCTAACCTTTGAAGAAGCAGGACGGAGGATGAATGTTTCAAGAAACACTGTGTGGAGGCTTGTGGAGAGTGGAAGAGAGAAGCTTGTTAGAGCAATGATAGAAGGTAGACCGATAATAATTTTGAGAGAATAGCTTATTGAGAAACAATCTTGTAGGAAGTAAACGTGAGAGCCCAATCAGTAAAAAATTCTTCCTTAATTCTCAACTAATAGCTACTATCATTTCCACTCTCTAAGCATAGATTAAGCGTAGAATAGTAGAGTTTATATCTTATTCTCAGATGAAGATTTATAGAACTCTTTTGAAGACTAGGATAATTCCTGAGCTTGATGATAGGGAAGCTTTAGAGACTGTAGCCATGGTATTGAGGGAAACATATAATTCTGAAGTTACTGTAGAAGGTGTAAGAAAGATCTTAGACCTTCATAGCTTCAATAATAAGAGAAGGCAGTATGATGCATGGAAGCTTGTCCAGATATATGGTGAAGAACGTAGGAAAGATGAGTATCTCCTACTAATAGTTGAAGGAGATGTGTATGCCTCAGGCTTTAACTATATCTTCGGATTAGCGTGGCAAGGCGTTGCAGTAGTTTCCACATACAGATTAAAACAAGAATTCTATGGTCTCGAACCCAACCGCAAAATCTTTATTCAGAGATTGATGAAAGAAGCTGTACATGAGATCGGTCACTTATACGGATTAACACATTGTAGCGATAGGAGATGTGTAATGGCTTTCAGTAACTGGATAGGTGATACAGATTACAAATCTTGGATGCTATGCCAAAACTGTAGGTCAAAGCTGGGGAGAATGCTTCACTCAATTATCTAGCTCCCCCTTAAAAGAATCACTAGATGATTTATTATTGAGAATTCTCTCATCCATGTTTCCCTCTCCAACTGATTCTTGAGTAAATTGTTCAAGCATCTTTTTTATAGAGCTTTTAGGTAGCACGCCTGACTCTATAAGGTTAACGATAGAGTTTGGAGAAGCCTCACCTACTACTTTCCCAATTACTCCTTTAATCTGCCTCCACTTTAGATCAGTATTTCCACTCTTAGACCTATAAATTACTCCAAGAACTTCAGCAACCTTGACAAATCTTATATCACGGATCTTCTCTAAATCAATCTTTGAAACAGCTTCAACATATATCAAGCCTTGAGATAAATCCCTCTCTGGAAAAATACTTGGATCTTTAAGGTATCCTGGAGGGATAAATGATCTACAAGTATTCAGTATGATGAACTGCCTGAAACGTTCAAGAGTTGTCTTTAACTCAATCTTAACCATCTATACTTCCCACTTCCATCCATTATGAAAATGGCCAAGACTTCTATTTTACCTTCCAGAAGGCTTGGTGTACTAGCTCTAAGGAATACTCAGTCTGGGAGAACATCTACAATAGGATACCCCCTGGGATTAATTTCTACTAAGTAGAAGAGTCAGCATTATATAAAAGAGTTTTTAAAGTCTTACTTTTAGACCAACACGTAAGGATGCTTAATAGTTGGTTTTTTATAAGTGAGTTTAGAATGAGGCAGATGAGAAGTGCTGAAGCCTTAGGAGAGGTAACCGTTAGGAAGACGTATGTCCGCGAAGTAATCTTAGAGAATTTTATGAGCCATGAATACTCTAGGATACCCTTGAAGCCTGGGATAAATATTGTTACTGGACCTAATGGTGCAGGGAAATCTAGTATACTATTAGGTATAGCCGTAGCTCTTGGACAAACATATACTGAGAGGAGTCAGAAGCTCAGCGACCTTATTAGGAGAGGAGAAGAAGCAGCAAGGGTCTCAGTGATCTTTGATAATAGCGAGGTGGACGGTGGGAGGTCTATACCATGGTTATCTTCAGATCAGCTTGTAATAACGAGATATATAAAGAAGAATGGAGACTACTGGCACTACGTTAATAACAGGTTTAAGACGAAAGCAGAAGTCGACCACCTACTTCAACAACTTGGAGTAAACCCGAATAATATGTTGATAATAATGCATCAAAACATGATTGAGCAGTTCGCTGCTAAGAGTAATATTGAGAAGTTGAAGATGATTGAAGATGCTGTAGGTGCATCACATTTTAGGAGGAGAATAATAGAAGCTGAAGAAAAACTAAGAAACGTACAATCTGAAGCACAAACTCTTAAGAGGTCGCTAGAAGAAGCTAAGGCAGCAGTAGAGTATTGGAAAGAAGAATACGAGAAGCTTGTGAAGAAGAAGATTCTTGAAGAACAGAAAAAGAAGTTGGAGGTTGAACTAGCATGGTCTGAGGTTCAGGAAGTAGAAGAGGATATTTATAGGCTACAGGAGAAGATTGAAGCATTAAAGCTTGAACAAATAAAGCTTAAAGGAGAACTAGAATACCATAGTGAAGAAGCAGAAAAATTAAAGAAAGAAGTAATCGAATTATTTACGAATAAAATATCAATGGAAGAGTTTGAGAAGAAGCTCGATTTAATGATTGATGAGTATGCTCAATCAGCAGTTACAAGATATAAGCTTGAATTAAGTGAGAACACTCTTAAGAAGATTAATTCAGAGATAGGTAAACTTGAATTCTTAAAAAATGAGAAGACTACGAAGGCTTTAAGCTTAGGTGAGAGACCTAGAGAGATTAGGAAGGCTCTGGATATAACTGAAGATATTAAGACTGTTATTTTGAAAATTGCATCTCTAGGAGAAGTTTCTGAGGAAGCCGAAGACATGTATCTTATAGCAGATGCAAAGTATAGAGAAACAGAAGTTAAAGCTCAACAAGTAGAAGATAACTTAAAGAAAGCATTAGAAGAAGTTGAAGTTAGAAAAGAGAATTGGAGAAGCTTCCTAAGAAGACTAGTTGAAGAAGTTGAGCCTAGATACAACTCTATACTCTCTTATGCTGACGGTGTAGGAAAGGTTGTCTTGAGAGGGTTAGAAGACCCTGAGAAAGCAAGTATAGAGCTTTACGTAGGATTTAGAGGGGCTGAACCCACAATCCTTGATGCACACACTCACAGCGGAGGAGAAAGGATAGTTGCTACGTTAGCGTTTCTCCTAGCTCTTCAAAATTATGTTAAATCTCCATTTAGAGCAGTTGATGAATTCGATGTTCACCTAGACCCGTTGAATAGAGAGAGAATGGTCAGGCTAATCCTAGCCTCAGCTAAAAGCTCCCCCGACTCACAATACTTCATAATAACTCCTGGAAAGCTTCCAGTCAGCGATCAAGTAAACATTCTCGTAGTACAGAATATTAGTGGTCGCTCTATTGTGGGGAGAGTAAGTGAGTAACAAGATAGTAAAAAAATATAGTAGAGAAGAGATTGAGAGAATAATCTCTATATGTGAGAATATCGAGAAGAGGGGCTTAGACCCCTTCAGTGTAGATGTTAAAGAATTATTATTTAAGCTTAGGAAGATGCTTGAAGAAAACCCCGACCTAGATTACTATCTACTCGATGCTGAAACAATCTACAGGATTGCAACGATAATTGCTCTACAACATAAATGGCTTACAGAAAAAGCTAGGTCATTATTCATAGACTCACAGCTCATCTCTTCTAGGTTAACTGTGCTAGATAAGAAATCTATTGTACAAGCTTTCCTTAAAGCTTGGAGACCTATAATATCTATCGGCCAGCTCACACCCCAGAGACTACATCATGGATTAGAACATTTCTTAAGGCTTCCACCTAGAAGAGATGGAAGAACATATGGATGGAAGCTTACAGAGAGGGAGATCGGGCTTAGCAAGATATATTTAGAGAAAGAGAGAGAAGAGATAGAAGAAAAAATGAAGATTCTATACAGTGAATTAATTGAGAGAGCTAGAGGAAAAAATGAAGTAGATTATTGGGAATTCATCTCTAAGCCTAGCATCGAGGAAACATATGATAGAGCATACATCTTGAGCTTCCTTATCTCAGAGGGATATGTTGAAGTCAGGAGGAATCCTCTAAAGAATGAATTAAGACTCATACCTAATAATCAGAAGGTTCCGAGGAGGAATACTACATCGCTTGTTATAAGTTTGGCAGGTAGAGCTACATGAATAGTGAGGAGAGAATATCCAGAAAGCTTATGATTGCTGCAACTATGCTCTTCTTTAAGAGTCATCGAAGCCCGGGAGTAAGAGGATGGGAGCTAAAGAATAGATTGGGGAAAAACTATATGAAGGTTTTAGAGCTACTGAACCATAAATTAAATGAGCTTGGATTACAGATAAAGACAGTCTTTGAAGATGAGTCAGGCCAAGATCTTGATAGAGCAAGATTCTACATAACACTCACACATCCTTTAACAATGTCAGACTTAGTAACCTCAGATTATAGGATAGATGAAGTAGCAGCACTAGCAATTACATTATCAATAATCTTTAGTAGAGGTGGGAAAACACCTCTAAGAGATGTATTAGAAGTCTTGGAGACAAAATTCCCAAAGTGGAAAGCTGAAGCATATATTGAGAAGGCTATAAGAAGAGGATACATCAATAAAACTGATGAAGATATACTAACCATAGGGTGGAGAACAAGAGTAGAATTGGATCAGAGAGAACTCTTAAAAGCAGTACTTGAAGCACAACTACAACAAGAAAAGAAGACTGAAAGAGAGAACCAAGAAAGTGAACAAGAATAATATACCTGGACTACATGTAATAATTAACATTTTTAGAGAGGTCTACTTTATACCTTTCGTCTTGCTTAAAAAAGATATATTTGTATACCTACATACTTCTACGATGCGGGGCAAGATTAGGGTAGCATTGTCTTCAAGAAGAGACTTAGTAAAGAAAGTAAAAAGTAGGCTGGCCATGGAAGGTAAAGATTAAGCAAGCTTGTAGAAGGACTTCTATTAACATATGACCAACTTGAAGTTCTTGATAGATTCTGTCAGCAGCTGGGTCTTGAGAAGAGCTTCCTCACAAGCTTTGAGGTTAAAGCTCGAAGGCTTAGAGGGTTTAAGGCTGAGGAAATAATTAGGGAGCCTAGAGATGAGCGCTCGGACCGTTTACCTAGACACTAGCGCTATAGTCAAGAGATACGTTACGGGGAAGAAAGTAATTACATTGACGAAATCTATGATAGAGCATATTCAGGAAAGCTTAAGATAGGATTCTCAATATGGAATATAGGGCTGCAATAGTCTTAAGTAAATATGAGAAGAAAGGAATCCTAAAAGATTGTAAAGAAGTCTTCGCAATATTCCTCGGTGAAACAAGATTCCTAACCAATCTAGAACAATTGATGATAATTCCACTAAGCTTAGAAATGATTATCAAAGCGACAGCATACTCTCTAAACATAAAATATACATAGGGGACGCTATACAGCTGGCTTCCGCTATAGAATTCGATGGATTCATAACCTATGATGAGACACTAACAAATATGGCGAAATCAGAGGAATTAAAAGTAATTATATAAAGAAGATAAATGAAAGTGATGTCTTGAGAGAATTAATCGATGAGGCCATGAGTAGGGGTTAGATGTTATATAAGAGGATTGAGGGCCTCAGCCCCCTATTTATTTGTTACTTTATCCACCTCGCATTACGCCGCTGGGTGGATTTAACATATATGAGTTAACTTTATATTTCGTGGTGGGTAATTTAGGGTATGAGTCTTGAGGTTAGGAGTGATGAATGTGTTCAACGTCTTCTATCTAGGAGGAGTTTGAAGGTTGAGACTGAACTTAACTATCTTAAGGGGATTGATCATTTCTGCAAGTTTACAGGTTTAACTCCTTCTCAAGCTGTTGAGAAAGCAAAGACTATGAGTGAGGATGAGATTGTTAATTGGTTTCGAGAATTCTTCATCGCTAAAAGAGATTCTTTGGCTCCTAAGACATTATGGAACTTTACTTTAGGTGTTAAGGCTCTACTGATTGAGAATGGTGTTAAGACAATAGATCGTGTTTCTAGGGAGATTGCTAGAGAGTTCCATCGAACCATAGGCCCAGTTAGAACATTATTGAAAAGAGACATCATAACCAAGGAAGAGATAATCCAGATATTGAAGAATGCAGCATTACGTGAGAAGGCCATAATCTCCTTGATGGCTTCAAGCGGTCTAAGAGTAAGTGCAGCGTTAAACTTGAAGCTAGAAAACTTCAAGGATAACTTGTTTGATGAGTCACTCCCATGCTACTGCATAGAGATAGGTGAGGAGCTCTCAAAGGAAGGAGAACCATACATAACTTTTTGCTCATGGGAGGCAGCTTCATACATTAGAGAATTCATCAAGCTTAGGGAGTCTCAGGGAGAAACTGTTAAGCCATTCTCATACATCTTTACCGCCTATAGAGAACAGAGACCGTTAAGTGTCTCAAGATTTCAAACTTATTGGCGGGATTTATGTAGAGAAGCTGGAGTAGACCTTAGACCTGTCAAGATAAAGGGTAAGCATGTGAAAGTAGTTAAAGGTGGAGGGAGAGTATACTCTCTTGAGGGTAAACGTTACAACATAAGACCGCATAGTTTGAGAAAATTCTTTAGGACTACTCTAGCCATCTCAGGTGTTGACCGTTTAGCTGCTGAGGCCATGATGGGCCATAGCCTATCAAGCTTCGGCGTCGAATCAATCTACAACTATGCTGTATCACGCCTAGACTATCTAAGAGCTGAATACCTCAAGGCATTGAACAATTTACTTTTCCTCAAGAAGCCTCGCGGGATGGAGATAATTAATGGCGTGGCCCGTAAAAGAATCGAGGAGCTTGAGCAGAAAGTCCAAGCACTAGAAGAAGCAAACCGATTCTATGAAGCTTTATTGAAACATCTGCAGAAGAAGAACCCAAAGCTGCTCAAAGAACTAGGAATAAAGTAGAACCAAGTCATGGCCTCATTTGATTTACCTGATAAAATCATCTATAATTTTCATCCTACATTTTTCTTAGTTGTTTCTTCATAGTAACGAATTAGCCTCTGAACCACGTCATCATAAGTTTCTCTAAAATGGATCTTTAGTGAGTCTAACTTTTTCTTAGTTTCATCGCTTACCTTGATTAGAGGCATATCATGGTAAACCATGTTAAACCATGTTATAAAGCTATCGTTAAACCATGGTAAACCTTAATTAACCACATTAAACCATATTTTATCGAGGTTTGTGAGAATGGAGAGACAGACCACGCTAGATGAATTTTCGAGAATTCGGGAAGATAATCGAGACCAGCTGAGAAGAGTCCGCGAAACACATATCTCAAGGATGGAGCAGATCTTTAACGAGCTTTTCTCAAAACTATTCAATGGTGAGCAGTATATTTGCAAGGTGGAGAGAAATGTTGAAGATTAAACTCTACGAGTGTGTTGACTCTGAACCCAAGATAGAATGGGAGGGGAAAACCCTCGAAATTACATTCCTAGAACGTTTTCGAGTTTCCATCTCTTTCGTTAGGCTGGTACGCGATTTAAGAGACGATAAACGCTAAAGCATGACCTAGAACTCTCATTATTTCTTTTTTCATCATTTTTCGTTAGAGAAGAATGGGGGTGGGACGTTACGGCTATCAGTATGGGCCATGTGAGGCTTTAGGGGGGAATAATTAAAAGAAAAAACAAACTTAAAACAAAATCAAAGATAAATCAACTCAATCTAACCTAAATCAATCTAATCTAAAGCAAATCAATTCAAAACAACATAACTTAACTCAATAAAAAACAAGACAAAGCCCCTATCCCCCACCTCGCATGGCCCGTTCCGAGTTTTTCTCCACCACCCCCTACTAATATCTACATCATGCAGATTAAAAAAGTTGACTATCATCTTAGGCTATTAGTAGAAACGTAAACGATGAGAGTCATCAAATTGGAGAGTTTTCACGCTTCTCTTTTCTCTCGTTTTTGCAAGCAATTTCTTAGTTCTCACTAATGGTTTTTTCTTATTGATATGGCCCCATAAAACTATTGGCGGCTCTTCTTCTTTTAGATAGTATGCAATAAGTCTACTGATCACTGAATCTAACGTCTCAGATGGATACTTTCTCAACTCGTGCAATCTTTTTAATGTTGCGAGGCTGACCCTAATACTGGTGCTCATGCTGCTCCCTCTTTATCTCCTCGATTGTCTGCTGGAACAAGTTGTAAACCTCGTCTGGTTTCAGGATCGCTAAGCATAATAACGAAATCGCCAATTCCAAAATTTTTACTCTAGGCTGCCGCAGCTCCATCGCTAAAAATTTGACAAATTAAAAATCACGCTTTTTTAATTTAACGTTATAGAAAATTTCTTCATCATCTTTTTCTTTTTCTAAAAACTCTTCAAGTGTTACCATGTCCATACACTGTCGCCTAACAATTTTTCAGGTTTCTTGGCCTTTCTAGTTCTTGGCTTCTTCTTAGATTCTAACAGGAGGGATCGTGGTAATGAGATAAAGCGTATTCCGTTTCGCTTAGTCACTGTGGCCCCATGTTTCCTCAAAATATATGCCAGCAGCTTCCCTCTGAATTTCAGCTCGTTTTCGCTTGACTGAGGCCATAAGACCCTTTCTAAGTATGTTAACGGCAGCTCTATTCTGAAGGGTAGATCGGGTAGGAGCTTTTGAACCGTCTCCAAAATTTTTTCGTGGTCGACCTCCCTCATAACTCTCACACATCCAGAAAGAGTTTTGTTCTTCCAGCATAGAATATTTTAAGATGCATTTGCTCCTTCAACTCAAGCAAGATTTTATTGGCTAGGTACCAGCTGCAGTCACACTCATCAGCTAGCTCTGAGGGCCAGGTAAAATATTTTTCTTCCAGTAGAAGTTTCGCAGTCATAGCTATTTCATGTGCAGAGTATCTTCGCTTCCGCCTAACCCTGAGTTCACTCATTCTTAGCCTCCCCCGTAAACTTTAAATAGTGGACTCTATCGTCTTCTAGGTTTACCCCACCGCCTCGTGTTACATATCTTTGATCATGATAATTTTTGTCCAGTTTCTCTAGGTTTTTAACATGTTCTTGGAGAAATGTAACATTCGAGGGTGGGGTAACTACATCATTAAGTTCCTTGAGTGTAGTTGGGATGACGATGACTTTTCGCCTATCATTTGGATGGGGTTCAACGGATATGAGGCCTGAAGCTTCCAAGGCGGGGAGAATGTCCCGCTCAAGAACTACTCTATTGAGAGGTCTGCCGAATGTTTCTAGGAATCTTCTACAGATCTCAAGTTTTGTAGCTCCCAAAACCTCATTATTGTTTAGAAGCTTCTCTCTAACGATGGGCTCTATTACTTCCTTCAGAACTTGTAGTAGAAATGGTGATAGGCTATATTCTTGAGGTTCGGAAATTTCATTCCATAGCCTGAATGCACTATCTACATCTCTCTCAGAAGCATATATGATTAAACCATCTCCATCTTTCTATGATCGTAGTTAAGCAGGGCCATTGTCTTGATAAGAGCCATAATCCTGCCTGCGTCTCTGGCATGTCTAGGCTTCAGAATCTTTCTGCTTGATATGAATCTCTCAGCTATTTTTTCAGGTTTTTCTATAATGATCTTTTTGATATTAAGTTTAGCGATCTTCTTGACCCTCTCTCTTAGAGCTTTCCTCTTAGGATTACTTTCAACATATTCTCTAAAAGCTTCCTCATCCGCTTCCTTCAGTATCTTTAGATAAACCGCTTCCCTAAACTTTTCCTGTGAAACTTCAGGAGATAGCAGGATCATTCTCGTTGATTCTTGCTCATCCATTTTTAGTCTCCCACTACAGAATATTACTGAGGGGAAACCAATTATCTTGACATTCTTAGTTCGTAATCCAAGTTTCTCCCGTTTATCTGTAATCTTATAGTGTAGCTCTTTTTGGTCATGAGAAAGCAAAGGTCTGAGCCTCTCTAATAACTGGTCATGAGGTTGGTCTAGGAATATCAGGATTTTCTTTTCAAGGTCTATGGTTATCTCTTTTGTCTCTTCATCTACAACTCCCCTATCATGAAAAAATGAGGTGGGGGAACTATAAGCAATCCTGATAACTCTTTCCTGAGGGAATAATGTTGAAACTTCTAGAGGTATATACGATTTGCCAGTTGATGATTCGGCTCTAAAACTTAAGTTTAGCTGATCATCGTAAGTAAAAGCTGAAAGCATCACTAGGAATGTTACAGCTTTGTTGATGTCGTCATGTTTTATTGTGATTCCTAGAGCCTCGACCAAATCTTCTATTCCCAGCTCTGCCTCTTCAAAGATTTGCAAAGCGGTAAATCTGGCGAATGTGGTATTTTCGTTATCTATACCTAGCTTCTCAGCTAGTTCTTGAGGTTCAAGTCGGTAGATATTTGTGTATGGCCCCGCAACCCTATCACCGTATCTGAACGTGAAAGCCGCGCCATCAAACACAATTTCTATTCCACGGACATTCTTCCTAGATGACCAGCTGCAGTTCGGATTATCACATGCATGAGCGGCCTCAGTGGATACAAAGCAATCAAGAGTTTTTACTGAGTCCCTGTCTTGATTCATTTTGAAGGCTGCCTCCTCCGGCGGCCTCCTCCCTTCTCTATTTTTTTCTGGCTGCTCCTCGATCTTCTCCGTCTCAGCTTTCCGCAGAATTAGGTAGTCGAAAATGCTTATCGTGCCGTCTGAGAAAATGAATCGGCCGGCGCGCAATAAATATGCTCCTCCTAGATCCTCGAACTCCTCACATGTGATTAACGCATCTGGATACGCTTTATTCCTGAATTTATGGAATTGTGGCGGCATCTCGACTCACCGCACCCTGGCTAGAAGCCAAAAGTCATGTCTTTTTCCACAGAGACCGCAGGGCATTTGGAACTTGTTAACGTATATGTGGGAGCCAAGTAAGCCGTCTTTTACAGTGTACTTAATTGGAAATGTTATAAAAGCCTCAATGTGTATGGGATAAAATGATCGTTCAAGCTCTCTAAGATATTCTAACTCTGTCTGGAGGTTAAGAAACTCATCTTTGCTAATCTCTAATGTTTTTAGTTTTTCAGCTATGGCCTCCGCCTTTCTCTGCAGCCTCTCCCTAAACTTAGGCAAGCACGGCCACTCGCTGTAAGGTATGCCTAACTGTGGTCTATCGTATGAATCAGGATAGAAATTAACTTGAACTTTGTGATTATCTATGTATAGGAATAGTTCTGCCTCATGTTTATGACCATCAATTTCTACTTTATATTTTAGTCCATCTCGTAAGTCTCCAAGTAGCTCTTTTGCTTGAGCTAACAAATTATGATAGCGGAAAACTCTGTCTAAAATCATGATCTCCTCATAAGTTAAGTTCGGTTCGAGAAAATCATGGAAAAGTTTTCCACATGCCTCATAAATTGCAAGTGTTTTTTCAACCCGTTCTGACGGGACCTCTTCTAGGATCTCTCTTAGCTTGGCGTCTGTTATGTTGGGGTAAGCTTGGATTAAACGTTTGTATAAGTCAGCTTGGGGGCTGGCGTCTTCCATGATTCTCTCCTTTAAACCCTTGGGTGGCTTCCAAGGTTTAAGCTTGCTAGTCTCTGGAGATTCCACTCTTACCTCTGAAGGTCTAGTGGAAAGAGAAGATAGTCCAGCCTTGACAATCTTTTTCTCGTCTTCATCTTCGTACAACAGCGGATAGCGCTCTAACTCACCCATAAATTGGATGAAGCGTTCTGGAATTTTTTGGTCATTTATGATACCTCCGCCGGGCGAATGATAATCGCTGAGTTCTCTTTCTCAACCCAGACAAACTGGATTCTATCATCTAACCACACAGAAGGGATCGTTACTGCTTTTGTGGCCCCGAGCTGTAAAACTTTCCTAAGAGTTTTCTTGTTCATGGCTCCACGCTTAATCCTTAAACCGTTAAATATTTAAATACCGCTTGCATAAAGTAAAAATCAGGTGGGGCAACTTCGCCGGAAAAAGCATTCCAAAGCTTAGGATGAGCATCCTCTACTGTATCCTGCAAGTAGCCAAGCGGATCGAGGAAAAGGATGGGCGAGTCATCCCTTCAAGGCTTATAAAAGAAAGCGGGGTTAGCTCGAGAACCGTATACCGCTACCTTCGGCTATTTGAAAGGATGGGTTGGGCGAGAAGGGTTAGGGCCGGCGAGTTTAGGCCCATAGTCTTTTTCTGGGATAAAATTCCACCAGCCTACTACCTAGATGGGCCGATTGACAGTTCAGAAAATCTGGAGCTAGTAAAATTAGTAAGGGAAGCTCTCGTTGAAATCAAGCTAATGAGCATGATCTACGGCACTAAAAGACTTATCAGGACACGATTCAGTAACATGACCTTTCGGAAATTCGTCAAGCGATACTGGACCACCATAATAAAGATTCTGCATAAAATCGCGTTCCGACAGCCCTTAAGCGAGGACGAGCTCCCGATCGCTGAGGCCCTCATATCCTTCGCGCAAAGCTTTCGGGATCTGGGCATCATTATAAAGCCGAAATTTTAACCTCTCTTAATGAAAAGCTTATAAGAGGCCATGAAAATGGATAGAATATAAAGCTTACTTTTAACCACCCACCACAATATATAAGTTCGCCGCCGGGTGGATTTGAACCACCGACCAACGGGTTAACAGCCCGCTGCTCTACCAGACTGAGCTACGGCGGCTCATTATAGTTTTATTTTGTTCTAGTCTATAAGGATTGTTCTGGTGGTGTATTTAATTTTTTATCTCTTATGGTTGTTTTGAGTGTTTTATGGTTTGTCTAGTGTGTTCTAGCTGGTTTTAATCTAGAGTGGAGGTTTATTCGTCTAGTCGTGGTTGAGGTGGCTGAATGTTTTAGATGATGTAGTTTTAACTTCTATTTTCTTTCTTTTTACATGTTTAGTTTTGTAAGATCGTTTAAGTTTATGTACTGTATTGATTCTATTGGTGTATATCTAGTAGGGTTATTCCATTCTTTTCTATTTCCTTGGCTAGCCAGCTTCCACTACTTTTTAGTTTCTCGAATTCAGACTGTGTGTATAGATGAGCTTCGGCAATCTCTATGTTTATTGTCTCCATTATTTCATGGAATTTATTCTTGGATTCTTGGTCTCCGACTAGTATTAGTAGATCTACGTCGCTTCCAGCAGTAGCTCTCTCTTTAGCAAATGACCCAAATAATACTATCTTCACTACACCTAGCTTGAAAAGTTCTTCACCAGCTTTCCTAATCTTTTCTTTAATCTCTCTTAGACTGTATCTTGGATAGTATATCTTGACAGAATCCGAGTATTTGTTCTGCATAATTTATCAGCCTCTCAGCTTCTTCCAATGTATATGATTCAAATGGTGCGCCTTCTGGAAGAGCATTAGGGTATCTTGTAGGTATGTAGGCTTTATCAAGCTCTCTCGCCATTCTTACTAATTCACTGGAAGATTTAAATTCTACCGGGAGACTTAGAAGTAACCCAGCAACAGAGTGCCCGAAAGCTTCGGCACCTATAGCTTGGTAAACTGCTTTTACCGCTTTTTCCGCTGATTGCTGGGATAAGAAGCAAGCCATCTCATAAAACCCTCCTTTCACTTCGTATCTAGCATTTTCCAAGTCTCTTATAGCTTGCTTTATCCAATCTCTACTTCTCTCAACCATATCTATCATTATGGTTATGTAGAATAAATCATTTAAGACTTCGCTTCAGTAACCTCCTCCTGATCTTTATCCAGGTGGGGATTATCAAGTATTTTCTATGAGTAAGATTATGTTTTTTACCCTGCTGTTTTATGCTTCTATGGTTAGGGGATGCTCTTCATAATATATACTACTGGTAGGTGTAATCTAAATTGTAGCTACTGTGGTGGGAGCTTTGATCCTAAGATTGTTCCATGGAGTGTAAAGTATTCGCTGAATGATTTAGAAGACTTAATCAGGGAAGAAGATGTAGTAGCTTTCTATGGCGGCGAGCCTCTACTTAACCAGGAGTTTATTAAAGATTTTATGGACATGTTTACAGTTAGTAAATGGGTAGTCCAAACTAACGGCCTCCTCCTACATAGATTAGAAAAGAACATAATTGAAAGATTTGATGCAATACTTGTCTCAATAGATGGTGATGGTAGTTTAACTGATAGATTTAGAGGAAGAGGAGTATATAGGAGAGTTTTGGAGAATGTTAAGAAGATAAGGGAAGACGGTTATAGTGGAGATATTATTGCAAGAATGACTGTAACAGAAGAAAGTAGCATATATAGAGATGTTAAACATCTCTTATCTACAGGTTTGTTTAATCATATCCATTGGCAGATCAGCTTCATCTGGACAGATCCATGGAAGAATCTATGGAGGTGGATAGGGGAAAGCTACAAACCTGGCTTATTAGAGCTCTTTAATGAGTGGGTAGAAAAGCTAGAAGATGGAATAGTAGATGGTATTGTACCATTCCAGGGAGTGTTAAGAAGGATGACTTACGGTGGACCTGCTCCTCCATGTGGTTCAGGGTCAGAATCATTTACAATACTTACAGATGGTAGGATTATCTCATGCCCTATAGCAGTTTCTGAGAAATGGTCTCAGATAGGATCTATCAAGGAGACCTCCAGAGAGTACTTGGAGAGTTTAAGACCACATATATCTGAACCATGTAGTATATGTGGTTACTTTAAGGCATGTGGTTCTAGATGCCTCTACACTCATATTGAAAAGTTATGGGGAGAAGAAGGAATGAAGGCAGTATGCGAATGTTCTAGGTATCTCATAGATTTAGTTAAAGGAAATATCGAATATATTGAAAATTTGGCATTAAGTGGAAATCTTACGTTAAAGGACATCAGTTATCCAGAATACAATAATACTGTTGAGATAATTCCCTAGCAAGCTTCTACGTTAAAATATGTATGTCATAAATGGGTATTTATCATTCAATGAGTCTTGAAAGCTTTCCAATAAATTCTCCTAGATCCATGCTAAGAACAATAAGCTGATGAGTAGATGAATCCTTATTGAATATTCCCATGATTGTGTTGTTTTCTACTTTGTCTGTTTAATACATTGACCCTCCTGATTTTCTAAACGTTATAGAGTAGTCAGGGCAAGCATAAATAATCTTCAAATCCCTCTCTAAATTCTCTTAGGAGTCCATATGGTTATGATTGACGTGATCTTTCAATGAACTCATTCAGAATGTTTGGAAGCTCTCTTTTACCTTTTCTGTAATCTCTCCTACTGGTGAAAACAGTATATTGCTTATCTTCTTTACGGTTATAGAGCAGCCAATACAGCTTGCATTAGAAAGTCCAAAAGAATTCACCTTGAGCTTCATGAACTATCCCAAGCAATCTTTAAGATTCTATGCTTATATATTGTTGTATGGTTGAATCATTTTAGAACTGGTGATATTTACATGAGGGGGGCTGTCTTTAATCCAATAGGTATTATAAGAGTTGACCTTGATGACGAATCGGTCAAAGAGTCTCTGGAGGGTGTTGAGGGACGCATAGAGATTTTCGAAGAATATATAGAAGGGTTGGAGGGCATAGATGGTTTTACTCATTTGATAGTTATAGCCTATCTACATAAGGTAACCAGCGAGCAGAGGGGGGTTCTTAAAGTTAAACATAAGAGACTGCTGAGACTCGGCATTGACCCCGAAGACCTACCAGAGATTGGAGTATTCTGTACGGATTCACCTCATCGACCTAACCCGATAGCTTTAACAATAGTTGAAGTTATAAAAAGAGAGAAGAACATATTGTATGTGAAGAACCTGGACTTGTTCAATGGAACGCCTATTCTAGATATTAAGCCTTATACATTAGATAGAGCGATTATGGACGTAGGCTTCCCAGAATGGTATATCAAGCTAAGAAGGAAAGTTGAAGAGAAAATTGGAAGTAAGATATCAAATCTATGAAATAGAAACTTGATAATTATTGTAATGACGCTTTTAATTTCTTACTCTTTATCTTAGCTAGGTTAGGCTTCTCTTAAAGTATTTCGTTAATATAAGTATCAGCATGAATGATGTTATAATTAATGTTATGTAATATGTAGCAATCCTCCACTTGATAACTGAGCCCCATGAATCAACTTCTAAAACTCTCTCCATATACAGATAGACTCCTGCCTCTGTTAATCCAGCCCCTCCAACTGTTATTGGTAAAACTCCGAGGGTTTCTCCTGAGCGGAAAGCATACAATGCATTTAAGAAGTTACCGTATCCATATTCCGCTAATATTCCGTGGAGTATAATCGCAGGTGTTACTATTACTATTACGGTGAGTACTATTAACAATGTTAGATATAAAATGTATCTTGTAGAGAGAATCGAGCTAATTATTCTTGAATATTCCTTGGCTGCATCCTTAAACATAGAAGCGATAAGATGAGAAGAGTGGATCTTCCTAGCTATAGGAATTTTTATCTTTATGAGGAACTGAACTTCCTTCTCTTTGGAAAAAGTTATGATAGACGCCGACAATGTTATCTGAAATAATGATGTTAGTAAGATAGTTATAGCGAGCACTCTTTCTCCAATTATTAGAGCGTGTAACCCAGATGCAAATGAGAGAACAGCTCCTATAACAGTATCTAGTATGAGCTCGATGAAGGTTATCGAGAAAGAAGTCGCAGCGGTAAACCTCTTTCTATAAGCATAAACGCTCTAACCGCTTCATCTGCAAGGAAAGGTAATGTTGTGAGAGCAAAAAACTCACTTGAACTTCTCATGAGTATTGATTGAGAAAATTTGAAATCTGTATCGCTGAAAAGCTTTAGCAGAATGTAAAATCTAATAGCTTGAGATATTAAGCGGATTATTGTTATAGTTAGGGAGAGCAGTAAAAGCTGAACAGAGAATGCGGTTATTTCTTGTAGAGGTATATTAAATACACATATTATAGCCAATGAGATAGAGGCCGCCGATATTATTCCTAATATTGATTTCTTAAAATAGTTAAGCTTCATAACCTTTCACATACTATACATATCGATTGCTGGACAGCTTGAAGTACCCTTTTAATTATACGTCTAAGAGGCCACGTAATATGGAGGTGAAGTGGTACAGTATCAGTTATTTTAAATCCATTTCTAAGTAGTATCTTCTTAAGAGTGTACCATGTAAAGTGATGGGTATGAGTTGAGTCGGCAAAACTATCATAAAACCCGAATCCAAGCGTATTAGGTGAAACTATTAACATTTTACCTTCTTCTTTTAGGATCCTTCTACATTCTTGAAGAACCCTATCGATATCTTCTACATGCTCGAGGACATCGAACATGAATACTCGGTCAAAACATTTACTCCTTAATGGAAGATACGCTGCTGAAGCGATTATATCAGGCTTGTTCCCAATATCTATTCCTACGTAGATCTGAGAGTGGCAGAAACTTTTATAATGTTTTGGGCCACATCCAATTTCTAGAACTTTCTCTAAACCTATAGTGAAACGGGCTGTGAGAACTGCTTTGTATTCTCGGAAGATGTTCCAATATCTTACAATTGCTTAACCCTCCATACAATGTCTGATGTTAATCCCTATTGAATATTTATTACTTTACTTTTAGATAATAATGATAAGAATACTCTAGTTATCAATACAAGGCCTAGAGAAAGTAATCTATTCTATTACTAGCATACTATATGTTTATTCTAGATTCTTTCTAAACAATCATTTTATTCTCATTATTATTTAGCAGGTATAGATGCCAGAACTTTCATACCATTTTCATTTCTATAACGGACTACTTTTGGAAGTTCTTCAACTACGCTTTCTATGCTTAGAGCTCTCAATACCCCTTCTTAATACAATTCCAAGTCTGGCTGAATGCGAAGTGTATTCCAGCTTTAATTTTTAATACATTGTCTTCTACCCATGCATCAATTATTCTACCAACTGGTCAAGCACCTATACTGCTTTCTCTACCATGTAATGATAGTATAGGTTTCCCTCTAAGATTATCAACATTCTTAACTAGGACACTTGGTAGTATCTTGTCACCTCCAAGAGTCTACATCAGGCGTTGAGGCTAACCCTCGAAGAATCCAATAAACTCCTTTTCCTCGGTAATTTCTTTAACTACTGAACGTTCTAAAGATAATATCGTCTGGAAAGTCTTTCCCTAGGATGCCTACAATTATATGGAGACTAATATTATCTTCTTTAGAATCTGACATTCTTTTTAGTGGTGTTTCTTATTATCGCTGTTATCTTCCTCGTAGTTGTAATGAGCCTTAGCTGGGATATAAGAGATACTGCAGAATCTAATGATATATCCAGGAACCCTATTAAGAATTCTAATCCATTGATAAACGTTTTGGAGAACCCTCTCCAATTAAAGTACAGCTCCCTCCCATAGAGTTCACTCCAGAAGATTAAGCTAACCATGCTTATAGCTTCCTCAAGTTTCCTAATCTTCTTCTTTCAGTAAGAATCTTCTCAATGACCTCACTGGGATCTAGTTCAATAATATCTTTCCCTAAAGTGTTCTTGAGATATCCGAGGATAGAGTAAAGAATACCTGCTACAAAACCTATAATTACTTGAGTGTAGTCTATCGTAGAATAGCTTTAACCAATCATCTAATCATTTGAGAAACGTTGATTATACTTGTTTTAAACTAGTTAAATTATTCCTAGAACCTTACAGATTAATTAACCTTAAAAACTTTTAAATGGTAAAACAGGAGAGAGTCTTTTTAAAATATTGTTTTATGAATCACTTTCTTAACCTTCTCAAGAATGCTTATATACAACTAAAACATCATATATCCAAATTATGTGGTGTTATGAATGGGGATAAATCTTAAGATCCTGTTTTTCCTGATGTTGTTTCTCGGTTTCCTAGCTACAGGTATAGCTCAGCAAGTAATAACAACTACAACGACCACGGTCGTAACTATACCTGGAACAACCTACGTTACAACACTTCTAGGCGGAGAAAGTACAGTAACAATGATCATACCAAAGTATACCATGATACTCGTAGAAAAACGTCCAGATCAAGAATGTTCACTAGTATTAAAACCTCTAAAGACCGAGGGTGCAATAACTATTCCTGGAACTACTGTTACTATCCCAGGAACAACTATGCAGACTGTATTTACTGAGTCTACGATCAAGTATTCTACAGCTTATGAAGAAAATGGGGTAACAACTACTACCGGATACACATACATAGAGTTTACTACTACAGTAGCTGGACAAACATTCTCTATGCCAATACCCTTATATGCAGAGATCATAGAAAGATGCCAGACAATACAAATCATACAAGAAGTAACGATTATCATGGGAAGCGTCCCTGCTACTTTCTACTATGTATACCCAGAGATCACATATTCATTCGAAGAGACAACCTTTACTATGGAAGACATGGTAGAAGAAGTGCCAATGACAATTATAACTACTACGACTATTATGCCTGGAGCAACATATACTGAGACAACAGTCTTTCCTGGAACAACTGTAACCACCATGTTCAGTCTACCATCTACCGTCTCCACAGTGACTGAGCCTGGAAAGATAGTAACATCTACGATAACCTTTGTGACAACTATTGTTGAATCAACTCCGAAGACTACGCCTACAACACCTACCTCGGCCACAACTACTCCGACCACTATAACTACAACATCAATAGTTACATCGCCAACTATTCCAACAAAGACGGAGACGACTAGACCAGGAATAGAATTTGTAGGACTACCACTCGACATACTAGTAGGAATAATAGCAGCGACAGCAGTCATAATAATAGTCGTAGCTGTCCTACTGTTTAGGAGAAGCGTAGGCAGAATAAGATAAGGCATCTGTGGAAAAAGATAATAGGAAAAATTTATCTCTACTAATGGTTATAGATATATTATGTTGATCGAGATTGTGACATTCGATTTATACGGTACACTAGTTGACTGGAAATACAGCATATCTAGAGCACTTAACTATATTCATGAAGGCTTAGCAGAGAGATTCTTCGAGAATGAATATTATACTATTAGTAGGTTGAAGGAATATACTCCGTATTCAAAGATACTAGTTCATGTCTTAGAATATACATTGAGAGAGTTTAGAATAGATTCTAGAGAAGAGTATGGAAGGCTTATAATTTTATCTTTTGCTAAGTCTCCATTCTTTCCAGATGCATTCATCGGTTTAGCACTATTAAAGAAGCATGGATATAAGACAGGAATAATCTCTAATACAGATAGAGAACTTGTAGAGATAACGCTCGCAGGAGTTAAAGACCTCTTCGATTACATAGTAACAGCTGAAGATACGGGATACTACAAGCCAGATAAGCAGGCATTCATAAAGGCTTATGAAAAAATGAATGTGCCCGCTCAGAAAGTATTACATGTATCATCGTACCCACAATATGATCTAGAGCCAGCAGACCAACTAGGAGTAAAAACAATATGCATAGATAGGTATGGGTACGATTGGAGAGAGAAAATACCATCAGTAGATAGACTCATAGAAAAAGTAAAAAGACCGATATAATGTTCTCCACAATATCTCACTAAGATGATTGGAGTAGCATAGAGAGCCAGAAATATCTAAAGCTACTCCAGCTCTCTAACCATGTTCAGATTTTACTTGTTAGCTCCTAGATTACGAATAGTTCAACCGACGCTCTTCTTGTAACTTCACTCCAATTAGCATATTAAGCTAGCTCTTGAAAGCAGGATAAACATAGATAGTTCTATCAATATGCATCTCAGTAAGCAGTCTTACTCCTGTCGGGCCCGCATATGGCTTTATAATAGAAAAAGCTAGCCAAAGACATGTAATGCGGGGGGTGGGATTCGAACCCACGAACCCCTGCGGGAGCGGGTTCCTCCTCTTTTTAGATGGTTTTGATCTTGAGCCCGCCGCCGTTGACCAGGCTTGGCTACCCCCGCGCCCCCATGGTGTATATTGTTTTATGGTCTTGTTTTTAGGGTTTTAGGAGTGTTCCCACTTGTTCTCCTCTTATAGCTTTCCTAATGTTTTCAGGGTTTCTACCATTTAGGTATATTGTTGTTATACGGCTTCTAGAGATTATCTTTAATCCTAGCAGGTCTGCAAGCTTGTATTCTCCAGCTTCATGAGAGTGTTCTATGATCTTCTCCATAAGCTCGTTAACAGAGATTTCTCTCAAGAGCTTCGCATTAGGATTCTTCTTTGGATCCTCAGTATATATCCCATCTACATCTGTAGCTATTATTAGTTTTTCTGCATTTATTGTT
>Ga0209183_1000195_pt1 | contig 28978 bp, 36 predicted proteins | sample LHCtaG_2_FD_184120 | JGI IMG/M metagenome (GOLD analysis project Ga0209183, IMG submission 184120) | Hot spring microbial communities from Little Hot Creek, USA to study Microbial Dark Matter (Phase II) - LHC4sed_replicate (SPAdes)... | ecosystem: Environmental > Aquatic > Thermal springs > Hot... | reverse complement strand
CATATCGGAGGAGGAGTTTGGCTTAAATTCAGAGGTTTGGATGGAAGGCCTTTCTGGTGTTTATGGCAAAAGTGTCCACGGCCTGGCGTTCATAAGGCTTTAATACACCTACCAGGCTATGGAACTAAAGTATCAGCCCACCCGAGTCTTGTACATGGTGGATATCACGTTCTCCACGTTAATCCGAGGGGTTATTGTGGTCCTGAAGGCTTCGGTAATAAAGAGTGGAGGGAGCCTGACGGTATGGCTAAAGTAATCTACCTTAACCTTGAGGGGCCTGAAAAATACGGATATCGCTTGTGGTTTCAAGACGCTTTGATAGCATTCCGTTGGCTTCAGAAGCAACCTGAAGTTGATAAAAGGTTTGGCTTTTACGGGACTAGTCAAGGTGGAGGTGCCGCTTTAATACTGGGTAGTATTCTTTCAGATGAAGGAGTTGTAGGAGCGGTCGCTGCCGATGTACCGTTTTTAACAAATTTCCCAAGAGAATTCTTAAAGGAGAAGCGTTCAACAGTATACAACATGGTTTTCTCACACCTACCGGAAGACCGTGAGAAGTTTAAGCGGTGTTTCCACACTCTAGGATTTGTGGACACTCTACTTCACGCTCCTAGAATGAATTACCCAGTACTCTTAACAGCCGGAGAATTGGATGACATATGCCCATACGACTTAATCTACTCACTCTATGAACGGTTACCGAATACTAGGGCGATTATCGAGTTTCACGGACAAGTCCACGGTTATACGCCGAACTTCTTAGTATTAGCTAAGACTTGGTTTGACTTATACCTCTAATGCTACGAAGTAGCTGGATTTTGAACTCTCACTTGCCTCTTGATAAATTCACGTGGAGGCTTAAATTTTGGTCGATAGGTTTGAGTGTGTACTAGCAACTGTGTTGCATGAAGAGCCACCTGTAACCCCTCAAATCATCGGTTTTACGAATGAAATGGCTAGGGCTAAATTTTCTCCCATAGTTGAAGAAGGTATTAGACAGGTAAAGGGGGAGACTGGAAGAGCCGCCTATGAGTTGATAACAAGGGAATTCGCAGACTTAGATAGAGCACTCAGAGAAGCCGATTTCATGGATAATTTCATAATAGGGGTTGGAGATGGAGGCTTTAAAGTTAGAAGAGTAGTTAAAACCAGTGATAAAGCCTATATTGTAGAGTGGGAGACTGGAGCTTTATGGCGTATAGGTACCGCTAGGAGGATTTGGGCTAGAGAATACATCAAGTATCCTGTTAACTGCGAAGACGATTTAGATAAGCTTGAGCTTCCGGATCCAGACGACCCTGAAAGGTATGAGGGGCTTGAGAAAAGGATAAGGTATGTGATAGATAAGGGCTTTTTCCCAATTTGTGGAATAAACGGCTTCTTCTCAGGCGTCTGGTATTTCCTAAGAGGGCCATTAGAGGTTACGCTTAAAGACATCTACATGCGACGGGAATTCTATAAGAAGCTTCTAGCTAGAATAGGGGAATTCAACATTAAAGCTGAGAAGAACCTTCTAGAGCGCGGAGCTTTAATGATAGGTTGGGTTGAAGATTTAGGTTACAATAAGGGGATGTTCATCCACCCTAAGCTTTACGAAGAGTTAATATATCCATGGCATAGGAGAGCTATAGAATTAGCCCATAAATATGGAGCATTTGTAAACATGCACAGTCACGGAAACATAAATGCTATAGTACCGTTACTGGTGAATGCTAAGCTAGATGTTTTAAACCCCATAGGCCCTTCAGACAACATGAACCTCAAAACTCTTAAGGAGAATTATGGAGATAAACTGTGCCTACAAGGAGGTTTAAGCAAACATATAGGGCTTATGAGCATAGAAGAACTTAAAGAGCATATACTCGATAGACTTAGAGTGGGTAGTCCAGGCGGAGGATTCATACTGAGCTCTGAAGGCGACATACCATATGAAATGAGCATAGAAAACTTCAAGGAATTTCTAAAGATTAGTAGAAAATATAGAGTTAATAAACCATTAAGCTGGTAGGTGCACTAGACATACTCCAATCGATTGAGCCATCACCCTACCATATCACGCGTACTTAGACGCTCCTCCTACACTTGGTACACCAATCCCAACATGAGAAATATTTAAATTCGTTTTTGCATCTTCAATTTGCTGTGTTTCCCAGAAAGTTTACCGACGAAGAGCTGATTGAACTTTACAATAGGGGTTTAAGTGATCACGCGATAGCTAGAATACTTAACGTTTACCAATCCACCGTTAGACGTAGGAGAGCTAAACTTGGACTTCCACCCCATCCACAGTTTTGCAGATTTAAAAGACTTAGTGAAGAGCAAATTGCGCTCATAAGGAGCATGTGGACGGAAAAACCTGCTGTTGAGATAGCTAAGATATTGGGTGTACATAGGCATACAGTTTCAAGCTGGGCTAAGAAGCTTGGCCTCAGTATGAAACGGAGGGGTAGGCCTAGTTCAGTAGACCCAGAACTCATTAAAAAGCTTAGGATGAAAGGTTTTACATATAGGGAAATATCTGAAAAACTTGGAGTATCGTTCGAATCTGTTAAGTATCAGTGTAAGAAGATGGGGCTTGGACGCCCAAGCAACATACGCGTAAGCAACATAGACATTGAAGAATTTAAGAAGCTATACCTTGAAGGACTTACATATAAGGATATGGCCAATAGGCTTAAAATATCCATAAGTAGTATAGTAGCACTTAGAAACAAACTTGGACTGCCTAAGCGTAAACGAGGAAGACGTAAACGTAGCAGTCTAGCAACGATAACGCAGTAAATAGGTCTACGAAAATTGTGAAAAGTTAACGGGGAAAGCCGTACTCCTATCTATCATTCATTGGGAGGAGATTTTACACGATTTGTTAGATGTCTAGGGTTTAATACGATTAATACCCAAGAGTCCCAGCACATAGATGAGTGTAGAAGCTTTCTCTAAAGACCTTGAAAGCTCACGGTAGAAGTGAATACTAAACGGAAGATGACGGTTTGAACTTACCTTTTTACCAACCTACTTTAAACTCGATATAATCATTTAATTCTGAAACTATTCTGAGCTTCAAATTCGTCATTATTGTGATAGATTCAGAAGCCTCTCAGCATTTTTAAACGCTATGGCTTTAAAAGTCTTATCGCTTAACTCTAGCGATTTAAGTAGGTTTAAGTGAAGTTCATCCGGTCCAAACTGTCCTCCATATGGGTCTATACATGGAAAATCCGTTCCGAAAACGACTTTCGACTTATGTTTTTCCAGAAACTCTCTAGCGTAGTTTTTATCCCTCTGGAGAGCGTTGAATCCAGATGTAGCCGATATATCTGCGTATACGTTTTCAAATTCGCTTAGAACCTTATCCACCAATCCACCTGGCTTCACGGGACCTGTTGGATATACTTCCTTAGATGGCTCAGCGGATATGTGACGCCACCATCCAGGTCCATGCATTATAAAAACTGTCCTACTATATTTGTAAGCCATGTCTTGGAATCTTTCCTCAAACATGTAGTTGTGAGAATCATCTACATGCAGTAAAATAGGTATTTTAAGTTTTCCGCAGATTTCGTAAATCTCCTGGGAAGATGGATGATCTATTGGAAGTTTAACTTTATGTTCACCGTATCCTTTAGCCCCCTTAGAAATGTATTCTTCTATAACGCTTGATTTCCTAGGTTCTGCCGAGTTCACACAACAGAACGGTATTAGCTCCGGGTGGAATCTATGGATTCTGAGGACAATTTCAGAGGGATTTATGTATTCGCCGAGTTCAGCGTCGAACTCTGTTGCAGGTAGCACTACAACTCTCCATACGTTGAAATCGGCCATATAGCTTAGAAGGTCTTTCTCCGTTACGAAGATTAAACCCTTCAGCTTTATATGGTACGATTTAACGCCTCCAATATGGGTGTGGAAGTCTATAATCATGGAGGGTCAGCCTCTGGGTTTACTGGAAGCTCTACCCGCCTTTTCGAATACTCTTTAATATAAGCCTCACACGCATTTCGCTAACAGGTGAGTTATTCATGTAGTAGATGGTTGTATACTCTTCCTTGACCTCTCCGACCTCGTGGGAAATCCATAGGAATCCTTCAGACTTAATCGACACGTAATTCTCCCCGATCTTGAATTCATCCACGATTATATAGTGGATTTTTGCACAGAAGTATGTCTCTCCATTTCTAGCCTCCACATATTGGAAGTCTTCAACTTTATAGCTCACGTTGATTTTTCCACGCGTTTCACTGCTATCTATGTACATGGTGTAATTGCTTTCACGGCTCCAACTCTCTCCCCTGGTGAGTGGATATGGTGGAGCTACTATAGGTGTATTGTAGATTATTTTAATCCCATCCAGCTCCACTCTAATCAATGACCCTTCTTCATCATAGTAGTAGTGACATTTTCCATCCGGTTTTTCAACCAACACTTCAGTCTCACTCAACTTCGTCCATTTAACTATATGCTCCTCACCGTTAACTTGCTCTATGAACTCTTTAACAGTTCCAACTGGAAGTTCTGGCTCAGCGATCTCTTCAACTTCTTCGACAACCTCCTTAACCGTAGGCTTCACCTCAACCTTCGATATGAAGTCGACTATGTTAAGTATGAGCTTGTAGTTATCTCCAACGTAACAGTATGGCTCCGTGAGAAACGTTTGATCAGCGAAAGCTATGATAGTCCCGTTCCTCTTAGCCATCGCTATAACCGCGTAATCGTCAGTTCTCTCAGCTGTTGAAGAGTAAGTGTTTTCTAAAGCCCAAGCAACCCCCTTATTGGATGGGCGTATGTGGGTTGCAGTGAAGAAGACTAGAGAGTTTAAGTTTTCCGTAATACTGCTATTCTTAAAACGGTTTACGTATATGTTCCTGTAGAACCCGTAGTAGTTTTCTTCGTTATACAGGTATCCTTTAGCGAAGAATAAGCCGAATCTAGTCGCTATGGAGTTTATGGGGTCGAAGAGCTCAAACATGCTTATGTACTCATAGGCTGGGTCGAAGAACAATAGAAGAACACCACCTCTACCTACAAAACCCTCAATAACGTCACACTCTTCAGCAGAGTACGCTCTCGTCGGAGACGCTATTATTAAGCAGGATGCATTACTCAGCATGGAAGTGAGTTCGCTCCAGCTGAAGGTAAACTGCACGGTTATGTTCTTACCCGCAAGTTCAGCTATTAGTATATCTAAATCCCAAGTCGATACTCTATTTCCATGAGACCTATCTACCAATACAAGCCCCCTTCCATATTCGTTAAAGGCCCTAGGCTCCGTGAGTATAGGTTCTGCGTTTGACAAAACTGTGAAGCCCGACTCAGAGGGTAAGTACAGGTACCATATTGAAGGAGGTGGTTGAAACTTGTTGAGAACATCGACTGTCAAATTTCTCCAATCTAGAGTCAGATTAGAGCCTTGCGACCCCCAAGAATAGCCAACCTCTCTAAGGGCTTCGTTTAAATCAACAACTTCATACTCTACAAGCTTGGCTTCTTCAGCGGCTTTAATTATAGCCTTTTGAAGGGAGCCTATTTCATCGATAAGCCCAAGTTTCACGGCTTCACTCCCCAAGTAGATGCCGCCTCTTCTAAGTTCTGTTTGAGAGATTTTTAACCGATCCCCTCTACCCATCTCGACAGCTGAAACGAAGTTGTCTAATGCATGGCTTAAATTGAATGGAAAGAGGAGTTGGGAGAAGCCCGTAGCCTTGTAAACGCCTGTTTCAATTACTATTTCCGACGGTATTAACGTGGGAGGCATGACGCCTATAACTCCTACGTTTCCGACGAAGGACGTTGGAGTAGCATATATGTAGTCTGTTGCGACAGCTATGTAGTAGCCGCCTGAGAGAGCGCTGGTTACTGAGGCCACTACAGGTTTAACCTTCTTCAACTCTAAGATATCTAGGTAGATTTCCTCCACTAAGTCTGCGTAGCCGCCTGGGGAGTCTATTCGCAATACTACTGCTTTAATCGTATCGTTTCTTAGAGCGTGACTTATAAGCTTAGCATAGGCGTCTACTTGCTTCGACGGTAGGATTGCGCCGCTTATGTTTATAATACCGACTACGTCTTTCCGCTTCTTCTCTAAAGTTAAGAGGCCACTATAGTATAAGTAGCCTAAAACGCTGAAAACTATTAGCAACACTACCGCTACTGCAACAGCTACGGTTTTAAATTCACGTTTAAAACTTGAAACCTTCAATTCAAACACCATAATGTATCTGTTTGACATGCTTAAATGCTTTTACAGGTTTCAATCCTCCATGTCATTGCGATACTTGTTTGGAAAAGCTTAAAGGCCGTAGAGAAAATATATAGGAGAGGTGTTCACGTATGAAGAGGATACCAATAGCGTTACAGTTGTATTCTGTTCGGGAGGATTGTGCTCGTGATTTACGTAAAACTCTAGAGGAAGTAGCGGGCATGGGTTATGAAGGTGTGGAGTTTGCAGGATACTATGGTAGAACAGCTGGAGAATTAAGGGATATGCTTAAAGATTTAGGTTTAAAGGTCGCTGGCACCCACATAGGCATAGATACTCTACTCGGTGACAAGTTGAAGCAGACTATCGAATTCAATAAAACGCTTGGAAACCGCTTCCTCATAGTCCCCTGGATACCTGAAAATATGAGGAATTCTAAGGAGGCTTGGCTTAAAACTGCTAAGCTTTTCAATGAGATAGCTGGTAAATTGAAGCCTGAAGGCATGTATGTAGGCTACCACAACCACGATATCGAATTTAAACCCATAGATGGAGAAATCCCATGGGATATATTCTTCAGCGCTACGGTAAAGGACGTTGTAATGCAACTAGATGTTGGAAATGCTATGCACGGTGGAGTTAGTGCAGATGAAATACTTGAAATAATTAAGAGATATCCTAAACGCGCCCTTACGGTACACGTTAAAGAGTATTCCTCGAAAAACCCACTAGCCTTGATAGGTGAGGGGGATATGAAGTGGAAGGAGTTCTTCGAACTCTGTGAGACGGTCGGCGGGACTGAGTGGTACATAGTGGAACAGGAAAGCTACGCATACAAACCTCTTGAATGTGTAAGACGTTGTTTGGAGAATTTAAGGAAAATGGGATTGTAGTAGCTCCCTCCATTTTAACCTCCTATTGCGCCATCATCTATAGGAAATCCCTCATAGAGAAATCATGGAAAAACTAGAGGAAAGGGGTCGATTTATTCTTCAAGAGGTCTAAAAAGTTGAAGTTAATAAAGACGTATTCATAGAATAGATGTCGTTATAGAAATCTAAGTAGAAACCATTTAAAGAGAGCATAGTGGTAGTTATTTTGGTTTGGGATGTGAGTGTAGCCTATTATGGATGCCCTTATCCTAGACACGTCGAAGCTGATTTAAGAGAAATCTACGATGCTGGTTTTACCTCCATAACGCTCTGCGTTAACGAATATGAATGGCCCGCCATGATAAATGCGAAGAAGACTTCAGTCGATAAAGCACATGACCTCGGTTTGAGAGTGTTCTTAGATGTACATGGCTTTGGGTTCTTCGTACCGGGGCACTTCAGCATAACAATACCCAACAACCCAAATTGGTGCGAAGTAGACAATGAAGGGAAAATTTACCCAATTAGAGGATGCCCAAATAATCCAGAGTATAAGACTTGGCTTAAAAATAGCGTTAAAGATATCGTTACTAGACTTAAACCAGACGGTGTATTCTGGGATGAGCCTTCCCTAATAGTTCCAAAAGGTTGGCCTGAAGTTTGGACTTGCAGATGCCCATCGTGTAAGAAAGCCTTCCACGAGAAATACGGATACGAAATGCCGAGTAGCTTAACGGATGACGTTAAAGAGTTTAGACAGAATTCACTATTCAATTTTCTAGATGAACTTACCTCTGAAGTTAAAAAGCTAGATGGAGAGCTTATAAACATACTATGCCTCATGCCTGAGCATACGGGTATGCATGGAATACACTCTTGGAATCCCGTTTTAAAACTCAAAAGTCTAGACGTATTTTCAACAGACCCATATTGGATTTGGGGCAATAGGACGTTCGACTGGTTTATAGAGTGGGTTAATAGGGCTTTAGACGTTTCAAGAAAAGCCAATCTTAAAACCCAGATATGGGTGGAACTTATAAAAGTGCCGAAAAACCGTGAATTAGACGTCTACAAGAGTGTTATCAAAGCCGTAGAGCTTGGAGCAGATGCCATAGCCACGTGGAGTTATAGAGCAGAAGAGGGATCAGAACTATCGTGTGAAAACCCTGAGACAGCTTGGAGGACAATGGTTGAAGCTGTTAGAAGAATTAGAAGCACTTAGAGTAAAAGGAAGACGTTAAGCCTTTACTCAGCCACCCAGAGCAACCTTGAGAAGCACATCTAATTCCTTTTCCACATTGCAACCTCTATTTTTTAAACTCTCAAGTAAGCCTCCGCATTTAACAACCGATTGAAAGCTTAGCCATAAACTATAATAGAGTGTTCACTAAAGAAAATGCTGAGTGTTTTCTATGAAATGTCCAATCTGCTGTTTTGAAGCTGGTGAAGGCGTTAAATTCTGCCCTAAATGCGGAGCATCCTTAGAATCTACATTCATAATGGCTACGACACACGTCGTGCCAGGCTATAGGATTAAAAAGGTTTTAGGAATAGTCACAGGGCTATCTCCGAGAACTAGGGGTATTCTTGGAAGATTCATAGCCGGGATCGAAACTATGATAGGTGGAGAAGTTACAGCCTTTACGAGTGAAATGGAGAAGGCTAGAAACGAGGCTATAGAGAGAATGAAAGCTAAAGCTTTAGCCCTTGGAGCCAATACCGTTATAGGCGTAGACATAGAAACTTCAGATTTAGGTTTAGGTGCAGGTATAATATTAGTATCTGCTACGGGAACAGCCGTAATATTAGAGCCTGAATAATAGCCTTAACAAGTCATACCCTATCATGCTCTCTCATAGGTCAGACCAGGTTAGACCAAGTCTTCGGTTTTAAAAGATTTAAAACCACAATTGCGAGAGTCTATTGACTATTTTACATATCTCTTAGGATTTTTCTTGAACTCTTCTTCGCACAATTTGGAGCAGAAGTAGATTGTTTTTCCTTCATATTCAATTTTGCTATAGGCCATATCAGGATCTATTTTCATTTTACAAACGGGGTCTGTAACTAGGGGTTTTCTAACCGTCATTTTCAGCGCCTTGGGCTCATATTTTCGTAAAGTCTGGCTATTAAAGGCAACTATAATTGTGCTTAACGACATTATTGTTACTCCAACTGCTGGGGGTAGGCTTAGGCCTAACCATGATAGGGCTCCTGCCGCCAAAGGTATTGTTACCATATTATATCCGGCCGCCCACCAGAGATTCTGCACCATCTTCGAGTAGGTTTTACGGGAAATGTCGATCACCTTCACAACATCTCTCGGGTCGTTTCTAACCAAGATTATGTCCGCAGTTTCTATAGCTATGTCTGTCCCAGCACCTATAGCAATACCAACATCGGCGGTAGCGAGCGCTGGAGCGTCATTTACGCCATCACCAACCATAGCAACCTTATTGCCACTTCCCCTTAGAACCCTTATTATTTCCGCTTTTTGACTTGGTAGTGTTCGTGCAAAATAGTTGTCTATGTCAAGCTCTCTAGCAACCCAGTGGGCGACCTCTTCAGAGTCCCCAGTTAACATGTAAACCTTTATCCCCCTTTCCTTCAGTCTTTTAACTGCTTCATAGGATTCTACCCTTATAGAGTCGGCTAACGCAAAGGCACCAGCGAGCTTACCGTCAACTATTGTAAAAAAAAGAGTAACGACTGTTTTTCCCTGCTTCTGAAGCTCTATTATCTTCGGATCCTCCACTCTTATCTTCAAATCTTCCAATAGTTTTACACTTCCAACATAAACTTCCCTTTCTCCAACCTTTCCATAGGCACCTTTCCCTGGTAAAGCCTTAAACTCTTCTATCCTGGGAATTTCTACACCTTTGTTTTCGGCATATTCCACTATGGCCTTTGCTATAGCATGTTCGGAGTTAAATTTGACGCTTGCGGTAAGCCTTAAAAGCTCTTCTTCAGATATAAATGAAACAACATCGCTTACGCCGAATTTTCCAACAGTTAATGTCCGGTTTTGTCGAAGACAACAATATTTATATCCTTAATCATCTCGAAGGCGCGTCTATTCCTTATGAGAATGCCACTTTTCGCCGTTATAGACGTGGATAAGGCTACAACTAAGGGTATAGCTAAACCTAGGGCGTGTGGATATGCTATTACAAGTACTGTAACTGTTCTTTCAAGGGCAAAATCCAAATCGGCGATAAAGCTCCATACAATGAATGTTATTATTCCAACATTTGAAGCCACATAAAACAGAAATGTAGCAGCTTTATTCGCCAAATCCTGCGTTCTCGACCTACTCTCTTGAGCTTCTCTAACAAGTTTTATGACTTGAGCCAAGTAGGTTTCTTCGCCAGTTCTTTCAATACGCACTTTAAGTATACTATCACTGTTTATTGTTCCACCGACAACGCTGTCGCCAGCCTTCTTATCGACGGGCTTCGACTCACCAGTCAATAGAGATTCATTGACTGTAGATTCACCTTCGATAACGATCCCATCGGAGGGGATTTTTTCCCTAGGACGAACGAGAACTACACCACCACTTTTTAACTGCGAAATTGGGACATCTACAACCTCGCCGTTTTTAATTAGGTGAGCTATTGTAGGCATTACGTGAGCAAGGTCTTCCAAAGCCATTGAAGCACCTAAAACGCTTTTTGCCTCTATCCAATGCCCTAGAAGCATAATGTCGATAAGGACTGCAAGCTCTCAGAAAAAGTCCTTTTATGAAACCTGTTCCAAGAGAATAGAGACACGGATATGGCTGTACCGATAAGCGTCATCATACCGGGCTGTTTGGCTTTGACCTCTTGAGCTAACCCTTTCAAGAAGGGCCATCCCCCATAAAGATAAATAACGATCGATAAGAGAGATAACACCTGTTTCTGATAGGGGATTTGTATCCACTGAAGGCTGAGCCACATCTGAACCATTTCAGATAAAAGCAGAATGGGAATGGTAAGTATCAATGAGGTTAAAAATCTTCTTTTAAATTCTTTAACATGGTGAGCATGATGATGGAGATGATTTTCCAAAACCTATCCCCTGTATATTTTCTAGCACTACTAATAGGTGTTTTTAAATCCGTATTTGTTATTTCTGTCTTCTTCTCTCGACCATTATGCAAACTCCATGAATAACATCTATGCCGTTTTCCATGCAAAATTTTATCGCCCTTTCGGATTCTGAACCCGGTTGCATCCAAACCTTCTTTATCCCAAGTTTCTTGCAAGTTTCTACTATAGTCTCAGTCACCTTAGGAGGAACGACTATGCTAACAACGTCAGGCTTCACCGGTAACGCTTCAAGACTTGGATAACACTTATCACCTAAAACCTCGCTTAAATTAGGGTTTACGGCGAAAACCCTATAACCAGCTGAACGTAAATCCCTATAGACTCGATGCCCATACTTCGCAGGATCCCTACTTACACCTACGACAGCAAAAACGTTCCTCTTATCTAGAAAAGATGCTATCAAACGTTCATCCACTTAAATTCCTCCACCTAAATATCTCACTCAAATGTCGCGTATAGACTTAACGCTTAGGAACCTTTAGCTAACATTTTACGTATGTAGACATGCATAGACTGCATTTCTCCGTGTTGAATGTTGGGTCTAAAGCCCTATGCATGTTACATAACAGTCCTTTTGCACGTGTAGTCTTACAGATACTGCAAAACTTTAGAGTGAAATCCCTGTAAGATAAGCCTCCCTTTGCTAGGGAATCCGCTAAATCTTCTATCAAAGTTTTAACTTCTCTGTCCCTTTCCAGGTCTAAAGCTTTCCCCCGCATTTTCTTACTATAAAGGCTTATAGCTGGTTGGCTTACGCCTAGAAGTTTTGCAACTTCTACCTGCTTCAAGCCATGTCTTGTTGTGAGTTGTTTGGTCAATACCGACCTTACTGCTGGAAGTAGACTTTTCACCGCAACCTCGCATGGTAGCAACATTCTACTCCACTCCCCAATGCGATATTCTGAGAAAGGTATAAATATGCTTTATTACAATTGTAATAAAGGTGGATGTATGACCGAAGGAGAAGTCGTGGAAATAACTAAAAACGTTTACTGGGTTGGTATTAGGGATTGAACCCGTAGAATTTTCGACGCCTTAATACCACTTCCAAAAGGAACATCGTATAACGCCTACCTTATAATCGGCGAAGACGGTAAAGCCCTAATAGACGCTGTTAACCCAGGCTTTGAAAAGCAACTTGAAGGGAAGATCAAAAATTTCGCAAAATCGGATGAAATAGACTACATCGTTATGAGCCATGCTGAGCCTGACCACGCTGGCGCCATACCACATCTAATGAAAATGGCATTAAAGGCAAAACTCGTAACCACACGTAGAGGCGTAAAAATGGCGCAGGTCTTTTACCACGTGCCGACGTAGAGGATAAAGGTTGTAGGCGACAATGAAACCATAAGCCTAGGCGGTAAGACATTACGCTTCATTGAAGCACCGATGTTACACTGGCCGGAGACTATGTTCACCTACCTTGAAGAAGATTGTATTCTTTTCCCATGCGACTTCTTCGGCTCCCACCTAACAATGGGCGTATACAGCGATGAAATCGAAGACCTACTTATCCACGCTCAGAGATACTGGGGTGAAATAATGATGCATTTCAGAGCGATGGCGAAGAAGGCGCTGGAGAAGCTTGAAAACCTAGAGATACGGATGATCGCGCCCAGCCACGGCCCAATACATAGAAATCCAAAGCCTATACTAGATGCGTATAGAAGATGGGCTTATGGTGAAACTAAGATGAAAACAACAATAATCTACGTTAGTATGTGGGGAAGTAGCGAGAAAATGGTTAACCAGATGGCTGAAACCCTAGCTTCCGAAGGAATAGAAGTAGTCGTCTACAATTTGACATCGGCGGATCTAGGCGACATAGCAAAAGACCTTGTAGATTCAAGGGCAATAGTTCTAGGAGCCCCGACAGTTTTAGGTGGAGCCCACCCACTGGCGATTTATGCGTCGTATCTTGTAAGAGCTCTCTACCCACCGATAAAGTTTGCAGTTTTATTAAGCTCTTATGGATGGAGTGCTGCGGCTATAAAGCAGATGCAGGAAATTCTAGGTCCACTTAAGGTTGAAATAGTCGACACACTGGAAGTCAACAGTCCACCTACTGAGGAAGATATTAAGCAGATAGTTGAAATTGGCAAACTGCTTGCTAGAAAAATTAAGGGGGTTAGTTAAAATGTGGGCGGTTTCCAAGAAGAGGCCTCTAGATTAGAGGATTAACTTGAGGCTTAAACATATGAGGACAGTGCTCTTTATCTGCGTAGAGAACAGTTTTAGAAGCCAGATCGCTGAAGCCTATTTTAACAAATATGCCCCGGAAGATTGGACAGCTGTAAGCGCAGGTTTAACACCAGCGGAGACCATTCACCCCAACGCTATTAAACTGATGCTTGAAGAAGGAATAGACATAAGTCGTAAGAAACCTCAACCTATGACAAGACTACTTCAGGAAAAAGCTGAAATGGTTATCATAGTCTGCGGAGGCGAGGGCAACACCGTATGTCCGATAGTCCACGCCAAACACGTGGAACATTGGAACATGCCGGACCCAGCTAAAATGCCACTAGAAGAAGCGAGGAAAATTAGAGATTGTATAAAAGCTAAAGTCTTAAATCTTATTGAGAGATTGAAGAGTAGGGAAGATTTCGAGAAAGTATACGAATGAAATCTAAATTTTCATATAGAGTTTTGTTTGTAGTTTTCCGAAAGTTCTAATACTTTTTCATCGGTGTATAAGGTGTTATAATAATTAGCCTTGACGGCTTTCTACCGGTCTTCTTCTCATAGAATATTGCCTTCTTCTTAAAGAGAGTTATATCGGATTTTCTTGCATGTGATGTGAACTCATAGTATCTCAATTCTTAGTATTATTTGTATTATTTTCTCTTGTACTACCACGTCCATTTCGACCATGCTTGGGTGCTCGTAAACGAAAACCTCCCCATCAAAATCTCTTCACCTTTCAATATTTACCTTAAAAGATTTCTCAAGTAAACCCTTTAAACTATTCCTAAGGCATCTTCTGCCATTATACCCAATCTTGCACCCAGAGCACTAATATGCTTCTCAACAAACTCAAAACCTCTATCCGTATCTTTCCTAAGCTTCCCAAGTTCCATATTAAAACCACGAGTTGAAGAAAAATTTAAGTGATTTAAAGATTGATTAATCATGACATTGTAAGTGGATGTTTTTAATCAGAATAAGAGATTGGGAGAGGTATCGATATACTTGGCTATGATCCAATATGGAGGTTTAGGAATAAGGCGCATATGAAGGAGGAGCATTTTAGGCTTATAGCTGATGTTGGCTTTAACAGCGTACGTATTGTGCTTCACCCATTCCGTGATGGAGCCGTGAATGAGGAGTATAAGCTTTCGAATGAATAGTTGGAAGTATTGGACTGGGCTGTTGATCAGGCTCTTGATAACGGCCTTATGGCTATACTTGACTTTCATGAATTTATAGCCATGGGGAGAGCTCCGTTGGAGAATAGGGAGAGGTTTCTCTCCTTCTGGAAACATATTGGAAAACGATACCGCAAATATCCGGATGAGGTTTTGTTTGAATTATTGAATGAGCCTAATGGTGAATTGACACCGGAATTATGGAACATCTTCCTCAAAGAGGCCCTCCATGTAATCAGAGAAAGTAACCGGGAGAGAACCGTTATCATAGGTTCCGCATACTGGAACAACATCAACCTCCTCAGTAAACTCAACCTACCTGAGGATGATAGAAACATCATAGTAACAGCTCACTATTGTGAGCCGATGGACTTTACACATCAAGGTGCTAAATGGGCTGGACGGGAAGGTAAAATCGGTGTAGAGTGGAAGGGAGGAGGAGAAAAAGGCGATTGTAAATTCCTTAAGGCTCAATCGTGGGCGAAAGAACATAACAGTCCGATATTCCTCGGAGAGTTCGGAGTCTAAGATAAAGTTCCAATGGACTCTAGAGTTCGCTACTTAAACTTTATTGCCAGACTAGCGGAAAACATGGGTTGGAGTTGGGCATACTGGCAGTTCGACAGCGACTTCATACTTTATGACATAGCGAATAGTAGGCGGATAGAACCAGTATTGAACGCTCTAATCCCAACAAAGGGGTGCGATTCCCTACGGATGTCGATTTAAAGAATGGAAAATAGTGTAAAATCATATTTTTATATTCAAGGAAATATTTAAAATAAACTTAAAACTACATTGTAGGATGTTGGAAGATGTTACGTGAAGATCATAAGAGGCGTTTAAGGGAGGAGTTTAACAAGAAGTTGGAAAGTCCTGTTAAGCTTGTCGTGTTCACGCAGGAAGTTGAATGTCCACTTTGTGCTCAAACCAGAAGTTTAATCGAAGAATTGGCATCTCTAAGCGATAAGATTATAGTTGAAGTATATGATTTCGTTAAAGACTCTGAGAAGGCAAAATTTTACATGGTTGATAAGGTTCCAGCTGTAGCCGTGGTGGGGGCTAGGGATTACGGTTTAAGGTTCTACGGCCTACCGTATGGCTATGAATTTCAAACGTTATTGGATGCCTTATTCTACGCTTCAACTGGGAGGACAGACCTCTCAGAGGAATCTAGGAAGAGAGTTAAAGCTTTGAAAACGCCAGTCCGTATTCAAGTCTTTGTAACGTTAACATGCCCCTACTGTCCTCAAGTGGCAAGCCTAGCCTATAAGCTTGCCGTGGAGAGTGAGATGATTAGAACTGAAGTGGTGGATGTAAGCAAATTCCCCCATCTCGCATACAGTATGCCGTTATGGGTATTCCGAAAACCGTTATAAATGATAAGGTCGAGTTTGTCGGAGCAGTTCCGGAGGAACTGTTTATAGAATACGTTATGCTTGCAATTAGAAGCCCGGGATACATCTTCTAAACTTTTACGGTGCTAGTTTGATAGATAGAGGGAAAACCTTAACTCTAATATTCATATACAGTGGGGAGTTCGCTGAACGGGTTGTAAGAAACCTGATAAATGATCCTAGTTTCTGTAAATCCTGCGGATTATACTGCAATTCCTGCAAATACGGCCTCTACAGCTACGTTCAGAGTATACTTGCCGCTATAAAGCTTCCAAACCCTTCAAACTTACCGACGTTCATAGATAAACCTGAAGAATACATGCCTAAGTTTATACCTAGAGCCGACATATGCATAGCTTCAGGTCTGCATAAAGATTTACTGCTGGAACTACCAACATACCTGAAGAAGAACGGTGTGAAAGCATTAATAGTACCTGTGGAGGACTTCAATGAAGTACCAGCGGGTTTAAGGAGGCAAGTCGAAGAACAATGTTTAGAATTGGGTTTGGAAGTAGTATTTCCAAAACCCTTCTGCTCTTTAGAACCATCGGAAGATAGGCCTCTAATCTCACGCTTCGTCATAGAATTCCGTGTAGGTAGACCTATGCTAGAGATATCTCTAGTCGAAAAGGGCGGACGTGAGATAATAGAGTATGCATTCGTTAAACGTAGTGCACCATGCGGCTCAACATGGTATATAGCGAAGAGGCTTACAGGTGTTGAAACGAAAAGGGAAACCCTATATGATGCTATAGCTAGAGCCCACCACAGCTACCCATGTACGGCAACGATGAACATAGACCCTGAGACGAGAGAGCCCATACTTCACATAGGAGGCTACATAATAAGAGAGGAAGTTGAAAAAGCGGTTGAGAAGGCGAGACTTCAAAGGAACTAATGTAACATGTTTAATCTCTGAAAGACTGGGAAGGGGGTTTGATTTGCTATATTCATCTAGTCTAGCGAGTAAAAGTCACATTGTAGACTTTTTAATTTTCGGAAGTACTTCGAACGTAAACTTGGCGATCTGATCCTTTGTAAGTCCATATTCCCCATTTAACTTGTTTATTTTACCCTGCTTAACCATGGAGGCTAGGGTATTGTAGATTGTTTTTAAGGCTTTACCTGTTGTCCTAGCGAGTTCAGATGGCGTCATAGATTCCTTCCCAAGTTTTCCAAGCCTAAAACCTACGTAAGCGCCTACTAGGCTTAAGATTATAGCGTCTTCCGCGGCTAAATCACTTCTCCTAATTACTACGCCTCCGTCCGTTATTAGGAAGAGCTCAGAACACTCCCGAATGAGTTTATCTAGGTTTGGTTCAAAGACTATCTTAGAAATCGCCTCATAAGATGGGTATACTTTAGAAAGCCATTCAAAGAAGGACTTTAAAACTATATCAGGCTCGCCTTTGAAAGTAGCTTCTAAAGAACCCATCTTAACATTTACCTCTATGCTACTCAACGCGTTCACCTCTAAGTTTAGGTGCAACTTCACTTATGAAGTATTTTAACCCTTTTGAAGTGATCCTATATTCACCCCTCTCCACCTTCTCAACCATATAGCTGTTTTGAAGTTCACTAAGCCTAGCGCTTATAGAACTTTTAGATTTACCCAGTCTCCCGGAAACCTCTTCAAGTGAAAGTGAAGGCTTGTCGGATTTACCGAAAAGATATGCGAGATATTTCACTATTAAAACGAGTAGACAGCCTTCATAAATAGTCAACTTCTTCATATCCGTTAAAACCGTAGGCTCAGGATGCACAGCAACCAGATCCTTTAAACCCTTGGAAATCTCCTCTAAATCCAAGCTTAAAGTTAGATTCTTAACGAGGCTGAAAGCTGGATAAACGTCTGAGATAAACTTAATAAGACTTCTTAAAACCTGTTCAGCGTCACCTGAAAACTCACATTCATAGCCTTCAAATGAAACCTTAACCCTAACTCCACTCATAGAAAACTACCTCTAACTTTTGGGATAACAGTCTTTTCAACCCACATCTGACCTTGGGCTGAAAGCTTCCACATAACATCCTTCGGATCTGGTTTGAAAACCTTGCCTGAATCAGCCATTTCCTTAAGTCTAGCTGATACATTTGAAACCTTAATGCCAGAGTTTTGTAAAAGTAGAGCTAAGGTTTTAGGGTCAGCCTTCTGCTCTTTAAACGCATAGAGTAGCAACCCTATAGCCTCATACTGGCTTAACTTAGCCTTCTCCGAAGCCACTATTAGAGGACCATCAACACTCCACTCTATGATACCTTCCAAATTCAAAGACTGCAAACCCTTCTCGGTAAACTCAAAAGGTTTCGATTTTAAAGGTTGAAAATCCTCTAAAGTCAATTCGCTTTTAAGTAGTTCTCTAAACCCCATTGAAGAAGCCTCCTCTAAAGCCGTTTTAACGAGGCTGAGTTTTTCATGCAACTCTTCAACGGTTGAGAATTCAAACTCCAAAGAACCGAACCAAGACCGGAAGATAGCTTTAACTTTACTCATACTAGTAGAAAAATTAGATAAACCAGTATATAAATTTATTCAAATTATCCTTTAAATTCCCATGTTAAAAAACACTTACCATAATTTTTACCATAAATTTCACGGATAGAACTACGTGATAGAAATTTTAGGAAAAAACTAGGAAAAATTTATAGAAATCCTTTATGGTTTTATCCATAATGTAGTTGATATTTTCCTCCATTGAATACCAATAGAAAACTCACAAACTTGGAGGCTTCTTTTGGAAATACACGTATCTACCTTTCCTCCCTTCTCTATGTAGTAAATCGCTTCTAACTAAGTCTGCCAAAGTATGAGCTACAGCAGTTCTATCGTAGTGAAAGCCACGCTTACTAAGCTCCTCGTGAACGTCGCTAAGTGTTCTTCCGACGTTGAACCATCCGGTTTTCCAAAGGTTTATTAGAACACCTCTACATGTTGACGGGATGGATTCCTTGATTATTTCCGTTTCAGGTTTGCTGAGTTCTTTATCAGGTAGGGAGACGTTTTGAAATGCACTTAAAAACTCTTCAACAGCTTTTTTAAGCTGATCTTCCCAGCATTCTATTTCAGCCTCAACCCCCTGATATTTCAGTTTTATTCTGACTTTTCTATTCGATTCCATGGTTAATCACTTTGTTGATTGTTCAATCAACAACAACACTTATAAGGAAGTACATTCTAATTATAGAGTGGTGATTGCATGGATATAAACGTTTCCCCTTCAACAAACAGCTCTGAGGGAAATTCTCAAAACCTCATATGGCTTAAAGAAATGCCCTATGTAAAACTCTACCAAGAACTCGTTGACACAGGTACTGAACTACTCATCAATAGGCTTAAAACGTATAGGAGGGAAGTCTACAAGCTTGTAGAAAAGGTCAAAGACAGGTTGAAGATATACAAGGCCGTTTACGATAAAAATGGACCAGCATCGTCTAGAATAGTTGGAGTAGACGCTGGTAGAAACGGTACCGAGTATAAGTTTGCATATATACCACTGTATGGTGCTATAGCAGTTTTAGTTGAAAATTGGGAGATAGTAGATGAGCCATTGTGTGTAACAGGACCACCTGACATATGGGCGTCAGAGTTAGACCCGGATAGGCGTGAAAGTCTCTTACATATGGCTTTAGAATACCACGTAGCCGCTAGAGCTGTGGAGAAGTGGAGGCCAAACTATCTTCTACTTGACGGAGGAATTGTACTTAATCCCAAGCTTCACCCAAGTTTTCAATCTTCACCACAGTATGATGGAGACTTCTACTTCACGGTTATAACGGTACTTGAACTTTTAAATACATGTAGAATGCTTCAAGTTCCAGTTTTAGGTTTCGTGAAGCGTACGCATATGAACTTCTACTCATCATCTATGAAGAACGGACAGATTAGAGATTCGACTCTTATGAGCTTCATCCTCAAAGATGGAGAATACTCCGAACCATTCAAGATTGAAAACGTAATGACTGAATCCTATAGAGCAGTTGCTGAAAGTCTAAGATATGATGGAGACCTACCGGTCATATATTCCAGCTACATTAAAACAGGCTCTGTTCCATTTAGAGTAGAGGTTCCAATGTTCTGTTTAAATAGACTTGGAGAATTAATGTCGATAGTCTACACTATGGCGAGCTTCGATGGCATCCCATACCCAATACATGAAGCTGATAGGCTTTCAAGAATAACAAGACCGACTTCAAACATACATTCTTTAGTACTCTACTCTAAAGCCCTAGAGCTTGTCGAGAAAGGGGAGATGGAGCTTAAAGACCTAGATTTACTGCTACTTGAATACGGTGAAAGCTGGACGTTAAATGATAACCTTGAGGATTTCAGAGGTGGCGATGTTTGAGGCAGATAGGTTATGTGCTCTCCGGTTGCGATCAAAGTAAGGTATCATTCGTAGTCATGGAGGACTCTAAAGTCTACGTAAACAACTACTACTTCATAAACCACCCATCAAGCTCAACAGGTGAATTCAACCCGGTCCTACTGAGAGTCTACAAGATCACACCCTACAATCCTGAAATGACTATAGGAAGCTTCGGACCTATAGCTGGCAAGAAAGGTGAGAAAGCATACTACGGTAAAAAGCTCGAATACTTAGTGGCATGGGCTGAAGTTTTAGGCTACATATCTTGGGATGGAAAATGGAGGAGGCTTGAATGCAGCCCCAATACTTGGGACTCAGTCTACGAACCCACTTACGAGGAACTTGAAGGCTTCTTCGTAAAATTGTCCAGTAAAAGTCTAATCGATAGAACAGACTTCCCAATAGCCATAGGTAGACATAGAGGGTTGAATATACCGTTCCACTTAGATCTAAACGCCATAGCCAAAGGACATATGTTCGTAGCTGGAATGACTAGAAGCGGTAAAAGTACATTCGTCTTAAACCTCATAGCTAGAGCTCTTGAAAGCGATTTAAAGCCGAGGTTTATAATATTCGACAGGAGGTGTGAATATTCCCTGTTATCTAAGTATGGAGCTGCGATATTTCCATATCTAAGCTTCATACCTAAAACCGAACTAATCTCTCCAAGTCTTATAACCTCTAGACTCGGCTTAGATCCAAATAAGGCTGAGGGGAGGCTTTTATGTGAAGCTTTAAACTCTATGAAAGCTGAAGGGTCTGATTTAACGGCTAAAAACGTGTTTAAAAGGTGCGTAGAGCTTGCTCCATACCTGATTTCGAGAAGTAGAGATTCTGCTCTATCTAGAATAAGATGGGCTCTTGAAAAACGTGGGGATCTTGTATTTGCGGAGGAGCATAAACCTTTAAACATTGTTGAAACGCTCTACGATAAGCCAGCTATAATCGTAGACTTCTCAGCAGACGCTAATATAGAAGACCAGCAGCTTACGGCTAAATATCTAATACGTGAAGTCGTAGACCATGCTATTAAATGCAGAACTACAGGGGATTTCGCAACGATATTCGTAATAGAAGAAGCACAGTACTTCATACCTGAGAGAGGTCTCAAGATAGAGGTTGGAAACCCCGAGAAGACTGGGGTAGATAAACAGATAATAGAGGCTATAAGTCAAGCAGGCGGATACAATGTAGGCTTCATAATAGTAACACAAAGACCAGCCTATATTTCAAAATCTGTAATATCGCAGTGTAATACGATAGCGGCTTTTAGGCTAATGGCTGGCAACGACCAAGAAGCTATTATAAAATACTCAGAATACGGTAGTGAGAGAATGAGTGACTACCTGCCGGGGTTAGCGGATCATGAAGCTCTCATATGGGGTATGGCGTCGCCAGTACCGTTCCCAGTGACTATAGAGGTAGACGTTAGAGACTATCCATCTAAGACGGGTGTAACGGCTAAAATAGCATGGGATAGAATGAAGATTAAAAACCCTACCATTAAAATCCAGCAATAACCTCTTGAAAAGGCCAATACGTAAGTACCTATACGCGTGACTGTTACGGGTTCGTAAATTTTAGCCTCTCATATCCTCAAGCTGAATGAATCTAAATTAAACGGCATATTCAAAGCTATTTTAAGAAGAATGATGAGGTGCTAGCAACCATATATTGAAAAGGCAATAATGATACCATCGTTGTAGTAGTCTGTAGACTTAGCTCTTATTTATACGAGGTTTTTCAATTAGTTTTGCTTGGCTCTGGTTTATGCTCCTATGAATCCTTCATCGTAGAATACTGGCTTGTAGCCTCTATTCGTCACCCATTTGACTGCTTCGATGACTTTCTCTTCGTAGTCTGGCTGATATTCTGGTCTGCTACGGTGGAATTGCTGTTCATGTATCATAAGCTCCATTATTTCAGATTGATGCGGGTCTTCAGCCACCTTGTTGAGGTGGTTGGTTATTTCACCTAGCTCAAGCGTATTTATGACTATGTCATGTCTTATGAAGACTATCCCAGTCTTCAAATCTTTCCAGTAGTCATGTCTACTCAAATACTTCACCCTCTCATTGTCAAGATAGTATGATACGCAGGGTTTATCCGTTACAACGGTCTCGTAGGGCGATGGACCTCTATAGTTCCATGTGAAGTATCCAACCAAACCTTCAATTCCACAGTTTCTTAAGGCTACACACGCTTCTATAGGTGCTTCACCCCAGTGGATTGTGGTGAAACTACTTAAAAGCTCTCTATCTGCAAATCTCTCTATTTCCCTTGTGACTAGGAGGTAGTCGCGCTTCATCTCCATGTATGTAGCGTTTTTATACGGTAGGTCGGGCTTCTCCTGTAGTGCGTGAAACGTAAGCCTCAGCCAGTCTCTGTTCTCCAACCATTCAGACTTATACTTATCAGGCATTTCGGAAAGTTTGAAGCCTTCAGTCTGGTAGAAGATGTTAAACTGTACTTTAGTGCCGTATTTCTCGTGAACATCTCTCCAAAAACTGAGGAAGTCGTTGTCGAAGATAGAGCGGTATTTCCAACCATTCAACGCTAAGTCTTTTAGGAACAATATGTTATCGTCCACTGAAAACCTGTAGCGTTTTGTAGAGTTTTTATCCCATAAGACTGTGATAACGTCCGCACATCCAAATCCGCCATTAGAACTCCTCGTGAAGGCTACAATCCTATTCTCCACACTCCGTAGAGTAACATGGCAGGTGAATCTACCCCCGTCAATCTCAGCTTCCTCTTCATTAACAAAAACCTTATCGTACTTACGCGATGTAACACCTCTAACTACTATCTCCAAGCCCTCAGACGTCAACCTCCCATCGTTCCTATTCAGAATAGCGCCATCAACGGGCTCAACAATCTTAATCAAAAGTACCACCACGAGTATACTAGCCCCTTCGAGAATAAAATCTTAACCGTATACCGGTATAACTCATGGAACGACAACAACATGTTGATGCATAAAGTTTATAAAACGCGCATCCCCGTTAGAAGCATGGTAGTATCATTATTGGGCTCAACAATATTACCTAAGAAGATTGAGAAAAGGTTGAAGGAAGTGTCTGAGAACACTGGAGTTTCAGAGGAAGAATTGATCGCAGAAGCCTTGTCGAAAATTCTCAAAGAGCCTTTAGATCCTGAGGCAAAAGTTGAGCTACACTTGAAGTTGTTTGAAAAATATTTGAGCGAAGCGGAAGACTACATGTCTAAAAAAGACTACATTCAAGCTTCAGAGAAAGCATGGGGTGCAACAACTCAAATAATTAAAGCGTTAGCTGCAAGAGGGGGAAGAGATCTTAGAAGCCATAAAGAGTTGCACGAATACTTAGCATACACGGTTAAGAAAGTCGGAGACATAGAGCTGAGAAGAATCTGGTCTGCCGCGGGTAAGTTATATAGGAACTTTTACGAGGCATAGCTACCCCCAGAGTTAGTTAATGGCTACTTTGAAGACGTTAAAGAGTTTGTAAACAAGTTGAGAAAATTACTACAACGGTGAGCCTGTTCATAAACTCTTTTCTGAGAATTCTTAAGATGTGTCTTTACTCCTTATAATTAGGGTTGAATTCGATTATGGCTATGTAAATTACCGTTACCGAGATGGGGTCGCACTACTCCACAGGCTTTGCTTTAACTTCTATCCCGACTATTTCCCCGTTTTCATCAAGCTGTCTACAATCAAAGAGATTCTTTCCTTTATAGATGTGTTTTCGCAAAAATAGAAGTAAGTTTTGAAGTTGGCTTTCGGCCTCTTTATAATCACTGGGTTTCTCGAATAGTGTTTTTAGAGTGGAAGCGTTATTGGTCTGCCTTCTTCGGCTGATTTAACCGCGGCGAGCGTTACTTCAAGTGTTTTAACGCCTTCAGATATTGGTGTTCTTGTGGCTCTATCTTCCAATATTGCGTTTATCAGGTCTAGCTCAGCCAGTTTCATGGTGTCTCTGAAAGGCTCGTTAAACTCTTCGATCTTAAATGGTGTTTTAGTGCTCCAGTGTATTGTCAACTGGTTTGGGTTTTCAGATTCAAGCATAGCATCCCAGCCTACTATGCTCCACTTTAAACCCCAAGTGTAGGGTGAAGCGCCTATTGTCGCCGTTACTACACCTACTGCGCCAGATAAGAATCTTAAGACTACCCCGCTTACGTCTTCAATGGTCATGCCTTCAACGTCTTTATACAGTAGTCTATCCATCTCAGCGTATACGCGTTTAACGTCTCCGCAAAGCCATATGAGTATATCGTATAGGTGTGTAGATTGCTCGACTATCTGTCCTCCGCTTTTAGACTTATCTATCCACCAATCTTTACGTATAAATCTGCACCAGTATTTTCCAGAAGCCAAACCTATTGAACCTAAGCTGTTCGACTCTATGAGACTTTTAGCCTTTTCAACACCCGCTCCAAATCTAGACTGATAGCCCACTTGGCTTTTAACGCCGTGCTTTTCAACGGCTTTAGCCATCTCTCTTGCAAGCTTAATGTCTAAGGCTATGGGCTTCTCAATGTATATGTTTACACCGTTTTCAGCCGCAACCATAACCTCATCGCTATGAGCGAAGGGCGGTAAGCATATGAAAACTATATCCGGCTTTACCTTCTCAAGCATCTTACGCCAGTCTTCGTAAACCTCGCCGCCGTAGGTTGAAGCGAAAGACTCAGCTCTAGCACGTACAATATCGCTGAAAGCCTTAAACTCAACGTTTTTAATATTTGAAAGGCTTTTGGCATGGGCTTCAGCAATACCACCACATCCTATAAACCCAACGGTTAAACGTCTCATTAAAACTCCCACCTCTGTAACTCGCTGAAGGCTTAAATATTTAACCGTTCCAGCTTAAGCTAAAGGCCTGGAGCTGGAGAGTTTCTAAACTCATACAGAGAGTTCAGAGTATACGCCGTTTAAAACAACCTTCAATCTATTTAGAATCTCCCTACCCACTAGAACTTCTCCCCCAATGTATGCTGGGTCTACCGGGATGTAGACGTTGACCTCTTTCAAATCGACTTCAAAGCCGTCTTTTTCAGAAACCAATGATGCTTCAACCTCGTAAACTTCGCAATCTACTTTTTCCCCGAAGACTGAAATAAGCTTCTCCATACGTATAGGGTTTAAGCCTTCGAAAAACTTCAACAATGCAATATTTGGGTATATACCTCCATCAAAACCAGTATCGATTACCGCTGTGCCAAATGCCTTCACTCTCTTATCTCTACGTCTTAAGACTAGGCGTACAACGGGTATATCTGGAATCTTAGTTCCACTATATGAGAAACCATTATCCGAATACCTATACTTCAGACTCAACTATCCAATCACTCTCTACTCTGGCTTTAGTTAACCTAGGAGACCTAAGCTTTATAACACTTTGCTCCCTCAACTTCTGTAAAGCTGTTGGATATGTCTTAGCTTCTCGGCGGATATCAGATTCACCTAAGTAGGCTTTAAGCGCTTCCACTACTATAGAACTTCTTGTTCTACCGGACTCCTTCGCCAAGCCATCTAACTCTTCAAAAAGCTTATCAGGAAGACTTAAACTAACCTTCTTAACCAATAATTCACACCGGTAGTAAAAATACTACCGGTAGTATTTAAATTTAACCATATTGGGAGAGCGTTCAAAGTTTCAACTCACATAAATCTGAGCGTTTCAAGGTTGCATATAGCTGTGAAAAACTCCACCTTAAATCGGGTTTAAGAGACTCGAAAACCCTGTATCTGCCCTAAACTGTCGAAAGCATAGCAAATCTTCAAATACATCAAATGCACAGTAAGTACATCAGTACGATGACTTGACGTATAAAGCATCTAGACCATAGGTTTTACGTTAAATCGCCGCTAGCCAATACTCTAGTATACTTTGAAGCTATACTCCTCAGTTTCCAATCATCTGTTACTAGTGTAAGCCTTCTCCCAACGGCAACACATAAGTAGGATGCATCGTATACTGTTAGGTTTTCCTTAGAAGCTAGCTTGAAAATTTCAGATTCTAAACCACTTATAGATGTAACTTCCATCGCTTCAAATACCCTGCTGATAGTGCTTACAAATCTTAAAGCTGTTTCTTCATCGATCCTCTTTAAAAGTACGTACTCCTTCCATATCACGCTGATAGATTCATAAATCGCTAAATCTAAAGTCACACCTTCGACGAACGGTTTAACAATACCCTTCTTCACAAGATTGACAAGCGAACTGGAGTCGAAGAGGTACATTCACTACCTCTCTCTATCTTCACGGATTAACCTAGCTACTTCATCATCTGGAATATGGGAAACCTTAACGCTCAACTCTCTAGCCTCCTCTTCAACCTCTTCGATTATTCTCCTCTTAACCTCCTCCTCTAAAGCCCTCCTAATGACAGGGCCTACCTTAATACCATACCTATCAAGTAGCTCTTTAACTCTACGGGGAATCTTAGCGGAAACAGTCACGTAACTCACGGCAACCCACACAGCATTATATTAAGGTAGACCTATATAAGGTTTACATAGTATAGACTAGGAACGCAACTGTATGATGGATTAGAAAGAATATGATAGCTACAATACACGTGCAATCAACTTAAGATAGCCCTTCTGGGGTTGAAGATTGTTAGACTGTTAAACCTGAAAACGTTAATATATACATGTTGACGTTTAACCGTATAGTGTGGTATTGTTGAGCGGGGGCATCGATATAGCTTTAGCTACTGCTGAGGAGATTCTAAAGTATGCCGAGGAGGAATTTGAGAAGGCTGTTAAAACTGGGGATTTAGTGCTTTACAGAAACGCCGTGGATAAAGCCTTCCTCTCAATGATCTTAGCCGTAAACTCCTACATAAGCCGAAAAATGAACGTAACACCTAGATCTCACAGCGAACGTAGATCCCTGCTTAGAAGGATGAACCGTGAAGATTTAAGAGCCCTATACAGCGACATAATGAAGACGCTACACGATGAAGCCTTCTATGAGGGAATATACAACCCCGAAGAAGCCGAGTACGCAATAAAACAAGTCAAAAGAATGCTTGAAGAGCTTAAGAGAGGTTTATCATGAGGATATTTGACGGATTGAAGCTGACGCTTGAAATAGTAAGAGGCGTTGAAGGCCTATGTCATAAAGCGGCAACCCTTCTATATCTCGTGTATAGACATGCATTACGCCTCATAGGCTTGAGAAAGCCATACACTACACCTGTTAACTGTATTTACAAGACGGCTTACGGTCGTTTCAAGGTGAGGGCTGGCACAAATGACGTGCTCATCCTTATGTCGGAGCGAGAGATTTGGGATGAGTTTATGGTTGAGGGTGACGTTTTCATAGATGCTGGAGCACACATTGGAAAGTACAGTATAATGCTAAGTCCTAGGTTTAAAAAGGTTTTAGCAGTAGAAGCTAACCCGGAGACGTTTAAGTTGCTCGAAGAAAATATAAGGCTTAATGGAGCTATGAATGTGAAGGCTATTGACAGGGCATTGTGGTGTGAGGATGGGAAACAGCTAGACTTCTTCATAACAAAGGTGAACGTAGGTGCATCAAGCCTCAAACGAGACCTAGTTGCTGAAGAAGGACATCTCATAGAGCGGAAAATCCCCGTATACACAATTACGCTAAATACTCTACTTGAAAAAGAGAACATTGGGAATTTGGATTTAATAAAGCTAGATATTGAAGGGGCTGAATATGAGGCTCTCCAGGGTTTAAACCTAGACAGACACGTTGTTAAGAAGATTATATATGAGGCGTTTAACCAAGAATACTACGATAGGGTAGCCTCCCACCTCCGGAAGTTCGGCTACGAAATCCGCTCCACCAAACACCCAAACTACTGGGTAGCGGAGAAAAAGTGTTCCTCCGATAGTGTTTAATGGAGAGAGAATTTTTTTATGAATCATAACAACAAATGGTAGAGAAATTTAGTAGAACTATGGGTATATGGGTGAGGAATTTATGGGGAAAATTACGGTGGTATTATCGGGAGATCCTAAAAGAAAAAGACTATGTGAAAGAGTGGCTGATTGGTATAGAAAGATTCCAATAGTTAAGGAGGTTTTTCTCCTATATGAAAGAAACCCTGCAATAGCGTTTAATAAAGGAGCTAGAATGGCAAGTTGTGATGTGGTCTTCTGTGCAGGAGGTGATGTATTGGTTAGGCCATCTGATGTCTTTAAGATGGCAAATGAAGTTAAAGAGGAGGAGGTATTATTTCTAGTTTCAACAAGACATAAGAGTAAAAAGAGGATTTTATTTCAGAGCGGAGCCTTTGCCGTTAAGAAGAGCACGATAATTAGACATCCAATACCTGAAAAGCCAGATTTTATGGAGGAGGTTTATTGGATGGAAGAGAAAGGGCTGAATTTCAAACCATATTTTGGAGAGTTATATCACCTACATAGGCATTCCTTCTCTCACATATTTAAGATGAGCACTTATAGATGGATGGAAAGGGTGCGACTAAGGAAAAGATCAAGATTTGTCTTCTATATTGGATGCGTAAAACTTTTCTTCGAATCCATTAAGATATATCTGGAAGAGAGAAGGTGAAATTCAACTCCTTCCCGATGTTCTCCATTTTATGAAATAGCTCCTAGACTTAATAGTTACCCTGATGTTATCTACGTAAAATCTGTAAAGCACTAGGTTTAACTACATGAATAGCCTTTTCTATGGAAAAGGTATATGA
>Ga0209183_1000194_pt1 | contig 28989 bp, 24 predicted proteins | sample LHCtaG_2_FD_184120 | JGI IMG/M metagenome (GOLD analysis project Ga0209183, IMG submission 184120) | Hot spring microbial communities from Little Hot Creek, USA to study Microbial Dark Matter (Phase II) - LHC4sed_replicate (SPAdes)... | ecosystem: Environmental > Aquatic > Thermal springs > Hot... | reverse complement strand
CAGTTGCAAATATATCCAAGGCAAGAAAAGAACTAGGCTACAACCCTACAACAACAATCGAGAAAGGAGTCAAAGATATTATCAACAAACTCTATAGATAACCATTTTAAGAATCTAAGCAAATAAAATATTTTACCAAAATAAATAAATTCTTCTATCAAACACTTATATTAATAGATTGGCGAACCTTTAAATGCTCTCCATGTTGAGGAAACTAGCTACCCTACTTCCTCACATCCTATCATTAGCAGGGAACCTATAATGTATAATGTTAACCACAAACAAATTTCTTAGCCATTCTAACAAATTTTCTATTTGTTTCATCATTGATTCAATAATAGATAAAACATTTCTTAAGACTGCTAGCTACTCTATCTATTTCTGTTTAACCTCCTTCTCCAACATCTTTATACACTCCTCAACCTTTTTAACAGCATAGTCAACTTCATCTGGTTGATAAACACCTTCATAAAATGCCTCTTCATATAATGTCTTCATAACATCGCTATATAGAGCTCTTAAATCTTCTCTACCAACTTTTCTTAAAATCCTTCTTATCTCGCCATGACTTAAAGGCTCAACACCTTCAACATGCCTTATATATGTATTTACTGCTATAACAAATGCTAAAAAAGCTTTATCAGCTGCATTTCTATATAGAAACACATCATTTAACTTCAAAGCCTTCTCCAACTCCATTTTTGCATAAGATAAAATTTCTTTAGCAAGCTCAAAACTCATCTAAACACCTCTCAAACACTATTACAATTAACAAGGAAATATATGGTTAACTACATTTAGCTATATTACTGACGACCTACTGACCTCCTCCCCGCCATTAAGGGAGAGAGTTCCCTTCAGGGGTTCATCGGTTCCCCACATCTATTTGGGTCTACATCTGTCATTTGCGGGGCAGTTGGGGTAAATAACTTTAATTGCATTCCTCATCTCCATACTTGCTTCTTTTCTCCTTTCCTAGGCTTCACTATTCACGGGATTCTCTCAGGTTAACTCATGCACCGTTTGTCCCTAGATGCTTATTCTCATTAGTTTATTTTTATTTGTTGTATCTAGGGGCTTCCACCTCGCCCACAGGGACTTGAGCACTTCTGTAGGTTCATGGGTAGCTGTTGAGCCAAATGGCACGGGGCTCCCATCTACGATAAACTCTGTGAGGCTTGGAGCATTGCCCCATCGCCTAAGCAGCTCAAACCAGATAAATAGAAGAGCTTATAAACCAAACGTATAAACATCGCTAGAACAGCCCATCATTCTCCCTTTATTCTTTCTTTTTACTGAGATATCCCCAGGGAATCCACCCTTCTTAGGTGGATAAACACTTCATCTATGCACAAGAATAGCTTTTTCAAAGAGTCTATAAGTGTTGAAGTTTAATCAAGAATATCCACAGTAGATAATCATAACTGATATAGAGCCTGCTACGGCTGTGTGCAACCTTTTTATCTTGATTTCAATTTGCTATCGTTTTGTTTTTCTTGTCATAGTTTTCTCTCTCAAGACTTATTCATTAGTTGTGAGACCATTGGAAGCTACATTGATGGATCTCATATGGCTTCTTTCTAGATCGTATTATATTTTTATAGAGCTTTCTATAGAGTTTCTCAAGACTTAAAGGTATTTAGATGGCTTTGCTAAAATTGATGTCAATAGCTATAAATAACTAAGAAAAACTGTTTTATTGAGATGGCTAGTGCTGTATATGGATTTGTATAGAGGTTTATGTATGTGTATTAAATATGAGATGTATAGAAGAATAGAAATAAATTTAATGAAATATACTATTATATTGCAATTCCATCAATGAGCCATCTTATTTAAATTCTCACCGCTGGTTTAATCTCTACACCTAGATTCTTAGCTAAATCATATACATCTTCATCTATGAACCCACCTATTATTACAAGCTTTGGCTTAACCTTCTCAATTTTTTCATATAGCTTCCCTATCTTACTCAACTCTGATATATCTCCTTTTGAAACCCTTGACTTTATCTCAATTAATATATGCTCTTTATCTCTTATAAGAACATCCACTTCAACTGTTGTTGGATAACCATAAACAAAACCCTCATCATCTCTATAAATCCATCTCCCAACTTTTGCAACACCAAAAATCTCCTCAATAACATACTTCAAAGAGCTTCTCAAACCCTCTTCACTTAAAATACCAAATCTATGAGCTATAACAGCTAAAAGTCTTCTATTCTCCCTCATCTCTTCCTCAACCCTTACCACTCTTTCTTCAAGTTGAATAAATCTTTCTTCAAGCTTAGCAACCCTCTCCTCAACCCTTACCACTCTTTCTTCAAGTTGAATAAATCTTTCTTCAAGCTTAGCAACCCTCTCCTCAAGCTTAGCAAATCTCTCCTCAAGCTTAACAAACCTCTCCTCAAGCTGAGTAAACCTTTCCTCTAATTTAGCAAACCTCTCTTCTAATGAGGCTATGCGATCTAAGACTTCTTTATAGCCAAGTAAGCCCATTAAAGCATAGCGAAACTCCTTATCTTCTTCAATAGCCTTAAGAATACGCTCTCTATCTTCTTTAGATAAAGTAGTATTAATATACATTAGATAACCCCAGATCTGACACATTATTGATTTATTTTTCAAACTAATAAACTTTAGCCTATAAAAACACTTAGGAATTCTTTTTAAGACAACTACTCATCATTATAACATTAGTAATCATTAAACATTAAATAGTTTTAGATATATCTGATTTAATTGAAGCAAATTTAGATTTAGGGAAATGTTTTTATTGAACCTAGGATAGATCGTATTGTATAGATGGTTATTCATTATGGATAATTTTATTGACAGATTTGACTAATATAGGTGACGGTTGCTTAAAATTAAATAGTGAGTTGCTAAACTGAGATGTCTCTATATTGAGGATATAGCTAGTTTGTCTTTGATGAAAGCTGGTATTATTGTTTAATGCATAGCTATTCTACTATATAGTCTTGATTCTCTAGCTCGATTTCTGATGGTATGAGGCTCAAGACATCGTATATTCTAATAGCTATATTTTCATAGGCATTGACTATCTTAAATATTGTATGTTTATTGGTAGGGTCTTCAGCAACACTATTCTTTATATTTATTATCTCTCTTCTTGCATCTTCGCATATCCTCATATCATTATAAAGCTCTATAAAATCTATTGATAGAGTTGACTTTCTAATGATTTTCCTAAATACCTCATCTAATTTATCTACACTACTTCTAAGTCTATATATCTCTTCTCCTAACCCAATACCTAATCGAATTGCATGTAGCACATCTCTAGATGCTTTTTTAGCCTCATCTCCTATCTCTTCAATAGCTTTTGCAATCATTCTAAAGTCTATAAACCTTAAAACATCTCGCTGATCAATAGAGTAAGATATCATTTTCTTTCTTATAGTTCTTGTTACATAGAAATATAATCTATTTAAATCAAGATCTCTTAAAGGAATAGCCTCAGCAAGCTCATTATCACTATTAATTAATGCATTTAAAACATCTAGATACATAGACCTTGCAATCTTCCCCATATTTCTTATAAGGCTAGGTATATCGCCTTCAGATGTTGATAAAACTTGCAGAGTTACACTACTGCTATCCATATCAGTAATCTCAAGGCCAAGTAGAATCTGTCTAGCTTCATCAAGAATCCTCTTAACTTCCTTCTCCATAGAACCGCTAGAAAAGTTTATTGTAATTATATCGAATCCTCTTAAATAAGATGTTACAATAGCATTAAAAACCCCTTTAACATCTTTTAAATTAATCCCTATTCTCGATACAGCCTCATTTTTAAGTTTGTTACCTATATATAGAGGCTTGATTTTAAGAGAACCATCAACATCTAAAACCATTTCAACAAGAGATCCTTTACCAAGGCTAAATTTCTTTAACCACTCTTTAGGTAGAGCAACATAGATAGAGCCTCCAATGCCTTGAAGTCTATATGTCTTCCTCATTATATACACCAGTAGATATGTTTTGTTTTCATAGTTTAAATAGTTTAAACAATATTATAAGATAATATATAAATAGTTTAAACAACATAAATATCTAGTTAAAATAATGCTAAGGTGTCATTAATGGATAATAAAATAGCTTTTGCGATAATTCTAGTTGTTATTGTTATATCTGGTTTCTCTACATATGCACTCTATAAGCTAAGAACTGAAGCTAATCGCTATACAATTAACGAGCTTAAAATAGCTATTTCTACAGATATCACAACAATAGATATCAATTACGCTACAGGCGTCTCTGATTTTGAGGTTCTTGGAAAGGTTTATGAAAGTCTTTTTAGAATAGACTATAACTCTACATCAAAAAAGCTTATCTATATTCCATGGCTAGTGAAAAGCTATATACAAGTTAATGATACATATTGGCTCTTCATACTTAAAAACAATATAAAGTTTCATAACAATGAAGAGCTTACAGCATGGGATGTTAAAGCAAGTATAGAGAGGGCTATGTCTATTAGTCCTATTGGGAAAATGCTTCTTAGAGACGCATATGGAAATCCAATTATAGAAAACATTGCTGTATATAATGCAACAGTATTTGCTGTAAAGCTAAAAGCACCATTTACACCACTAATAGAACATCTAGCACATCTTTCAATAGCTATAATGCCTAGGGATATAGCTGAGAAATATCAAGATAGAAAAATAGAAGATCTGTTAGATGTGATAGGCACAGGCCCCTATAGAATCATAGAGTATGTAAGAGGACAGTATATAAAGCTTCAAAGATTTAACCAATACTGGAATGGAAAACAATCCATAGAAAGCATATTATATATGATTATACCAGACCACAATACAAGAATAGCTGCTTTAGAAGCAGGTCAAGCTGATATAGCTGTTGGTATACCTCCAGATATGGTGCCTAGGTTAGAGTCAAAAGGGTTCAAAATATATAATGAAACAGGTGTTAGATTTGTTATAGCCGCTATAAACACAGAGAGGATACCTAATATAAAAATTAGGCAAGCTATGAACTATGCAATCAACAAAAAAGCTATTGTAGATAGAGTATTAAATGGCTATGCGGTAGTGGCAAATAGTATAGTTTCTCCAATATTTCCTGGTGCAGCATCTCTAGAAGAATATATCTATAGCATAGAAAAAGCGAGGAAACTTATCGAAGAAGCAGGAGGTCTAAATAAAACATTAACACTATTAGTATCAACAAGAAGTCCAAAGGATATAGAAGTTGCACAGATAATACAAAGCTATCTATCTGAAGCTGGTATAAAAATTGAGATACAGACAATGGAACACACAGCTTTTTTAAGGAAGGTGTTTACAGAGCACGACTTTGATTTAGCGATATATGGACCTTCACCATCATCTCTATACTATGCCTTAACATATTGGAGAACAGGGGCGGCTCTCAATGCTCCTCTCTATAGCAATTCTAAAGTTGATCATCTTTTAAATGAGGTTGCTAAGGAAAGCGATGCAAATAGAAGACTTGAAATATATAGAGATATACAGGAGATTATATGGAGTGAATGTCCAGCTATATGGCTATACTATGAAAATGTTATTGTTGCTACAAAACCTGGTTTAGAGGGTTTAAAGATTCTACCCTTCCAAATGCTTATCTTAGACAATCTGTATGTTAAGGGATAGTGTTTTGGGTCTTAAAGCAACTATTTTAAAAAGGCTTCTAATATATATCGCTTTATTTATAGCTATAGTATCGTCTATATATATACTAGCTATGTTTATTCCTGGGGATCCGATAACGGTTCTATATGGTGAGATGGCTGAAGATGAGAATGCTAGAAATATTCTTGTTCATCAACTTGGATTGGATAGACCTATATATATACAGCTTTTATCATATATTAAAAATATTTTTGTTGGTAACTGGGGCAAGTCTATATATACGGGTGGAGATGTTTTAAACATTGTTTTTAAAAGCTATATAGCGTCTATGAAGCTTGTATTCCTCTCTACACTGCTGATAGTATTGATATGCTATCTACTGCTCTATATAGAGTTTGTCTATGGATTGAACAGCTCTATACTCAATATAATAGCATCGCTATTTACCTCTATACCTATAGCTATATGGGGATCTATCATTCTTCTACTCTTTGCACAACTTAAACTACCATTAATCTTTGGAGACATAACACCGCCTCTACTTGTTTTAACGTTAGCTGGACTTGGGCTTTTCTATAGATTATTTAAATCATCGTTAGAATATGTATATAGACAGCCATTTACCTTAACCTATATGATGATGGGGTTTAGCAAAAGTGTTATATTTCTAAAAGCTCTTAGATTTTCACTACCTTTAACACTATCTGCAATTCTATATAGAGCTGGTCTTATTATAGCGGGAGCAGTTGTTATAGAGACAATGTTTCTTTATCCAGGTATGGGGTTAACCTTTACAATAGCTCTATCATCTAGAGACTATCCAGTTTTAATTGGATGGGGGATAATGGTATCAGCAACCCTCATTGTTATTAACCTTATAGTAGATGTTATCCATGCCATATTAGATCCTAGGGTGAATATACATTGATTTATAGAGAGTTTTCTATATTGTTGTCCATTATATTACTATTTATATTAATCTCCATAATAATTGAATATATGTCTCCGTATAGATACGATGAAATAAACCTGGATAAGAGACTTTTACCACCATCGCTAGAACATATCCTTGGAACAGATACGCTTGGTAGAGATCTATTTATAAGACTTCTACATGGCTTAAGAGTTTCTTTAGCAGCATCGCTTCTATCTATAGCTATATCAGCTTCTCTAGGCAGCTTCACAGGTATGGTTTCAACACTTATATCTAAAGCATTTCAAATACCTTTAGAGTCTATATTTGATTTTCTTTATATAGTGCCATCAATATTTATAGCAGCTGTAGTAGCCTTTGCAACGGGTTTTGGATTCCATGTAATAGTTATAGCTATAGCCTTTAGACTGTTTCCAGTGTTCTATAGAATTACAAGAACAATAGCTTTGACTGTATCTGTACAGCCATATATAGAATCTATCAAGGCTATAGGTGCATCAACGCTCTATATATTAATCAACTATATAGCTAGAGAAGCTATGCCTACAGTAGCTGTTTTATCTATATATAGCCTTCCAGAAGCTTTATCGATGGAGATATCGCTTAGCTTTATAGGCTTAGGGATACAGCCGCCTACACCATCAATTGGAAACATTATAGCTGATGGGGTAAGATATATAGCTGTAGCACCTCATATAGTAATAGCACCAACTATAGCTATATTTATAATAATTTCTATAGTAGATATATTAAGTGAGAGAATCAAAAAGATAAAAGAAGAGCAGTTGCTTCTATAACAGCAACAAATATTTGGCTAGGGTAGACTGTCAATAATATAAATATAGATAGTTTATTTGGTTTTTGATATCTAAAATATTTATATTTATATTAAAAACATGAAGTGTTGATATGATAGATGAGGAATAGCTTTAATGCATTAAATCTATATATCTCAATACACCATCTATATTGCTAGATACATTTTTATCTATGATGAATTTTTATGCTGTAGATAATAGAGATTTCTTTAGGTGAAAATTTGAATATACTTATACTCTCTGATATACATGGCAATGCTGATGCATTGAATGCTGTTTTAGAGCATGCCAGTAGATGGGATTTTGTATGGGTTATAGGAGACCTTGTTGACTATGGTCCAGAGCCTCAAATTGTAATCGATATAATTAGAGATATTAAACCTGATGTTATTCTCATGGGTAATCACGACTATGCAGTTGCATTTAATGTTGATTGTAGATGTGCTCCAAATATCCATGATTTAAGTGAATATACAAGAAAATATATATCGTATAGACTTATTTCAAGGAATCAAATAGAATGGTTGAAAGGACTAGCTATAAAGATGGAGAAGACTATAGAAGGTAAAAAGGTTTTAGCTGTACATGGATCTCCTAGAAATCCTCTCTATGGCTATATAGAACCTGGTATGTCTTTAGAGGAAATAAGGTTTGCATTGACTCCAAGTCTATATGCTTTAAAGCCTAGACCTGTTGAAAGAGATGTTGTTGTAATAGGCCATTCACATAAGCCAATGAAAATATATGTAGATAACATATTGGTTGTTAACCCTGGTAGTGTTGGACAGCCAAGAGATGGTATCCCAAAGGCATCTTACGCTATTTTCAATATTGAGCAAAGCGTTTTTGAAATCCATAGAGTTGAATATGATATTGAGAGAGTTGTGGGGAAGTTAAGATTTCTTAAAATAGAGGATAGATATATGCTATGGCTTGAAAAAATATTAAAGATGGGGAAAATATAGTTGCATTGATGTGTTTAGCAACTATAGTGCCAGCCAAGATCTATATATAGAGATTTTTATATTTTCTAAAAGGGTTTATATAACTTTTGGTAGCTGTATTACTGAAAAACACCATCAGAAAGTTTAGTAAGTTCTTTATACATATATGCTTCTGAGAGAGTGTAGGTAATGGGTAAGATATATATTTCTGAGTCGCGGGACTTCTTTGTAAGAGATGGAGAGAAGTTTTTCTATTTGGCAGATACATGTTGGAGTGTCTTTACAAATGCTTCTTTTGATGAATGGGAATACTACTTAGAGTATAGACGTATGCAAGGATTTAATGCACTTCAAATAAATATCCTTCCTCAGCATGATAGAAGTGAATCCAGTAACTATATGGATCCCTTTGAATTAACTCCAACTGGTGATTGGGATTTCAGTAAATTAAATGATAAGTATTTTGATAGAGCTGAAAAAATGGTGGAGTTAGCTATTAAAAAAGGCTTTGTACCAGCTTTAACAATTCTATGGTGTAACTATGTTAAGGGTACATGGGGCTCAAAGATAACACCATCAAAAATTATTCCAAGAGAGTATATAGAGAGCTATGTAGAGTATGTAGCTGATAGATTTGGAAAATACAATCCTATATTTATAGTAAGTGGCGACACAAATTTTGAAACAAATGAAGCTATAGAGTATTATCTAACTGCATTAGATATTGTAAAGAGAAAAGCTCCCCATTCTTTAACCACTATGCATTTAATGGGAGGTTTATGGATGTTGCCAGAAGTGTTTGTAAAGTCACCAAATCTCGACTTCTATATGTATCAATCAGGACATAGTAAAGAGAGGCAATCTTTATCATTTGAACTTGCACAGAAATTCTATAGCTTATCTGTTAAGAGACCTATTGTAAATGGGGAGCCTTGCTATGAGGGTCATGCACATGGAGGGAAATATGGTAGATTCAATAACTTTGATGTAAGAAAAGCTATATGGCAAAGCCTGTTATCAGGTGCTAAAGCAGGAACAGCATATGGTGCTCATGGTATATGGAACTGGCATGTAGAAAGAAGAAAATTCCTTGGGGAAATATATTCAGGGATGTCTTATGACTGGAGAGCGGCATTGAGATTTCCTGGTGCATTTGATGCTGCATATGCTAAGTGGTTATTTGAAAAATATGACTTATTTGATATTGAACCAGCTAACATTAAGCTTCTATATAATACAGGCTCAGAGATAAGAGTCTCTATGAGTAGAGATAAAATAATTGTTTACTCGCCATATAGCTGGGACATAAAGCTAAAAGTTGATGGATCATTATATAGATGGGAGGGTATAGAGCTTGAATCAAGAAGAATCTTTAAACCAAGAATAGAGCTGGTAGGAGATTATACAGTAATAGATATGGTGGAATTCAATAGCGATAGCATAATAATTGGCATTAAAAAATAGAGGTGGTTAGGGGATGGAGTTGAGAGCTTTAGCCTCAACCACTTTAGTACTAATAATAATATTGTTGACAACTAGCACATTGTTTGAAGCTCTAAGTATACAGATACCATCTGCTAGGATAATTGTGGGAATTAAACATGGCTATGACCTCTATGCAGCTAAGCAACAACTAAGGGCACTTGGCAATGTAGTTAGCGTTATACCAGAGTTGAGGATCATCATCCTCTCAGTACCTGCTAGCCTCGTTAACCACATCAATGTATTGCCCTTCACTAGGTATGTTGAAGAAGATGCCCAGGTAACAGTACTATCGAAGCAAACCACTTCTAGCAGTAGCAAGGTCTTCTTCATAGACTATACACAGAGCGTTACCGTTGCTATAGGTGCCCAGGCAACACTATCCTATACTATTAAAAACAATAATATAAGAACCCAGGTAACAGTGTTTGTTCAGCTAGTGAATGAAGCGGGTAACATTATGGGAGTAAATCAACACAATATCCCCGCTAGAAGCACTGCCACTGGGTCACTAACGTTCATAGCACCTAATACACCTGGATCATATAAGTGGATCCTAGTCATGGTGGATGTATCAAACCCTACATTGGTATATGACAACAAGGTTGTTTACTTAAATACAACTGCTCCAGAGCAACCATCAAACCCATCCACATCACTGTTGCTATATACCGACACTGTTTACTGGAACATTAAATATGTTAAAGCCCCTGATGTCTGGCACAACTACAACGAGACATATGGAAATGCTGCATTGGGATACCATCCATGGATCCAAGTAGCTGTCTTAGATACTGGCATTGACTATACACACCAAGAATTAAGAGGAGCTGTAACCTGGTGTGCAAAGTACCTTGGCGGTGGCTCAATAGTGTACGAAGGGCTAGACCTCTCGCAATGTATGGATGGACACAGCCACGGAACACATGTAGCAGGGATCTTGGCTGCAAGGATTAACAACATAAGTATAGCAGGTGTTGCACCATATGTAACACTTTATGCTGTAAAAGTACTAAATGATTCTGGTAGTGGCTATGTATCAGATCTAGCTAGGGGAATAATTGAGGCTGTTAAAGGACCAGATGATGTACCTGGTACAGATGACGATGCAGACATTATCTCAATGTCTATTGGAGCACCAAATAGTACTATATTGTATGAAGCTGTCAAGTATGCTTACAACTACGGTGTAGTACTAGTGGCTGCAGCTGGCAACAAGGGCTTGTCTTCACCTACTTGTCCAGCATGCTATTCAGAGGTGATAGCTGTAGGAGCAATAGACCTAAACTACAATGTGCCAAGTTGGAGTAACAGGAACCCTGACCTTGTAGCACCAGGCGTATCAATATACTCAACAATGCCTAATAATAGCTACGGATACAAGAGTGGTACTTCAATGGCATGCCCACATATCTCCGGAGTAGTTGCAATACTGCAGGCAACTAGGCTAGTGACCGGGTTAGGAAAGCTCACCCCAGAGCAAGTGAGACTAATTCTGATAGCTACAGCTGTGGATCTAGGGGTGTCGGGATATGATGAAAAATATGGATATGGCTTAATAGATGCCTACTCAGCTTTACGTCTAGCACTAAGCTCCTAGCTTCACATAAGAGAACAGAATATATGAAGCAAAAGTGATTATAGAGAATAAATTAGTGAAGTTTTTCTCCCCCTTAAAGCATAGCATAACCTATCCTTCTTCAGAGCTTAAAAGCTCTAAGTTTTGGACAACACACCAATCTCCAGTAAGCTTCTCAACAGATATCTCATCAGAAACAGTTTCTTAGTTTTATCCAGCCTCCTAAGGTAGTCTTCCTCTACACTCCACTTCAATTAACCTCTCTATACTTCTTCATCTTCTCATAGAACCCACATAGAATACTCGCAGTAAATCCTATAGACATGTCAAGAGATTGCATATATATTAGTAAGAAGCTTCTATGCTACTTATAGATATTTTCTAACCGTTTGTCTCTAGATGCTTATTCTCATTATTTTGTATTTATTTGTTGTGTCTAAGGACTTTCTCCTCACCTACTCCATCACTGGTGGCACAGCCACCTCTGGAGTGGGTTCATAGGGCATTGGGGTCAGTGGCACAGACCCCTTGAGAGCTAGGTGTCTAGGCTTTGGGGCATTGCCCCCATCGCCTAAGCGATCCAAACCAAATATGGAATCAGAGCCTATAAACCTAATCCATAAACATCAACTACGAAACAGCCACCTTCTATCATTATGTAATGGACATATCCTTTCTACACTTAATATAACAAATTCCGTTGTTACTTTTCCAACTCTGCTAACTGAACCAATAAGAAACTTTAAATTTTTTATGGCTCTTATCCAAAATTTATAAATTGGTTTTCTTTAAATCTTCATATTAGTTTCTTGTCATAATGGATTAACTTATTAACCTTTTTAACCATATAGGATAGAGGTGTAAAAGTATGAATATCAAAACAGCAAGTATAGTTATAGCAACCATAATGTTAGTATCTCTAACCTTACCATTGTTAACACCAATGATAGCTACTGGAAATACATCAAATGACACCTATACTACGCCGCTACTAGCTGGTCAGTACTACGAGGTTGGCTATGTAGAGACTTGGACTGAATCCTCTGACTACTCGATAATTCTGCACGTTAAATACGAGATAACTGATCCGAAATGGTATTTAACAGAGGTACATTTAGCAATAGCTACAAGCTTAGACAACATACCTAAGACAAAGACAGGTAACCCAATACCAGGTCAATTCCCATATAAGGCAGAAGAATTATGGTCCCAAAGCTACGAGATCACAATAAACCTTACAGAGATGTTTGGACTCACTTGCCCAACTAATACAACCTTATTATACATAGCTGCACACGCAGTAGTCGTTAAAGTCGACGAGTACGGAAACATAGTGCAGAACGAGACTGCTTGGGGACAAGGTACAAGGTTTACAAATAGGGGTAGCTGGGCAATGTACTTCACATATACAGTGAGCTGTGAGACAACAGAGCTAGAAGAAGTGTGCACTTTAGATGGAAGAGCTGACACGGCCTGGGCAAGTGGAGAGCAATTTCCAGGAAGTAGCTGGGCAATGTATGTGATCTACAACACCACCAATGGAATCCTCGAAACAGACTTAATACGTGCTCAGCACTATGATGTTGGAGATGTCTACATTTACATTGATAGTGGAAATTTAGTAGTGGAAATAGTAATGAATGAAGGCTATTCACTCACTAAGAAGCTTCATATACATGTCGCAACTAGCCTAAATGGAATACCACAAACAAATAGTGGAAATCCAAAGATCGGAAATTTTGAATATCAAACTAGTTTCACAGATATAACACCTAGATTCAAAGCCTATATACAGCTAGACGCTAATGAGCAATCAGCTACAACACTCTATGTAGCAATCCACACAGAAGTAGATACATATACTTGTACCATGAGCTATTAAGACATGGGATTAAAAACTAGTAAAAATTAATTTTTTATTAATATCATTCTATTTCTTCAATATTTATTCACCCTATTTAGTATGTATTCTGAAGCTTGTTGATTATGCTTCTATTAGTTACTGTTAAATGTTTTTGAGGAAACTTATATTACAGATATTTTGTTGGTTGCTGAGAAGTGTAATTAGCCTCTATATTGACAATGATCTAAGTTGTGGATTTCTTTGTGAGAGTCTAGTAACCAAGTTTAATGTTTGTTACATGAATACTGATTCCTATAACTATTGTTTAAAGCCTATGTAGGTTTTAGATAGAAGCCTATTCTCACAATCTCTTTACCTGGTTGATTAGCTTTTATAACAAGTTTTAAACTGTATATAGTTTCTGGGCTCTTCAGCTCCAACGCTTTTTTCTCTATTTTGGATAGATCTATATATGTTGTAACACTATCTTCCCTCTCTATAATCAATGTCATGTTTATCGACTTTGCATATTTTTCGACAACCACCTCCGCTACTCCTCTAATAGGCGATTTAAAGTAGAGCATTCCTATATCTATATACCAAGAACCTATAGATATATCTAAATACACATCGATGCTTTCATAGACAGGTTCCCCCCATTCAGTATAGCAAATTATGTCACCTGGTCTAGCAAATACTTTCAGCTCTATAAACCCATAGCAAGAATCTTTAAAGAAGCTGTAAAGCTCTTGATCAGTTTTATAGAAATTTGCTGTAGCTATATAGGTGTAGGCAGAGGCATTTGCCATGGCTATTATAGCTGTAAATATTATGGCTAATAGAGCATGGATATCTCTACCCAATTTCTCTACCAGTAGAGATATGTAGCTATAAATATAAAAAGCTTTGTATTAGAGAAAGCATTTTGAAGCTAGATGAAAATGGCGAGAAATATCATAGCAATACCAATGCTGATAGCTATAGCTATCATGCTTACTACATCTATTTTTAGTGTCATAGGATTTAGCAATAGAATTTATATCGCTTTTGATAGCTGTGGCTATGAAGTTGCAAAGGCTTTGAATACACTTTATCCAGAGGCTAGGGGAGAAATATTCTTTCCTTGGCAACTAAGCTCTGTATCTAGAGAAACAGTAGTTGTAGTACTTGCCACAAACATTTCCTCAACAAGTGACGTAGAAACTATTTTGAGCTGGGCTAAGGCACATAGAGGCTTCACCTATATTTCTACAGATGTGTTAAACATATCCAGGTATAGAATAAAGGTAGATGATATATGGCTATACTGTATATATAAAGATGGTGAAGCCCTTAAGAGAATCGCTGAAGAGATCTTAAATGTTGGTGGATCAAGTAGTAAACTAGATATAGAGGAGGCATATATCCTAGTAGCTGTTATAGGAGTTGCCACAACTTCTATATCTCTTCTCCAGCTCTTTAAAGAGAAGATAGAGGAATTTTTCAATAGAGTCAGAATCTTTATACCACCTATCCTAAGAATAAAGATTAGTAGAGAAGAAGCGTTGAATCACCCACTTAGAAAAGCTATATACAATGCTGTAGCATCTACAGGCATTATGCGCTATACAGACCTCGTAAAGCTTGGTAGCAAAGCATCTATAGAATGGCATATTTGGATATTGCTTAGAAGTGGGATTTTAGTTGAGTTGAAAGTTGGTAGAAAGAGGTATATTGTAGATATTTCAAAAGCCTCTAAAGCTCTAGATATACTAGTGCAAATCGATGAAAAGGTTAAATGTGTTATAGAAAATATGGAGAAGTCTCCAAAAATTGTGACTGAGTTGTGTGACACAGATATAAGGTCTGTTTATAGTGTTTTAGAGCTATATAGCAAAGCTAAGGGTGTAGACCTTCACTAAACAGCTCTAGCCCTTCTCAACTCTATGGTTGTATATATAGTAAGGGCACCTAAGGCAAGAAGCAGTAGCATTATAGCAAATAACATAGGTCTATAGCTTATAGCTAGGCTATATACCCAGGTAAAGGAAGCAGTGCTTCTCTCGACACAGAGTCTTCCTGCAGATGTATCTATACAGCCTCCAAATGGAAGAGTAGGTATAATATCCATTACAACAACTCTTAGAATTGCTGTAAATAGTGTAAGTGTCAGCATAGCTACTATAGATGATGCTGGGATTAGCTCAATATATATAAAGTTTATAGCTCTATATCCATTACGAACAATATATCTTCTCCCACTTAACATTAGCTTAGCCAATACGAAGAGGCTTAGCGTAATCGGCATAGATGAGCCTATGAAGAGTGATAGGGTTATAGTGGAGATGCTTTCTAGAGCTCTAAAAACTATAGGTTTTTCAAATGCATAGAGATCGCTGTAAACTAGAGATATATAGCCTGACAATGGATAGCCTTTGAAGATAGCTATAGGCATTAATGAAGCAAATATTACAAAAATAGATGTAGCTATAGAGAATAGAGAGGATATTGTAAAGAGTGTTAAATGCTTTTTACCTAGTATTACAAAACCATTGAGAGTTTCTAGATTAGCTGATTCTGATTTTTGCTCCCTGGCCACGTACAACACCTAGAAATATATAGTATACCCTTGCATCATACTCCCCTACAGCATCAACAACTTTGCTAAAGTCTATAACTATTATAGAGAATGGTTCTATAACATATTCTTTTGAGTAAACAATAGATCCTCTAGCTCTAGAGAAAAGCTCTATATGCAATTTCATTGGAACAGGGTTCTGGTTCTCGACAATAAGCGTATCGTTAAATGCTTTAACAATAGGCTCTCTCCAGCTAAATACAGCTATATACCTTCCACTAAGCATAGCCTTATCAAATATAGTTGTACAGCTAACATCAAAAGACTCTTGAACTGATGCTGGAGGAGATGGAAGGAAAGAAATGCCTTTAGCACTGCTCTTGTTCCATAGATAGGAAAAGAATTGGCTGGGTATATCTATAGAGAGTCTAGCTATAGAGCCATTTATAGCTGTAGAGACATTTGTAAAAATCCCTTCAGAAAGACTACAGACAGCATTTATAAAACGGTATTCAGATATGTTAAACATAATAACATACACCATGTTGACAATATCTAGATATGTTGTTAAGAGATCAACTCTAGGTGTAGAGTAAAACGGAGGACTGTTATCTATATAGGTAAAGCCAAGGATAAAAGCATTTATAGCAATATAGGAAGCTATAATAGCTATGGCTACAAACCCTGGCTGTATATATATCCTCTTCTCAGACTCTTTATAAGAAGCATAGCCAGCCAAGAAAACAGCTAGCCCTATTAAAGGAAGCCAGAGATATAGAGGAGCATATCCAACAACAACATATGAAACCCAGGAGCTAGGAATAGGGAAATCTGGACCAGGATTAGCATCACCCTTTGTAACAACATGGTCCTCAGAAACATCTATAACTCTATGAACAACACAAGCAGTTCTTAAGAAATCCCTACACCACACAACAACATCTCCAACACTATAACTCTTTAAATAGGTAGCAACACCAACAACAAGATCCCCAACCCTATACATAGGCTCCATAGACCTACCAACAATTAACATAAATGCTAGAGGAAGATACAGCAGTTTCCCTAGAAAAAGTATTACCAGAAGAAGAATTGTTATATATACAGCTAAAAGCTTCTTCCTACCACTAGCCAACCTCTATACACCAACAAAAGTCGCATTAACTATATTAATTCCATAAGTAGCCCAGTTACTAAAACTATATCTAAACTCCATTAATAAACTACACCTAGCTCCTTTAGGTACATAAGCAACAACGTAGATATATCCAGCAATACCACTAACACCTCTTCTCATAACAATAACACTTGTACTTAAAGAGGTTGCAAAGCCTCTATAGATTGTGATAGGTGTTGATAAGATGCCTGTGGTATTCATCAGATATATCCATATATAGCTATCGCTACAACCTGTGTACTGAGTAAGGGTTAGATGTGTTTGGAAAGGCTGAGCAACACCAGAATCTATTCTAAGCACATAGCCTCTAAAACCATTGAATCTATACACATCACCACCAATAATATAATCAAACTGCTTTAAGACTACAAGGTTGTTTCCATCATCATAAACCTCTATAGTTCCACTAGCAATTATAAAACCATCCCTATAATTAGGATATACAGTTAGATCTACCTTAGGAGGGGCAACATTAAGCGAAGCAACACAATCAGTACCGGCTATAGCAGTTGAAATAACACCTCCTGCAGCACTCCTCAAAACAACTCTCCAGCCAGGCGGAACATTAGTTACATTAACAAGCCACGGATAAGCATCAACAGTAACAACGAGGTTATCAAAATAAACCGTTCCAGAAACTCTAGTAGTTGAAGTTCTATAACCTATACCAACATAATTAGGAGTAAATCTGTAACCAGAACCTATAGATCCACTATTCAGCAAGGTTGCATTCCAATGATATGCAGTCCAAGAGGAGAAATCTATCCATGAAGTAACGTAGCTTAAATACAAATACTCTGTAGTAGTGCTTCTACCAAGAGATCTGCTAGCAATTGTTCGCCAACCTGTAGTACTCCAGTATAATATATCAGACGTTATTGAATCACCTGTTCTCCCCGTTTGTGGAACATTTCTAAAGCCTATTGTGTAAAGCCTAGATAACTCTGTACTGATATAAATAACATCAAAATGATGTGTACCTGAACCTGTAAATGCTGTTCGCCAAACTAGTGATGCTACAAATATTCTTCTTCTTGCAGAGGCATATTGACTAATATCAATATCTGCAACAGCTATACATTCACCTCCATATGTCATAGCTTGCCGATTTGCCGCTATCTGCATAGCTTTTGCTGTTGGGTTCCAGCTCCAGTTACAAGTTAAATTAATAATGCGTTGATCTATCGGATTTATGTCGAAGGTGTCATAGAATATAGCGTTTCTCTTGTCTAGTTCCAAGTCTATGCTAGGTACATTAACTGTTACAAGAGCTTTTGTACCATGGTTCTCTAGAGAAACAGAAGCATTAGGTGTACCAGGGTCAGAGAAATAGACAACAGGAGAAGACACAAAGACTAAGCCAGAAATCCACCTATAAGAGTATACAGAGGCAAAAGAGATAGACACAAGAAACATAAACATAAGTAGAAGCATAACTAGTATGTCAAACACAAACCCCCTCATTTCCACTCACCAAAAAGATTTAGATTTTAGTAAAAAATCAATTTATTTTTAGCCATCACTACTTTGGCTACCTAGGTTCTTCTGCGCTATGACTTACGTAAAACCCTACTTCAAATGATGCTGTGGTAGTAGTTGAAGCTCTTATTCTCAAGTCTAGCTGTAGAGCATCACCTGGATTCAGAGGTATTGGCGTCGTTGTTTTGAGTCCCGTTGTCTCTAAATCTATCTCTCCAACATAACCTCCAGTTGTAGCATTGTATAGTATTAGCTTTGCATAATCAATACCAGATTCGTCGGCGGCATCCTCTACCTTTATCCAGACATAAACTTTAGTGCTTCCTGATGTACCATTGTATCCAAATCCATAGAGGTCTTTTATGTACCAAGAGCCAACAGTTAGAGGTACATTCACAGTAATGCTCTCGTAAAGTCTATAGCTACTCCATGTACATATCTCAAGACCTGGCGTCACACTTATTTTATTTGTGCCATATGTTGTTGCCTGATAGTTTGTACCTGCATATGGCAATGGTATTCCGCTTTGGGCACTAGAGCTGTAGAAGCCTACACATGCAGCTCCTCTAGCTTCTCCAGGCCCCTCTACTTCTACACTTACTTGCATCCATCTGTATGCAAATGCTGCTGCATTTACTGCCGCTACTGCTATTGATATTACCAGCACAGCTACTATTGTTGTATATCTCTTCATCTCTTTCACACAATCCTATACTTCATACTGTTAAAGTTTAAAAATGTTATAGTCTAGAAACCACATTGCTGCTAAGCCATCATCTTTTCACTCTCTTTAAATATATATCATATATAGCTAAGATTATTGCTATAGCTATTGTTATAGACATAGAATATTGATAGCGATATCTCTATAGACTTTATCTCTATTGCTATATTATTTCACTTTAGATATCCATTGAGGTAAATGTTATAATTAAGCTTAGCATTGCTGTTTCTACACATTTCTCTTAATGTTTTTCATATGTAGTACAACTAATGTAGTTAAAACAGTTTTTGTTGGCTATGTGGTTTCTGTATAAGTTGCTTTATAGTTAATGATATACTAAGTTTATAATCTTTGTTTTCAATTTATTTATTGTTTTAGTTATTAAAGGTGTATCCTAGGGAAAATGATATAACATAGATACAACTACCTATCTATGTCTAGAAACTTAGGTAATAAAAGCTTTGCTCTAAGATGAGTTCTAGCTAAATAGAAGCCATCTACAATCCATAGAGATGTCTAGGCCCTGAAAACCTTTTCATGGGGTTATAAATAATGAGAGATATGGTAGGTGTAGAGAGGTAGATGTCTAAAGACAAATATATAAAACAATACAAAAAGTTTATTAAATTGTATAGCTAAAGAATATTATTGTATTCTTTTAATGTTTTTGATGCTATACTTGTTATATCTACTTGAAATTTCTTAGCGGCGTTGTTCCATCACATATATAGTTTTCTGTATTGAGTTGAGGGAAACCCTCTCTACATGTTGTAAATCCAAGTCCTTGTTCTTCTACAATTGTCTTTAATTCTGATATATATCTATATCTTGTTTGTTGTGGGAGGTAGATATAGCTATGCAGCCTCTCTCCTTTATCTATATATAGCTCTCTCCACAGCTCTTCTTTATCTGGAAAAGCTTTAATCATTCTCTTTAGGTTATCAGGCTTTGCTTTATATGTTGATATAGTTATTTGTTTAGCTCCAGCATTTGACACCATTTTAATCAACTTTTCTAACATGTTTATATCATCGTTTATACCTGGGATTATTGGGTCAACTCTTACAGTTATACATAGACCTCTTTTACTAAGCTTTGAAACAGCATCTATTCTATCTATTGGTGGAGGTGCCCCAGGCTCTAAAACCCTAGCTATAGCATTGTCTATAGTTGTTATTGTTACTGAGATAGCTATTCTATCTCTATACTTCTCTAGAACATCGATATACCTCAGAAGGATAGATGTTCCTTTAGTTGTTATAAGAACTCTGTGACCCTTGCTAAGAAGAGTCTCTATAGCCTTTACCGCATAGCTGTATATATTGTCAATTGGTTGAAAAGAATCGCTACTAGAGGAAAGTTCAACAACACTATTGCTTGGAATAGCCATTGAGTCTCTATATACATCTACCAAAATATTCTTTTTAACTCTAGGGCTGAAGAACCTTGGTATATAGCTTGACGCATAGCAGTATAGGCATCCATGTCCACAACCTGTATATGGATTTAAGGTCCATTTAAATGGACATGTACATAGAGGTGATCTCCATGGATCGAAAGGCTTAATAACTCTTGTTTTAATTGCTGAAACATCCATATAGAAACCACTATTGAATACTGTTTGTAAATATATAGAGGTCTATAGATAAGATAAACATCTATATAAACCTTGTCTAAATTATTGTAAAGCGAATGAATTTATAAACTTTACCCTATTTACAATCTTTGGTGATTAGAATGGTTATATATATGGATTTTGAGCTTATGTATTCAGCAACAAAGCTTGTTAAAGATGTTATGAAGGTGTCTCCTGGTGAAGAAGTTGTTATAACAGCTGATACAGCTAGTGATTGGAGTGTTGTTGAGGCAACTGCAAGAGCTGTTGCTATAGCTAGAGCAAAACCTGTTGTATTTCTACATCAAACCCCTATAGGTGTTGGAAAGGCTGCAGATCCATATCTACCTATAAAAACACTTTCAGCTGTGTTAACTTCTGCTGATGTATGGATTGAATACAATAGAAATTGGCTGCTTTACTCCACACCTTACTGGAGAGCCATGGAATATGGAAAGCTTAGATATATATGTCTAGTTGGAATGTATGCAGATATGATGGTTAGAACAATTGGTAGAATAGACCTAGAGACTATATATGTATTTCAGAGAAAGCTTGCTGAGGTAACCAAGAGATGTAGATATATGAAGATAACAACACCTGCTGGAACAGATATAGAGTTTGAAAACGATCCAGAGAGACCTGTTCTAGTCGAGGGTGAGGTTCATGGACCCGGAGAATATATGCTTTTCGGCCAAGTGGATTGGGCACCAATAGAAGATAGTATAAACGGTGTAATAGTTTTTGATGGATCTATATGGCCTCCAGAAGAACTTGGAATATTGAAAAACCCGATAAAGCTGTTTATAAGAGATGGAGCGATATATAAAATTGATGGTGGGTGGGAGGCAAAGCATTTTGAGAAATGGCTTAAGTCATTTAACGATGATAAAATGCTTAGAGTTGCTCATATATCATATGGATGCAATCCAGGTGCAAAGCTTAGTGGAAATATATTAGAAGATGAAAGGGTATGGGGAGTGGTTGAATGGGGTATAGGATCACAGTCATCGACATTCAAAGGAAAACTTGGATCAGCATCGTCACATACAGATGGTGTTTGTATAAATCCAACAGTGGTTGGCGATGGTGAGAAGATAATTGAGTATGGAGAATATATACATCCAGAGATCATAGAGTTAGCACAAAAGCTAAAAACTATAAAGATGTAGCTCTAGTATGGTGTTGCCAATCTATTGAATAGATAGACCTTACTATGCCTAGCACCTAGCTTTATAAGAGACTCAGCAATTTTTAATGTTGTAATCGTTGGATCTATAACAGGCACACCACTTATATCTGATAGATCTTTAGCAAGACCTATAAAACCTCCACAGCCAAGCACCACAACCTCTGCACCATAGCTATCAACAGCTTTTTTAATCTCATTGAGCAACATGTCTCTAACCTTATCTAAATCTTTTCTAATATCAAGAACTGGTATATCTATACCAGATGTATAGACTATTCTTTTTTCCAGCCCTAAAGCAATAGCTTTTTTATAGTATGTAAGCTTAGAGTGTCTACCTGTAGATATAATGGCTATTCTATATCCAAGAAGAAGAGCAGTTACTATAGATGTTTCTCCAATGCCTAAAACAAGAATATCTGAAACCTCTCTAGATGCCTCTAAACCAGGGTCATCAAAACAGTTAATTACAACTCCATTAAATCCCTCTCTACCAGCCTTTAAAACTTCTTCAACAACATAGGGAGACGCCATCTCTTTATCATATTCGCATTCAATGGCTGGTGGAGCCTTGGGTAAATTCCTTACCTCTACATCGAAATCTTTAGAAAGAATAGACCTTGCATATTCAAGGGTAAGATCATTCCATATAGATGTAGATACAGGATTTATTATCAATAGCCTATATATAGAGTTCAATATATGTCACCTTTAGCTTTTGGACTATATAGATTTAGCCTAGCCATAGCCTCAGCCATCTTTAAAGCTGCTCCTGCAGGATCTATAACAGGTCTATTTATAGAGCCTTCAACTATTTTCGCAAGACCTGCTAGACCTGTACAGCCAAGCACTATAACCTCTGCCCCACTATCTACGCTTTCTCTAGCAGCTTTAACAACCATAGACTTTGTTTTTTCAATATCTTCATCGAGTTGAAGAACAGAGAGCTCTATACCTTTTATAGATGTTATATAGTCTCTATAGCCAAGCTGGCTAACCCTGTCTTCAATCATCCAAAGAGCATCTCCACCAACAGTTACAATAGCTATTCTTCTACTAAGAATAGATGCTATAGCTAGTGAAGATTCACATGGACCTACAACAGGCTTTTTTACCATTCCTCTTAAAAGATCTACAGCAGGGTCAAGAAAACAGTTAACTATAACAGCATCATAGCTTCTATAAAGCTCTAAAACTCTATCGACAACCAATGGAATAATCTCTGCATGGCTCTTTGGACTTTCAATACTTGGTGGACCTCTAGAAAGGGAAACCACATCTATTTCTGTTTCAGGTGATGCAAATGATTTATAGAGTTTTCTATCTTGTTCATCCCATTTTGAATGCCCTACAGGATTAACAACAAGTATCCTCATAGCCCAAACCTCTTAACAAGTTCTTCAACAGGTATATAATCATAGTTAAAACCAAAGTGTCTAGGTCCAAACAACTCTAAACCTTTTGGTGTTCTCCAAATACTAGGGGCTTTTGCAGCAATTACATGAACCTTGTCACCTGTCTTTAGCACGGTATTTGTTATAGGCTCACCATCATCTCTGGTAAAGATGATGAGGTCAGGTGGCATTACAATAGGTTCATCGTTTATCCATGCAATTATATGCTCATTTTTAATCCAAGTCTTAAGTGTTTTGCCATCCCATTTACCAATACCCCTAACATAGGTTTCTCCAATAAGGAACCCACCTTCGTCACCCCAGCTATATTTCGCTACAACACCTTCAAATATCTTCCACCCATTTAAACCATTAACAATAGCTTCAACAGGGTCTTCACCAGATTCCCTAGCTTTTCTAACAGCTCTACCTATTTTCATACAAAGTGAGATTGTCCCTCTTACAACAGCTTTCCTTGCATTTTCTATAGTTAGAGGGGTATCAACAACAGCTACAAATCTACCTGCTAAAATAGATAGATATCTAGCTATAGATTCATAGTCATCTATATCAGCATATCTCTCAACAACAACAATATTGCCTGTTTCAGTAACAAGTACAGATGGATACATAGGTAAGTCAAATATATGTATAGTGTTTTGATGAAGCTCTGGAGCTGCTCTTCCTAGAAGATCACCATCAACCACAGGTATATTGAGCTCAGAAGCTATGCGAAGAGCAACAGCGGTATTGCCACCACCAAGCTCTGTAGCTATAACCGCTGATATCCCCTTTCCTAAAACTCTAGACATAGCTGTAAAGGCTTCTCTAATGGCATTGCTAATCTTTATAGGTTTTCTAGTTTTAGCTGTTGGAGCAATAGTGCCTACATAATATGGAGACACAATAACGCTATCCTCTTGAAGCTCATCAACATCAGCAACCCTAATCTCTAGACCTCTATCAATAACTTCTTTAAGCATTTTAAAACCTTCAACAGGGCTTCCACCACCACCAGTACCTAATATAGTTGCACCTAAAACCAGATCTTCAACATCATCTAAATTTCTTATTATAAACACATATATCACCTAGAAAACAAGATAGATACAACAATATATATTAATATGCTACAAACATATAATACAGATAAATAATGTCTATAAAGATTCTAATAAAATTTACAGATAAATATGATGTATACATTAATTAACATTTTTAAACCGAAACACAATATTATAGCTATGGGATAAAGATATGAAGATCCTTAAACCTGGAATATCGAAAACTGTATTAATATCGATAATAGTTGCAATTATAGTAATAGCTGGTGTTGCAAGCTATTTAACAGTGTTTAGAGCTCAGCCAGAGAGAAAAAAGACTATGGTTATATTCGCAAGTATATCAGAAATGACTACAGCTGATCCAAGCACAGAGTTTTCAAATTCTATTAGATGGCTTCCAATGGTATATGAAACATTGCTATGGTATGATCCATTAAAAGATGAATTTATACCTGGATTAGCCGAGAGATACGAAGTTAAAGACGATGGAATGACATGGATATTTTATATCAGAAAAGGTGCCAAGTTCCATGACGGCACACCTGTTACATCTCATGCTGTTAAATCATCTATAGAGAGAACGATTTCACTTGGCAAAGGAGCTGCATTTATATGGGATCCCGTTAAAGAGATAGAGGTTCCAGATGACTATACAGTTATATTTAGACTCAAATACCCTGCACCAATAGATAAAATCGCTGCATCGAGTTATGGAGCATATATATTTAGTCCAAAGGTTGTTGAATTAGCAGGTGCTAAAAACTTAACAGATCCTAAAGTTGCTGAATGGCTTAATAGTGGAAATGATGTAGGTTCTGGCCCATATAGACTTGTTAAATGGGATCCAGAAACAGAGGTTGTACTTGAGAAATGGCCTGATTGGTGGGGCTGGAAGCTACCAGACTATCCAATGAAATCTGATAAAGCACCGGATATATATATCCTTAAAATAATTAAAGATGCAGTTACACAAGAAAGACTTCTTCTATCAGGAGATATAGATGTTGCTCAGTATGTTCCTCTAGAAGATATAGAGAAGTTGATGAATGATCCAAAACTGCAGGTAGTTGTTAAACCAAGCTTCCAAAACCTTTTAATGTTGATAAACACAAAGAAGCCTCCTCTAGACAATGTACTTGTGAGAAGAGCAATAGCACATGCAATACCCTATGAAGATATTGTTAAAATAGCTAGGTCTGGAATGGCTAAGGTTGCAAGTGGTCCAATACCACATGGCATGTGGGGACACTTCGACAATCTAACATATACCTATGACATGGATCTCGCTAAGAAGCTTTTAACAGAAGCTGGCTATCCACATGGTATAGATAGAACACTTCTACTTGTACATACAGCTGGTGATATATATGAAAGAAGAACTGCAGAGGTAATAGCATCTAGCTTAGCGAAACTTGGTATAAATGTTGAGATAAGGCCTATGAGCTGGGAGGAGCAGTGGGCATTGGCTCAAAGAGGGTGGGAAAACCCTGAAGCTGTTCAAGATCTATTTCTATTCTACTGGTGGCCAACATACATAACACCATTTGACTTTCTATACAATATGTTCCATAGCGATAGCAAAGCATTTAACCTATGCTATTACGAGAATCCAGAATTTGAGGATTTGATAATGGAGGCATCAGTTTTAGAAGGCTTTAATGAAGCAAAAGCGTTAGAGCTATACTATAAAGCTCAGAAAATACTCTATGAGGATGTGCCAGCTATACCTCTATGGGACATGATATATGTTGAAGTTGGGTCTAAAAGGGTAGGAAACCTTGAAAAGGCTATCAACCCAGCATATCCAACAGCAATATTTGCTCAGCTACTTAGCATAGAGGAATAATTACTACATTAATATTTTTATATTATGGTATTCATATATATAGCGGAAACAGCTATAGTGATATATAAAATGGTGCGGGAAACAGATATAAAACATATAAAGTACGCACCATAGCTTTATACAGTAGTTATTTAAGCTCTGTTTGGAGTTCATCATAGATAAAGTAGTTTGTTTATGAGGAGCTAGATAATGCCTATAAATAAAGGATATATAGCAAAAAGAGCAATATCGCTGGTATTTGTAGTTCTTGGTGTTATAATAATAACTTTTATTATTACTAGAATAATTCCTGCTAGACCTGAGCTTCTATGGACGGGGCCGCATGCCACATTAGAGCAGATAGAGCGTGCAAGAAAAGAGCTACATCTAGATAAACCGATATATCTTCAACTATGGTACTACTTAACAGATTTATTTTCAGGTAACTGGGGCGTTTCATGGAGAACAAAATCACCTGTTCTTCCATCTATATTAACAGTTTTACCAGCTACATTAGAGCTTGTAATAGTGGCTTTTCTAATAGCTATAGCCATTGGTGTACCTCTTGGAATATCTGCTGCTATTAGAAGAGGAACTCGTTTGGATAACGCTATAAGGGTTTTTAGTGTTGTTGGTGCATCTACACCGGTGTTCTGGCTAGCATTGGTTCTTCAACTCATATTTAGTAATTGGCTAGGTTTATTACCAGCTGCAAAAAGGGTTGACGAATATATAGCTATATCTACAGGTTTCAAGCCATTGACAGGCTTCTATCTAATTGATAGCCTACTCCAAGGAAATATATCCGTATTTCTAGATGTTTTAAGAAGAATCATACTTCCAGCAACAGTTTTATCTATATATCCAATGTGTTTAAGCATAAGAATGACTAGGGCTCTTACTATAGAGGTTCTTGGAGAGCTTCATGTGAGAAGCTCTATATCTTGGGGCATACCAAGAAATAAAGTGCTATATAGATATGTTTTGAAAAATGTTTTAGCACCTGTAATAGCATCTCTTGGGCTATCCTTTGGCTATACTATAGTCGGTGCCTTTATGGTTGAATTAATATTTGTGTGGCCTGGTATAGGATACTACACAGCTATGTCTCTACTTAGCTATGACTATCCAGCTATTATTGGATGTGTAATATTTGTCGCAATTCTATACTCTATGATAAACACAGTTGTTGATTTAATCCATGCTGTTATAGATCCTAGGGTGAAGCTATGATGAATCTAGATGATATAGCATCAATGTTTAAGCTTATTAAATCAAATCCACTATCTGTTATAGGTATAGCTATAGTAGCCACGTTTATAGTTCTTGGAATCATATCTCCCTATATTGTTCCATATCCTGATGATGCATGGGGATATACATACAACTTGGATCTAAGGCTTTTACCGCCATCGATAAAACATCCATTTGGTACAGATGAAATGGGTAGAGATCTATTTAGTAGGGTGCTGCTTGGCACAAGATTCTCATTGATTATAGCCATAGGTGTTGTTGGCATAGCTCTAGTTATAGGAATTTTGATAGGCTTGGTAGCAGGTTATATGGGTGGCTCTATAGCTATGGTTCTTATGAGGCTTACTGATATGTTTCTCGCCTTTCCACCACTTCTACTTGCAATAGCATTTGCAGCAACTCTTGGTAGAGGTCTAGTCAATGTTATTATAGCGCTAGCTCTTTCTTGGTGGCCATGGTATGCAAGGCTTGTATATATACAGGTAAACTCTGTAAAGAATCTACCTTTTGTGGATGCAGCAAGGGTTATAGGGCTAAGCACAACCAAGATAATGTTTAGACATATACTTCCAAATTCGCTAACCCCAATTATAATCCAGTCAGCTTTAGACATGGGTTCAGCAATACTTGAGGCTGCAGGTTTGAGCTTTCTAGGTATAGGTGTTTCTCCACCAACACCTGAATGGGGTCTTCTCATAAGCCAGGGCTGGGCTCTCATAAATAGGGCTTGGTGGATAAGTCTATTCCCAGGAATAGCAATTGTTATAACAGTTGTTGGTTTTAATCTTCTTGCAGATACATTTCAAGAGCTTCTAGACCCAAGACTTAGAAGCACAATGATTATGAGAGGTGTATAGAGATAGCAGACATAATTCTAGATATCAAAGACCTTCATATAAACTACTATACACCTGAAGGTATAGTTAGAGCTGTTAGAGGGGTTTCGCTAAATCTATGCAAAGGGGAATCGCTTTGCATAGTTGGTGAATCTGGTTCAGGGAAATCAACTATAGGTCTTGCAATTATTAGAGCACTTCCACCAAATGCATTAATTGTTAAAGGAGAGATATACTATAATGGCATAGATATACTTAAGCTTAGCGAAGAAGAGATGTCTAGAGATATAAGAGGTAAAGAAATATCTATAGTGTTCCAAGATCCTGCAGCAATGTTCAACCCTCTCTTCACCATAGGTGAAATCTTGTCAGATGTTATATCAACACATCTTGGTTTAAAAGACAAAAGAAAGATTTATGAATATGGAGTTAAAATGTTAAAGCTTGTTGAGCTTCCAGATCCTGAAAGAATATATAACTCATATCCCCATGAGCTAAGCGGTGGAATGCTTCAAAGAGCTGCAATAGCTATAGCAATATCTGCAAATCCTAAGGTTCTTATAGCAGATGAACCTACAACAATGCTTGATGTAACTATACAAGCACAGATTCTTGATCTTCTCAAAAAACTTAA
>Ga0209183_1000191_pt1 | contig 29208 bp, 34 predicted proteins | sample LHCtaG_2_FD_184120 | JGI IMG/M metagenome (GOLD analysis project Ga0209183, IMG submission 184120) | Hot spring microbial communities from Little Hot Creek, USA to study Microbial Dark Matter (Phase II) - LHC4sed_replicate (SPAdes)... | ecosystem: Environmental > Aquatic > Thermal springs > Hot... | reverse complement strand
AAAAATCTGTAAACCATGGGAACCTAAGTATAAAGATCTTCTCAGAGATGGAGAGGCTGATCTTACTACTCTATCTCTGTAGAGATCATGTTGAATGGAATGAAGATACAGCTCGATCTCCTTAGATCATCTATTAGGTTTAAGCTACATGTTTTGTATTACTTGGCTGCAGAGATTATTTCTCTTAATGCAGAGGTTAGATAGTCTATCTCTTCTCTTGTATTGTATATGTATATGCTTGCTCTAACTGATCCATCTATATTCAATCTTCGATGAAGCGGATGTGTACAATGTTTTCCCGTTCTCACAGCTATTCCATAGCTATCGAGTAGGCTACCGACTATATTCGATTCTAATCCTCTGATGTTGAATGTGATTATTCCTCCACGTACTGAAACATTCTTCGGCCCATATATTGTGATAGAGTCTCCTAGATCTTCGAGTCTCTCCAAGGTATAACTTGTTAATTCTTCTTCATGTCTTCTTACTTTATCCATTCCTATCCTCTGGAGGTATTCCACCGCTGCAGCCAAGCCTATTGCTCCAGCTATATTCGGTGTTCCAGCCTCAAAACTATTCGGTGGATCAAGAAGCATAAAATCATTTAGAGTTACATCTCTAATCGCACCTCCTCCAAGCCTGAAAGGATGTAAATCATCTAAGAGATCATGCTTAACCCATAATACCCCTATACCGGTAGGTCCAAGCATCTTATGTCCACTAAATGCTAGGAAGTCTATTTCTAGTTCTCTAACGTTTATTGGCATATGTGGGACGGATTGTGCTCCATCAACTACTATAACTCCTCCTAGTTCATGTACTCTCCTAGCGATTCTTCTTACATCAACTATCGTTCCCAGAACATTAGACATATGCGTCACTGAAAAGATCTTAGTCTTCTCATCGATTTCTCTATCTATTCTTTCATAATCTAGTAATCCGTCATCGGTAATATCGATATAGTTTATTCTTGCTCCAGTTATAGAAGAGATATGCATCCATGGAAGGATATTGCTATGATGCTCCATAACCGTTAAGAATATTTCATCTTTAGGCTTCAAGGCTCTTAAGGCATAACTGTAGGCAAGCATATTAAGGGAATCAGTTGCACCATAAGTAAAAATTACTTCTTCAGGACCGTTAGCATTTATGAATTTAGCTATCTTCTCTCTTGCTTCTTCATATCTTGACGTTGCTTGTTGACTAAGATAATGGACGCCTCGATGAATATTGCTATACTCTTTTAGGTAGAATTCTCTAACTGCATCAATGACTTGAATAGGCTTAAGAGAAGAGGCTCCACTATCAAGATAAACTAGTCTTTTACCTCTTATCTTCCTTTCTAAGATTGGAAAATCTCTACGAGTCTTCTCAAGATCAATACAAGACATGTCATCTTAAAATTAAAATCCCCAGAAATATAAAAACTTCTAAATAACCTCCTTCTAGGTATTCTACATCTAGAACTATGTGGATATGAAGAGTAAATTAGCTTTAGTTTATACTACTTAGAGTAGACCACTGTTACTTTTGTTCCATTTTTCTCAATTACCTGAAATTTTAAGTCTCTCTTATTTGCAAGCATCTCGAGTACTTTTAATGGTACTTCTTTCTCATCCGAGGTTACCTTCAATATTCCCCGTCCTTCTTCTACTCTTGTGAGTAGCTGTGTAAGTCTAATGACAGGGTTCTCAGTACATCCTGGCTTCTTTTCTCTAAGATCTATAAAATACTCATCCATCATGGTGGCATACCATATTTTCTATAGATCTTCTCAATTAATTCTTCTTCTTCAAGAGCCTGCCTCTCTTCTTTACTAAGGTCATTAGGAAGCCACTCAGGATGTATCTTTACAACTTCTTCGAAATATTTTCTAATAGCTCTCTTTAATCCTCCAACAGCTAGGATGCTGCAATGATACTTTATTGAAGGTAGTCCTCCAAGCTCTCTAGTTACATCTTCCCAAGTGATTTCCCATGCTTCTTTAAGTGTCTTACCTTTCACCATCTCAGTAATAATGCTTGCAGCTGCAATGTTGGCTGCACATCCATAACTCTCAAAAGATGCATCGACTATTCTACTATCATCAATTTTTAGATATATTGTGATTACGTCTCCACATGCTGGGCTTCCAGCTTGAGATGAGATAGACGCATCTTCCATCTTACCCAGGTTCTTAGGGTTCTTGAAGAGGTCTAAGATCTTCGGTGTATAGATGAGGGGGGTTCTAGTACTCATGCCTCCACCACCTTCTTCACAGTTTCACTGCCTTCTCTTGCCAGTGGGCTCATTGTTCTAAGCCTCTCGATCGCTGGGGGAACCTGGTATAAAACATATTCTATGTCTTCTTTAGTATGATATCTTGAGACCTTGAATAATATGCTACCATGTGCTTCTTCATACTTCCTACCTATGGCCAATATTACATGGCTCGGCTCTAAGACTCGGCTTGTACATGCACTTCCACTTGAGACATAGACCCCTCTTAGACTTAGTTCAATAGTTATAGATTCTCCTTCAACAAATAGGAAGCTTACATTTACATTATCTGGAGCTCTTTTATCTCCTGTTGGACCATTCAGCAATACTCCAGGAACATCCTCTAGGATTCCCTTCATCAGCATATCTCGGAGAGTACTCATCTTTTCGATATTGTCGTCGAAATTTGTAAAAGTTAAATCAATTGCTTTATTGAATCCAGCTATTGCAGGGATATTCTCGACTCCAGGCCACATTTTCTGAGTACTAAGTGCACCGTGCATTACAGGCTTCAGTTTTACTCCCTCCTTTACGTATAATACTCCTACACCTCTTGGACCATGAATCTTATGGCTGCTAAGAGTCATCAAGTCTACTCCCAGTTCTTCTACATCTATCTTCATCCTACCATAAGCATCAACAGCGTCTGTGTGGAATATTATTCTATCATTCTTATCTTTCACTGTTTCTACCAGCGTCTTCATGCTCTGTATCGTTCCTATTTCATGATTAACCATCTGGATGCTTACCATTAAGGTTTCATGGTCGATCAACATACTTAACATATCAGGGTCTACAAACCCTTCTTTATCTACTGGGATGGTAACAACTCGGTAACCATGTTCTTCAAGAGATCTAGCAGGGAAAAGAACACTTACATGCTCGATTGCAGATGTTATGATCTTTTTTCTTTCTTTACTGCTGGCAAGCGCTGTCCCTATGATTGCTAGATTGTTTGCCTCAGTCCCACTATGAGTTATGATTAATTCTCCATCTCTAGCATTGATAGTTTTATTCACTTTTTCCAGTGTAGACTCAACAACTTCATATGCTTCCCATCCAGGTAGATTGGTGATTGAGGGGTGACCATATCCTTTCTGGTTAAAGTACGGCAGCATTGCCTCGACAACTTCGGGTGGAACCCATCCAGAATTCTCATGATCTAGGTAGACTTCTCGAGATGGTTTACCATGCTGTTTCAAAAACTCTGAAACCTTTACCATTTTTCCTATAACATAGTTATACAACCATCATATAAAGGTATAAACTTAACTCGTAGTTGAACATATAAATATTCAAGCTACTTTTCTTCGAAGGGAAAAATTGAAAGTCTGTATATTTGATCTAAAAAATTCTGAAAATTGTATTAAATGGTAGTGTCCGGATAAGGGGGTGTGTTTAAAGGTTGGGAGGCATGTATTGATTACATGGATATTATGGTTACTATCTCTAGTTGTTTAAGCGTAATAGGAAAGTAGTGAGGTTAAGGTTTTAGCTGTCTTAGAGTATATGTTTTATGGAAGCTGTAGGATTATAGTTGATAGAAGACCTTATTACAATAAGCCTATTGTTATAGTTGATAGGGGTTCATGGTATAGATGGGCTCTAGATAGGCTTGGACTAGAGTATAGGTATCAGAGGTTCGGTATGAGGAATAGGGTTGAGAGATTCTTCAGATATCTTAAAGAGAGGACAGCAGTATTCTATCATAAGCTAAGCGCAAGAAACCATGTACAAGGAATCATAAACCTTAAACTATTCTTAAACCTATCCATATTATACTATAAAGCTGTAAGAACAGAAGGTAAGTGAAAAATACTTATTCGGACACTATCGTATTAAACGAATAGTGTTTACTGTTTCGGAGATTTATTTTTCATAATATGTAAGTTCTGTTAAGTTGAAAGCTGTGAATTACTTAATTAGACTGTATCATAGCTTTAGAGTATCGGTATTAGCGTACATCGCGTATATCTTCTTGAAATCTGTTTAACGTTTTTATAGCTCGATTGTTTTACATAAGGTAGTCTTGATAAAGTCTGAGAAGACTGTTACTAGGTCTTTTAGGATAAGTGAGCTAGCTCTAAAGATATTGCAAGAAGATTCTCATCGTCAAAATGTAAGTATTAACACTTTGGTAAACCAGATTCTTCTATCCTACGTTAATTTCGACAGATATGCTAAGAAGTTCAACTTTATTAGATTTTCAAGTATAGCGTTAAGATACTTGCTTGAATCAATCCCTGATGAAGCAATAATACGTGTAAGCTATAATGCAGGAAAAGAAATCTCAGAACCATTCATATTGTCAAAAGAGGGAGCGCTCACCATGGATTCCATACTAGATTATCTTAGAAACTTATCTATCTATGGGAATCTCTTCGAATACAATGAAGTCGTTAAAGATGATAAGAAAACAATAGCCCTAACACATACTCTAGGACCTAAAGGATCACTCTTCATCGCACATTATCTTCAACCTATCTTTGAGAGGATAAGAGTAAACGCATATTTTTCTTTAAGCGAACATACAGTATTAATCGAGATAAAGGAGAGCTCTTAAAGATACAAAACATTACTTTCAGCTACAGGGGATACCTGCTCCTTAAATAATTCTAAATCTATTTGATTACTAGTGAGGAAGGAATGTTTAGGAAAAATAAAGCCATAGATCCTGTTTGTGGAATGGAGATAGAAAAAGATAGAATCTCAACAACTTACGAAGGAGCTACCTACTACTTCTGCTCTGAAGATTGTAGAATGAAGTTCCAGAAAAATCCAGATAAATACCTTACTAGGAGAACATCAGATAAAAAGATAGAGACGCAAAGACACTCAACTCATCATTGCTGCTAGGTGACATGATGATGGAGAAGAAGATATTACTAATAATTTTGTTGTCAGCTGTTGTAGGATTAGCGTCGGCGGCTTCTATAATATTAATAGGCTCTGTAGCTGCGCAGAATAGTATATCTCCTTTCTATGGTGCACCCACTCCATATGGATGGTACGGATGTCCAATGTGTAGTGGATGGTGGGGCAGGTGGTATCAGCAATATCCCCAAGATACAGTTCCTCCATATGGGTGGAACTATGGTGCACTTCAAAGACTCGATATTCAAAATGCTATAGAAAGATTAGATGCATATATATCTAGACTTGGCAGTTTTAAAATAAGTGAGGTAATGGAGTTTACTAATCATTTTTACGCTATTATTATTGAAGAAGATACAGGAATGGGTGCCTTTGAATTATTAGTAGACCCTTATAGTGGAGTGATAACACCTGAGCCTGGACCGAATATGATGTGGAATCTAAAGTATGGTATGCATAATAGAATGCGTAACATAGGGGTTCCATGGTGGCAAGTGGCGCCAAATAATGAGATGCCGATAAGCAGTGAAGAAGCTAAGAAGATTGCATACAGTTATTTGAAAAATGTCTATCCTGGAGAAGATATAGAAGTTGAGGAACCAACCAAATTCTATGGATATTATACCTTAGACTACGAATTAAATGGTAGAATGCATGGAATGCTTAGTGTAAACGGCTTTACAGGAGACGTATGGTATCATTCATGGCATGGAGAATTCATCCAAGAAAAAGAATTATCTTAAAACTATGAATAGTATAATAGAATACATTGAATTCGCTATACTCATTAATCCACTTAGACGAGTATTCCAAGATCCTTGGGGGATCTTGAAGGAAATGGGATTAAGAGATGGAATGTATATGATCGATTTAGGATGCGGTCCAGGATATCTAACTATCCCCGCAGCTAAAATAGTTGGTCGCCGTGGAAGAGTATACGCTGTCGATATTAATGAGAGATATCTTAGATATGTGAGAAAGAAGATGGAAGAGCATGGTCTAGAGAACATAATTCTTCTCAATACAGATGCATGGAGACTAGACGATATTCCTCCAAATACTATTGATATATGCTTGATGTTCTTAAGCCTGCACCACTTCTCGAAAAAGCAGGAGAGCATATACGAGGTTATGAAAAAACTAAAGAAGGGCGGAAGCTTAATAATCTACGATACTAACCATGATGCGCTGGCAGGCCATGGGACCCATTTAGAAGAAATTCAATCTACAGCTTTAGAAGCTGGCTTTATAACAACATACTTGAGGAAAAAATTTACAACCTATATGCTTAAGCTAGTAAAACCATAAAACATACTTTTAACGATAATTTATCAAATTATAGAAAATGATAAGGATTTAAGTTAGCTACTGTTAATTCTTAAACCGATTTCTACTTTAGGTATTTCTCAGGGTTTTTATCGAAGAGGTCTTTACATGTTGATGAACAGAAGTAGTATCTTCTACCTTTATACTCTGAGATATATCTAGCATTCTTCTCATCAACCATCATACCACATACTGGATCCTTCGCCATGCTTTACACTAGATCCTACGGCCAGCACCCTTCTGATAAGTTTTTCTATTCTACCTTAAAAAATTGAATACTGGTCTACTTTTTGATTGTAATCTTCCATAATGCTTCTTCTAAGCGTTCTAGATTTAATACTTGGCTCCCTCTTCTAACAACTGCTTCTTTAATCGTTTCGCATGAAGGCTGGTTATCGAATACTACTTCTAGCGTTTCTCCATGCGGTATTTTGTCGAGTGTTTTAACTGTATATAGTACAGGATAGGGACAGGGTAGTCCAAGAATCTTTAATACGTATCTTTTCGGCTCAACTTCAACTAGCTCTACCGTCATAAGTATATCCACCTCTAAGCAATTCTTCAGCGAATTCATTAAAGCTCTCATAACCACTTTTAATAAATGACTTAAGAATATCTCTGACTACATCTTTGGCGAGATCTTCAGGAATATTCTTAAGTAGGAGCTGGGATAATTTACTATTCTTTCCTCTAACATAAATGTTGAAGCATGGTATGCTCTGCCCATCTTTCTTTATTACTACGTTTTGTAACCCTATATCAGCAATAATATGCTGAGCACAACTATTTGGACAACCACTTATCGCTATCCATATCTTGAGCTTCTTAAATTCTTCTCCAAGTTTTTCTTCAAGATAATTTATCAAGCTGTATGCATTATCCTTGCTACTTTTAACAGCTTTACCGCAGAAATCGCTTGGACAACCTCTCACCATGTACTTAATAGGTGGCTGGTCAGGATCCAAGTTTATTTTCTTTAGTTCCACTTTAACTTTACCTAATTCTTCTTCTGGAATATGGGGAATTATAAGTTTCTGTGAAGGTGATACTCTAATCTCGTTACTATATCTCTCAGATATATTGATGATCTCCTTAAATTGGTAGATACTCAGCAGCCCTGTAAATGTAGGCACGGTTAAAGAATATAGCCCATGATTTTTCTCACGAACTAATGTATCATGGTCTCTCCAGGAAAGATTTAAACAAGAGCTATCAAATGGTTGGAATGATTTATTCATATTTTCTTGTATCAATTCTTTTATTTTCTCAGTTCCCAATTCTTTAAGAAGCCACTTAAATCTAGATGTGCTTTTCCTTTCTCTGAAACCATATTGATTATAGACTTCTACAACAGCTTTAGTAAACTCTAATGCATTATTTAAGGGAATGAAGATGTTTAGTGGTTCTGCTAGAACAGGTGGGTAGCCTATGCTTCCACCAACAAATGGTGTAAAGCCTAGTTCATGTTCTCTTTCAACAACTATCAATGCCAGATCGTTTACTTCCGCTCTGATACAATTGATTGGACATGATGTAACCCCTATCTTGAATTTTCTAGGCAGGTTTAGATATTCTTTCTTCCCAGTAAAGAACTGTACTATTTCTCTAACTATTGTATATGTCTCAAGTAATTCTCCATCTAGGACTCCTGTGAATGGACATGTAGTTACATTTCTTACATCGCCATATCCTGCTCTTGGATAATGTTGTCCACACATATCAGTATATAATCCAACTTCTTCAAGTTTCTCGAAGACTTCGATAGAATCTTCATCTCTAATCCAGTGAAGCTGTATATCATGCCTCGTTGTAACTTCAAGGTAGCCTCTGCCAAACTTTTCTGATAATTCTGCGATTGTTTTTGCTTGATCTATCGTTAATCTTCCGCCCACTGCTTTTATACGGAGAAAGTGGTTGGAGCCCTGCCCAACTTCATGACCCAGTGCGTATCTGCCTATGAATCTTTCTATTTCAGCTAACTGGATCTGTAGATTTGTGCACCCCTTACGTTTTGGTTATAACGTCGTTATATAAACCTATCTCCATTACACAGATAGTTGAAGAAAATAAACAAATAATTACAATACATCAAGAATACCTTACTGATGGATTCAAGATTGCTTATAGAAGATATTCTTGAATGTTCGAGAAAACATTACTTAAAGCCTACAGGTAGTAGGATTATCAATTTCAACAATACATCCATCATTGTAAAATTAGAGTACCCGATAGACTTCTTAACCGATCCATTGAGGACTATAAAGAGGAAACCTGCAACTCTATTGTTTGAAGACATATATAGTAAGGGCTTTATAAGACCTGGAAGGACTATAATAACTGCTTCTTCAGGAAACTTTTTAAGAGAACTTGCTATAATCGCTTTAAACCATGGATTCAAGGTAATAGGTGTTACTCCTCCCAGGATTCCTTCTGAGAACTTAAAGATCTTGACAGCCCTCGGAGTTGATATTCTCCATATTACAGAGGAGTATGATCTATGTCCTAGAGAAACGACAGTTTTCTACACGAGAAGCCTTGCTGAGAAATATAGATTCAACCTCGTAAATATAGACCAGTATAATAGTTGGCAGAACGTCATGGCTCATTTATACATGACTTGGAGAGAAATTAAAGAGCTTGGAGAAATAGATTATGCATGTATACCTCTAGGCAGCACTGGAACATTTATGGGAATCTCGACAGGATGTAGTCTTGAAAAACAGAAGATGGAGATAATAGGAGTCCAGCCCACAAGATTCCATCACATACCTGGAGTCCACCATATAATCGGAGAATGTGAATGGAGTCCAGAAATATTCTCTTCTCTAATCAGCAGAGAGGTAGTAACCATCGACGATGTTGACGCATATGCAGGATTAGTAATGTTATGGAAGAATGGAATACCAGCTGGCCCCTCAACAGGTATGGTCTTCATCCAAGCAGTAAAGCTAGCTAAACAGATCAAAGAAGGAAACATCCTTACTATATCTGCAGATAGCATATTCGCATATAGAGATTATGTGCTAGAATACATGAAGGAGGTAATAGACCAGATAAACGTTAGATATCCAGAACTCGAAGAAGACTGTTTAAGATACATTGAATGGTTGAGAAAGCTTCCAACGATTAATGAGAGGTTAGAATTGATCAAGAGAATATACAGGATGGCAGGAGAACCAGGTAGGATCTTTCAATTCGATAATGAAGAAGAACTACTGAAAGAAATACAGATATCAACTTAAGAATGAGAAATAAGATAAGATTTATAAAGCACTCGTTTCTTCGAGAAAAAACAGGAGGTTAGGAGAACTACCAGAGAAGATATATCTAAAATGTAGAGACTGTGGAAGAGAATATCCTCCAACACTTCAATATGTATGTCCGAGCTGTTTCGGCGCATTAGACGTAGAATACAAAGATTTAGAAAACATTAAGATCGACATTGGAGGACTGTCAACTAGGAGGAAGGATATCTGGAGATACATTGAGCTTCTACCGATAATAAACCCAGAAAACATCGTTTCTCTAGGAGCAGGATACACTGAGCTCATTACTTCTACTAGACTATCTAGAAAGATAGGTTTAAGAAATCTATATCTAAAAGAAGACTTCACCAATCCAACCCACTCATTTAAAGATAGAGCTGCAAGTGTAGCTGTTTCTAAAGCCTTAGAATTTAGATTGAATGCTGTTGGATGTGCATCAACTGGAAATCTTGCAGCGGCTACTTCAGCTCATGCAGCTAGAGCTGGTCTCCCATGCTACATCTTTGTTCCGAAGGGTGTAGAAAAAGAGAAACTCTCCCATGCATTATCTTATGGAGCTAGATTAGTAGTTGTTGATGGAACGTATGATGAAGCAAACTGGTTAGCAGCTAGATTTGCTGAAGAATGTAATATCGGTATTGTGAATGTGAATATTAGACCATACTATGTTGAGGGTTCTAAAACACTAGCATATGAAATATGTGAACAGCTTGGTTGGAGAACTCCTGACCACATAATTATACCTATGGCTAGTGGAGCATTATTAAACGCAGTGGATAAAGGGTTAAGAGAATTAAAAACGATAGGATTAATTGATGGTGAAGTAAGAATCTCTGGAGTTCAACCTGAAGGCTGCTCACCCATAATTTCAGCATATAGAGATAATAGAGAATTCATTAAACCAGTTCGGGAAATCAATACAATAGCGTTTAGCCTTGCAATAGGTAATCCAGGAGACGGGGTATATGCTTTAAAAACAATAAAGAGAACAAAAGGGGTAGCTATCGCAGTTGGTGATAGAGATATTCTTGAAGCTATAAGAGATCTTGCACGGATGGAAGGATTGTTTGTTGAGCCTGGAGCAGCCGTAACAGTAGCTGGGCTTAAGAAGATGATTGAAGAAGGATTGGTAGATAGAGATGAAGAGATTGTCTGCCTTCTCACAGGCTCTGGACTGAAAACCCCAACTATTATTCAAGAATACAGTGCCCAACCTATTACTCTCAAGCCCTCTTCTATTAGTGAATTATCTAAGATATTAGGGGTTGAGGGTATTGCCTAGAGTTAAGCTTGTTCTCCCATCAGTTTTAGCAGAAGGCAGAGACCGGGTAAGAGAACTTGAAGCTTCTACACTTAGAGACATCGTTGATTATCTATGTAGAATGAAGCCTGAGTTAAAAGACCGTATAGTTTCTCCAGATGGAGAATTAAATAGATTCTTCAATTTCTATGTAAATGGGGTAAATGCATATCTATTAAACGGGGTTAAAACATTATTAAAAGATGGAGATGAAATCTCAATCGTACCTGCCATTGGAGGAGGACAACTATGGAGAGAAAGACTATAACAGATGATGAATTCGAGTTATATTCTAGGCAGATTGTACTCAATGTTATTGGCTTTGAAGGTCAAGAGAAACTTAAGAATTCCAGGGTAGCCATCGTTGGATTGGGTGGATTGGGGTCACCAATAGCGGTGACTTTAACAGCTATGGGTGTAGGATACATTCGGATAATAGATAGAGACATAGTAGAGAAATCTAACCTACATAGACAGCATCTATACACTTTTAAAGACATAGGTTATCCAAAAGTTGAAGTAGCTTTAAGAAGATTAAGAGAAATGAATCCCTATATTGAGATCGACCCATACCCACTATACATTAATGATTCAACAGCGTTAGAAGCCATCAAAGAAGTAGACGTAGTATTAGATGGGCTTGATAATTTTAAAGCGAGAAGAGCTATAAACAAAGCATGCTATAAACTATCTATACCATACATATATGCTTCAGCAATAGAAACATACGGCATGGTTTCAACCTTAATCCCCGGAGAAGGACCATGTCTTGAATGTATATTTCCAAATACTTCTGACCAGAATCTACCTACATGTTCTACCGTAGGTGTACATCCATCAATATTACAAGTAATATCGAGTATCGAAGTTTATGAAGCAGTTAATTTATTAACTAAGATGAAGCCACGACTCTTCAGAAAACTATTAATATACGATTTAGAAGAGTTGTCTACCAACCTGCTTGAAGTGAAGAAGTCAGTTAACTGCCCAATATGTGGGGAGGGAAAGATTACGGAAGAAAAAATTGAATATCCAGAGATTGAAGAAGTATGTTCTAGAGAAGGTAAAATTACATATATCATCAATCCAGGTCAAGTGATACCAGTTGAGATTAAGAGCTTATCTCAGAAATTATATAATGAAGGATATGAGATATCTAGAACTACTGATTTTAGCTTAATGTTCAAAATAGATGGTAATGGTACCTTCAGCTTGCTGAAGACAGGCGTTGGAATAGTAGAAGGATTAAATTCTAAGGAATATGCTCTCAAGATCTATGAAGTAATATTAAGGAAAATTTTAGACCACTAAGAATCTAAATATTCAACTCTAGTTTCTATTTAGATCTTAGAATGTTAGACTTCTGTCTCAGTTAAGTCCATTTTCGCAACATTAACACTTCCACTCGGAGCTGGTGAGATATAGATTTTATCAGGAAATCTTATAGCTAAACTATTAAAGACATCGTGAATCATCGATATGTTTGCATATGTTTTCTTCTCGACCAAAAGTAATGCTGTAACCTTTTCTAGGTAATCAAGCCTGATAGGTCTAAGTCCATACTTCTCAAGCTTATTGTATGCTTCAACTATTGTTCTAGATACCTCGTATCTACCCGCATTTCTCAAATTGCTAAACATGTTTTTTGAAAGTTCTTCAAAGATATACTCTTCTACTTTGTGTAAACTCATCTTAGAGATCCTAGAAATCTTATCGAGACCACGTATTAATCGTTCATCTATGGAGTATTTTCCTCTCCCATCTCTTCTAAGAATCCCGATATCTACGAGCCATTCGAGACGTGGTGGAGCGATATGACGATACTTAGCATAAAGGCTAGTTCTTATCCATTCTGTTTTATCTCTAATAGACAATCTTCTCTCTCTAAACTTCTCTGCTTCAGATATCTCTAACTCAATACTCTTTCTCCTACTTTCAGGATGCACACTTAATAACTTCCTGAGAGAAGCTGGGTAAGCTTCCTCCATAATATAATTCATAGCTTCTTGTCTTGTAAATTTTTCTTTTTCTATAACCCAGCTGATTATTGATTCTATGAAAGGATGGTCCGAGGACATTAAAGCCCATAGGAAATAAAGTTTCTCAGCATCATTTAATGTTATTAATTCTTTTGTAGATAGATGAACTCTGCCTTCTATAAAATCTCTGAATATTTCACTGGAATTTAGAATCAAATATATCTTCCCAAATAATCCAAGCCTCTGGGTTTTTCTATCTATTATGTTGATCTCGGCAGCTAGTGTAACATAGTTCCTAGCATTTACTGATCTCGTAATTAACCCGACAGTGTTACGTGAGATTAATTCTACATCTTCCAGGTTTTTAACTATGTCGTAGAGTATGCTTGAGATGAAGTCGAAGCTTCTAGGCTCATCATCTTCCATTATGCATGGGATCAGCCTCAGATAACCCAGCCTGCATGTATCTCCATGTGTTTCGAATATCATGCTGGTAGCACCTCCATGTATTCTCTAATTATTGAAGTCGGCCTAGCATTCATCCAATCTATCCAGACATTGTATGGAGCGAACTCCCCCTTCGTTAATACAAGTATTACTTCCCTATTTACCCCCTGGCCACCGTCTAGATACCATAGATATTTACTAGATTTAGGTATGCCATCATAGATTACAGATTGAACATTAAATCCTACCTCTTCAGCTATTGGTGTGACTTCTTCTGCCATATCTACGGTCCTATCATTAAGTTTGACTGTGCCAAGAACTATTACCGCAGCTCTATCCCATTTTAGTACTCTGAAGATCTCTTTTAAGCAATCTTTAATGAATTCCTTGAACTTCTTTATTGAATTTGTCTGAAAGAGTTTCTCTCTTACATGTTTATAGCAATATCCGAGGAACCATAGTCTTAGCCAGTTATCCCACGCATACGTCTGCGTATTAAAATATGGAGGAGACGTAATCACGAAATCTATACTCTCATCTTCTAGTGGGAGGCTTCTAGCATCAACCATGAAAGCATAACCTTTTACTGCTGGGATACCATCTCTAAATACTCTCTCAGCCTTCAGCTTCAGACACTTTAAGACTTCTCTCTTAGGCTTCTTTATGTTATTCTCCTTCACATATCGTTTCACATAACCTGGAGACATGGAGAATGAATGAGAACTCTTAATACTTAGATGGATGCTTGAGGGTCCGTGAAGTATTCCAAGCATTAATGCTTTTAAGAAGTTTGATAACTCTTCATCTTCAAGTTCCTGGATTAGTTCTCTAACAGCAAGAATCTGTCTTAAAGTATAGCTACTGTAAAATACCTTAACACCGTCTTCAACCTCATCTAGGTCATAGCCGCGTGCTCTCTGTATTACTCTAGGCTTAGCCCACTCAATCCAGCCTATTACGTCACGGTAACTTGCAGGTCTAATCTTTGCCATTGTTAATACGTATGCTTCAGGAGCTAGATCGTTTCCTAAACCAACTCTATTGTTTAGACATGCTTCTAAGGGTGCCGTGCCCTTACCACTAAAAGGATCTAAGACTTTATCTGCAGGTCTAGAATACTTCATAATGAAGTAGTAGGCTAGAGAAGGCGGGAAGGAACCTGTTCTAGAACAGATTCTATGTAGGCTTATCCCCCATTCATTCTTCGCATGCTTCCAAGAATCCCTTATACTGTAGCTCTGAATAATCTTGTATCTACTCAATGCAGTCGTCTTCACGAACATCAATGGTTTTAATCATTAGCTTCTAGAGAAGTTAAGATAAGTAGCCGGAAAAGTTTACAGTATCAAGTGGAGAGTATACTCGCAGACTGTGAGTGAACCGCAGTTAATGTTAGCGGTTAAGGGATATCTTTAATTATTAGTTTGTAGAGATTATTAAGTTGTTGAATAGTTCGGTGGTAGTTATGAATGAATATACTATCTTACCATATACTGGTCAGGAGTATTATGAATTGAATATACAGGGATTTAAGAGGAGATTACCAATGGTTCAAGTAAGTGAAGATACTTGGATAGCATACTTTGATAGCCTAGGAGATAGAGAGTTCATAGCTCATTGTGCGAATATACTGGCAGATTATCTTAAAGATACAGATGTATTAATGACTGCTGAGAGTAAAGGAATAGCATTAGTTCATGAAGTATCACTTAAGCTTGGACACCCATACTACATAGTTTGTAGAAAAGAGTTGAAGCCATTCATGAAAGACCCCATAGTAGTAAGGTTTAAACCAATAACTAGCAGGCATGAACTAGTTCTATGCATAGATGGAAGATACAGAGAGAGGATATCGGGAAAGAGGGTAGGAATAGTTGATGATATAGTTAGCACTGGAGAAACAATAAGAGCTATGAAGAAGATAGTTGAAGAAGCAGGAGGAAAAGTTACAAAAATAGCTGCAATACTTGTAGAAGGAGAATATAGAACAGATGTATATCATCTAGGAATTCTACCTCTCTTCAAAAAGAAGTAGCACAGTTATTCTCCATAGATCATTAACTATTCACCACGTATAATAATTAATTTTAGTAATAGTGAGACTGGATGCGGCATATGTAACCACTCCCAAATCCTTTATATATTAGATGCACTATCAATACATTAATGACTAGGAGTTATAGGTGGCTAGGTGGGATCGGGTACATCTTAATGTTGATACCTTTCATGAATATTGTTGGATTTATTCTTGTAGGCATCGCATGGATCATGGCTGGAAGCGATACTAGGCAGGGAATATTCAAAGCTACAGGTATACTGATGTTCATCACGATGATACTAACTGTAGTGATAATAGCTTCTTGTTTTCCTATGATAGGAAGTTTAATAACTGGACTACCTCTAGGAGAATATCCAAGTTTTCCTCCACCAAGATTATTCCAAGAATTTCTCGGAACTATCGGATTATTCCTAACAGTAGTAGGTATCACAGCAGTCTTAGCGATAGTTGAATGGATACTTGAGCTAGTATCTCATTTCAGAGCTGCAACAGTATATAATGTGAAATGGTTTAGGAGAGCAGGATGGATGAGGATAGTTACCATCATAGTGGCTATCATCGTGATAGCATTACTCATACTATTAGCCTTATCTATAGGGTTCTCACCAGCTTTCTTTACTGCTCCTTCAGAAATATTGAACTTAATAGGGCTATATATGGTTGGCTTAATTATCCCAGGAATACTCGGTCTACTCTCATCAATATTCTCAGCTATATCATTCTTTAGTATCCCAGAAGCTGCTATTGGAAGGCGAACTTCATACCTCCCTCCACCGCCAGAATAAATCTTTAAGAATCCCGCAGGATTAGAAGAAACTGCATGGTTAAAGTAAGGGTAGACTCAATATTGGTTCGTACGTTTCCCGGAATCTATCTTTCAACTAGAGAAGTTGAAGTAGATGTTAGACAATCTAGGAACCTCGATGAGCAAGTTGCAAAACTAAGAACATCCATAAGTTATACTCTTGAAAATTTAAAGGATAACCCGATCATCAGAGCTTTCCGAGATTTCTATTGGAAGATCGGTATAGATCCTACTAAGATTAGACCTTCTAGTGAAGCATTGGTTAGAAGAATCCTTAGTGGCTCATCTATACCAATGATAAACAATGTGGTAGATGCTGGAAATCTCGCGTCAATAGAAACACTCATACCAATAGGATTGTACGATCTAGATAAGATAGTTGGAGAACTAGTTTTAAGATATTCAAGACATGGTGAAGAATTTATAGACATTACTGGTAGAATTAGAAAAATTCAACCGAATACAATAGTTTTAGCGGATGATATAGGTCTTATACATATCTTCCCCCATAGAGATAGCATGAGAACGATGATTGAATGGAATACTAGAAGGGTGCTAATAATTGCATGTGGAGTAGAGAACGTCCCGAATAGTCTAGTAGACTATGCTGTTGACAGAGTTGTACATTATCTAGAGATACTATGAAGAGAGGAAGCAGTAAACTTCGAAAATAAAGATAAGCTAATTATTTAGCTCATATACATTATTAGAGAAATGTGATGTTCGAGCTGGAAAGATTTGCAATAACTAGTAGAGAGATGATGATAATAGATGAAAACAGTGAGTGGCTTGGAGTACCGAGGATCCTTCTAATGGAGAATGCTGGCGCAGCTGTGGCAAGAGCTGTTCATAGTTGGATCGGTACGTTAAGAGGGGTTGAAGTTATTGTATTCTGTGGACCAGGAAACAATGGTGGAGATGGTATGGCTGCAGCTAGGCATATGGCCTCCATGGGTGCCAAGACAACACTCATACTTCTTAGTCCAATGGAGAAAGTCAGGACGAATGAAGCTAAGTTAAACCTAGAAGCTATAAGAGCCATGAGAGAAAGCATAAAATTATTCATAGTGGAAGACGTTAATACGCTGCAAGAACTTAAACCCCTAGTTGAGAAAGCTGAAGCAGTAGTTGATGCAATCTTCGGTACTGGCATAAAAGGTAGTATTAGAGAACCATATAGAACAGCTATCCAAATAATTAATTCAACTAAAGCTTTCAAGCTTTCAGTAGATATACCTTCAGGTATTAATCCAGATACTGGTGAAGTTGAAGATATAGCTGTAAGAGCAGATATGACTGTAACATTTCATAAAGTTAAGAAAGGAATAACAATATCTACAGAATATTGTGGGGAGATCATCACAGCACCGATAGGAATACCTCCAGAAGCCGAATTAGTAATGGGACCAGGAGACTTACAGGATGCCTTGATAGACTTTTCTCAAGAATCTAAACCTATAGGATTAGTAAATCCAGGTGAAGGAATTATCGAGATCCTCAATAAACTTGACACTAGAGTTTACTTAGAAGATCCATTGAATAAACCTGTAGTATACATTGGTGAAAGTGTTGAGAAGTATCAGGAGATTAATCCTAGGAGTATTGTATTGTCTGAAGGGCTTAGAAAGGAGTCAAAGATAGCTATTATAAAAGAATCTTCTGTTGGTATGCAGTCTATAAATGATAAATCTAGGAGAGCTAAAGAACTAGCAGTTGATCATGGGAAAATCATTTATATACAATCAGATACAGATGTTGTTAGTGATGGTGATAGGTGCAAAATTTCATGGTATTCTAGACCTCTAGGAAGAACAGGCTCTATGACTTTAAGAGCAATGATACTGTTCCTCTTATCGCATAATGTAGATTTGTTTAGAGCATGCTGTGCAGCTGGCTATCTCGCTGGATATGTTGAAGAAAATGGATTAGAGAAACTTTCTTCCGAGCTTAAACATAGAAAGTCTAGGATAAGTCTTTAAATCTATTGGAAGTGTTTTAGATATTCCTTAGAACATACTCTATTAAAGACGACGTAACCTCTAATTGAACATCTTTGAATATAATTCAAGGCTGAAATAATCTAGATTGATGCAGATACGCATTCTTCTTAACTTAAACTACCATACAGGTTACTATTTCTTCTCATGTCAAGATATTTCTAATTACTATAACGCTAACTAGGTATGAATAATCGTGTAGGCTCTTCTCTCATTATTTTGTTTAGCTCAGATAATGTTAAGCCTTTCTTTACATCTCCATAGATGTCACATCTAGAAGGATTCAGGTATGCTGAGTGTTCTTTTAGTATTATCTCTACGTTATAGCCTTTCCTAGTCTTAGTTTTTATCTTCGCGAGACTTCCTTCTCTAAGAGGTCCAGGTAGATCTACCTCCTCAACCTGTATAATCTCGAAATTATTCTCTCTAAGTTTTTTCATTACAGTTTCTGGTTCTTCGCAATCTACCTCAATATCAATGTCACTGTTTGGTTTAACTATGCCTCTCCATACACTTCCAACAAGCCTTGGATTAAACTCTGAGATTATCTTCATTAATTCTAAAGCCTCGCTCCTCATATCAGAGACTCTTATCCAGTATTCTTCACCCTCAGACTCTAGAGCTACTTCTAGTAGTTTTAAAGCTATTTCAAAATTTCTCGGCATAATTTTCGTTTCCATTTCTTTTGCAGCTATCTTCTTTGCCTCAATATACTCATCAGCTCTCCCAGTGTATAGTATCTTAGCTGCATATTCAGCTACCTTTTCTCTAAGAGATCTCTTAAACTTCACTCGATGTAAATGCAGATGGAGCCGCCTCTTCTATTTCTTTAGCAGTATAGACCCATTCCGGGATTTTTAATACTTTAGACTTAACTATTCCTACATGTCTCAATAATGTAATCTTCTTAGCTTCTTGGAATATATCGGATGCTGTTTTTCCAAGAACCATTTCTTGTGCTAATTGAGCAAGTGTTAAATTCTTAGAGGCTTCTTCTAGAACTTTCTGCATTATTTTCCTTATCATCCTAACTTTTAGGCAGTGTGGGGTTAGTCTTTTAATTGTAAAAGCGACTGCATGTGCTCGTATTTCGAATCCATCTTTCGTTGTTAGATTGAAGATACCGTCTATCCTCGTAGTCCCTCTCCTAACTAGGCTACGGAGAAATTCTCTACCATATTCATGTCCGTAGAATATGGTTTCAGCTGTTAAGTCATCCTTTACTCTAACTATCTTAAATTTTATTAATAGATACTGTTTTGCGAAATCTCCTGTTAAGGTATATAAGCTTACCCAGAGGGTTCTACCAATAGCTTCTTTTGGATCAGATACAAGAGTGGTACCTATCTCTTTATATCCAAAGTAATCTGGAGAATATATTGTTACGACTTGTTTAGCTGCTTTCTTTTCTTTTTCTGGCCCTTTCTTCGACATCAAAATCCATTCTTATATGACCTCAATAAGAGTATTGAGGTTGTTTCGAAAGTTTTATTTAATAAAACTTAAATAACTGTTTTATAGAGTAAAACTTAGAAACATGCTCATAAAAAGAAAGAATATCCGAATAAAACTCATGACCCTGATATTAGCAGTCTTGTTTACTCTTTCCCAGATAGATTCATCAAGCCTATCTACGGGATCGGCGGAAGATGAGAAGATACTGGTAGGAGCTGTTGTAACACAATTAGCTTCAATAGTTAGAGAGATAGGCGGTGAGAAGATCGAGGTTGCAGTTATCCTACCTCCGCAGGTTGACCCCCATCATTACGAGCCTTCAATGAATGTTCTCCTCAATATACTATCTAGAGCTAAACTAGTAATTACAACAGGTTCACATCATTTCCCTGTTGAAGAGAAGATTTACCAAGCAATTAATGAAGGACTGGTTAAAGTAAGAGTAATTGGTCTATCCGATTATGAGAGAACCGGTCTAAAATTACTCATAAATCCTAAAACAGGAGACTTCAATATCCATGAGTACTATTATTCTATAAAAGGCATAAAAGCAATAGCCTCTGCAGTTACAGAGGAGCTAATAGGACTAGACCAAGACAATAAACAATATTATGCTGAGAGATTAAATGATTACTTAAGACGTTTAAATAAAATAGAGGAAACAATCAATTCTTTATTAGATGATAGTAGATATAATGTAAGGGTTATCACTTATACTCCGTTAATGCAATATGTTGTTGAAGATCTAGGATTGAAGCTAGTAGATGTAATCGTTAGTGAGGTTGATGTAGAACCTTCAGAAGAAGATCTCTCTAACATGTTAACTAGATTAATGAATAATGAAGCTGACTGCATACTATTCTCTGATATAGAAGCGATAGAGAATCCGAAACTAATAGATCTACTTAGTAGACAAGGCCTCCGATATCACATAGTACCTCTAAGTAGTCTTGCTGAAACTCCAGAGCTTGCTTCTTTATCTACCGCTATTCTATTATCTTCAAGTAATATCTCACATAGCGTGGAGAAGGGAAATTCCTCGTTCAATATCTTACTGATGCTGTCAATACTTGCTAATATAGTCCTACTCTCTATTATTATTCTCCTAATCATTAAAGTGAGAAGACATGGTGGATGAACTAGTTGTCGAGAATCTAACAGTAAGATTTAATGGATTTAAAGCATTAGATGATGTTTCATTTAGGCTGGATTCACCAATCTTCACAGTCGTTATGGGACCAAACGGTGCAGGTAAGACAACGTTACTGAAATGTATACTAGGATTGATAAAGCCTACTTCTGGCATAATTAAAGTATATGGGTTGGATGTTCTTAAGGAGACAGCGAAGATTAGAAGGATGATCGGATACGTACCACAAGTAGTTAATATAAATCTGCATGTCCCCATGACCGTGAAAGAAATAGTTGCCATGGGTGCTTTAAGCAAGACTCTTCCACCTAGAATACTAGATAAGAGAACAGGAGAAAAAGTAGCTAGAATGCTTGAATTAGTAGAACTTGAAAATTACTCAGAGAAGGAGTTCGCAGATTTAAGTGGTGGAGAGAGACAGAGAGTTCTTATTGCAAGAGCATTAATTAAGAATCCTAAGCTTCTCCTGCTTGATGAGCCATTCTCAATGTTGGACTTCGATATTAAATGCGAAGTTGCAAGCTTGTTGAGTAGACTCTATACAAAGTTAGGTGTAGATATACTTTTAGTAGCTCATGAGCTTAGCCCCTGTATTGGTTATGATCCACAGGTTATACTCTTGAATAAGAAAATCTATGCTATAGGTAGGGCAGTGGATGTTCTTAGACTAGATATTTTAAAGCAGGCTTATCCTGGGGTAACTGAGATGCCTCAAGGGTTTATTATAGGTGAAGATCATGCTTGAGCTTATTATCTTAGGTTACGCTGTAGCATTTCTAAGCGGATTATTAGTAGGCTCTATAAGTATGATCCTGGCTACCTCTAGAAGTATCACTTTCGGATTAACACTTCTCCACTCAATACTCGGTGGAAACATTCTAGGCGTCTACATTAACCTGATCTATAATTTAGCTATACCGGTCCCCTTATTCTCTATACTGGTAGCTGTATGTCTATCGATAATTGTAGGAGAACTGGTTGAGAGAGGATTCTCCGAAGATCTATCTATAGCATTCACGGTCTCTATTGCGACGACATTGACTATAGTCTTCGGGTATATGTCTAGTCAAATATCTAGTGTAGCAATCTCTAGAGCATGGGCTTACATTGCTGGAACCTCTGCTATAAGCACTCTTGAAGATCTATTCAAGATAACTTTGACAGTATTAATAGTTCTACCTTTCATACATTTGTTCTTCAGAGAATTCAAATACATAGCCTTCGATGAAGATGGCTCAAAAGTAATGGGTCTAAACGTTAGAATTTATAGATACACATTCTACAGTCTAGCAGCTGTATCGGCGGCCATCCTTTCTTCAACCATAGGTGTATTAGCTACTCATGTTGTATTAGCTGTGCCTGGAGTTCTCTCACTTAAAGTTTTTAAAAGATTTAGTATAGCTTCGACTTACCTATCCTCGATAGGAATAATGATATCAGGCTACTATATAGCAAGCTTTTTAGCAATTCCTCCAAGCGGTGGAGTTGGGTTAATATCTATCTTAACCTTTTTAGGGGTGGTGGCCTTTGGAAGACACTCCTAAGCTTAGTGTCAGAGAGGTAGACTACCTTTTGACCATCTTTAAGAAGTCTAGAGAAAAGGGGTATGCTAGAAATAAGCAGGTTGTAGAAGAGCTTGGAGTATCAAAGTCTACTGCATCGTTGATGATTAAGAAGCTACGGAATATAGGATTAGTCTCAGGTACTAGTAGAAAGCTTAAGCTAACTGATAAAGCTGAAGAGGTATTAACCGAGAAACTATGGAAGCATGGAGTTATAGAGAATGCACTACACTATCTCGGAGTCTCATTAGAAGATTCATGTAGGTTAAGCTGGAAGATTGAACCTCTATTAACAAGAGAAGTTGTAGAATGTATCTGGAGAACACTTGATGAACCTATTAGATGTCCATGTGGTATAAAGCTTCCAGACAGGCGAGATACAAAATCATTAAGTGAATACGATGTCTGTAGAGTTTAATCTCTACAAGAGAAAGCCTTCACCGACTTTAAGGCCACATTGATCATAGATAGTATATCATCTAGGGTGTTAAGAAGAGATAATAGAGATCTCTCAGATTCGATGTAGACCTCCAGTCTATTGCCGTCAATTTTCATAGATAATTCAAGTCCAGGGGGAAGCGGATGATTATCAGGTTGAATAGATTTTAGAGCAATCTCAGCATCCTCAGTATCTTCAAAAACTAACTCTAATTTTGCAGATGTTTTAACTTTTAAGCATCTCTCCAACGATTGCATCAACCTCTGCTAAGAACATAGTCTTCTTAGCTAAAGGTATCTCTGCCCCCGCAGCTATGTCATGGCCTCCTCCCACTCCACCAACTCGGTCAGCGGCTTTCTTCATTACTAAACCGAGGTTCAACCCCTTACGTATTAATTTCATGGAGGTTCTTGCAGAAACTTTTACTTTATCTCCAGCTGTAGCTAGCATGACTAATGGTTTGTCTTCTGGAAGAAGATCTGAAGAAGACAGTATCGATGAGGCTGAGCTCACCATCCTCTCATCAATTGTTGTTCCACCATCTATAGCTACTATATGCTTAAGCTCCTGCCAGCTCTCTCTCCTGACTAGATAGTCTAAGGCTTCTGAAAGTTTTCTCTTATATTCTTCAAGTATCTTCTGAGCTTGTAAAAGTATTTCTCCTCTAGCACCCATTGCTATCGCAAGACCTATCCACTCATTCTCTGTCTTTCCGCAAGCGTTTAGTAGTGATGCAAACTCTCTTGCATCTTTTAAAGGAGTCCACTCTTCTTCTTTAGTGAGCTCATAAATTTTTCCTACCAACTCCTTAACAATACTAGGAGAAAAATTAAGAGAAGAAAGATACTTCATTAAGCCATTATAGATAATTTTTTTCTCTTCTTCGCTTAGGTCTGTGAAAACCCTCCATCTATCATCTTCTTTAAGTCTTATCTTGAGAGAGTTAAGAAAGCTTACAGCATGTGCTTCGCTTCCAGAGATTCCTGGAATGTATGGGCTTGTAGTTGATGCAAGCGCTAAATGTATAGGGCGATAGCTCCTGCCATAGAATAAGAGATCATCAGAGACTTTTAGTAAACCTGATTTAACAGCCTCCTCAACTATCATCTTATTTAATCCTCCTAGTTCTCTCTTCTCAGAAGACTTATCTTGTAAATCTCCTAGTGCTCCAACAACTGCAACAGGTGAGAGTGAGATGTTTTCTTCTGAAAAAGATTTAGCTACTAGGTAAGTTATTCCCGAGCTGCTTATATCTCTTGCACCCTCTACGCCACATAGATGTGGGTTGATATGTATCCAATGCTTCTCTGCTTCTCCATCAGGCTGGTGATGGTCGAGTATAATGAACTGCTTATCATGAAATTTTTCTCTTAGAATACTTAAGTATCCACTTCCGATATCAGTTAAGAATGCTATCGTATCACTTTGAAAGTGGGGGATAGCCTCTAGAATCTCATCTATACTTCTTACTGCTCTAGTAATGAACCGAGCACCAGCTCTTAAAAGCATTACTGATGATATAGCTCCCGAAGATAGTCCATCAGCATCTATATGGCAGAATACTATAAAGCTATTCCCCCGACTGATGAATTCTCTAATCTTATCAGTAGAGTTATTGATTAATGCTATGAATTCTTCATAACCCATAGACAATGCTCCTCCTGCTAACCTATGTATTCTAGGCTTTCTCTTTAACTAAGTTACTTATACGTGTAAATAAGCTTAGGCTCCCAATCTTTTGATAATTCTCCTATACGCTTATAGTACTTAACAAGTCTATGGATCTTTGCTTCAACAAGCTGTAGTCTATGTCTATTGTACTTATCAGCTCTATTCTTCTCAAGGTGGATTCTCATCCTCCTAGCTCTTTCAAGTAGATTCATTAAGTCTTCAGGTATCTTGGGCTTAACGTCATTCTCTTCAAGCATCTGTTTTATAGTCTTCCCAGTAACTTGTTTAACTAGAGGGATACCATGGCGGTCCCTCAATATCACACCTATTAAGCTTGGAGGATAACCTTCTTTAGCATACTTGACAACAAGTGCTTCAACTTCTTCTGGTGTAACCTTCAACCAGGAGGGAGGAAGTCTACTAATAGGTTTCTTAGAGCTTGACTTGCCCCTTCTTCTAGCATGCATCCTAGCCATACTGAAGAAACCTGAGAATAAATCTAGATACTAGTATTTAACTAATCCCTCAATCATCATATTATTGATCTTCTAGATTGCATTAACGTGTAAGGCCCTAGTACTATAACATCTAATGATCATACGACTTAGAATACTGAATCTAGAAATGAGTCCCCAACACACAACATCATAGTAGGATCATTAAGAGGGTAAAGATTTAGCCCGGGCCGGATTCGAACCGGCGTCCCCGGGGTTCCCCTCCGGTATTCTTGATCCAGAGCCCGGGATCCCTAGCCCCTCTTCTGACCAGATGGCTTGGCCGCTAGACGACCGGGCTTCAAATGTATTAATCTTGTTAGTAATTCTTAAGTCTATTCTTCTTAACGTTCTATATGTTTTTAACTAGTGTTAGCTTTAATGGGTCTATATTTGAGAAGCTGTTATTTGGAGGTTTTAGTCCTATTACTCTAGATTTTTAAAGAGAGGAAAGCCTCTCCTATATATGGAGTTATTCAGAATACGATGTTCTGGGAATCTTGGAAGAAAGGTTCTATTCATTTTTTGGTATCTTTCAATTCTATTAACGAAAAAGTTTTATCAATAACTTGATAAACATTTTTTCAAGGTGGAAGCACTTGAAACTCATTTCTGTTAAAATGCCTGAAGCATTGATAGAAGGGATGGATGAGCTTGTGAAGAGAGGGGTTTATCCAAGTAGGAGTGCATTGATGAGAACAGCTGTTAGGGACCTATTAAAGAAAGAATTGTGGAAACAGTAAGCGGGTTAAGCTTTCCTCCTACTACACTCGAAGAAAGGCATATTGTTGACAGTAACTATCCTGCCATAGAAGTATTTCATGTCTGATACATAAGATGTGTATGATACTTCTTCTCTACTATTTGAGGCTAGATATTTTATGAATGGTGTTGCAGGAGGTTCTAGGCTTTCAAAGTAGAAAAAGACTGGTAATGCGTTTGCTTCATAGTAATCGAAGAATGGAACTATTAATCCAAGTATATGTTTTTCATCTTTGAGAAAGTGCCAGAGGGGTGGGGATACAGAAGCATCACTCATCATAACGAGAACCCTCATTAGAGAAGTAAGATCCTTTGTTTTTATTGTTAATGGCTTCTCAGTTAACTGCTTCTTTCTATTGAGAGCTTTAGTTATCAACTCAGGCTCATTCTCTGTTTCTATCACTGGGCCATACGCATACTTCGTATCATCGGAACTGCTTATGAAGAACACTTCTTCCTTGCCTATGTTAGTATATGCTACGTATCCTTTAGGCTCCTCATCGATATATGTATAAGCAAATATCGGTAGATTTCCTCTCCAGTATGGAATAGAAGATAAATGACCTATCATTCTCTTACCGTTTCTGATGAACGTCCAATAGAGTGGCTGAACATCAGTCCTAGACATAGCAAGTCTAGCTAGATTAATTAAGTCTACTACCTGTATAGCTACAGGGGGTTTACGAAGCCTCTCCACACCGAATCCTAATTTATACATTTAGATACCAAAATATTAATTTTCGATTGCTATAACTCCAAGATTTAATCTTACTTATTATATCGGTTCTTCACATCTAGATATGGATAATAGCCTCTCCGCTCATATCTTTCTAACTGCATTCTTAGCACCACAGACCTCGCAGAGTAGAAACCTAAATCTTTTCTCTGCTATTATCTTTGTATCTAATCCTCCGCAGATTGGACATTTAACAAATTCTTTAACATACAATTCTAGAAGTTTCCTTAATTCTTCATTAGCAACTCTTCCCTGAATCAAAAGTCTTTCTCCTTGAAGTGTTCCAGCTTTTCCAGATTCTTTAAGGATGAATCTTGCAAGATGGTCAGGCTCTCTACCCAATGTACTCGCTATACTAGTAAAGTTTGTTATTATCGTCCTCTTAGATTCATGTATTATAACAGGGTTCACGACAAGAACTCTATCTCCAATCTTGCCAAACGTTTGAGGCAGATTGGCCATGACCTTATCTAGGAGGATCTCGTAACCTTCTTTCGTCTTGACAAGTTCAATCCAACTTTTATTCAATATCTACTATTCACCTAGACCTAGATATGTAACGTTAGAATTAAACCTTAACACACGATTAGTCCTAATACATCTTAATAGAAGGAAATATTAATCAACGACCATGCCTTTTTACATTACTAGTGATTAATTGTGGAATTGAAGAATCACTGGATAAAAGATCCAAGTCTAAGTGATTCAGGTTATAAGAAGATCAAATGGGCTGAACGCGAAATGCCTGTGCTTAAAATGATTATGGAGAAGTTCTCAAAAGGGAAACCTTTAAAGAATGTTAGAGTAGGTGCGTGCCTCCATATTACAAAGGAGACAGCCATACTTGTCAAAACATTACGTGAAGGTGGAGCTGAAGTCTACCTATGTGCCTCGAATCCATTAAGTACGCAAGATGATGTTGCTGCAGCTCTCGTTAACGATGGATTCCACGTCTTCGGATGGAGAGGTATGAATCAGAAAGAGTACTATGAATGTATTGGATATGTTTTAAGCAATAGACCGAACATAACGATCGATGATGGCGCTGACCTAGCTACATCTATACATAAAATATACTATAAGATTGCCTCAGATGAAGTAGCATACATTCTAAATATTATTGGAGAACTAGGAGAAGATCTTGTTAAGAATGTAGTGGGTGGAAGTGAAGAAACGACTACAGGAGTGCATCGTTTAAGATCTCTTTCTAGCCAAGGTAAACTACTCTATCCTGTAATAGCTGTAAATGATGCATCCTCTAAAAGTTTATTTGATAATCCGATTGGAACTGGGCAATCTGCTTTAGATGGAGTGATTAGAGCTACAAATACTTTGATAGCTGGTAAGGATGTTATTGTTGTAGGCTTTGGTAGAGTAGGTTCTGGAATAGCTTATAGAGCTAGAGGGCTTGGAGCAAGAGTGACAGTTGTTGAGATAGATCCAATAAATGCTCTGAGAGCAGCCATGGATGGTTTTAAAGTTGAATCTATGTCTTCAGCCTCAAAACATGGTGATATCTTTATAACAGCTACCGGGAACATAAATGTAATAAGGAGAGAACACTTCCAAGCTATGAAGGATGGTGTAATACTTGCAAATGCAGGACACTTTGACGTAGAGATATGCAAGAAAGATTTAGAGGAATTAAGCGTTAAGATTGAAAAAATTACAGACAGCATAACAACATATGTAATGAAGGATGGTAGGAGACTTCATCTTCTCGGCGATGGAAGGCTCGTAAATCTAGCATGTGCGGAAGGTCATCCGAGCGCTGTAATGGATATGTCTTTTAGTCTTCAAGCACTCTCTGCAGAATATATCGTTAAAAATCATAAGAATCTTCCTAGAGATGTAGTCTCAGTCCCTAGGGAGATCGATTTAGCCGTTGCAAGATTAAAGTTGACGTCTATGGGGCTAGAGTTAGAAGAACTAACAGATGAGCAAAAGAGATATCTCGAATCTTGGCATCTTGGGACATGATTGATTCATCTCTGGGCTTCTCTCTCCCTAATCCTTGCGGAGATAGCTTCAACTACTCTTCTTAATTCTTCTGCTCTATTAAGATACTGCTGAAGCCTTTGCTCATAGTTTTGAACTGCTTGGAGAAGAGTCTCCCTCCTTTTCTCAATAATTTCTTTTCCTTCTTGCGGACTCTTAGTAACTATTACCCCAGCTCCGATGCTCACTTCGACCTTATCTTTATCAATTATCTCCGCGTGAACATAGTTTCCACCACCTATAGGTACTAGAATCTTCATGTTGGACTCACTCTTTAGTAATTCTTCGATAAAGCTTAATGCACCTTCATGCTCTGTTATAATAGCCTGTAAAGCAGAGATTCTAGCTCTCACTTCATTTATTAATTGGTCTAAAAGCTGTAGCTCTCCAATAGCTTTATTCAACTGATCCTCTAGGCTGGACAATAACTCTACACCTTTAATTCTATCTACAAGAGGATATATATGTTTATTTTCTTCTAAGTTCTATCATGTTAGGCGGTTGGAGGATTCGAGCTTGGAGATTAAAGATGCTCAGAAGATCATATTAAGCTTTGAGGAAGCTAGGAAATGGAACCTTTTCAGAGAATCTCAGATATTTACACACCTAATAGAGGAGATCTCAGAGAT
>Ga0209183_1000190_pt1 | contig 29235 bp, 27 predicted proteins | sample LHCtaG_2_FD_184120 | JGI IMG/M metagenome (GOLD analysis project Ga0209183, IMG submission 184120) | Hot spring microbial communities from Little Hot Creek, USA to study Microbial Dark Matter (Phase II) - LHC4sed_replicate (SPAdes)... | ecosystem: Environmental > Aquatic > Thermal springs > Hot... | reverse complement strand
GCGCAAGCATCCCAGCCATGTCCTTAATGCATATGGAGTCGCAGCCAAGCCCAGCCAACTTTTTGGCAACACCCACATAATACTCTATGGTGTGGACTGGGCTTATGGTGTAGCATATGGTGCCCTGCGCATGCTTGCCAACCTTTTTAACGGTTTTTATGGCGACTTCCATGTTTCGGACATCGTTTAGGGCGTCGAAAACACGGAATATGTCTATGCCATTTTCAGCCGCTTTCTCAACAAATTTTATGACAACATCATCCGGATAATTCCTATAACCAACAACATTCTGCCCTCGCAAAAGCATCTGCAGTGGCGTTCGCTTTATGTGGCGCTTTAATTGGCGGATTCTCTCCCATGGGTCTTCAGCCAAATATCGTATGCAAACGTCGAAGGTGGCTCCTCCCCAAACCTCCATGGAGAAAAAGCCTACGCTGTCCATTTTTTCGGCTATGGGAAGCATGGACTCGGTGCGCATTCTAGTTGCCATCAACGACTGGTGGGCATCGCGAAACGTTGTATCTGTAATCCTAACGGGCTTCACGTTCAAGACCTTTCACTTTGAAGAGCGTTAGAGGTGAAACTTGGAGAAGCACTTATTTATCTATAGTGGAATGTTTGCATGCTTTTTGGATGGTCTAGGCTCCCGTTTTGTGCTTAACATTTCGAGGGCACTAATCAGCTTTGGCCTTGTTTCCGCCGGCTCTATAACATCGTCTATGTAGCCCTTTTGCGCCGCCACATATGGGTTGGCAAACTTCCGACGGTAATCACTGACAAGCTCTAGGCGTTTCTGCTCTGGGTCTGGGGCTTCGGCAATCTCCTTACGGAAGATTATATTTATGGCGCCTTGGGGTCCCATGACGGCGATTTCGGCTGTTGGCCAAGCATAGTTTATGTCGCCTCCTGAATGCTTTGAGCCCATGACGTCGTAGGCTCCGCCATAAGCCTTGCGCAGTATAACCGTTATTTTTGGAACTGTTGCTTCGCAGTAGGCGTATAATAGTTTTGAGCCGTGGCGTATTATTCCGCCGTGTTCTTGCTCTATGCCCGGCAGAAAGCCGGGCACGTCTACGAAGGTTATTATTGGTATGTTGAAGCAGTCGCAGAAACGCACAAACCTCGCAGCTTTTGTTGAGGAGTTTATGTCCAAGGCTCCAGCATAATAGGCTGGCTGGTTTGCCACTATGCCAACCACATGCCCATTAAGCCTAGCAAAGCCTATAACTATGTTTGGCGCCCACAGCGATTGAACTTCGAAGAATTCGCCATTGTCGACGACGCGGTGGATTATCTCCTTAACGTCGTAGGGCTTGTCCGGGTCGTCTGGCATTATGCGCGCCAATTCCTCATCTGTTCGGTTTGGGTCGTCTCCCGTTTCCACGTAGGGCGGGTCTTCAAGGTAGTTGCTGGGCAAGTAGCTCAAAAGCTTCTTAATTATTTGGATGCAGTGCTCCTCGTCTTTAGCTATGAAGTGGGCTACACCGCTGGTTTGGCTGTGAACCATGGCTCCGCCAAGCTCTTCGAAGGTTACCTCCTGCCCCAGAACGGTTTTGACAACATCCGGTCCAGTTATGAACATGTAGCTTGTCTTATCCACCATTATGATGAAGTCTGTTAGGGCTGGCGAGTAGACGGCGCCGCCTGCACATGGTCCCATGATGGCTGATATCTGGGGTATGACGCCTGAAGCCATAACATTGCGGAAGAATATGTCGCCATAACCAGCAAGGCTTGCAACGCCTTCCTGGATTCGTGCCCCACCAGAGTCGTTTAAGCCTATTACTGGCGCACCCGTCTTCATAGCTAGGTCCATGAGTTTGCAGACTTTCCTCGCGAACATCTCGCCTAGTGAGCCGCCGAAAACCGTGAAGTCCTGCGAGAAAACATAGACAAGTCTCCCATCTATTGTTCCGTAGCCTGTTACAACGCCGTCGCCTAGGTATTTGCGTTCAGCCATGCCAAAATCGGTGCACTGGTGGACTACAAACTGGTCAAGCTCGTTGAAGCTTCCCGGGTCTAGGAGGAGGTCTAGGCGTTCTCTGGCTGTAAGCTTGCCCTTGGCATGTTGCTCCTCAATGCGTTTAAGTCCGCCGCCGAGTTTGGCTTGCTCCCGCATTTCCCTTAAACGCTTAATCTTCTCCTCAACGGTTGGTTCTCTAATCTCCACCACAACTGACACCTTCCAGTTTGCTAGAATATGTGGGGGCAATCAGTATTTAGGATATATGCAGCCCCGCCCAGAAAATTATATCTCGTTTAACAGCTTTTAGCTCAGAGCTGGAAAGGAGCGCGCAGGCGTGATGGAGCAAAATCCTGTTATTCAGACGCTGCTGAGCCACAAGTCTATTCGCAAGTATAAGGCGGACATGCCCCCAGAAAATGTTATACGCACCATTGTTAGGGCTGGGCAGCAGGCGCCTTTCGCCTCTCAAGCCTACAGCATACTATTGTCGCGGGATAGGGAGCGCCACCCCTACAAGGCTCCTCTGCTATTCACTATATGCGTTGACTATTACAAGTTTGAGAGGATTATGGAGAAGCGGGGATGGAAAATGGTCACCAACGATTTGGTGCTGCTTTTCTTCGGGATTCAAGATGCCGCCCTAATGGCTGAAAACATGGTTATCGCCGCCAGAAGCCTAGGCTTGGGAAGCTGCTTCCTAGGAAGCGCCATGTTCCAAGCTGACAAAATAGCAGAAGAATATCAGTTGCCGAAAAAGGGTTTTCCCCTCGTGCAGCTAGTTATGGGCTACCCAGCCGAGGACCCTCCGCCTAGACCAAGATACCCGTTGAATTGTACACTTTTCGAGGGCAAATATCCAGAACTCACAGACGAGATGGTTTCACAAGCCATGAAAGTTATGGATGAAGGCTATCTAGCCCAACACTATTATAGGCGGTTAGTGTCTCCTAAACGGTTTTTTACTGGAACATTGTGGTTTGTCTCTCTTTATAACGTGCGAGCATGTATGCTTTTATTAGCGGCGAACACCGAGTTTCTATTAAAAGTAGGACAAATGAGGTGGGGTTGGCGGTAATCTGGTTTTGCTGTTTTCCTCGTCTATGCTTTTGGCGTTTCGCCTGAGTTTTTTCTTCTTCAGGGCAACTATTGCTATGGGTGTTGTGATTATAATTGCGGCGGCTGTGGCGATTATGTAGGCGTTTTGCAGTATTGTTTCTTTATCTCTACCGCTGGCTGGCGGGGGTGCTCCAAACCCTCCAGTTGGGCATATGCCTATAACTTCGCCTGTGTCTGCCCATATGAGGACCCTTAGGCCTGTCACGCCGCCCAAGTACATTGTGTCCAGGCATAGGAAGACCTCCCAGAATGGGTAAAGCGTGTAGTAGTCTTTTCCGCGGTAGTCTGTGCCGAGGTCCACGTAGAGCGGCTCATCCAACACCCTGAAGTTGCCGACCACCACTGTTTCCCCCTTCTCGTCAGCAGCCGTGTACGTGAAGTTTTTAATGGCTTCCTTGGCTATGCGCACGGCGTCCTCCCTGGAAACCCTGAGCTCGGCGCTGCCAACCCTATACAGGTTCCACGTGTCGACGAAGACCAACTCGCGGGGGGCGAAAGTCACGCCCACCCTTTTCTTGTAGAACTCTATGCCGTTCTCCCAGTGGCTAATGTAGACGTGAATGATGGTGATTTCCCGCGTATTCGGATCCGTCTCGCAAAGTATCCAAAACTTCATGTTCCCCTCAATCTTCGTGTAGTTTCCGAGGACTTTAACCTCCTCCAGCATTTTCTGCATGGCACTCACGTGCTCAGCCCCAAACCAGACCCTGTACCTGTCTAGAATAAGCTTGGCCTTCTCCAAAACGTCCTCGGGCATTTCCTCAGCGAAGAGCGGAGCCCCAGCGACGAAGTCAATAAAGCGTGTTTTGAGAAGGCCTTTCTCGAAGATGAAACTTGCATGGATTTCGCTTCCAGCAGCCTTGAGGTGGTATAGCAAGTCAACGCGTGGCGGCTCCACGGGAGGTACTAGAACCCTGACGAGGGAGACCATGTACTTCTCCACGTCCAGCGCAAGCACTTTCGTTAAGAACTTTAAGGCTTCCTCCTCGCACTTGCCTATGTCAACCTGCCCCATGACAGGTGAAAGCCCGCCGAGCAGGCAGCTTGTAAGCAGAACCAGAACGGAAAGCGTGCAGAACACCCTCTTTAAATTCACGGCTCAACCCCACAACAAATTAATGTTTCCATTCCCAAAAACCTTCATCCAGCCTTGGTATCTGTTGTCTGGGGATGGAGGTATGCCCGGCGGCAGAAACTCTGGACGGAAATATGTCCAGAATCCAACGCGTAGAACGTTGGAGGGATCAAGCCATCCACCTGCATAGCCAACAGTTTCACACGCTTTACGTAGGGCGTTGTTTATCGAATCTCCGTTTAGGGCGTAGTAGTAGAAGAAAACTAGCCAGTGCTTAAAGAGGTTGCCGGTGCTTTCCTTAACATACTCGCTGAGCCGTGGGGATGCCATCTGAAACCCTATGAAGCAGTATGGCCTACTGTCTGGGCTGCTGTAGCCGTCTTGGCTTAGGTCTGGCTGTCGGGTCCAGCAGTACGCCATCCCATGGGGTGTAGGCGTATTGTTTCCAGGAGTGTTTCCTTGGAAGCATGACCACAGGAAAACGAAGCGGTGCTTCCCGAACAACATCTGGTTGAATATCTTGTAGTCGTATATTACGGGTGGCGGCTGGTATTTATCGTTGTGGCTGGCCTGCTCATATATGCTAAAGCGGTAGTAGCCTCCCATATTCTGCACCCCGCCATGCCCCAAGTAGAGGACCGTGGCAAACGTGGAGTAAAGCTCGCAGTATAATATTCTTCCACCCATTATGCTCCAGTAGGCTTGCGCATGACGGTTCTCCACATAGCCATAATAATACTCAGCAATTGTGTATTCGCTAGAAAGAAGTTGTATATGTCGTTGCACGCCCATAACATGTAGTTTCTGTCTACATCCAATGAAAGCCACTGAGAACTATAAACGATGCTGGCGCGAGTAGCCACAGAGGCTTGGGCAACAGGCATAAATGACAAAGCCACTAGAAGAGGGAATAATAGCAACCAAGAGATCAAGCTGTACTTCATAAAGTTTTCAATATTTTTAATGAAATAACGCTCCTATTAATTTTTTGGCGCTTTTTGAAGGCGTGGCAACTTAAGGCTCATCTTCTTAAGTGGTTGTAGTAGTATGTGAATGTTTTTTGCAGAATGGGTTCCAGTTTTGGAGTATAACTGAGGGACCCCCGGGCTAGGAAAATGCATGCATTAAGAAGGTGTGGGTCGGCTCGCTCAAGCAGGCCACCGCAAAATCTGCACGGCTACACTTTTAAGCGAAGGCTGCAACCATGGCGCGAGCTTTAAAGATCAGCATGAAGAGGCTCCTGGGAGGCGGGGCATCCTCTCGCCGCCGGCGGCTCTCTACTTTTGAACTCCATACTTTCGGCTTTAAAGCCTGCGCACTGAATTCATTTGAGCCTGTATCAGGATAGAGCGGTTTGTCGCAGCTGCGTTTTTCCTTATTCTTTTAGTCGCCTCCCTAGCTCCGCTTTTGAGGCTTGCTGGGTCGCAGGAGGTTTCGCCTGCAGGCGACACGAAAAAATTGTCGCATGGAAATTGAACGCTTAGCAAAAACGGAGACCATTGAGTATAGCCAGTAGGCTGTTGTAGAATACAAAAATTTGAAAGCTGAAGTGGATTGTTTTACCCTAGAAAAGGGTTTAGGCTTCCTTAACGCTTCATTTTTATGGAGAGGTCTCCAACAAAAACCCGCCTTACGGAGCCATCCCTAAGCCTTAAGATTAGTGCTCCTTCGTCGTCGATGTTTAAGGCTGTGCCTTCCAGCCTTTCACCATCACCATGAACTTCCACTTCGCAACCTAAAAAGGATGCTAAGCCCTTCCATTTCTCAAGTATTGGCGTGAAGCCTTCTTTTAGAAAGATTTGGTAGAGGCTTTCCATTTTCTCTAGCAAAGCCTTGAAAAGCTCTTCTAGGGAGATTTTTTTGCCCAAGGCCTTTTGGATTGAAGTGGCCCTTTGCCAAAGCTCTTTTGGAAACTCCTTCTCTACGTCGAGGTTGACGTTCACGCCGATACCGATTATTACGTATTCCACTTCTTCGCCTACGGTCTTCATTTCTGAGAGGATGCCGCAAACTTTACAGCCATCCACCAAAACGTCGTTCGGCCACTTGGTTTCAGCTTTTAAGCCATAAATTTCGCGGAGGGTTTCAGCCACAGCGAGGCTTGTAAGGAAAACTAGGTGGACGGCTTCCGACTGTTTAATGTTTGGTTTTAAGATTACGGAAAACCACAGTCCGCCCCTTGGCGAATGCCACTTTCTTCCAAGCCTACCCCGCCCAGCAGTTTGGGTTTCGGCTATGGCAACTGTTCCTTCTGGAGCGCCCAGCTCCGCCAATTCTTTGGCCCAATCATTGGTCGAGCTCACTTCGCGAGCAAAGAAGAGGTATTTCCCAAAAAGTTTGGTTTTCAATCCGTCTTGAATTTTTTCAAAACTTAAAGTCTTAGGCATGTTACCTCTCTCCATATAGCATGAAGACGCCGAGGTAAAAGATCGTATACAACGTTGCTGCAGGTACGAAGGAGGCAGCAAACCCCCAGTTTGCAATTAAAACGCCGCTTAAAGCTAGGCTGGCGGACTCGCCTAAGTGAAGCCCCATCATAAGCAAGCCTATGTCAGTTCCATAAGATTCTCTATCGCATATTTTTGAAAGCACGCTTTCCTGGCCTATGCTGTTCATTCCTTCGGCAAAGCCAACAGCAATTACAAGGGCTGCAGCAGCCTCTGGAGTAGAAAAGCCTAGAGGGATGAAAAGGGCTGAGTAGATTATCCCGCTTACGAGGATAAGCTGCCTCACGTGTGCGCACTTGGAGAAAACGTATGCTGACAAGCCGGCTAACAGGATCATGACGCCTAAAATAAGCCCAACCACCTCGGCGGAAAAACCTAGGCTGCTGAGGAAGTAGGGTATGACGTATCCGCCGCGGAAGCCGAAGGCTAATCCCATCATGAAGAAGAGGAACAGGGAAACCTTAAACTTCCACCCCTTCTTTCTAAAGTCAAGGAAACGTAAAGCCTTCTCAACCTCAAATTCGCCCTTCCTCTCATCCGCAAGCCTAAGAGAAAGGATAACGCCTAAAACGCCAAGCAAAGCACATAACAACATGGTTCCCTCGAAGAGGAGGAAAGCCATCAAGAAACCAGCCGCTAGGCTGCCGGCGGCGTATGCCAAATAAACAACTGTTCTTAAGTTCACAAGCGTCCTCCAGTCTCCACGGCTTTTCTCAAGGATGTAGGCTCTGTTTACGGCCCATATGGCGCCCTCCTTTGTGCCCTCAGCTATCTTGCCGAAGAGAAATTCCATAGGCGTGTGGGCAAAATAATAGATTACGCTGGAAACTGTGCCTAGAAAGCCGTTTAGGGTGAAGAAGGGTTTTCTTCCCAAAAAGTCTGAGATGGTGGCGAAGAACATTCTTCCCAACTGCATTATCAGAGGCATGGATGCGAAGACAAACCCCATTAGGACAACTTCGACGCCCCTATTCTTCATAACCAGTGGTATGACGACGCCTAAAACTCCGCTTGAAAAGGAGTGGAACACTTGGATAAGTAATACTTCCCTAACTGAGCACGACCTGTCAACCATATAATTAGGCCACGCGCTTTTCATTTCATTACCAGTTCAAGGAGCACTCCCTTGGTGCTTTTCGGGTGGATAAAGGCTATTTTCCTCCCTTCAGCGCCCGCTCTCGGCTTTTCATCCACAAGAACCACTCCCCGCTTTTTAAAATCCTCCAAAACTCCTTCGATGTCGTCAACCTTTACGGCGATGTGATGAATGCCTTCTCCACGATTTTCGAGAAACTTCGCAACTGGACTGTCGCCGCCCAAAGGTTCCAGAAGCTCTATTTGGGTTTCACCTCCCGTGGATAGGAAAGCAATCCTAACTTTACGATCCTCTAAAACATGAACGCCTAGGAGCTTGAAACCTAGAACATCGCGGTAAACGTTTATAGCTTCCTCAAGGTTTTTAACAGCCACACCTACATGGTCAACTCCCACAAACACGTTTGAACGCTCCTCTTTGAAGTTAGAATGCAGTTCAACCCTTACTAAAAGGTTTCTAGACTATGACAGCTAAAACGTCCCCCTGGTTCACAATAGCTCCTTCGGAGACCAAAACCTCCCTAACAACTCCGTCCTTCGGCGCCACAACCTCGTTGGCCATCTTCATAGCCTCCAAAATGCATATGCATTCCCCTTTCGAAACCCTCTGTCCCACACTAACCTTTAAAGCCATAATTCTCCCGGCCATAGGGGCTGTAACGGCATCTTTTGGGGCTGGAAGACTTGGAATGGTTTTTCTGGCTATGGCGGCTGAAAGCACTCCAAAGCCTAGGGTTTCATGGGTAAAAGCCACTTTCGGAAATTGAACATCAAAGGTTTTGCCGCCAATTTTAACCTGCACTACGCCTACAGACGGCTTTGAAAGCTCTGCTTGAAATTTTCCGCCTTTGATTTCCAATGAGAGCCTTCCGCAGCCGATGTTGGAAACTTTAACCTCCACGCTTTTTCCGTTAACTTCGACCACGAAAGAGGGGCCTTGCTTGCCCAAAACTTTAACAGTGTGCGCCCTTTTGTTCACAAAGACTTCATAAATTTTCAAGATGTTCGCCTCAACCCATCGACTCTGCTGGCAAATTTCCAAAGGGAAACTCTTTTAGGTTCGCGTTTTAGAGTTAACGCCTTAACTTTGGTTTCACCAATATGGTCGGCCAACACAGCTAGGAGGGCAGCAACCTCTTCGTCTGTCAAGGCTTCCTCTGGAACAAAGCTCCTGATTTTCTCGTCAACAAAGTTTATGTGGAAGTTGCCCCTCAAAAAGTCTTCATCGTCTAGAATCCTTTTGTGAATAGGGATGGTGGTTTTAACCCCCTCAACCACAAACTCTTCTAGGGCGTTGCGCATCCTCATAATGGCTTCCTGACGGGTTAAGCCCCACACGGCAAGCTTTGCAATCAAAGGGTCATAGAAAACCGAAATTGTATAGCCTATGTAAATGTGTGTGTCAACGCGGACTCCGGGACCGCCTGGCAAACGGAGGAATGTGATAGTTCCAGGTGATGGAGTGAAATTGTTGTATGGGTCTTCAGCGTTTATCCGGCAGTTTATGGCGTGCCCGCGGATTTTAACGTCCCTCTGAGTGTACTCGAGTTTTTCTCCGGCGGCTATTTGAATCTGCTTCTTAACTATGTCTATGCCCGTCACCATTTCTGTGATTAGGTGCTCAACTTGAAGCCTTGTGTTCATTTCTAAGAAGTAGTAGTTGCCTTCAGTGTCAACGAGGAATTCAACGGTTCCAGCGTTAATGTAGTTTATGGATTTCGCGATTTTTACAGCCGATTTGCCCATCTCATTTCGGAGTTCCTCCGTCATAAGCGGCGACGGCGATGGAGTTTCCTCTATGAGTTTTTGGTATCGCCTCTGGATTGAACATTCCCTTTCGCCTAAATGGATGACCCGCCCCTTCTTGTCAGCCAATACCTGAAATTCAATGTGCCTTGCCCTTGGAAGAAACTTTTCGACGTATACCTCTCGGCTTCCAAAAGAGGATTCCGCCTCTAAAGCGGCTGTTTCAAAAAACTGGCGCATCTCATCCCTGTTCTTCACTAGACGCATGCCCCTCCCACCGCCTCCATAAACCGCCTTAACCAGAACGGGATAACCAACTTTGTCAGCTACTTCCATGGCTTCTTCAGGGCTTTTGACTGGACTCAAGCTTCCTGGAATAACAGGCACTCCAGCTTCCACGGCGGCTTTCCGAGCCTCAACCTTGTTCCCCATTCTCCTCAACACTTCGGCTGGAGGACCGATAAATTCTAAACCGTTTTCAGCGCAAGCTTCTGCAAAAGCTGGGATTTGGGATAGGAAACCGTATCCAGGGTGGATGGCTTCGCAACCGGACTTTTTGGCTATTTCTATTATCTTCTCTATGTTTAAGTAGCTTTGGCTTGGTTCCGCTGCACCTATGAAGTAGCATTCGTCAGCATGTTGGACGTGAAGCGATTCGGCGTCCACCTCTGAATAGACGGCAACGGTTTTAACGCCAAGCTCCCGACACGCCCTAATCACCCTTAAGGCAATTTCACCCCTGTTTGCAATTAGAATCTTATTGAACATCCCGCCCCTTTCACCGTCTGCAGCGCCTTTATAAGTTATTGTGTCAAACCTAAAATAGGTTTAGATCAACCCTTTGCTGTGGAAAAATATAAAATGTCAAAACGGTGAAACTGGTATTCTCTTGAACGGCGGTATATGAATGGAGAAACACTCCTACGACATAGTGATTGTTGGCGCGGGTTTAGCCGGCTTAAGGGCTGCCGTTGCGGCTGCCGATTTCTGCAGCAAGCTTGACATAGCGGTTCTCTCGAAGCTTCATCCTTTGAGGTCTCATTCTGTCTGTGCACAAGGTGGAACCGCTGCCGTTATGCGCGAGAAAGACTCCTTTGACTTGCATGCCTTCGACACAGTTAAGGGTTCTGACTACCTTGCAGACCAAGATGTTGTGGAGTTTTTTGTCAGAAAGGCGCCCAAGGAAATCGTTTTAATGGAGCATTGGGGCTGCCCGTGGAGCCGCACGCCGGATGGCAAAATCGACCAGAGACCTTTCGGCGGCCACTCTTATCCAAGGGCTTGTTTCGCGGCTGACATGACGGGTTTCCATGAAATGCATACACTTTACGGCAAGGCCATGACATATCCGAACGTGAGGTTTTACGACGAGTGGTTTGCCACCTCGCTCATAGTTAAAGACAACACAGTTATGGGTTTAACAGCTATAGAGCTTAAAACAGGCGAAATGCATGCCTTCCAGGCCAAAGCAGTTATAATGGCGACAGGCGGACATGAACGCATATACGAGTTTACAACCTTCTCCCACACCACAACGGGCGACGGCATGGCCATGGCTTACAGGGCTGGCGCTCCTTTAGAGGACATGGAGTTCGTCCAATTCCACCCCACGGGACTCGTGCCTTCAGGCGTTTTAATAACTGAGGGCGCTAGAGGCGAAGGCGGCTACTTGATCAACGCCCTTGGAGAACGCTTCATGAAGCGTTACGCTCCAAACATGATGGAGCTGGCCCCCCGAGACGTGGTTGCAAGGGCGGAGCAAACCGAAATCCTTGAAGGAAGAGCCTTCCAAGGGCCTTATGGACCTTATATTGCTCTAGACCTTAGACACTTGGGCGAGGAGAGGATCAATGAAAGGCTGCCACTAATACGGGAAGTAGCCATAAAACTTGCAGGAGTCGACCCGGTTAAGGAGCTTATACCAATTAGGCCGGCAGCCCATTACTCTATGGGCGGGATTAAAGCAAACATTAGAACCGAGACGCCTATCAGGGGGTTGTATGCAGCTGGCGAATGCTCATGTTTAAGCCTCCACGGCGCCAACAGGCTTGGAACAAACTCGACGGCTGAATGTCTTGTTTTCGGGGCGGTCGCCGGCGAAGAAGCAGCCAAATATGCTTTGTCTGCTGGCTTCCACGAGTTTCCAATGGAAAAGGCTTTAGCCGAAGAGAAACGGGTCTACGATGGCATTCTCGGAAGCGAAGGCGGCGAGAGGGTTCCCCAGCTTAGGGATGAAATGCGGAGAACCATGAACACCAAGGTTTGGATCTTCCGCACGGGTGAAGAGCTGAAAACGGCCTTAAAAGAGATTAGAACACTTAAAAAGCGGTTTAAAAGCATAAGGGTTGAGGATAAGGGGAAAACCTTCAACACAGGTTTTGTGGCAGCCCTCCAGCTTGACTTCATGCTGGACTTGGCTGAAGTCACAACCCTATGTGCTTTGGCGAGAACCGAGTCCAGAGGTGCCCACACAAGGCTTGACTATCCAAACAGAGATGACGAGAACTGGCTTGTCCACACTTTAGCCTATTACACCGTGGACGGCCCAAGGCTTGGTTACATACCCGTGACAATTACAAGGTGGCAGCCCGCCGCCAGAAAATATTAGGTGGTGTTTGCGGTGAGTGAAAGCGTAAAGTTTATTGAATTTCGAATTCGCCGGTACGATCCTGAAGCTAAGAGGAGTTATTTCTCCACCTACAAGGTGCCCGTTCCCAGGGGGACAACGATCCTTGACGTGCTCAACTACATTAAAGAGAATTTGGATGAAACCCTCACTTTTAGGCATTCCTGCAGAATGGGTATATGTGGAAGCTGCGCCGTGAACATTAATGGAAAACCAATGCTGGCATGTTATACACAAGTTTTAGACCTTAACGCCGACACGGTAACCATTGAACCTCTCTCAAATCTTCCCGTTATAAAGGATTTAGTTGTTGACATTCAACCCTTTTTCCAAAACTTTAGAAAAATTAGGACGGTGCTGATTAAGCCTCCTGAAGCCTTCAAAAAGCCCGAAGAGTTCATCCAGTCACCAGAAGACCTCAAAAAATATTGGGATTTAACGCTGTGCACCAAATGTGCGATTTGCTATTCCGCCTGTCCAGCAGCCATAGACGAAAGATTTCTCGGACCTTCGGCTTTGGCAGCCAATTATAGGTTTATCGCAGATTCGAGAGATGAGGGCTTAAATGAAAGGCTTAAGCCCATGGCTGACAACATTTGGCTATGCACATCGTGCAATTCATGCACGCTCTTCTGTCCCAAGCTTGTGAACTGCTCAGATTCTGTGGTTGAGGACCGCAGTTTATTAGTCGAAATGGGAGCCATCCCAAGAACTGTTAAGGATGTCCTTGAAAGCGTTGTGAAATATCATAACCCGATGGGAATCCACCAGAGCAAGAGGCTTGCTTGGGCTGAAGGCTTAAACGTTAAGACTTACCCGAACGTGGTGAAAGCTGACGTGCTCTATTTCGTCTGCTGCTCGGCAGCTTACGACTTGAGGAATAGAGAAGTTGCCAGGGCCATGGCAGCCATGCTAGAAAGGCTGGGCGTTGACTATGCCACTTTAGGAGAGGAGGAGTGGTGTTGTGGAGACCACATACTGCAAATGGGCGAGAAAGGATTGTTTGAAATGCTTGCAGAACACAACGTGGCCGTTTTCCAGAAGTTCAACGCAAACCGTATAGTAACGGTTTCACCCCATTGCTATAACACCTTCAGAAACGAGAAGCCCTACAGGGATTTAGACCTCAACGTTCAACATTACACCCAGTTTTTGGCTGAAGCCATAGACTTTGGTAAACTTAAACCATCAAAGCCCTACACGAAAAGGGTTGTCTACCACGACCCATGCTTCCTAGGCAAGAGGAACCAGGTCTTCGAAGAGCCGAGGCGCATACTCCAGTCCATAAGAGGCTTAGAGCTTGTCGAAATGAAACGCACCAGAGAGGCAAGCTTCTGCTGCGGAGGCGGAGCCGGAAGAGTCTGGACGGAGGAAGCTCAGCCCGAAAAGAGGCCCTGCGTAAACCGCGTTAAAGAAGCTCTAGAATTGGGTGTTGAAGTAATAGCCGTGGCTTGCCCCTTCTGCATAACAACACTAGAAGATGCCGTGAAAGTTCTGGAAATAGAGGACAAGATAGTCGTCAAAGACATCCTCGAAATCCTAAAAGAAACCCTGTAAAATCCCTCATCCTTATGCTTCCAGCATCTGCAATTGCCCGCCACGGGGGCAACGGCACCTCGTCTCTTGAGCTGAAATTCGCAAGACGGTTTTCTGTTGGATGATACTGACATCCAACGTGTTACATTAATGTTTCGAGACTTTGAATTTTGATAGATACCTTAATATATCAACTACTGAAGTTAATCTAATACCGTTAATAGAATGGAGGAAAACCGGATTGTACGGCTACGCCGGAAGAATTTTGCACGTGGATTTAACAAATGGAAAGACGCGTACAGAGCCGTTAAACGAGGATTACGCCAGAAAATACATAGGTGGTATAGGCCTTGGAATGCGACTGTGGCTTGACTATTCAAAGGCTGGAGTTGACCCCTTCAGCCCAGAAAACCCGCTTGTTTTGACAACGGGACCAACATCCGGCACCGCTTGGCCCACAGGTGGAAACGGCCACGCCTTTGTCGCAAAGTCTCCGCAGAGCTACGGCATCGCCGAAGCTAAGTCTCATGGAAGCTTTGGCACGGAGCTTAAACGGGCTGGATACGACGGCGTTATCTTTCACGGAAGGGCTGAAAAGCCAGTTTATGTTTGGATCGACGACGACTCTGTTCAGATTCTGGACGCATCCCATTTGTGGGGTAAGTCGCCGGCTGAAACAGAGGACATTATTAGGGAGGAATTGGGTGACTACTACATCCGTGTGGCTGCCATCGGTCCGGCTGGAGAAAAACTTGTACGAATAGCCTGCATAATCAATGACAAGTCTAGGGCTGCTGGCAGATGCGGTCTCGGCGCCGTTATGGGTTCAAAGAATTTGAAGGCTATAGCCGTCCGCGGAACAAAGGATGTTATGGTGGCTAAGCCAGACGAGTTTCTAGAGTTTGTCAAAGAGTTCCATGAGAGGATGAAGGGACCAGCCACAAAGAAGTACCGAACCCTTGGGACGCCGGAAAACGTTTTGGTACACAATGCCTTGCACTGTATGCCAACCCGCAACTACAATAACGCGCATTTTGAAGGCGCTGAAAAGGTGAGCGGCGAATACTTGAACGCGAGGTATGTGTCGAAAATCATCGGCTGTAGCTCATGCGCCATGAGATGCGAGCACGTTTGCGTTGTCAATGAGGGGCCGTATAAGGGTGCTATGGCGAGGGTTGAGTATGAGCCTTTATGGGCTCTTGGACCCTACTGTGGAATCGACCGCCTAGACGCCATAATTAAGGGCTGTGAGCTCTGCAACTATTATGGGATGGACTCCATCAGCGCCGGCGTGATTGTTGGCTTTGCAATGGACTGCTATGAGAATGGCATTTTAACGCAGAAGGACATGGACGGAATTGAAGCTCACTTTGGCAATCACGAAGCTCTATTGAAGCTTTTGGAGAAAATGGGCAAGCGCGAAGGCATCGGCGACATCTTAGCTGAAGGCGTAAAGCTTGCCGCTGAGAAAATTGGCAAGGGCGCCGAGAAACTTGCCCAACACATTAAGGGCGTTGAGGTTACTGGCTACGACTTACGCTGTCTTAAGACGGCGGCTTTGGGCTTCGCTGTTTCGTTCCGTGGGGCAGACCACAATAGGCATGGTGCCTACGCCTTTGATGTTAAGGGCAAGTTTAACAGGCTAAAATATGAGAAGGGCAGAGCGAAAGCCGTTAAAGACATTGAGGACATTTACACAATCATTGATTCGCTGATTATCTGCAAGTTTTCAAGGGGCACCTACTACAAGGAGTTTGAGGACTTAGCAAAGCTTTACACGCTTGTGACTGGTTGGGAGACAACGCCTGAGGAGATGCGCCTTAAGGGCGAGCGGATAAACAACCTTGCCAGAGTCATAAATGTGCGGGAGGGCTTGGGCCGCAAGGACGACACTCTTCCATGGAAGGTTATGAATGTGCCAATACCCGACGAGGGTCCGTCTAAGGGCGCATACGTCACTCAAGAGGAGCTTGACTTGATGTTAGACGATTATTACGAGGTGAGGGGTTGGACTAGGGATGGCATACCAACACCAGAGAAGCTTAAGGCCTTAGGCATGGATGACCTAATTCCGATTGTGGAGGCAAAAATTCGAAAGGCCTAGGTGGTGGAGGCGAAAAGTAATGGTTAAGATTCATGAAAGGAGATTCGTTTCAGCCGACCCTGACAAGTGTGTTGGTTGCCAGGTCTGCGAATACATTTGCTCTTGGACTAAGGAAAAAGCTTTCAACCCATTAAAGTCGAGAATAAGGGTTGTTAGGCTAAACCCGCTGGTTAACATTTCCATCACATGTAGACTCTGTGAAGACCCGCCGTGTGTAGCGGCATGTCCACGCGACGCCTTGACACAGTCTGAGGAGAACGGCACAATATTGGTAGACGAGGACAAATGCAACGGCTGCGGATGGTGTATTGAAGCCTGTGACTACGGGGCAATTTCACTCCACCCAGACAAGAAAGTGGTTTTCGTCTGCGATCTCTGCAGAGACAAGCCAGACGGCCCCCAGTGTGTTAAATGGTGTCCAGAGGAAGCCCTAGACCTCGTCACGGCGGACGTGCTTGCCCAAAAAGCCCGCATAACAGCCACAAAGAAGCTTTTCCAGGAAGCCTTAAAAGTCGCTCCATCCGTGTAAACCCCTTCAACCCCCTTATTATTTTGACCTTTTGAACAGTTTACGCGGCTCACCAAAACCCCACTGAGGAAACGTTAACGCAGACTTTGTGCACCTACAAAAGCACGGCTGTTTACGACTACACCGCCGTTCTTCAAACGCCTAATATAATCTACAACAATAAATCTATTTTGAAGCCGGAGGACCAAACCCCAATATACACAAGGCTGACAAAGCAGATCAACATAATCTAACCTACACTTTCAAGACAGACCTTCCTGTGAAGGCCTATAACCTACACCGTAACCCAAACTCTGAAAACTACCGCTTGGACATACAACATCTATGCTGAACAGCCAAAACTACAAGTCAAACCCAAATTCAGATAACGCTGCACTCAATAGTTAAGGCTGAGCTAGACCAGATCAAAAACAAAATAGACTCGGAAACGGGGACAACAACTTCCGCTTACACCTTGAAGATTACTCCAACTTACATGGTGAAGGCAAACACGTCCGCAGGTCAGATTCACTAAACCTTCACCCTAACCCTCACGGTTTCCTTACAACGCACGGAGAAAGGCGAAACAACAAGTCTTGAACCTGCAACAGGTAAAACTGGCAGCATAACTCAAAACCAAATCGTTGCCCACCCAGAAGCCATAAATCAGCGGTACGTGGGCATACAGCCTAACGACAGTAGCTCTTGCCGGGCTGGTTTTCTCCACATACTTCTATGTCAAAACGAAACCAAAAACCGTTCAAAAATCGGTGGGAAAACTAATAGTGCCTTATAAAGAATTAGTGGCTGAAACCGTTCAAAAACCGCCGACAACCGAAACCACCATAGAAGTTAAAACGTTGGAGGATTTGGCGAGAATAGCTGAAATTCTTGCAAAACCCATCCTCCACGCCACGGGAACGGACGGACACGTCTTCTACATAATAGATAACAATGTGAAATATCAGTGTAAAATCTAGGGGATATTTCGCTTGGAAGTCCATGTAGCATAAAATCGGGCTTTAAATCGGTTTTTCATGGAAGAATTTCAGCCAAAAAATCCGCAATCCTATGGCCTGCAGCCTCAACCTCCTCAGACAAACCTTCCCCGAAATCCACGTTTTTAGGCTCGATTAAGAGGAGGGCAACCTTCGCGCCTACTGTTTCGGCCAGATAGTCGCAGAAAACCCTTAAAGGTAGCGTGTGAGTTGAGATTGCCGGAAAAACCCGCAGATGCTCAGACTTGACAAACCTGTATTCGCCTGGCCGCAAACCCATAACCGCCGCGTCAACGATTAAAACGTGGGAAGGCTTAAAATCTGCAATCTGCTGAAGAAAACTTTCCGGCACGGTTTCACATTCAATTAACAAAACATTTTTCGAAACCCTTCCTTGTAAATCCCTAACTACCTTAACGCCAATGAAATCATCCATGCGGATGGAATTTCCAATCCCGGCGACAACAACCCTTAAGGCGTTAGAAAGCCACTCTTTCAACTTTTTCTCAGCGGGAAGCTCGGTCATGGAAGAGGGTTTCTCCAAAAGGTGAAAAATGGAGGAAGGCGAGTTATCGTTTCACGGTCTTAACGAGTTTCCCGTAGCGATTATAGATCTCAACCGTTAATGGCATTTGTCCATAGGCGAGATGGGTTGCACATGCAAAGCATGGGTCGTATGCCCTAAAAGCCATCTCCACCATGTTGAGCAATCCTTGGTCAACCTTGCCGGCGTGAATTAAACCCTTAGCCGCGTCCCTAACAGACATGTTTATTGAAGGAGCGTTATTCACTGTGGCCACTATAAGGTTGACATCTTTAACCAAGGCGTTTTCATCCAGAACATAATGGTGAATCAAAGTGCCTCTGGCTGCTTCCACAACACCAACACCCTCACCAGGCTCGCCGGGTTTGTTCCTCACATTGGGACTTGTTATTTCAGGATCTTTAGCCAACTCAAGGGCGCGCTCGGCGGCATATAAAAGCTCGATAAGTCTTGCCCAGTGGTAAGCCAAAGTGTGATGGACTGGTTTTCCGCCTAGGGTGGTGTACATGCGTTCGTATTCTGCTTGGGCTAGGGGTGTTGCCATGCCATCTGCCGCGTTGAGTCTTCCTAGGGGACCCACTCGGTATACGCCATTTTCCGGGCCGTCTATGAAGCCTTTCCAGCCCACCTTCTTTAGGTATGGAAGCTTCACGTAAGTCCATGGCTCCACGTATTCGGCTATGTGCTCCAAATAGTCTTTAGCTTCAAACTTGGCGAACTCTTTTCCATAGGGATCAACGACGCGGATCTTCCCATCGTAAAAGTTTACCTTGTTGTTTTTGTCCACCAAGCCCATGTAGTAGGTGCGCAGCGTATAAGCGTCGCTTTTAATTAAGTCCAAGTACTTGGTGTTAGCTAAAACAATTTCATGGAAAAGCTTCAAAGAAAACTTTGCAAACTCAACAGAAGAAGCCGCCATCTTCTCAATTTCCTGACGCGTTTCCTCACTTAGAGGTTTGGAAACGCCGCCAGGCAGTCCGCAAACCGGGTGGGTGGCTTTTCCACCTATAAGCTCGACAATTCTCTGGCCGTAGGCCCTGTGCTTTATGACTTCTTTGCCTATTTCTAGGCCGGCCTTCTCAATAACGCCTAAGATGTTGCGTTTTTCTGGTGGTGCGTCTGGTCCTACTATGAAGTCTGGTCCGCCAAGATAGTAGAAGTGCAGTGTGTGGTCGTATATGTAGTAGCCGCAGTACATGAGTTCTCGGAGTTTTTTGGCTGGTTCTGGCGGTTCTACGTTGAAGGCTGCGTCTAGGGCTTTGGCGCTTGCCATGTGGTGGGCCACTGGGCAGACGCCGCAGATTCTGCTCGTCAGAAGAGGCATGTCTTCGGCTTTGCGCCCAATGCAGAATTTTTCAAAGCCTCGTAATTCCGGAACTTGTAAGTAGGCGTTTTCTACCTCACCGTCTTCGTTTAGGAAAATGGTTATTTTGCCGTGGCCTTCAAGCCTTGTAATGGGGTTTATTATTATCTCTTTCATTAGCGCATCACCTTCCTCCTCAAAATTGAGGCCGGTAAAGCGTACATGTAGAAGGTTCCAACGGGATCCTTGATCTGGTCAATCAACTTTTCAACCTCTTCTTCGGTGTATTTCTCTTTCTCCTCCTCCAGGCCGAGGATTGAAGCTAGAGCGCTGATCATGGCTGCGCCCTGTTCCGGAGCGTTTGGGCAAGGCCCGCCGCAACCTGTGCATGGCATGTCAACCTTTAAACATCTGGCACCGCATCCTCCTCGGGTGGCTGGCCCCATACAGATTACGCCCTGCTCCAGTAGGCATCTTTCCGGGTCTGGAATTTTCTCGTAGACACGGTATATCCGCGATATTTTCTTGTTCTCCTTCTTTTTAGGACACTCATCGCAAACTGATTTTAAAGGCGCCAGCACAGAGCCTTTGGGCGGCAACTCGCCTTTAGCTATGGCTTCCAAGGCGAATATTGTTCGTTCCACGGCTGGTGGGCACCCCGGCACATAGTAGTCCACATCAACTGTTTGGTCCAGTGTTCGCACAGTGTCGTAAAACTCTGGAATTTCTAGGGCGCCCTCCTTAACATGCGTTTTAGGCTGGGGGAAAACCTTGTGGGGGTTGTATGTCGAAAAAGTTTGGAGGTAGACTTTTTCGAAAATCTCCTCTCTGTTGTGGAGGTTTGCTAGTCCTGGCACGCCGCCCAAGTGGGCGCAAGCACCATAAGCAATCAGTATCTTAGACTTTTGCCTCAAAAGCTTAGCCATGTGTTCTTGTTCGCTGTTTCGGATCCCACCGTTGAAGAAACACACGTCGATGTATTTGTCAGGCATGTTTTCTATATCCTTGTATTTTATGTCCAGGGCTACAGGCCAGAAAACGATGTCAGCCAACTGCACAACATCCAGGATTTTCTCGTTGATGTCTAGGACAGCGATTTCGCAGCCTCCACAGCTAGCTGCCCAGTAAAAGGCGAACTTCAATTTTTTCTTCTCCATACCTTTCACCTATTTTATCTGGTTTAACAGTTCTGTAGGTTTGACTCTAAGCTCGTTCAAGGCCAGCTCTTCGGGCGAGAAGCCCATAGCCAGCCCTAGAAGTTGGGGGTAATGGAGAACAGGCAAGTTGAATTTTTCGTTGAAAGCCCTTTCAATTCTGGGCTGGTTTAGGTCGAACATGATGTGGCAGAAGGGGCAAACCGTGATGAGCGCTTGGGCGCCCACAGCCCTCACATGCTCAAGCTTTTCCTTAGCCATTTGAAACGGAACATCTTCGTTAACGCCTATAATTGGGTTTCCGCAACACTCGGTTTCATCCATGTAGTCTAGGCATTCGGCACCAGTCAGCCTAATCAGCTCTTTAAGGGTCTTCGGGTTTTCAGGGTCATCTCGCTCAACATACTTCCGGGGTCTTAAAACGTGGCATCCACTGTGCTGGGCTACGCGGATGCCAGTTAGGGGCTTGGTAACAGTGTTCTTTATCCTCTCGTAGCCAACATCTTCGGAAAGCACGTAGATCAAGTGTTTGACTTCAGTTGTCCCCTTAAACTCCATGCCTATTTCCTTAAGGTAGCCGTTGATTTTCTCGCGGAGCTTCTTGTCCTCCTTCAGGATTTTGTTCGTTTCGTTTAAACTGCAGAAGCATCCGTTACAGAGCGCCAAGATTGGCAGGCCGACTCTTTCGGATATGCAGAGGTTTCTCGCTGCAAGGGTTAACATTAAATCGTGGCTTATAACGTCCATGGGGTAGCCGCAGCAGTTGTATTCCGGCATTTCCACTAATTCAACGCCAAGCTTAGCCAACACTTTCCTGGCGGAAATCTCGTAGCTTGAAAGCCTATAGGGGATTACACAACCCAAGAACAGCAGATATTTCAAGTTGCTCATTTGCTCTCCACCTTCGCGAAAGTTTGAACCTTCTCAAGAAGGCTTGCAGATCCCGTAACCTCGAAAATCCTCATAACCTCGCTAGCGTTGGGCTTCGGCAGCGGCGGCAGTCCTTGCTCAACCCGTTTTTGAAGCCTTGACTCTGGAATCTCGTAGACGAAACCAGTCTTCATCAGGTTTGTGGCTAACTCTTTGTAGACTAGGGGCAAAAGGTTCTTTTCAGCTACAGTCATGTTCCGCAGAACGCGGACGATGCCGGCGATTTCAACACCCTGTGGACAGTGGTCCACGCATGTAAAGCAAGACGAGCAAAGCCACAAAGCTTTGTCCAGTAGAAGCCTGTCCTTCAAGCCTAGTTGAACCATGCGGGCTATCCGGCGTGGTCTGTAGAATTCGCTGAACCTTGCAATTGGGCAGTCAGCTGTGCATGTGCCGCACTGAAAACACGCCATTATTTTTTCTGCGCCGTGCATCTTACTCATTTTATACTTGAACTTAGGGTCAAACTCTCCGGCTTTGACTACCGGCGGAGTATATTCGTGAGCTTCGCTTTTTGTTTCACTCATTTCTTTTCCTCCGTCATTTTCAACGGGTTTGGACCAAGCTTTTTAATCTGTTCAACCATGTCCCGAACTACCGAGCCGCACACGTTCGGGTTCAGTCCCAAAATCTTTAAGCACCTTCTTTAATAGCATTACCCTCGCAAAGCCTTAAAATTACCACTGAGATAATGGCAGTCAGATGGCAAGTGGCAGCCAGCCACCAACACTCTGTCGGCGCCGTTTTTCAAGGCTTCGAGATTGAAGGCTGGGTCTATCCTTCCACTACACATTGCGCGCATAACACGGATGTTGGGCGGGTATTGGATGCGGCTTACTCCAGCCAAGTCCGCACCAGCATAAGCACACCAGTTGCAGAGAAAACCAACAATTTTGGGTTCAAAATCCTTTTGGGCATCGCTCATTTGGCTGCCACCTCCACCTCTTCAACATTGCCCTAACCTGGCGAGAATTTCCTCCGTTGTGAAGTATTCGAGGGTTATGGCCTTTCTTGGGCATGCCGCTCCGCAGACGCCGCAGCCCTTGCATAGGGCTTCAATCACGTGTGCGACCGTTTTGCCGTCTTTCTCCCTCATTTCAATCGCGCTTTAGGACATTGAAATTCACAGATTCTACATCCCACTACATAAATCTTCATCTACACTTGCCACAATTCCTTCCATTTCAAGGACTTTCTTCGACAATATTGTGACTGCTCGCGCCGCGGCTGCACATGCTTAGGAAATGCTCTAATCAATGAACTTTAGCGAGTGAGCAATACCACATAAGAAGACGCCGCCTGTCTGGAGCCCACTGACGAAGCTTCATGTGAGCCTCTAGGAAGAAGCCATCCTTTGTTGGTGGCAAAATGAACTAGAGCAAACTTTCAAGTTGAATTCTTTTAACAAATGGGACTTTTCAAAGTCTTTGTCATAGCTTATTATCTTATTTATCTCGTTTTTCTTCATAGCCTGTGAGGTTAACGCATCGTCAAAATCCAAACGTGGCCCCTCTTGTGGCTATAATCCTGTCCATAAAGAGGAAAAGTAGATGCTGAGACCCTTATAGCCCATTGAGGCTTGAAAGGAAAGTTCTAATTTCACTCGCCCCTTTTCCATAGTTCTCCATAACTATTACATAGTGTCTATGGCGAAATCCTAACAAGCCTCAAGCACTCCACGCTAAATTTCCCTAAAATCTTTTTCACAAACGTCCACCTTTTGCTGACCAGCATTAATTCAAGGAAAATGTTTGCATCCACTAAATACTCAGCCTTTTTAGCCTTTGTAAGCTTTAACTGCCCTGATTTTTTAGCTTCGTGTTAAAGTTCAACACCACTCTTTACAACGCCGGAGAGCAAACCTCTAATTGCAGCTACAGGATCTTCGGGAATATTAAATTCCCCGAGCTTAGATTCATGACGCATCATCCACCACAAAAAAGCCTCCTCAGCCGCCTTGCTGAGGGAACCCTTGCCATAACCATAAATACTCATCGCCAACCTTCTAAATTTCTCCTCGACATCATCCCAACATAAACTTTAATTCCAGCCAACGTAAGGCCAAGATTTAGAAAAGGGATAAAGACATAAACCTCAGGTAAGAACCAAAAGACCTAACTCATTAAGTACCACCTTAAATATGCTCCAATCAGTTCACATAGTAAGTACGGTGTTTAATCCTTCAGCATCGGCTATTTCGTATATTCTTTTATCGCCTGTAAAGAATTTCGTGGCGTTTACAGCTTTTGCAGATGCTACTTGAAGGGCATCAGCCTGGTATATATGGTGCTTTTCAAGGAGCGTCCAGCACTCGACAAGCAACTTAAATCTTACTGGTATAAGCCTTAACACTCCAAGCCTAATTAGCCTTCTCGTTTCTAGGAGAAATCGATTTTTGGCTGTTAAGAAACTTTTGCTGTCAAGTATGCCCCTTGAATGGGCTTTGTCGAAAGCGCCGAGTACTTCACCTATATTCCAAGAGCTAAAGGCAATTATTAACTCCCCAGAATAAGCCTTAAGATAAAGGTCTTTGACAAGGTTGCTTCCAGGCTCTTTAACGTATCTTTTAACCAAACTGCTGGAGTCAAGATAAGCTACCTGCTCTTTCATCCCTCATGGACCTCACAAAAATGCTCACTAGTCCATCCTTGGGCTTGACAGGCTCAAAATCTATTTCACTGGTTTTGGCTTCAACCATCCCTTTAAGAGCCTCGTCTAGCAAATCTTCAACAAGCTCTTCCTTTATGAGTTCTTCAAGGGCTTGACTTACTTCGAGGCCTCTCTTGGCTAGACTTAGCTTATATTTTTCCCAGAGTTCCTTGTCAGCGTATATGCTTGTTTTCACCTTAACCACCGCAGTACCTCCTATACCGATATACCTAAATCCGTATTTAAATCTTTTAACAGACCCCTAATCAGATAGAAAATATAAGGAGGAATTTAAGAAAGTTTCAGCCTATTTTCTCCAAAACTTTGTCTAATTTTACTTTGTGGAAGTCTAAGGCTAGCTCTTTTGGCTCCACGCCAAGGCTTAGGCTTAACAGTTCGGCGTAGTGGATTATTGGCATGTTGTATTCTTCCTTGTATGTGGTTTTTATCTGCATTTGTCCAAGGTCTAGGGTTAGGAAGCAGAAGGGGCAGAGCGTTGATATGCAGTCCGCTCCGGCGTTGTGGGCGTTTACAATTTTGTCTCTTGCTATGGCTAAGGCTATATCATCGGCATAGCCCCTCAAGAGGCCTCCGCAGCACCGCAGCTTATTCTTGTAGGGTATGCTTTTGGCGCCTAAAGCCTCAATTAAAGTGTCGAATATACGGGGACGTTCTGGATCGTCAAAGCGTAATAGTTCGCTTGGCCTTAGCAGGTGGCATCCAGAGAAGGCTGCCACTTTAAGTTTGTCTAAGGGTTTGACAACGTTTTGTTTTAGGCTGTTTAAGCCAACATCGTTCATTAGCACTTGTAGATAGTGCCTAACCTCTTTTGCGCCTTTGAACTCTTTTCCAGCGTTCGCCAAGATTTTGTTCACTTTTTCGCGGAGTTGTGGCTTTTCTTTTAGGAGGCGATTTGCTATGGCTAGGGATTCGAAGCATCCAGTGCAAAGCGTGACTATGTTTAGGTCTGCTTCTTCTGCTAGGCATATGTTGTAGGCGGCTATTGCCAAGCTTGTTTCTAGGTCTATGGACTGCAATGGTGGGGGTGCGCAGCACGTCATCCCCTCTAAATCTATGAGTTCTATGCCGAGTTTTGTTAGGGCTTTTCTCGCTGCAAGCTCGTAGTGGGGTTGGCGGGCTGGTATTGTGCATCCTAGGAAAAGCGCGTAGCTTGTCATTTGGGCGTACCCTCCTTTTTAAACATGATTTTGTCGAAGCCCGTTGCGGAAAGAATCTTTTTCAGGGCTTCTATGCCAGCTGGCTTTAATGGCGGCAAACCGTAGTCCGCCCGTTTTTTCTCAAGGAATTTTGATATGGATACTATGCGTCCCTCGCTTAGGAGTCCCGCTGCGAATTCCATGTATATGGCGGGTATGTTGCCTTCGCGTATAGCCATGTTTCTTAAAGCGTATATTACATCTGTGACTTCAACTTTTTGGGGGCAGCGTTCTTGGCAGCTGTAGCATGAGGCGCAAAGCCATATGGCATCGCCTTTAAGAACCTCTTCCCTCTGCCCTAGTAATGCGAGCCTTATTATTTGGCGGGGGTTGTAGCGATCTTCCGCTGTTCTAGCAACGGGGCATGTACTGGCGCATGTTCCACATTGGTAGCAGTGGGTTATTGTTTCTCCGCCGAGTCTGCTGGTTATCTCCTTCGTAAAGTCTAGGGGTTTTTCTTCAACCATTTCGCCATCTCTCTCTTAGAGTTTTGCTTAAGCTAGGCTAATTGGAGCAAGCCTAGCCTTTCCACTTTTTCGGTCATGGTTTTGGCGGCTTCGGCGAATTTGTCGCCTTCAATGAAGACTAGGTTGAACATTTCAAGCCTTTCGGGTTCTATGCCACAAGCCCCAAGCAGAGCCTTTGCCAACTCTACCTTTTGTTTGGCTTTTTGGCTTCCAACCTCATAGTGGCATCCGTCTGGTTTGCAGCCTATAACCATAACGCCTTGGGCTCCAGCCTTAAAAGCCTCCAGTATATGCTGGACTTGGATTACGCCTGTGCATGGAACTCGTAGAACCCGCACGTTGGCTGGGTAGCTCATCATAGCCATTCCAGAAGAGTCTACTGCTGCGTGGCCGCATTCAGAACAGCTGAAAGCCAGCACCAGCGGCTTTGAAGTGCCATTAACGGACAACAACGCCTTTATTTGGGCTGTGATTTGGCTTGGCTTTAGGTGGCGGAGTTCTATGGCGCCAACTGGGCATGTGCCAACACAGACGCCGCAGCCTTCACATATGAGTTCTGAAACCTTAGCCGCGAAGTGGCCGTCTCCTTTAGGCTCAAGGGTTATGGCGCCATAGGGACATGTTACTGGACAGAACTGGCAGTTTCCACAATAATCTTGGTTTACAACGGCCACTTTAAGGTCTTTGACGATTTTGCCATTCATGAGGAATTTAGCCGCCTTAATAGCTGCTGAATGGGCATGAAGCGAAGTTGTCGGGGCGTCCTTGGGGAAGACTGCTCCTCCGCATATGAATATGCCCCTTCGCTTTGTTTCGGTCGGCCTAAGCTTGGCGTTGTACTCCTTGAAGAAGCCGTCCTGGTCCAGTTCCAAGCCGAGAATCTGCGCAAGCTCCTTTGTATCTTCTGATGGAACCATGGCTGTGGCTAAAACCACAAGGTCGGCTTCCAGCTCCAGAAGCCTTCTTAAAAGTTCGTCTTCAACTTCCACAACAAGCGTGTTTGTGGCTGGGTCGTGGATAATTTCTGATGGTCTTCCCTTAACGAATTTTACGCCCATTTCTCTGGCTCTTTCATAATAGTATTCGTGTTCCCTGCCGGTTGTGCGGATATCTATGTAGCATATGGTCACGTCAGCGTCGGGGAAAGCCTCCTTAATCATTGTGGCATGCTTCAGCGAAATCATACAGCAAATACTTGAACAGTAGGGGTTCCAGCGTCGGTCCCTTGAGCCCACACACTGCACAAAAACTATGCGTTTTGCCGGTTTCAAGTTAGAAGGCTTTACGGGTACTCCGCCTGTAGGACCGAAGGCGTCAAGCATTCTTGCCAATTCCAGGTGGGTTATTACGTCTGGATATTCGCCATAATGGTACTCTTTTATTACGCTTGGGTCGTACTCGCGGAAGCCCGTAGCCACAATAATGCTGCCAACATTAAGCGTAACCTGCTCGGGTTTCTGGTTAAGCTCAATAGCCTTTGTTGGGCAGACTTCAACGCATTTGGCGCATTCGTGGAACTTGCAGGCTTTGGCGTCTATGGCGTAAGCAGGCGGATAAACAAGAGGCTTGTTTATGTATATGGCTTTTCGCTTTGTGAGTTTGGCGTTATACTCGTCCGGCACCTCGACTGGGCAGACACTTGTGCACAAGTCACATGCAACACACTTTTTCTCGTTAACGTAGCGGGGTTTACGCTCAACAGTCACGTGAAAGTTGCCAGGTCCACCCTCAACCTTTACGACTTTGGCGTTTGTTAAAACGTTTAGGTTTGGAATTTCCGAAAAACCAGAACGGTAAACGCATTTTCGTGATGTTTGAGCCACGGTCTTCAGGTCTGTTGTTGGGGACTGGATGCATATGGCACAGTCATCTGTTGGGAAGAAGCGGACGGCTTTTGCTGCCAAGCCCCCTAGGAAAGGCTCCTTCTCAATTAGGTAGACTTGAAAGCCCATATCCGCCAAGTCTTCAGCCGCCTGCATACCAGCTAATCCACCGCCAATGACAAGGACTGATTTGACGGCTGGAAACTCCGCCTTATCGATGGGCTCTTGAAGTTTAGCCTTTTCAACAGCGGCTAGAAGCATTGCCTTAGCCTTTTCAGTAGCTTCTTGCGGCGTGTCTTTGTGGGGCCATGCACAATGGTCTTTTAGGTTTATAACTTCTACAAGGTAAGGGTTAAGCCCAGCCTCCTCCACAGCTTTTACTATGGCTACCTCACTGATTTTCGGAACAGACTCGGCAACAACAACACGGTTTATCTTTTTGGTTCTAACAGCGTCCACTATGGTTTTTAGGCCTTCGCCACGCCAGAACTCGCTTCCCCGAGCCACAAGCGCAACTCCGGGGATAGCCTTCACAAAGTTTGTTAAGGCTTCGAAGTCGAGAATTTTTGCTATTTGACCGCCACAGTCGGATAGGAAGACTCCAACTTTTACTTCTTCCATTATTTTCACCCTCCTCCTCCGGCTTTTACCTTTTGATTGTTTGGATGAGCCTTTTCTCACTGTCATAAATTTCCACCTCCAGGGGCATTTGACCCACGGCAAAGTGGGTTGCACACGCGAAGCATGGGTCATATGCCCTAAAAGCCATCTCAATCATGTTTAGTATGCCGTCTGTAACCTTTCCCTTCTTGATTAAGCCTTTAGCCGCATCCCTAATTGACATGCATATGCCTGGAACGTTATGCGTCGTAGCCACGATTAGGTTTACTTTTTTGGCTAAGGCATTCTCATCCAACTGATAGTGATGGATGAGAGTTCCTCTGGCGGCTTCAACTATGCCCACGCCTTCTCCGGGCTTTCCAGGCTTGTTTCGGACGTTTTTGCTTGTTATTTCGGGGTCTGTTACAAGTTCTAGGGCTCGTTCAGCCGCATACAACAGTTCAATAAGTCTTGCCCAATGATAAGCCAACGTGTTGTGAACTGGTTTTCCGCCCAGTGTGGCGTACATGCGCTCATATTCGGCTTGGGCGAGTGGTGTTGCCATGCCATCCGCCGCGTTAAGCCTTCCAAGGGGGCCAACACGGTAAACGCCGCTTTCTGCTCCGTCAACGAAGCCTTTCCAGCCCACCTTCTTCAAGTATGGAAGCTTAACATAGGTCCATGGCTCAACGCGTTCTTCAATAACATCCAAGTATTCTTTTGGCGAGAATTTTACGAACTCCCGTCCGTTGGGGTCGACAACGCGGACGTTTCCGTCATAGAAGTTCACTTTGTTGTCTTTGTCCACCAAGCCCATATAGTAGGTTTTAAGCGTGTACGCATCGCTCTTAATCAAGTCCACATAAGCTGTATTTTTCAGCACAATGTCGTCGAAAAGTTTCAGCGAGAACTTTGCAAATTCAAGGCAGCTTCGCACCATCCTCTCGATTTCTCGGCGCTCCTCCTCAGAAATCGGTCTTGCAAATCCGCCGGGAATGCATGCGCTCACCGGGTGAGTTGCTTTGCCGCCCAAAATTTCGGTTATTTTTTGGCCGTAGGCCCTGTGCTTTATGACTTCTTTGCCTATTTCTAGGCCGGCCTTCTCAATAACGCCTAAGATGTTGCGTTTTTCTGGTGGTGCGTCTGGTCCTACTATGAAGTCGGGTCCGCCCAGATAATAAAAGTGAAGCGTATGGTCGTATATGTAGTAGCCGCAGTACATGAGTTCTCGGAGTTTTTTGGCTGGTTCTGGCGGTTCTACGTTGAAGGCTGCGTCTAGGGCTTTGGCGCTTGCCATGTGGTGGGCCACCGGGCAGACGCCGCATATGCGG
>Ga0209183_1000188_pt1 | contig 29445 bp, 31 predicted proteins | sample LHCtaG_2_FD_184120 | JGI IMG/M metagenome (GOLD analysis project Ga0209183, IMG submission 184120) | Hot spring microbial communities from Little Hot Creek, USA to study Microbial Dark Matter (Phase II) - LHC4sed_replicate (SPAdes)... | ecosystem: Environmental > Aquatic > Thermal springs > Hot... | reverse complement strand
GAGTTATTGTCAACATGTTTTTGGAACGATGGACATCAGGCACCCCGGAGTCGAAAAAACCCTTAAGAGAAAAGAATTTTTAATAGGGGGGAAGATAGACCTCATATCGCATTTTCATAATCCATTTGAGAAATATACGCTGTGACCTATAGAGACAAGAGTACTATTCCAAGAACGTGGTTGGAAAACTATAGTAGGTTTTCAAACAAGGAACGTTCCTCATATCGGCCATGAATATGCGCAGAAAGCAGCCTTAACATTTGTTGATGGATTATTTATTAATCCATTAGTTGGTTGGAAGAAAGCAGGAGATTTTAAAGATGAGGTAATAATCAAGTCTTATGAAATACTTTTGGAACACTGCTTTCCAAAGGATTCTGTCGTCTTTGCCGTGCTATCTATGGAGATGAGGTATGCCGGCCCTAGGGAAGCAATACATCATGCTATAGTAAGGAAGAACCTTGGCTGCACACACTTCATTGTTGGGAGAGATCATGCTGGAGTTGGGAACTTTTATCGGCCATATGAGGCTTGGGAGATATTCAAAATTTTCCCAGACTTAGGCATTACGCCACCATTCATTCCAGAATCCTTTTACTGCAAGAAATGCAATAGTGTAGTTAACATAAAAGTGTGTCCACATAAGGAAGAGGATAGGATAGTAGTAAGTGGAACAAAGCTTAGAGAGATGATTAAAAGAGGGGAGAGGCCTCCAAAAGAGTATATGAGGGAGGAGGTCTCAGAAGTAATTTTAAGTTTTGATAATCCCTTCATTGAGTGAACACTATGAGGAGGATCTTTTTCCTAGGTCTAGACTCGGCTCCTCCAAAAATAGTCTATGATAATTATGGAGTAGAATTGAACAATATCAGAGAAATCGTGGAAGAAAGTGAAAGATACATTCTTAGAACTTGTTATCCTCCAATTACTATCCCTGCATGGATGGTCATGTTTACTGGTAAATCACCCGGCGAACTGGGAATCTATGGCTTTAGACATAGAAAAATAGGAGGAATTGAGGGAGATTATATTGTTAATTCAAATCATGTAGCCTATCCAACATTATGGGAAACTTTAAGTAGAAAAGGATATAATGTAGGCATCATAGGAGTACCTCCAACCTATCCCCCTAAACCAGTTAAAGGTTTTATGATAAGTGACTTTACAACGCCGGGGCCTAAAAAACTATACATGGCCACCTTGGCTGAAGAAGGAAATTGAAGAAATATTTGGGCGATACATATTCGATATAACTTATAGGAGCGAGGATAAGGATGGTGGGGCTAGAGATATCTTTAATATGGTTAATCAACATCTAGAATTAACAAAGTATTTGGTTGGTAAAAAGATGTGTGATTTATTCATATATGTGGAAATCGCTGTTGACAGAGTTCACCATGCTTTTTGGAAATATTTCGACAAAGACCACCCAAGATATACTAAGCACGAAAAATACGAAAAAGTAATACCAGAATTCTATAAAAGATTGGATAACTGGATGCTGGAGATCAAAAACATGCTACCAAAGGATACAATAATTGTAATAGCTTCAGACCACGGGATAAAACCTATGAAAGGCGCTTTTGTTATAAATCAATGGCTTCAAGATCAAGGTTACCTAAAGCTTAAAGAGAAAGTCGAGAAAGCAGGGGTTGATATCAAGCCATCAATGATTGATTGGAGCTCAACTATTGCATGGGCTTGGGAAGGATATTATTCGCGAATATTCATAAACTTAAGGAATAGGGATCCATATGGAATCGTCAAGGAAGAAAAATACGAGGATGTAATTAAACGATTAAAAGAGGATCTTTTGAAAATTACGGGACCAAATGGAGAGAAGTGGAACAACATTGTTCACACTCCAAGGGAAATCTATGATAAAGTATTAGGAGACCCGCCAGACTTAATGGTATATCTTGATGACCTTTCATGGAGACCGGCTGGAACGATTGGATGGGATTCTTTATACCTGCCAGAAAATGATAGAGGACCGGACGATGCGGAGCATGGTTGGCATGGAGTCTTCTTGATATATGATCCTGAAGGAACGGTTGAAAAAGGTTTTAAGGGTGAAATTGATATTGAGAACGTCTATCAAAAGTTATTAGAAATTACCCACCTCTAATCTTTCTGAGAGTCCAGTTAATTTGATAACAACATTGATCTCAAGAAAGAGGTCCCAACAGCTTTCTCACGTTACTTGGAGGCAATCCTTAAGAGTATTACATAGTAAATGAACTTGATTACATGAATCTGCTAAGCGAATATGATGTCCTTTAACAGTAACTATCCTAGTTAAAGGATTTCAAATATCCGAAAAAGATAAAAGTGGCTAACATTCCCCATTTCAAGGTGTTATGTGAGATGAATAGGGATCAGGTGGTTGGGGTATTGTTGATGGTGCTTGCTGTGGCTGTGATAGTGGCTTATGGGTGGATAGTCTTCTTCACAGAGTGGTCTCTCCTCCTACTCCAGATAACAGGCTTCATAGCGGTTCTAGGAATCTTTGGGATACTAGCATGGATAGGATATACGCTGGCCACAACGCCGCCACCGAAACCAATAGAAGAAATAGAAAAAGAGCTTGAGGAAGACCTTAAGAATCTTGAAAGTAAATCAGCTGAAGAAAAGACTGGGGAGACTAGTTCCTAAAAGTAGAAGATTCCAAAGAGTAGTCTGAAAAGAGAAATTTTTGATAAGCATTCTATAGAGGGCGGGGCTTCTAGTGTTTGGCTGGGGCTTCACCCCTTCAGCCTCATTTACCGGTTTTAAGAGGGTCTATAGCCTCCCCTTTCCGCGGGCACATTACCCTGCGAGCTATCGCTACATATCTCGCACCAGCCAGAGGGCTGGGTCATCATGAACGTCCCAAAACATCCATCCACTAAGGCTTGAAAAGTTTAATATCTCAAAAACTTGGAGCAGTATCGGGGATTAAATGGGGCTTGTAAGAGTTAAGGCGTTGTTCGGAGATGCTAATAGGAGGAAGGTTGAGGAAGTCCTATTTCTAGCGGATACAGGGGCATACTTCCCCATAATCCCTCCCAGCATAGCAAGAGAGTTTCAGATAGAGATATTTGCTAAGACGGAGCTAATGCTGGCGGATAAGAGAAGAGTGGAGGCCGGAGTCTCTTTAGCATACTTCAAGCTCATGGATAGAGAGGGGATATTTCAGATAGCTATAATGGAGTCCCCGGAACCTATACTTGGCGTAACAGTATTTGAAGGCCTAGGCATAAGAATTGACCCCGCCACTGGCAAGCTGGAATACTCAAGACCATATGGACTCTCAGCAATATGAAGCCCCTAGTGGATTCATCAATAAAGAGTATACACTAGATAGGCTAACATTGACCTAGCAAAGGCCAAATTACGTTAAGGCGATCTCAGAGTAACTCGAGGACCTCGAACAATATTGCTTAATCAAGTTCGCCTAAGAGAGGATTAGAGGCGATGAATCAAGACTCCAAAGACTAAGCTATATATTTCTAAACGTAAATGGAAGTGTGAGACTGATTTTGTATTATGAGTCTTTGTAGGCTAATCCATGCATCGAAGCTCTATCAGCCGTTTCAGCGCAAGTCCTATCTTATGCCTAAATTAGACAAGTGGGATAAGTGGGTGGAGTTCTTTCTACTTGCTGGAAAACGATAGAGGGCCGGATGATGCAGAACATGATTGGCATGGAGTCCTCTTAATACATGATCCTGAGGAAACTATTGGAAAAAGTCTTAAAGGTAGGATTAGAATTGAAGATGTCTATCAAAAAATTATCAGAGATTACTTACTCCTGAACTCTTTATACACCTGGAAAATTTCATGTTTCTGCATACTCTGACATATAGAAAAAATTCCGAGATACCAATAGAAGCTACTTCAGTCTCATCTAACATTAGGGATGGCTAAAAGCCCATTAAAGTAGTGCTTAAAAACCAAGAGGTAATTAAAAGAGTTATAGGAACGAAGTCTTAAGAAGCTTAAGCTATCCATACCTCTTGAACTCCCTATAATGTAATGATGCACTTAATCTCTTGGGCCGAAAGCATATAATCCCCTGCATGGCTTCTAATAAAAGACATAACTTCTTTACAGCCTAGTTAAGCATATTAATGTTTACGATATGTCCTAGGTGAAGGCTTCTCTAGGCACTAATTTCTTTAATGATTAATGTGAAAATCACTAAGATAACCATCCTATATCAGTGGAGATGAAAAACGTCAAGATCTAGACAGGCATGCCTCTCGAATATTTACGCTCCATTACTTAAAGCTGGGCTAGCGAGTTCAAAGAATTCTTTATAGCTGTAACAATCGGCTTCTCCATCGTTCTTAGATATATCACTATTAGAATTGAGGCTGCAGGCTTACTCACAGTCAGCTATCTATGGAAGTGTTGATGGATAACTATGACTTCCATTATATACATGGGAGCTAGAAGAGTATTATTGCTGATGAAGACATCTTAATTCTTGATTGTAGTAAAGGAAGAATGCTACAATGAGAGTAGAATGAAGGAAGAATTAGAGGGGCTAAGAAATTGCTTCTATTCAGTGTAAGGTTTGTTAACTATCATAACTTCAGTAATGTTGATGCTTGAGAAGCTTTATACTCTATTAGCGTTAATTTTACTAATACTAATTAAGCATCCAAATGTTTGTGTGACAAGCCCGAATGCCTCTCTGGAGGTGATATATGAGCACCGGACAGATGGATGTGAGGTTTCATCTATTCACTCCGAAAGCCCTTCCATGAAAAGAGAGGGAGGAGTGAAGGTTTACGTTAGACGAGAAGGGACATCTATTGGAGTGGCTTGAACATGTAATTTAGCCAAGGCTAGGGTCTGAAATATTATTCTATCCAGTATTGTGGTTCGACGCTTTCTCTCTAGTTCTTCTCCATAGACTTTCCATAAACCCTTCTTCGGTTTTATCACAGTTATCCCTAATTCTTCAGCTAATGCATCGCTAATTATAACTTCATATTCTCCTGGAACGAGCCTGTCAACTTTTACTTAAGGTTTTCTCTTTGAGCCTCCGTATTTAAACGGTTAATTTTGGGATGGTTGTACGGGCTTGCGTTTTTACCCCTCCCTTTCGTCAACCTTCTCCCTGAAAAATCAAGTAACCACACAACCCCCAACAAGAACAACTCCACTTATACAACTTAAGTAAAAAATCGAAGAATATCACCTGGTCGACAGGTTCCCTGGAACCATTACAGCTCTCGCTTTAATCCAACCTGCCGTCTTATCCTCTAAATCTATTCTTACTTCTACACTACCTAGGATACATGTAGAGACTTCTGCTCCAACAACTTTATATCTCTCGCTTCTAGCTGCTTCATGTTTTATGCCCAATCTCTGGATGAAGCCTAATGGTAGATGTACCTCAGGCTCATCTGCTTCATATCCACTATTCACTAGGGCTGAGGTAGCTAGGGATTTATCTAGATATTTAACTTCTATCGGGATTCTAACAACCATGCCTATCCATCTCTAACAATTTTACTAAACTTCCCAAAACTCTTCTTAAGATATCTGATGCGCCAGAGCCTATAAGCTATAAATCTCCCAAACCTCAACGCTAACCCTATAGAAGGAGATACAACCCCACATATATATCTTGACAGTTGCTTCTAATCTATGGATATTGATTTCAATAATGTCAAAAGCTTCCAGAGGCTGTTACAAGCTTCATATATAGCTAGTCTGCGGTATGGAGATCTTCACGAGAAGCTTGGATTATTAGTTGTTTTCATTGTCTAGTGACAAGTGCAAGAGTGCTGAGGTATCTATTAGATACCTCAATGTGCTTCCCTGTCTTCGCGTACAGGCTTCGCTATCGATTTTGGATCTATTTTGTTGCCAAGACGTTCTTTTAACCGCTCTAGTCTTTCCCCAAGATCCTTTAATTCGAATTCTACAAGATATTTGTCAAGTAATTTTCTTACAGTTTCGCTAATGTTTACGTTATATTTCTCCAACTTTTCCTTAATTTCCTTTGCAACCCTAACAGTTATAATGCTCATGGCGGACCTATTACATATTGTAATACAATTATATAATTATATAAAGCTAAAGCTTGTTGCCCGTCGGGGCCATAGAGCATCGTGTTTAATCTTTCAAACTCTACCTTAACTTCTCCTACATTAATTAGCTTGAAGTTCGCGAAAAGCTGCTCCTCCTCAAATTTGATTTTTGAAGGTTCTATGTGAAAGCTGACATTTGGAGGACCTATAGGAAAGCATAACTAAGACTTGGCTGCTCCATTCATACTTATTTAGGGCGTAAATTATAGGTGCAACTACTACCGCAGCTGATAGAAGTAACATTATAGCTTTAATAATGTTTATCTTATTCAAAGACGATATCCTCTAAGGTAATATAATCAATCTCTTTTCATTTTCCATTTTCTTCGGTTCTTCCTCAGGCTCCTGAGTTTTCTAATCAGCTCCGCTCCAATTAGATAATCTTCTTCGTACATAATTAGATCGTTAATCCTTTCTATACATTGTAGATAAGCATGAATGGCTTTCTTTGATAGTATAGAACCTATGCATCTTGGTTCTAGACTTCTCAATACATATAAGATGAACTAAAATAGGATCGTGATTGTGAGTCTTAAAGTTTTACCGATAAGTAATGTGAAGGATTAATCCTTATAAGGATTTAGGATGCCTGTATTCTTAGTGATGGGTTCTAAAGGTTCTTACAATGAAATGATTCTCCAGCTTCTAGGAGAGGCGGAGAGATTCTTAGATGCCGCCCCCAAAGAGTTTGATAGAGGGGTTAGGGAGAACAGAGATGAAGTTATTAGGGATGCTGCTGAAAAAGCCTGGAACTCAATTGTACAGGCTACTACAGCCCTCCTTCTATCCAGAGGTTACGATGAAGAAGAAGTTAAAACGTATAAGCAGAAGAGGTTAAAACTTGAGGAGCTTAGCATTAAAGATAGCATTGTTAGAGGACTAGGTCTCAGAGAAAGGTTCATGGCTAGAGAATACACGCTGCATATAAGATGCTTCTACGATGGAGAATACACAACTGAAGCTCTCAGAGAGGAGCTCGAAAAATCCAGACAATACTTAGATGACATAACGAGACTATTGAAGAGCTTTAAGAATGGAGAAGGACTCTTCATGTGAAGATATAGATTCACCGCAGCGTTTAACTGTCTGTTTATCTTTAATCTGCATTTACATGTATAGAGTGCTTATTTCAGGTGCTTATCGTCCTATGTCTGAAACGCATTTTTGTGAAGTTCCTCAGGTTGAGGATAAGGGTTCTCGCCTTATACTTCATAAGATTTATTATCGTCTTCTAATCGCTCTTTGACCTTCTTCTATTTCTCCCTTCCAAGCTGAAGAACATATTATTCCTATTTAGATTCAGATCCTCGAATACGTGGACGTAGTCTTTTGAATCCTTTGCGGTGAAGTTTGTGGGCTTCTGGATGAAGTCTTTTAGCCCTCTTCTTTTCAGGCCTGGAATACCTTGCTAAGATCTCTTGAGCGGAGACTTCTTAGATGTCATTACCTAATTCTCTGCCCCTCAACTCATAAACTCTATGTATATGGAGAGGTTCTGGTAAGGATAGTATCCGGATAAGGCTTTAAGTACTATTAGCAGGCTGTTATCCCCTGACTCAAGCAGTTTTCTGGAGCCTTCGATGTTATATAACCCCTTATCCGGACACTATCGATTATCTCATCAAAATATTTAACAATCACTTAAAACATTCTTTCAACTAGATTGAGGATATTTAAAGACGAAGAGAAGCTTTCACCAGAGTATGTTCCCCCAAATCTTCCACATCGTGAGAATGAGCTGAATATGTTAAAGACATTTTTTAGTAGTGTTATTGATGGGGCACCATCGATTTCTACAAGGGTTATTGTTTCAGGATCTGTTGGTACAGGTAAAAGTGCATTGGTGAAACTATTTGGTCAGAAAGCCGTATCAGAAGCTCTGAAGAAAGGAGTAGACTTGAAGTTTCTGTATGTAAATTGTAGGATAAACAGGACTGTCTTCTCGGTATTGAGGAAGCTGATAGAGCAGTTGAAAGCTAGATTACCTGAGAGAGGATTATCAAATGAGGAGTTCATCCATAAACTTCTAGATTACCTTGATTACAAAGGATCCTATGCTATCATAGCTCTAGACGAGGTTGAGATGCTATTAAGAGAAGAAGGCTCAGAACCACTTTACCTATTCTCTAGAGTTGGAGAAGAAAGATTAAAGATTCCGAGAGTATCTACTATATTTATATTTAGAAACCTTGAGATACTTGATACACTTGATGCAAGTACGAGGAGCAGCCTTTTAGGAAATACGATCCATCTAAAAGAATACGATTATAATCAATTATACGGCATAATAAAGTATAGAGCATCTCTAGCTTTTAGAACTGACGTACTGATAGAAGATTCAATACAATTAATTGCTGATATTGCAAGTGAGAGGGGAGATGCGAGGTATGCTTTAGACATATTGTGGAGAGCTGGGAAATATGCTGAAGCTGAGAATGCATCTCAAGTAGCACCTGAACATGTGAGGAAAGCTGCTGCAAGTGTATACCCCACTATCAGGAGAGAGCACTTAGAGTTTCTTGAACAACATTCTAAGCTTATACTACTAGCTCTAGCTCAGGCTTTAGATGCTGAAAAATCCGCATATGTTACTTCAAGCATATTAAATGATTACTATAAAATGGTTTGTGAGGAGTACGGTGTAGAACCTAGGTCTTATACGAGCTTCTGGGAAGCACTCCAAAGACTTGATGACCTTGGGATAATCAAGATAAGAGTTGTAAGTGAAGGTTCTAAAGGTAGGAAATCCTACATTTCTCTACCAGGTATTCCAACATCTATATTGAAGAAAGAGCTAGAACCTCTCTTACCGAGGAGGCCGTCTGAATCTTAATGGACGAGAGCCGCCACATATCATAAGCGGAGATCATATGCGGATCCTGCATCTTGCTCGCCTCAAGCTATCATAACTCACTAGCTAGTACTTTACTACTAAAAATAGTATAAGTGGATAATAAGCATTTAGAAGCATGCATAGATAAGACTACTACTATATCGTTAGATGGAGAAGTGGCTAGTGTATAGCTCTCGATGGTTCAGTCCTCTACTTATGATCTAACCCGCGATTGGAAGTTCGAGCCGGGGCTCATAGACTTGAAATACGATGTTACTAATATTGTATTAATTACTACTAGGAAATGATTGTTGTTGGAGTGAGTAAGTATGAAATGATTTTGGGAGGCCTGGAGTTTTTTAGTAGCCTCTCCATCCTCGTCTCTATAGTGAAGCTCCTTAACATAATCTAGTAGTTTTAAATCTGTATTATAGACACGTATATACCATCCCTACCCACGCTTCCTTCATTATCGATGAATCCTTCAGAAATCCTGCGATAGTTTTCTCACCCTATTCAATGTATTGTCTGGGTCTCTCTAGGTTTAATGGCTTCTTCAACAATTCGTATAATATCTTTCAATATGCTTCAATAATATAGAATCTATCTTGGATTATAATGAGTGGTTTACAGTCGATTGCCTTCAAAGCATCTTGCAAACTGTATAGTGAAATCAGCATCTCTACACTTCAACTTTAAAATAGTAGTAGATATGGCCTTCCTTACTCTTCCTAGTTCTTGTAGTTCGATGTCCAGCGATTGTTCCAGCAATATACGCTAGCTCTCCAGACGGTTTGGTGTATTCGGGTAGCATCTTAACGCTATTCCTTGGATTGTGGAGTTTTCTAAACCATATACTTACATATGCCTTAGATATTCTGACATTGTATCGTCTTTCAATTTCCATTACTATCCCTCTATGCGATAGTCTAAGTCTTCTAAGTCTATGAACTCATCATACAGTCTTTAATCCTGAGCTATAAAGGTCTATACTTCATCTCTCCACCTCTTCTGAGGCATTGCATGATTGTTTCTATGACTACCTCAATTATCCTCTTAAGACTTTCCTCTAGAACGCTTTACAGGCTTCTTCGCTTTTACTTCTTTAACCTCTTCTTTCTTTTCTTCTACTCCACCGTATATTTTCTTTAAGTATTCAACTTCTTCATCTGTAAATTCAAAGTATTCAGCTATTCTTAGTTTTGATTTATCTGCATGGGAGATTATGAAGCCTATGTATGGGAGCATCTCCTTACCTGCTTTGTATGAAGAGAGGTGGAGTCTAGAAGCAATCTTCCATGCTATGCTCTGTCTAATCTCTCTTTCATTCTTGTATTGCTGGAAGAGTCTAATCTTGTGGGGGAAAGTGAATTTCTGAAAACCTTTAGGTGGTGTTCTTCTTGCTACTGCAACTCCCCCAGTCATTACTGGAATAGCGTACTTCATTAATCTCCACATTTGGAGTTTCTCTATTCTTGCGAAATATATGTCAGCTCTCGCAAGTAAATCGAAAGCTTGAGCTAGTTCGTCCGGCTCAGTTATCTGTGTAGGAGCATTGTCAAGTATCCATGTATAAATTGTTTGAGGCTCCAGTTCTAAACCTTCTATAGCAGCTCTAGCACCTCTGATAGATTTTGCATAGAAGATGTATCTTAAAGCTTCAAATACTTGTTTAACTCTATTTCTTTCTCCCAATACTTCTAGGTCTTTTTCAGTAAGAGTATTCTTCCCAGCAGCGACTGCCTGTAGATCCATTATAGCTGACCTCAAGTCACCTTCTGATCTCTCAGCAAGCCTACTCAGTACATCATCTGAAACTTTTATCCCTTCTCTCTCGCAGATTTCTTTTAATCTCTTGATGATAGCAGTTTTACTGAGCCTCTTAAATTCTACCATTAATGACTGCTCTCTAATAGGTGCTAGCTTCTGGTCCCATGGGTTGTTTGCAACCATTACTATTGGTACTCTCGTCTCATTGATTATCCTCCTTAATGCTGATATTCCTCCAGCATCCTCTCTACCCGCTATCCCATCTACTTCATCTACTAGTATTATCTTTTTTGAGTATCCATCTAGGGAAGCATACTGAGATGATTCTCCAACTACTGCTTTCATCTTCTCTTCATTCCTCCAATCGCTAGCGTTAACTTCAACTACATCATATCCATACTCTCTCCCATAAGCTAATACTAGGCTTGTCTTACCTACACCCGCGGGTCCATAAAGTAGTGCAGCTTTCTTGGCTGGTTTCCCCATCTCCCAGCTCTTCATCCATTCAAGGAAAGCTTTCACAGAATCCTTGTTACCTACTACTTCGGCCACCTTCTTCGGTCTATACTTTTCTGTCCAGAGCTGAGGCATCCCTATCTCCCCACACTAATCTTCTTTGATTTGGCTGCGAGTCTAGCTAAGAAAGCCATAAGTTGGACTTCTTCGGTTCCTCCTTCAACTATCCTATAATCTACTTCCCCGAGCAAATCGATTAGTTCAAGTTTATCTTCTTCACCTATGTCTAGGTAGAATAATTCACGGTATATCGCTGAAACTATATCTGAGCCCGCTAGCCCCTGCACGTAGATTAGCTTTCTTAACTCATCTCTTGCTTGTGTAAAGTTTCCACTCATTGCTAACTCAAGTATCTTCCTAATCTCTCCTCTACTTACATAACCCAAGATATAGTAGACTATCTTCTCATCTATTTTACGAGAAATAGAGGCAGCTGCCTGTAGAGTGTTTATCGCTCTTCTCATATCTCCTTCACTGAACTCGTATATTGTCTCTAGAGCAGCATCATCTACTTCAAGCTTCTCTTGTTCAGCGATCCACTTTATCCTTCCGATAATATCTTTCTTTAGCAATGGTCTAAACCTGAAGACTGCACATCTACTCTGTATAGGCTCAATAATCCTATTACTATAGTTAGCTGCCAAGATAAATCTACAAGTACTTGAATACTGCTCCATAACCCTCCTAAAAGCATGTTGAGCATCATCTGTAAGCTGATCACTCTCATCGAGCAAGAGTATCTTAAAACTAATCTCTCCTCCCATAGGAATCTGCCGAGCAAACATCTTAACCTTATCTCTAATAGTTTGAATTCCTCTTTCATCGCTCGCGTTAATCTCTACAAACCATCCATCCTCCATGTAGTTTGGTCCGTACAGGTCTCTTGCGAAAGCATGTGCTGTTGCTGTTTTGCCTACTCCTGGGGGGCCTGCAAAAAGCATATGTGGAACGGCCTTTGTTTTTAGGATATTCATTAAACTTGTAATTACTTCTTCCTGGTTGACTACGTCATTTAATGTTTTGGGTCTATATTTCTCAACCCATGGGAGTGTTGTAATCGTTTCTAGACTCATTTAATTCACCTGAGACTTTAATCTTATTCCAAATTAAAAGTTTTTAGTAGAGGATTATGATCTTTCATTCTTTACTAAGTTTTCTTATTTTTATAGATTTTGGATCTTTGGATAACATATGGGAGAAATCATCTCTTCAAAATAATACACAAAGAGTATTACCTGACCGACAAGATCAAGATTATCAATTACTACAGCTGAAACGAATAAAAGGCGTCTATTCACTTGCGAGCTCCGCTCGGTTTCTCCAACATGGAGGTAAGAGTGGGGGGCGCAAACTCTATGAATTAGAAGAGAGGTAAGAAAGGATAACTCGAGATACGTATTCTTTGTTGATGATAACTTCACAGTTTAGTATATACACATTTTTATCTGAGCTCACCTCAAAACTCTATGTCTTGGATGTACTATCGCTAAGGTCGTAAAACTCCAGATAAAAATCTATCACAAAAAAGACCTATCAGTCTTTCCTTTCTATTTGAAGGAGTAATTATAATACGATGAGGTGGATGATGTCATTAAGAATTGATGATTAGATGGTAGAGTTAGACATACATATTGAAATCTATTTTAAAGAAGACAGATTTTGATACGAATATGTTATTCTATCTCTTAAATCATCAACTTCATTTAGAGAGTGAGGAATCATACATTCGATCGACCTTCGATCTTTCAAATCATTTAGATTTACCTAATCATCTTTACAAGGAGATCTCTATCATATCAATTCTTGATAATGGTGTGAAAAATGTTGTGGCCAAGTCCGGTCATCATCAAACATGCTAGATTATTCTTATCTTGAATATAGATTGCGCGTTTCTCGTCGTTTCTTCTTCAACTTTATCGATAGGAATAGATTTTAACCTGCTTATCCATTCTGCTGAAATTTTAATGTTTGATGGCTTATTGATTTCTCCTGGAATAGGCGATAGAGCAGGTGCATCAGATTCTAGTAGGAGATTCTCGATTGGTACTCTCTTCACTATTTTTTGCTTCTGCTGGCTTCTAGCTATTGAGGGTGGGATGCTAAAGTAATATCCTTTCTTTACTCCTTCTTCAGCATAGGATGCTGAACCATCAAAAGCATGCATTATTATTCTCTCAGCATTATGCTTAAACAGTATTTGTAGAGCGTATTTCCCAGCAGATCTAGAATGTACTATTAATGGTCGGCTGAGTCTTCTGGCAAGCTCGATAAACTCTATAAAGATTTTCTCTTGTAAGTTCTTATCAACGTTTATTGAAGGATGGTAGTCCAACCCAACTTCACCAATTGCAGTTATCCTATCTGAGTTCTTTTCAATTAATTCTACCATCTTTTCATAATCTTCCAATTCGTATGGCATGAGGCCAATTGAGGGATAGATAGTTTTGTAATCGCTTAATTCAAGAAGCTTTATGGAATCTTTAAATCCGAGGCTTGAACTAATAAATGCTTGAACTCCAACATTCTTTGCTTCATTAATTATCTGGATAAGTCTATCTTGGAAAACACTATCTGTGAGATGACAGTGAACATCAATCATCATTTCTGTATAGTCTCATTGGTTTACCAATTCAAATATCTTAGTATTTTATTCTCCACATCCCTTAACTAGAAGTTAACCAATTAATTACGTCTTAGGCGTGTGTGCTATATTGGTTGATCGGGAAATTTTTTAAGAGAGTGTGTGATCATTATTGTATGCCATACGTGTATCAAGGAGTTGAGATTAGCTGGCTTGGGCATGATTCTTTTTATGTCAGGCACTCTGATAAGAGGATATACTTCGACCCATACAAGATAAAGCCGAAAGAAAAAGCAACTCACATATTTATATCTCATGACCATTTCGATCATCTCAGCCTAGATGACTTAAGAAAAATAGCTACAGCGGATACAGAGATTGTAGCTGCAGAACCATGTAGGAAACAGATTAGCTCTCTGAAAACAGGCTTGTTAAAGTTTGTTAAGCCTGGAGACGAGTTAGAGGTTTCAGGAGTAGGCGTAAAGGTTATCCCTGCGTATAATGTTGATAAGTTTAGAGAGCCTGGCCTTGTGTATCATCCTAAGATGGCTGGCGGAGTTGGATACATAGTTGAAGTAGGTGGAGTTAAAATATACCATGCTGGAGATACAGATTTCATTCCTGAGATGAAGGACTTGAAGGTAGATGTCGCATTAATACCTGTTAGTGGAACATTCGTGATGACTGCGGATGAAGCAGCTCAAGCAGTAAATGAATTTAAGCCTAAGATTGCTATACCTATGCATTATGGAGCGATAGTTGGAAGTAGTAGGGATGTTGAAGAATTTAAGAAGAAGGCAAAAGTAGAAGTAGTAGTACTTGAGAAAGAGTGAGTAAGAGTATGAGGGAGTGTAGCCATGAATATGTTTATGGTGGGCTGGTAAACATTTTCGATGGAAAGAAGCTGCTTAAAGTCTTTGAATATTGGAAGTGTAAAAGATGTGGCAAAGTAAGAGCTGGGTACAGGTCTCCAGGCTATATATCCCCAACTGATGGTCTTCTACCAGAACCTAGAGATGATGGAAGATGGATGATCCTAATATGCAAGCAAGCTAAGAATGTAGAAGCATACTATGTGAAATCTGGAGAGAAAATCGTACATACATGTAGAAATCGTGAAAAAGAATTATACATCGATGATGAATACAAGATTCTAAGTAGGGAGATGGAGGAGCTGGAGGGTCACTATGGTTTCCTACTAGAAGAAATATCCCCAGGAGTAATTGATATCTCGAAAGACCCTGTAAAGATCATTAAATCTACTTAGATTATATCCTCCCTCATCTCTGCAAGCTTATACGTAATCTTTTCAATATCTTCTTCATTATTATAGAAGTCTACAGATATTCTTAGGATTCCTGGTCTAGCAGAGACTACAACTCTATCTCTTAATAATTTTTCAGCAACATCATAGGAATTTCTTGTTGAGAGACTCACTATCCCACTCATTCTATCTTTCTCAATTGGAGAGAAGATTTTGAAATTCTTCTCAACTAATTCATTTATGAGAGTTGATGTAAGATTCTGTATTCTTCTCCAGCTGGATTCTATATTGATTTTCTGAAAGAATCTAAGAGATTCTGCTAACCCTACTACGGTTGGCCCAGCCCAGCTACCCCATTCATATCTAGAAGCGCTACAAGCTGGTTGAGAGTCTAGTAAGGGTAGAGGTCTCTCAAACAATCTAGTCTCTCCCTTAGCCATTCTCTCAATTACAGAGTCTTCTACGCCTAGCCAGCCTGTCCAACAATTTGTTAAGACATTATCTAGTAGTTCTTTTTTAATGCATAAGAATGCTGCTCCACTAGGTGCTAGTAGCCACTTGTATGATCCACATACAGCTATATCGATATCTAGACCTCTTAGGTCGATTGGGAATACTCCAGCAGCATGGAATATGTCGCTTAAGACTAGAGCTCCTTTTTCATGAGCTATTCTGGAGATTGTTCTCAAGTCTTCAACGTATCCTGTAAGCCATCCAACCAAGTCTACTGATACTAGTTGAGTATGTTCATCTATCAGTTTTTCGTATTGTTCTATGGGGATTCTTCCATCAATATATCTTGCAACTTTAATTTCCCTAATTATCTTATTCCTTAAGAGAGAGGAGAAAACGTTGAAATTCGTTGGGAAATTATGTTCAGCAATTACTATGTTTGATTCTCTCCTCCATTTTATTGAGGAGGCAGCAGCAATTAATCCTGTAGATGTATTTGGTATGAGTGCTACTTCATCTTCTTTAACTCCAACCATCGAAGAAAATAATCTGCGAGCCTCAATTACATCTTTTATAACCTTATCCCAATCCTCGCCTTCATACAACCATTTATCAATAAACTCAACTATAGCTCTGTGAACTTGCTTCGACATTACTCCGCTGGATGCAGTATCTAGATATGTGTACCGGGAGAGGAGGGGGAAGTCCGATCTTAATCTTTCAAAATCCATAGATAACTTTATCCAGCTACCCGGTAATAAATCATTCTTTCTTGAAAATCCTCAGAGTAGAGCGTAGATTAGGATACTGGTTCATAGATTATTCCTAGTTGCTTTGCGTAATTGTATGCTTCTAATATTTCTTCCCTGTATGGTCTTCTAGCAATGTCTTTGTAGAGTTCAGGCTTTAAGATGACTTTATGTTCAGGTCTATACTGCTCCATAATATTCACTAAAACCTTATCTTTGATGTTGTCTGCTATCCATTTAAGTATCGGCTTAGTATCACATTCAAGATGGTTTGGGAGTACAAGATGCCTAATAATCATATCGCCATTCTCTGATGCAACTAGATGGTTTCTAGTTACTACTTCTCTGTAACCTTTCTTTGAGCCGACTTTCGAAAGCCTCTTAGCACATTCATCACTCCAATACTTGAAGTCCGGTAACCATATATCAACGATATCTACTAGCAGTTTCATTGCTTCTTCACTCATGTACATGTTACTATTCCAGAGTATTGGGACATTCACATCTAGATACTTAAGAGATTCAAGGATTATGTGGAGATTAGGCGTGGGCTCGCCTCCAACATAATTTATATTTGCAGCTCCATCTATTCTAAGCCTTTTAGCTATAGATGCAAGCCTCCTTGCATCAGATTCTACACCAGCATCCGCAATACTTCCACTAGGCTGTGAGATATCCCAGTTTTGACAGAATACACAGTGAAATGTGCATGATGTGAAGAAGATTGTACCCGAGCCACCCTTACCTTCTATGCCTATGAGAGGTGCTTCTTCACCATAATGATGGAAGAAGCTTGATACGTATCCTCTATGATCAAGTTTACATACGCCTATCCGCCCCTCCAATCTATTGACACCGCATCTCCACTCACAGAAATGACATCTCTTCAATATACGGTATGCAAGATTAATCTTTAAGTCTAAGAGAGAAGGTTCTACAATCTTCAACTTATCTAGATCAGCACCTTCCCCAAAATATTCATCGAATAACTCTAAGGCCTCTCTATGCAGTTCATCATTATGTTTCCACAATTCTTCATCTGAAGCATCATTAAGCCTGACATCTATAGGGATAGACTTTAATATCATAAACTTCGCTGGAGTCTTATTCAACATAACTGACCTATACCATCTTAGTCTTTTTACGACTTCATCAATACGCCATACCAGTACTGCGTCAGGCCTATACAATACTATACTCAACTTCCAGCAGTCCCCAAGTATACTTCTTTCCAAGGAGGTTGTTAAATATTTCTATATTACGCAGTCAGCTTCTATCTAAGGTCTTTTCAAATAAGATTTTTCTAATAGTTGAGTATGTAAGCATGTATGGTTTCTAGAAGACATAACCCATCTGCTCTTAAATATTTTTCAAAACTGACTGATAGAGAGCATGCAATATTCGAGGCTGGGGTATCTCTTGGAGCAATTTTCCATCAACTTGTAGGTATGCCTGTAAACTTAGAAAAGAAGGAAGAACTTGAAAGAGCTCTAAGTAATGCCTTCTGTACTCAGCCTTTTAGAGTAAAAACAAGGATAAAGATTAATGTTGAGAAGATTACAAGAGGATTAATTAAGCCATACAATTATGGTGTAATCACCCCGGAATCTCTTGACGTTAAAGTCATAGTAGAGTATGGTGATGTAAGAGTTAAAGCAAGACTGAGGTGGATTGATGAGTTAGGCTATCCATTAATGTATATTGAAGATGTTACCTAAATGATGGCAGCCTAACTCCTCTCTGCCCCTGATATCTCCCTTGGTATGGTTTCTCTACAGCAGATGAAAGCTTAGCGAAGACGACATGTAGGAATCTATCCCCACTGTAAAGCTTTACTGGGAAGTCTCCGCCTACAAGCTCTATAGTTAGTTCTCCTTCAAAATTTGCATCAATGATTGTTGGCGGGATGATTAATCCGACTCTTGCATAGCTACTCCTCAGGTTTACGAAACCCATCAAGTCTACTGGAAGCTTGATGTACTCAAGAGTATGGAGTAGGAGGTGTTCATGAGGCCATATTATGAAGTCTTCTCCTTCCTCGATAGTATAGAATTCCTCGATCTTCTCTGTATTCCTAGTGTCCAGGGGCTTATCGATTTTCTTCATTCTAGCGACCATCCTACCTATTCTAAGGTCTACGCCATTCTCTCTAACTATGGATTCATCAAAAGGCTCTATAATTAGACGTCCACCCTTAATGTATGCCCAGAGGTCGAAATCACTTAAGATCAAGTTTCCCCGATATTACGCAGATTAACTTCTCTTTAAAACTATAGTTTATCACAGATATTTTATCAACTGGGCGGAGTATCTCCGTTATACATATATAATATCCATATCTTTTACAACGTAGACTTTACATCCAGTATTTTTTCTAAGTTTATCCTCAAGCTCTCTTTCTCTCCCTTCCCAAGCTGGGTATAGATGATTTACGAGGAGCAGCTTAGGCTTCGTTCTTCTCCCAATCTCTATTAATTCTTCATCAGAAGTATGTTTTCCCAGGAGTAATTCTTTTGGGAATGAACATTCATGTATGAGGATGTCTACGCCTTCTGCAAGCTTTACCATCTTCTCATCGTAGATAGAGTCTCCAGAATAAGCTATGCTTACATTATCTACCTCCACCCTATACGCTAAACCATTATAATGCTCAACAGATACGGCATAAACTCTAAGATTGCCTGATTCTTCTACGAGACCTTCTCCCACCTCATGGATTCTAAGAAAATCTAGATTACCCATCATCTCTGAAAGATACTCATATACGCCTCCATGAGAACAGAATTTATCTATAAAGCTTGATAAACCAGTAGGACCATAGATGTTAAGAATCTGAGGGTTTTGGAGAGGACCACCAAGCTCGTTAAACATCCTAATCTTTATCAATGCTGGAAGATCCAGTGTATGGTCTAAGTGGAAATGAGTTATGAATAATCTATCGATAGAATTGGGGTGGATATGCATCCTCCTTAATTTCTCTATAGTTCCTGGTCCAATATCTAAGAGCATCCTACCCATAGGATACTCTATGAGAAATGATGTTGAGAATCTATTTTTTGTTGGAATTATTGATCCTGACCCTAGAACTATTATCTTCAGAGTATTCACGTCCTCTTAGAGAGTATATCGATCCAAGGATTATCTCTAAGATAGGAGGGGAGGGCTTCTTCATTATTATGGTCTGGAGATTTACTCTTTATCTGCTGGCTTATTCTTTCTTCACGGATTATAGAGGGCTTTGCCTTTTCTAGCTCACTAATCCTACTTGCTAGTATTCTCTGCTCTCTCTCTAATCTATCCAGTCTAGCCTCCATTTCCTCAAGTATCCTAGTAATCCTAGAGATCTCAGACCTTATGAGAGCAATCTCGTTAATAGGAAGATTCTGGTTATTTTTTCGAATATCTTCTGCTTTTTCTTTTCTATTATTGTTTAGTCTAGGAGGTATAATTTCATCTGCGCCCATCATGTCATAGATTATTAAACCTACCCCATACTTAATCAAGACGCTTTCATCAATAATCTTTGAGTATCTTCTCGGTACTGCAAGAATTACACCATCGTATTTACTTTGAAGTTTCAGGGTCTCAATTAACATCTCATGTACCATAGATCTTGAATTACATGAATCTTCACTTAGAATATTCACGGCTATCTCTACTTTACCATCAGAAAGGATTAGTTGACTATCCACCTCCATCGATCCACTTTTTCTCGATACCTCGTAGAACCCTTCATCTACCAGTAGACTAGATATTATATCTTCTATTGTCGGTCTTCTACGCATAGTTTAACCATCCCTCCATTCTTTCCCATCTCCACTTAAAATCGTAGGGAACAGCATATCCATAGACTATACATCCTCTCCAAACAGAGTATGTTGGCTCTCTAGCAACTGTTGCTTGGATATTCTCTATCCCCTTCTCTTTCAACATAATCTTTATCTTCTCATCTGAAGAGACGGCGACCCCTTCTAACCCCCTGGGTGTATTCCAGTTAAAGTTTCCGCCCGACAAGATAATCTTGGAGAATAAATGAGGTTGAAGTTCAATGGAGCATTTCTCAACTGCTTGAATTATAGCTTCAGCCATATCTGTCATTCCATAGAAGTATGTATCTCCTATCTTGACGTCGCTTGGTCTAGGCATCCCTCTTTTGAAGTAGCTTTGAAAGACCTCATGCCCAGGATTGAAGACATATTCGCCGATCAAGAATCTTGTCCAACTTTCATCTCCTAGATCTATCTTAATCCTCGTACCCTCTATCCTTATCTCCCTCTTTACTTTGTCCGGGTTCCTCCTAGCAAAATCTACGGCTTCTTCAAGCCGTCTCGGTAGGAGACCTATCTGCTCTTTAACTCTTCTAACTAGTTTTTCTTCTTTAGCTAAGTCTCCATAACCAGTATCTTTGAGGATCTCCGAGGTTAAAACATTTGCTGCGCCTCCACCCCTATTGAGAGCTAGAACCGCATTTCTTATCGGATACATTGAGATTGGGCATACCTGGGTATTTCCATGACCGCTCTCAACAACTACACATGTCGGGATTTTATGAGCAATAGCAACCGCTAGAGGTTGAGGAATTATCGTAGCAGCTCTAACAAGCGTTCTTTCAGTATTTAGTTCTCCAAATATATCGAATAATTGCTCATACATGTATCTAGGAGCTACAACCGCTAGGCTTGCGACAACATAGAATCCCCTAAAATCTGGGTCGCTTGGAGCAAAGTTTTCAAGAGCATAACTGGTTAATTCTCTCGTTACTTGCCAAGCTTTCACATCATTTCTCTCAACTATACCATTCCTCATAGGGTAGACTAGCCTTTCTGCAACGTCTTCTCTTGATTCAAGGAATAGTGGGAGTTCTTTCCCGACTACGATATCTTTACCTACACCCATCACTTTAGACATAATAGAGTTCTTCTCGGTAAAGTATCCTCTATTCTCTGTTACTTCGGGTATCTCACCGATCGTTATAGGACCGTACTTAAAATCGCTTGTACCATAATCTATCCCAAAAACATGTGAACGTTTGTATTCTTCACTCAATGTTGGCTCACCTCATTGATTAAGATTTTCCTAAAAAGCTTCGAGTAGATTTTTTCAATGCAGTCAATATCTCTTAAACCAACTCTATGGCTTACAATAATCCTACCTGCAGCGGGATATGTCTCAACTAGAATTTCAGAACCTCCAAGCTTCAATCTCTTTACTTCATTGGAGTTGAAATGTAAACCCAGCTCTTTAGCTACACTCTCTACATTGATATTCCTAAAACAGTAATAAATATCAATGTACCAGCAATCGGTTAGTAAGCATTCAAGAAGCTTCTTGAACGTCTCTAGGTTCGGGAAGCCAACCCTGCTTTTTAATGATAATAGAATCTCCAATCCATCAATACTCTCTACAGTATATTCTATCTCTAACTCATCTTTTACTACTCTTCTATCTATTTTTATCCACCCATTTGAAGATAGATTTAACGATACTCTTTCCCATCCTCCTGGTTCTTGATAGAACCTACATGAAAGCTTTATGTCGGAAACAGGCTTGTCCAAGTTACTCCGTAAAATTAGTCAATTTACTAAGATATATTTCTTGGAGACTCCACTGAAAATGGGAAACACTAATTAATTGAAGACTTCCTCAGTGATCTCATGGTTAAAGTCTGGAGGAAAGCATCCTGGATAAGTATTAGAGAGGGGGTTTCAACGATGCCGTTAAGCTACGATGACAATTGTCTCTTAATGATGTTTAACATTAAAGCTGGTGCGGAGGTGCCTTTACATAGTCATCCACAATCCCAGTATGGGCTAATTATCAAAGGAAGAGGATACTTTACAACCAGAAAAGACAATATAGAGGTCTCAGAAGGCGACTCATATTCTATCTCAGCCAATGAGGAACATGGATTCTACGCCATCGAAGAAGTACTAGTAATAGACGTGTTTGTACCACCCCGAACAGACTATATTAACCTAGCACGGAAGCCAGACATAGAAGCCTAACTCATACCAATCATTGAAAGAATAGACCTTAAGTATCAGATCTAGGATGACCTATTAATGAGAATTAGGGCTCCGCTACACTAATGCAGCTGACTGTGATATTCCCATCATCTCAATACTAAGGTAGTAGGTTAGTAGGCATCTTAAATGAGCTAAAATAAGGATTGCCAAGTTAAGTAAATGGGTGTCTAGATGATTTTAATCCTTTACTTTATTTAACTGAATCGACGGCTTAACTAGTCATTAGTGATAAAGCTCTAACTTGATTCTGATTGTCGAGAAGCACAGATCGATCTCGATGAAGTATATAATCCATTCTAGTCTCTATACGGATTATAGTATATGCTTAGATCTCTAGAGAGTCCAACCCTTTTGGATCAGTAGCGTTAAATAGATGGGAGAAGCTGGTAATTGGGGAGAAGAGAGGAGATGCCTAGAGTTAAGAAGATCTCAGAAATCTTAGATATACTCCACCAGAAGGACCAGATCCGAAATATAGGTATAATTGCCCATGTAGACCACGGTAAGACTACTACGACTGATAGCTTACTCGCAGCTGCGGGTTTACTGTCTCCAACATTAGCTGGAAAAGCACTAGCACTAGACTACCTAGAAGAAGAGCAGCAGAGGCAGATGACGATCAAGGCTGCCAATATATCTCTCTACTATGAGATGGACAGTAAACCATACGTAATAAACTTGATAGATACTCCAGGTCACGTAGATTTTAGTGGTAGAGTAACTAGAGCGTTGAGAGCTATAGATGGAGCGGTGGTTGTCGTAGATGCTGTTGAAGGAGTAATGACGCAGACTGAGACCGTTATTAGGCAAGCTGTCCAAGAAAGAGTAAAGCCAGTACTATACATTAATAAGATTGATAGATTAATTAAAGAACTTAGGCTTACTCCTGAGAAGATACAGGAAACACTGGGGAGGATAGTCCTAGAAGTTAATAGGCTGATAGAGATGTATGCTGAGCCAGAGTATAGAGAAAAGTGGAAGGTAAGCTTTCAAGCGGGCAATGTAGCTATTGGTAGTGCGAAAGATAGATGGGGGTTCACGCTCCAGCAAGCTCAAAAGAAGGGAATAAAATTCTCAGATGTTCTGAAAGCCTTCACAAACAATGATATAGAATGGCTTAGGGAGAACACGCCTCTCCATGAAGCTATACTCGAGATGGTTATAACGCATCACCCTCCACCGCATATTGCTCAGAAGTATAGGATACCAAAGATCTGGAAAGGAAATATAGAAGATGAAGTAGGAGAAGCAATGTTGAACTGTGATGAGAAAGGACCAGTAGTAATGGTTGTTACAGATGTTAAAGTTGATCCACAAGCTGGAGTAGTGGCTACAGGAAGACTATTCAGTGGAACTGTAAATGAGGGAGACTATATACTAATAGTTGGAAGAAACATTAGGAAGAGGATCCAGCAGGTTACAGTTTACATGGGTCCAAATAGAGAGATTGTTGGGACCCTACCCGCAGGGAATATTCCCGCACTCCTTGGAATAGAAGAAGCTAGAGCAGGAGATACTTTAGCCACTGCTGAGACTATACCCTTTGAATCTTTAAAGTATGTATCTGAACCGGTTGTTACAATATCTGTTGAACCTAAGCATAGTAGAGACCTCCCGAAGCTAGTAGACTTCTTGAATAAGCTTAGCATCGAGGACCCCACCCTTGTAACTACCGTGAGACCTGAAACAGGCGAGTACCTGATAAGCGGTATGGGTACACTTCATCTAGAGATTGCTTTAACATGGATAGCTAAGGCTGGCCTTGAAGTAGTAGCCAGTAAACCAATAATCCTCTACAGAGAAACCATTACCCAGGCGGGAAGAGTATTTGAAGGGAAATCCCCCAATAGGCATAATAGAATCTATATTCAAGTCGAACCACTTGAAGAAGAGATCATAGAGCTTATTAGAAGAGGAGAGTTATTTGATGAAATGGATAGAAAGCAGATAGCTAAGATACTTAGAGACCATGGATGGGATGCAGATATGGCTAGAGGTGTCTGGTCGATCGACCCTAGAGGAAACATCCTTGTTGACATGACTAAGGGTGCACAATACCTTCAAGAAAGTAAAATGATGATTATTGGAGGATTCCAGAGAGTTGTACAAGAAGGCCCGCTAGCTGGAGAGAATATGCGTGGTATAAAAGCGATATTGGTAAATGTTGAACTACATGAAGATCCAGTTCATAGAGGATATGCTCAGATAGCTCCAGCAACCTGGAGAAGCATGTATGCAAGCATATTAAGTGCAAACCCAATACTACTTGAACCAGTTTTGAAGATTGAAGCCAAAGTCCCACCAGACTTAATGGGCGCGGTGACAAGCGTCATGACATCTAAGAGAGGTAGAATACTACAGATTGCTCAACAAGAATATATAACAGTTGTCTCAGGAGAGATCCCTGCGGCTGAGACCTTCGACTTGAGCGAGGTTATGCGTGGAGCAACAATGGGTAAAGCATTCTGGGCGACAGAGTTCTATGCTTGGAAGCCTGTGCCCTCATCAATAAGAGATAAAGTCATAGAAGAGATAAGAAAGAGAAAGGGACTTCCATTAAGTATACCGAAGATATCGGATTTCGTAGAAGAAGAATAAAGTAGGATAAATATTCTAGAAAACTTTTAATAATCATTGTAATCAATAATACTACGTGCGTAGGAGTATGTATTCTCGAAAAAGTATTAAAGGCATCTCTAGAGTAGTCGCTCTCCTTGCCGCAATAATCGTAATACTTGCCGCCGTAGCAGCTGTTGAGCCATTCTTAATTCCTGCCAGAGAAATCACAGTTACTAGCACCTACACTACGACTGTGGGAGCAGCTCAAACTATAACTCAGACTGTTACTATTGAAAAAACAGTAACGGGAGCTGCCAGAGATGTTGTTTGGGAGAATATTCAAAAGAGGGGGGCAATAATCGTTGGGACATCTCCAGACTGGCCTCCATTCGAGTTCTTAGATCCTAAAACAGGAAAATTAACAGGTTTTGAAGTAGAATTGATGGAATTGATTGCTGAGAGACTCGGGTTAAAAGTAGATTGGAGAACGATGGATTTCGCTACGATTATAGTAGCAGTTGAGCATAAAGATATCGACTTAGGGGTTAGCGGTTTCTCTGTAACCCCTGAAAGACTAGAAGTAGTTCAGTACACTCTATATCACACTATAACTGAATCACAGTTAATAATGCTGAAAGATAAAGCTGAGAAGCTTGGAATAACTAGGCTTGAGAAACTAGAGCAGGTTGCAGATTACAAGCTAGTTGTAGGCACCGGGTCTGGAACGACTCAAGAAGCAGAGTTAATGGATCTAGTTAAGAGGGGCGTGATTTCTTCGGAGGCTGCCAGGTCTTATGATGATTTTGGTGTAGCTCTAGAAGACCTAAAGTTGGGTAGGATTGATGCACTCTATGCAGAGACACCTGTAACCACTTGGTGGATAATGACTGAAGAAACACCTTTACTCGTTGTCTTCAGTAAACCATACTGGCCAGTCGCATTTATAGCTCATAAAGATTCTGATGAGCTTGTATCGAAAATAAATGGAGTACTTTCTGAATTAATAGTTGAAGGTAAAGTTGCTGAACTATACGAGAAGTGGACCGCACCTCCAAGCTAGATAACCTGTAAATAACCATGACGCCACTTGAACAAATAACATTCCTGCTGAAAGCAGTCCCAGTAACCCTAGCAATATCCTTCCTATCTTTTTTACTCGGCCTAGGCTTAGGAGTGTCTCTGGCATTCATGAGAATATACGGTGTAGCTCCTCTAAGATATTTTTCAGATAGTTATGAAAAGTTTTTTAGGTCTGTTCCAGTGCTCGCGGTAATGCTACTTTTGTATTTTGGTATTGGGCCGTTAGTCCCGGTCTTCAAAGACCCATTCTTCACTTCTGTAATCTCCTTAGGAATAGTGAGTGGAGCAAACCAATCCCAGATCTTTAGAAGTGCTATCGGCAGTGTAGGTAGAACACAAATGCTTGCAGCCATATCTATTGGTTTAACACAATTAAAAGCAATGAGGTATGTTATTCTACCACAAGCATTGTTTCTAGCCGTACCAGGCTTAGGTAGTGAAATTGCACTACTAATAAAAGATTCAGCATACTCATTCATCATCGGAGTGATAGAGTTAATGAAGCACACAGATATTCTCAGAGCATCACAAAGATCGTTAATCCTTCCTTACATCGCCTCTGCAATAATATACGTAGTCATGACTTTCCCAGCCGCTACTTACCTAGATAAATGGGGCAGCCGTAAGAAGAGGGAGCTGGGGCTATGACAAGCATACTAGAATGCCAAGACTTAACGAAAGTTTATGGAAAAGTTATAGCAGTAAATAATGTTTCTATAGGAATAGGTAGAGGTGAGACAAAAGTAATTTTTGGTCCAAGTGGTTCTGGGAAATCAACATTATTGAGGTGTCTCGGTTTACTTGAGAAGCCTACGAGAGGCTCAATATACTTTAACGGGGTGGACGTGTATGCTTCTAAGCAGGACTTAAATAAACTTAGAGCTAGGATAGGTTTCGTCTTCCAAGACCCTTCACTCTTTCGGCATTTAACAGCTCTGGGAAATGTAATGCTAGGCTTAAAACATGTACTAGGTTTGTCAGACGCTGAAGCGAGAAGGAAAGCTCATGAAGCATTGAAGCTCGTCAAAATGGAAGATTGGGCTAACTATTATCCATCCCAGCTTTCTGGAGGTCAGCAACAGAGAGTTGGGATCGCTAGAGCAATTTCCATGGATCCAGAAGTAGTACTTTTTGATGAGCCTACGGCTGCTCTAGATGTTGAGTTGAAATGGGAGGTCATAGCTGTAATGAGGGATCTTGCAGATAGAGGTACAACAATGCTTGTAGCAACCCATGAGCTCCGCTTCGCAAGGGAAGTCGCAGATGAAATGATATTCATGGACCAGGGTCAGATAATAGAAGTTGGTTCTCCAGATCACTTCTTCACATCTCCAAATACTGAGAGAGCCAAGAAATTCATGGCGAAGATATTGGGGTGATGCATTAATAGATGTTATTCCTGCTCGATTATTCAACCTTCATAATAACTGGTTTCCTAATAACAGTGGAGGTAACTCTCATAGGAGTTGGACTAGGATTAATACTAGGTATCCTAGCAGCATTAGGAGATATTTTCGGAGGTAGGATCGTTAAGATAATCGTGAATATTTATGTTGAATTCTTTAGAGGTTCACCTTTGATTGTTCAACTCTTCATATTTTACTTCACCATCCCAATGATAACTGGTATTAGTATGGATGTTATGGTTACAGCTATATTGACTTTAGCATTGAATAGTGGAGCTTACCAGAAAGGATACTTGAAAGGTGCTATGGAAGCAGTCTTCAAGGATCAGCTAATGGCGGCTCTATCACTTGGACTACCTATGTGGAAGATCTTCCTGTACGTTGTTATTCCACAAGCATTAAGGATTGTTATACCTGCATGGTCTAATGAGCTTGCATCGATGGGTAAAAGTACTACAGCTCTAATAGTTATAGGTGTTAGAGAGTTCCTGAATACAGGGATATCTATTACAGCTCAAACTTTTAGACCTCTTGAAACCTATGCTTTCATAACTATAACCTACTTCATATGGATATACTCTATGTTAAAAGCTCTAGATATACTGTACAATAGGATAAAGATCCCGGGTCTGGAGCCCATTATATAAATTCTATGAAGAATCTTCTTTTTCAGATGCTTCAGATTGTTCTATCCTACTCCTGACTAGAATACTGATTCTTCCTGCAATCTTCTCAGCGATCTCTATGAATGCTCTACTAGCTGGAGAATCTGGGTCTCTAATAATTACCGGTCTACCTAGGTCACCACTCTCTCTAACCTCTGGGCATAAGGGTACCTCACCAAGATATGGGATTCCAAGTTCCTGGCATATTTTATACACGTTCCCAGACCCGAAAATCTCTATTCTAGAACCACATTTTGGGCAGACAAAGTAACTCATATTCTCCACTATACCTACTACTTCAACGTTAAGCTTCTGGAACATTCTTAAAGCTTTCAATGCAATTCTTAAAGCTGCATCCTGAGGAGTAGTAACGATAACTACTCCTGTAAGAGGAATTGCTTGAGCAAGGCTAAGTGAAGCATCTCCAGTACCTGGTGGGAGGTCAACGATTAAGTAGTCTATATCAGCCCAATCTACTTGATTCAGCATTTCTTCTACCGCCTTCCCTACTAGTGGTCCTCTCCATATTATTGGTGTATCCTCTGATGCGAGAAGCCCGATAGACATAACTTTAATACCCATATAGGATAATGCCGGCTCGACTCTATCTCCACCTACGTAGAAGGGTGGACGTATTATATCAAGCATCTTAGGTATAGTTGGTCCATAGACATCTGCATCGAGTAATCCTACACTAGCTTTTTTCAATGCTAATGCTAGAGCTAAATTCACAGCTACTGTCGATTTCCCTACACCACCCTTACCACTAGCAATCGCAATTATGTTCTTCACACCCAATATACTCTTTTGACCTGGATAAGGAAGAACTCTAGAAGAAACCTTTATCTTGACTTCTTTAACACCACTTAACTTTTTGACAACTTCCATAGCATTCTTCTCCAAGACACTCCTAAGAGGACATGCAGGAGTTGTAAGCTCAAGAATAAAAGATACAACTCCATCTGCCTCAATCTTCAAATCTCTAACCATACCTAAGCTAACGATATCCTTTCCAAGCTCCGGGTCTACAACATTCTTCAATGCTTCCAAAACATCTCTCTCAGAAACCATTGTACACCCTTAACACAATCTCTACACTCTAATAAATACATTACCTAACAACAAAACTGTAAAGAAGAATGATGTATACTGTAAAAGGTAAACCGTAAACCATCTACTCTTTCTTCTTCACAAACTCACAAACATACTTAATTCAATATATAATGAACTGGAGTTCCAAGTGTACGATACCCCACACGATTTGTTTTCAGGAAGGATGTGTTGCTAGTGTTTTCTGCTTTTTCTTTAACATATCTTATATATTTGAAATATCAATGAATAGTTTTATATTGTTTAATCCTATACGTAGCGGATTAGTTCGAGTAGTCATAATCCATTTTTTAATGAATTGTCGGTTTTCCTGGCTTAGCAGGGTAAAAGTTTAATCTTAGAAG
>Ga0209183_1000187_pt1 | contig 29573 bp, 30 predicted proteins | sample LHCtaG_2_FD_184120 | JGI IMG/M metagenome (GOLD analysis project Ga0209183, IMG submission 184120) | Hot spring microbial communities from Little Hot Creek, USA to study Microbial Dark Matter (Phase II) - LHC4sed_replicate (SPAdes)... | ecosystem: Environmental > Aquatic > Thermal springs > Hot... | reverse complement strand
CGTAAGAGGAGGGATACTACACAGGTATATAATCGTAGAGAAGATGAGGCAAACCCCTCACAGCCTATACATGTATGAGATAACGATAGTCGACGGAAAAGGTTTAACCTTGCTTAGACCTGCATCAGCTAGAGTTGAAGATATAGCTATACCTGAAGCGGTTAAGGATATGGTTAGAAGAGCCCGGGAGAAAATTGAACGTGAAATAGCCTAAATAAAGCCGAATCCGATTACCATCCATTGTTAGATAAAAAACCACTATTAAATCGAGACATCTATTTAACTCATCTCTTTCCTGAATTCGCCTAAATCAGATTCTACATAGGAGTATCGTTAACCATTAAGTTTTAAACTTAGCATATCCTCACCCCTCTGTATAGAAAAGCTAAAAGTAACTTTAATCTTCTGAACAATTATCCTCAAGCTAGTTTAGTTAAGATTTATGGCATGTAACGTAATGCTTCTCCCTATTTTGCTAGTTGCGGTTCTTTGGTTCCGCATAACCTTTCTTTAAACGAGTATCCTATGATTGAAGCTGATAAAGCTAAAGAATACAGGGTTTTTACCTATGCGTAAGCTCCTTAGCTCTCTCGGCTATACTTCTAGCCATATCTAGAGTAGAAGCATTCCCTCCAAGGTCGTATGTAACAGTTTTACCTTCAGCTATAACATCTTCTGTTGCTTGGAATATCGCTCTACCTAGATCCTCCTCTCCGAGGTATTCCAACATCCATGCGGCTGATAGTATCATAGCCGTAGGGTTAACCTTATACAAGCCTTTATACTTAGGAGCGCTTCCATGGGCAGGCTCGAACATAGCGTAGCTATCCCCAAAGTTACCAGAATATATGCATCCTATACTAGCGACCAGAGCTGCAGCTTCCTCTGAGATTATATCCATAAATAGGTTTGTACCGAGTATAACGTTCTGGTTGAATCTTTGAGGATTCTTAACAAGCTGCTGAGCCATATTATCTATGAAGTACTCCTCATACGATATATCAGGATAGGATTTCGAAACCCTATCGACTGCTTCCACGAATATACCGTCACACTCTCTCATAATGTTACGCTTAGTAACCACTATAACCTTACTCCAACCCCTTTTCCTAGCAATTTCGAAAGCTACACGTGCAACCCTCTCAGACTGTCTAGCCGTAATCTTCCTCACAGCGATAGCTACATCATCCGAAAGCCTATACTCTATACCAGAGTATAATCCTTCAGTAGCTTCCCTAACGCATACAAAATCGACTTCGCCGAGCCTACCGGTAGTACCCTTGAAAGTCTTTATAGGTCTAACATTAGCATACAAATCGAACCTCTGCCTTATACTAACAGGAACACTCTTAGGAGCCCACCTCTCAGGTATAGTAGTAGTCGGAGCCTTGAGACATGCATCACTCTCCTCTAAGATTTTCCAAGTTTCAGGTGGTATCATGGTATCCCCGCCACTCTTAAGCCACCATTCATAACCAGCTTCGCATAGCACTATCTCTATATCAGGATTCACAGCATCTAGAACAATCAAAGCGGCTTCGGTAACCTCAGGCCCTATACCATCACCTTTAATCAAAGCTACACGCTTAGTCAAAGCTAGATACCCCCGATTAAACCTTCATCAAATGGGAGGATCTAGAAAAATATTTCGGTTACACCTAAACTTAATAGAAACTAGAGTTAAACACCATAAATCCATACAGTTTATGATCATAAACTTAATTAAATATCCTAAATTCTAGCAAAATATAGACATAATATACAATGATAACTATGGAAATTTTATTTAATTCAAGTAGCATAGTATTTATCATAATTTATATCATGATTTAGCAGTATTCATAAGTGATTCAATAAAGTAGTTTGAAACTATCTATAAATTGCTATAGAAATACCTACTTGTCATCGAATATACTAGAGTTTTTTATGAAAAATAAACCCAGCGAATGTATACTTTCATCTATGCTAGATATTCTAGATAATCCATAATCATCTAATTGCTAATATATAATTTTACGCTTAGAAGAGCCTAATACCGTAGATGTTTCGATTCATCTTCACTTCGATTATTCCACACTCCATGTACATCACTTTTACCGTCTACTCAGTGCCTCTATATAATGAGGATGATTCATCGACGCTGAATCTAGACCATACCGTATTTAGCTCTTCATTATCGAGGCGTTATAATCCCCCAACTATAGATAGCTTTCGATCACTCTAGAAATATGCTTGAATACTAATAGAGCTTAGTTAATATTTGGTTGAGCCATGGATATGATCCCTTTCTCAATCGTATCCCTATCTATAACAGTAGTATCTATGAACTATAAGCCTAGTAACTGCTACAAGTGTATGCAAGACTAATTATTCGAGCAGCTTTAACGTCTTATGCATCATCACAACCTATACTCTGCCGTCTACTAAGACTATAACTACCTCTCTAGGAGGCTTGCATTCTAGCTTTAAGCTTCTCCTCCTCTGAAGCTACAAGCTTCTCTAGGATGGATACGGCGAACTCTATCTCCTCCCTACCTATAATTAGCGGTGGTAACAGTCTTATCGTAGTCCTACCAGAGTATAGTATGAGGAGGCCATTCGCCGCTGCACCTAATACTATATCCTTCACCGCAGGTAGCCTTAAATCGAAAGCTATCATCAAACCTAAACCTCTAACCTCCCTGACAACCTTATACTTGGATAACTTATCCTCCAACATACGTTTGAATATGCATCCATACTCCCAAGCTCTATCCGGAAGCTTCTCTACTAACAGTACGTCTATGGTAGCTGAGCCTGCGGCGCAAGCTATAGGGTTTCCTCCGAAAGTGGATGTGTGCTCGCCTATAGATAGCTTATCCATCACCTCTCTAGGAGCTATGGTGGCTCCTATCGGTATACCTGATGCTAAACCTTTAGCTACGCATAGTATATCAGGTGTTACACCCCAATGCTGGGATGCCCACATCTTCCCAGTCCTACCTAAACCGCATTGAACCTCGTCGAATATGAGTAGGATACCCTTCTCATCGCATAGCTCCCTTACCTCCTTGAGGTATCCATCTGGAGGTATCCTAACACCTGATTCACCCTGTACAGGTTCTACTATGATAGCAGCGACGTCATCGGTAGCTAAACTCTTCAACTTATCTATATCGCCGTACGGCGCGAACTTAACTTCACCCATCAATGGTTCGAACGGACGTTTATAATCTTCACGCCAAGTAACCGATAGAGCGCCTATAGTCTTACCATGATATCCACCCATCATCGATACGAAAACTTTCCTACCAGTATATTTCCTAGCTATCTTCAAAGCTGCCTCCACAGCTTCAGCTCCGCTATTCGATAAGAAGACTTTATCCAGCCCCTTTGGAGCTATCGATATAAGCTTTTCGAGGAACTCTGCTCTAGCATCGTTGTATATCGACCCATGGCATACTATGAGCTTCTCAGATTGTTTCCTGATAGCTTCAACTATCCTTGGATGACAATGCCCTACTAGGGCGACACCGTAGCCGCCCATACAATCCACATACTCCCTGCCATCGATACTCCATATTCTAGCCCCCCTACCTCTAACCGCTACTATGGGAATCTTACTATACGTGGATGCAAGTATCCTATTCTCTACATCTATCATCCGATGTGCATCCAAGCCGTCCATATCCTATACTTATCCTCCTAGATCGGATGTAGGCTAGGTACTCTGAGACCTTCAACTTCATCGAAGCCTAACATTATATTCATACATTGAACAGCGGATCCCGCAGCACCTTTAACGAGGTTATCTATAGCGGATAAAACTACGATCCTACCCGTATGTTCATCGATATCGAAGCCTATATCACAGAAGTTGGATCCTACGACGGCTTTAGGATCAGGATATCTGAATAAGCCTTTCTTATCCCTTACAAACCTTATAAACGGTTCACCCTTATAGAATCCTCTGTATATCTTCCATAGATCTTTGATATCTAGACTTCTAGTAGGATATACATGACATGTAGCTAGGATTCCTCTAACCATATCGACCGCATGAGCTGAGAATCCTACCTTAACAGGGTTTCCAAGCCTTCTAAGCTCCTGCTCTATCTCGGCTACATGCCTATGCCCGGCTGGAGCGTAGGGTCTAACCACGTTAGCCCTTTCAGAATGGTGGGATGATAAGCTTCTAGAAAGCCCAGCTCCAGATGAGCCTATCTTAATATCCACGATAAGATGATTCTCATCTATAAGCTTCTCCTTAGCTAACGGTGCGAGTCCTAGTATAGCTGCTGTAGCGGTGCATCCTGGGCATGCAACCAGCCTAGCTGAACGTATCTCGCTTCTATGAAGCTCTGGTAGACCGTATACGGCTTCCTCTAGTAGCTCTGGATGAGGGTGGCTCCAACTATACCATCTACCATATTCGCTAGGATCCTTAAGCCTGAAATCAGGACTTAAATCTATAACCTTAACCCCGGATTCGAGGAGTTTAGGTGTAAGCTCTGATGAAACCTTAGCAGGAGTTGAAAGGAATACTACGTCGCATTTCGTAAGTCTATCCATATTAGGCAGCTCGAACCTAAGCATAGTTAACCCTCTGAGATTCGGATGTACTGTATGGAGATACTCCCCAGCGTTCATCCTAGAGGTAGCTACTTCAACCTCTACGTATCTATGCATGAGGAGTATCCTTAGCAGCTCTCCTCCAGTGAATCCTGATGCACCTACTACCGCTACCTTAACCATGTGTACCCCCTCGAATGTGTAGCTACAGTGAATCCTAACCGGATAGCCGATAAATCTATTGATAAACTTTCCCTTTACATTAAAGAGTGTTCAGCGATCTAAGAGTTAACCTTCGCAGCACTTCTCGTTATCTTTTCTCTATATGGTGGGGGGTTGTAAGCCTCTTAGAGGGAATTACAAGAAGCTCGGTATTCAACCGTATATTTTGAAGAAGCGAGATAAGCAAAGAAAGGTAAAGTTAAAATATAGCTGGATTCGTGAATGCTTCATAGCTAGGATATGGAGGTAAGGATACTGGAGGATAGATACAACCCGCTGCTGTATAGGAGGGAGATAAGGTTTTTAGTAGATCATAGGGGTAAGCCTACACCTATCAAGTACGATGTTAGGAAGTATATAGCGGCTATGCTGAATACTGATCTAAACCTAGTATATATAGTACGCTTCACTACTAAGACGTCGACGAATGTATCTGAGGGATTATGCCATGTATACGATAGCATCGATTACGCTAAACGTTTAGTACCGGATTTTATACGTAAGAAGAATGAAGCTAAACAATCTGGAGGCGGCTAGAGATGGCTAGCTCAAGTAAACGCAAGGGGAAAGGGTTATGGCATCTATTCGAATACGACTATAGATCTGGGGCTATAAAGCTTAAAGCCGAGTACTGCCCGCGTTGCAGATCCATAATGGCTTTCCACAAGGAGCCTATACCCAGATGGTACTGTGGTAAATGCCACTATACAGAGTATGTTAGGACTAGGAAAAGGTAGATGACATGATATTGCAGGTATATAAGAAACCTCTATACATATATGATGGATGCTAAGGATATGAAAACTCTACTCAAGGTTGAGGATCTATCCGTAGATGTGGGATCCACGCATATACTTAAAGGTTTAAACTTATCTGTGGATAGGGGTGAGGTTATCCTACTACTAGGTCCTAATGGATCTGGCAAATCTACATTCCTCCATACGTTGATAGGGGATCCGAGATATAAGCTGGTATCCGGAAGGATAATATTCGATGGAGTTGACATATCGCAGCTACCTATGTCTGATAGGGTTAAGCTTGGGTTAAGCTTAGGCTTCCAGTTCCCACCTAAGATTAGAGGTATAACCCTAAGATTTCTAGCTGAGAAAATACTCGAAAAGAGGGGTTTAACGAAAGGTGAAACTAGTAGACTCATAGAGAAGTATTCGCATATACTGAATCTAGACTATCTTCTCGATAAGGATCTATACGTAGGCTATAGCGGCGGGGAGATTAAAAGGGCTGAGCTTATGCTCACACTCCTACAAGCTCCTAAACTCCTTATGTTAGATGAGCCTGATTCAGGCGTAGATGTGGAGAATCTAGCTCTAGTAGGATCGGCTATATCAAGCTATCTATCAGAGGATGATAGTAGATCTGCGATAATAATAACCCATACAGGCTATATAGGCAAATACATTAAAGCCATGAGAGCCTACGTTATGGTGGATGGTAGGATAGTATGCAGAGGCGATCCTGAAATCCTAGTATCGAATATACTCGAGCATGGATTCGAAAAATGCTTTAAATGCGAGGGGATAAGATAGGTGGGGTTAAAAGAGATTAGGGATGCCCTCAGACAGAAAGCTTTATCCGCTCTATCTAAATCTTCACCTTATGGTTTAGATATCGATATATCTAGGTTTACAGTCGGCCTAGGTTCTGGTAGGCTTGATCTAGAGGATTACACAGATATTATGGAGTCCGTAGGCGTTGATTCCAAGGAGAGGGATAGAAGTGGAAGCTACTACCAGGTGGATAATATCGCGATGTACTATTCATCCAAGTATAAGGGGTTGGTGGTTAAACCCATAAGCGAAGCATTGAAAGACGAGGATATCCTAGATTACTACTGGAGAGCCGTACCAGTCGATCTAGATAAGTATACGGCTGCAGCCTTCCTATACGAGAGGGATGGATACTATATAAGGGTTGAGGACGGAGTCGATATACCTACACCCATACAGGCATGCCTACTTCTAAGAAGCCCATCCCTACTCCAAGTTCCGCACAACATAGTCGTAGTAGGTGAGGGAGCTAAACTACACGTATTAACAGGATGTACCGTAGCTAGGGAGAACCCGGGTATGCATATAGGTATCTCGGAATTCTACGTTAAAAAGAGGGGGCTCCTAACGTTCACTATGATACATAGCTGGAGTAGGGGTATGCATATACGCCCCAGAACATCAGTATACGTAGATGCCGGAGGCGTATTCGTAAGTCAGTATATAACCACATCGTTAGTAGACTCTATACAGATGTATCCCACCGTCCACCTCATAGGTGATGGAAGTAGTGCATACCTCTCATCGATAATAGTGGGTAGGGGGTCATCACATATAGATGTAGGTGGAGCTATCGAGCTTAAAGCAGCAAGATCATCAGGCGAGATTGTAACTAGGGTTCTATCGATGGATGAGAGTAGGATAGTATCTAGGGGCAGGATAAGGGGTTTGGTGAGGGGGGTGAGAGGGCATATAGAGTGTAGAGGGTTAATACTATCAGATGGATCACATATAGAAGCTATACCTGAGCTTGAAGCTAGAGCGTACGATGTGCAATTAACCCACGAAGCAGCTGTAGGTAAGATAGCTGAGGAGGAGATACTATACCTTATGGCTAAAGGCTTCACAGAAGATGAAGCTAAATCGATCGTAGTTAGGGGGTTCCTACAACCTAAACTCCCTATGCTACCAAGGCAGTTAGCAGACTATCTATCCGTAGTTATGGAGAGAATAGCTTACGCTCTTTAGAGGTATAAGGCGGTTTATATGAAAACAACCCTATACGGTGTAGTCGTAAGCGGGAAGGGTGTAGCTGCTAGATTCACATCCTACCGATGGTTTAAAGAATATGTCAGGGATATGGTCGGGTTCACACCGGCTCCGGGTACTCTAAACATACTTCTATCCCCAAGATCCTCGACTATACTTCGAAATCTCGTAGAATCAGGGCTTGGATTAAAGCTGGAGCCGCCTAAAGGGTTTAAACCCGCCTTAATGTTTAAAGCAAGGATTCTAGGTGTACCATCAGCTTTAATCCATCCTATTATCGAGGGTAGACGTATTGAGATAGCTGAATTCGTATCGCCTATAAACTTTAGAAGAATATTCAATCTAAGGGATTTAATGCCTATAGCCGTACAGCTAGACATAAATAGATCTTTCTGAGTATAAATGTACGTGGGCGATGAAGAATCTTCTCGCCGCTCCAGTCTGAAGAGCAGGGGCTCGATGAGGATGCCTGCGACAGCCGAGCCTCTATCTATAAGCAACCTTTAAATTAGATGCAGACTACGTATTTAGATCTACGTGATCCATCGATGCAACGCTTATCCACCGAAGGTTTCATAGAAGCTAGAGCTATGCTTCACAGTCACAGTACGGCTTCAGATGGTAAGCTACCTCCGAAAGATGTCGTGGAATATTATCGTTCTAACGGGTTTAAGATAGTATCGGTGACGGATCATGGGAAGATAACGAGGATCGATACGCTTAGCGATTGTATATACATACCAGGCGTAGAGGTATCCTCCGGTAAATCTAAGCTAGGTGAATCCTACCATATAGTAGCCCTTATGGTTGAAGATGAAAGTATACTTCAAGCTAGAGACGATCCACAGGAGCTGATAGATAGGGTATCCAGCTCCGGAGGCTTCGCTTTCATAGCTCATCCGCACTGGTCGAATCTAACCTATGAAGATCTAGCTGAGCTTAAAGGATACATAGGCATTGAAATATACAATACAGGCTGTGAAGTCGAAGTATCTAAAGGATATTCGCTTACATACTGGGATAACATACTATCCAAGGATCCATGTATACTAGGGTTAGCCGTAGATGATGCTCACAGATATGTGCTACCACCGATCGATGCCCTAGGCGGATGGGTTACCCTCCTATTAGATGAAGAGAGTTGCGAGTCAGTTGCACACGCCTTCAGGGATGGGAGATTCTACTCTTCGACGGGACCTGAGATAAAGCTTCTAGAGGTTTCATCTAACTACGTGAATATAGCTTCATCCCCTGTGGAGAAAGTTTCCATCATATCATCTAACGGTAAAGGTTTTGGTGTAACTATATCTGATCTAAGACTGTTCGTTAGGCTATGGAGGGATCGCGAGGAGAGACGTAACATCGAGAATATATTATCGTCGATCGATATAGATGTAGAGAATGGAAGAGAAGTTATAGTAATAGAGTCAAGGTATGGTAGGATACACTTCCTGATATCTAGCGGAGGGATAATAGGGTTCTCATGGAGTGGAAAGATCGGATCCAAATACCTTAGAGTAGAGATTATGGATTATAACGGTAGGAAAGCATGGTCTAACCCTACACCTATATGATATACCTATGATTTCAGCTTCGATCTGTATGTAAAGATATCTGAATTCGATAACGTTTAATATATAAGGTAGACTGTGAAACGAAGTTTGAGATGCCGGTTAAAGTTTCCATAGGATGCAGAGGGATTACAGCCGATCATCCACTAGCCGTTAAGGTAGGTTTAGATATCCTCGAGGATGGAGGTAACGCATTCGATGCAGCTATATCTGTAAGTGCTGTACTCTCGGTAGTTCAACCTCAAATGGGTGGACCAGGTGGCGACGGGTTTATCCTAGGATTTATCGATGATGAGATCGTAGCCTACGCATCTTCAGGGAAGTCACCGAGCAAGTTCGATACCGGCAGATATCTAGAGGAGAAACCTATTAGGGGACCTTTAACCGTAACGATACCTGGCCTCGTACATCTATGGGGTCAGCTATACGAAGAATACGCTTCCCTACCATTCGATAGATTACTGAAGCCTGCCGTAGATCTAGCCTACAACGGGTTTAACGCAGGCTGGTTTCTATCGAATTCATCTAAATCCTACGAGGAGGAGTTAATTAGGTATGAATGGGGAAGGTACTTCAAAGGTATAAAGCTTGGAGATTTGGTAGTCAATAGGGAGATGGCTAGGACGTTGAAGCTCATATCCTCAAACGGATGGAGCGAATTTTACGATGGAAAACTCGCAGAGGAGATCGTATCCCAACTTCGAAATCAAGGCGTAGATGCAGATATAGACGATTTTAGGAGGCATAGATGTATTAGAATTAAACCGTTGAAGATGGAGGTTGATGAGAAGATACTCTACGAGTTACCACCCAATACTCAAGGAGTATCTACGCTTCAATTGATAAACGCTCTATACGAGCTCGATATGGGTAGATTACCCTTCGACGATAAGAGGAGGATAGAGGCGTGGAGTAGACCCGTGGAGGAGGTATACGAGTTTAGGGATAGGTTCATAGGAGATCCAAACTATATGGATATAAACATAGAGGATTACGTAACGTATCAATCTTTGAAAACATTTCGATACGGAGAGAAACGTAAAGGGAACACTATAAGCGGAGGAGATACGACATTCTTCATGGTATCCGATGGCAGAGCGTTTATAGGATTCATACAGAGTTTATTCTACCCATTCGGTTCAGGCCTTATAGCAGGAGGCTTCCCTGTACAGAATCGTGGAACTGGGTTCGCTAAAGAGAAGGGACTACCGAATAGCCCGGCTCCGTGCAAAAAGCCTCTACATACGCTTTCTATACTGGCAGTCGAAGATGGAAGCGGAAGGTATATAATAGGATGCGTTGGAGGCGATATACGACCGCAACTCCACCTGAGAGTCTACGAAAACATATTCACCTATGGTATGAGCCCAGCTGAAGCCGTAGATGCCCCGAGATTCGTATACACTATACCTAGAGGATTGCAAAGGGTAGTAGTCGAGAAGCCTCTAAAACCACCCTTATCGAAGAATATCGAAGCAGTACAGGTTAAGCAGTATGATAGCCCAGGTTATGTTCACGTAGCAGTCATCGATAAGACTGGGCGAACACTGTTAACGAATGATCCTAGAAGCGAGGGGATAGCGTTAGCTATTAGGTAGCCTAGATAGCTTCACGAACGCGTAGGAGAGAAATAGAAAACTTGGATATCTACGGAAATTAGATGGTCCCTGCATCAGGTAGTATTTATGAATCTGACAGGTATATGCTACACCTTCCAGATCTTCAAGTGTACGCATCTAGGTGATTTCGATCAAGGATTCTACGTTTCTACGTATTCCCTCCAATACCTAGAGCTTTCCCTAAGCTCCTCCAATACTTTATCGTCAGGATATTCGAATGGATGTATTACTTCGAGGAATAGGTATACCTGACCAGCTCCACCATCTTCTAGAGCTGAGAGGAGCTTAGTAGGCTCTATTATCCCGATCCTATTATACTCTTCTATGAAGGGCCAGTGTCGATCGGCTTTACCGTCGGTCTGCTGAACATGTATGCATGGGGTATACTTAGCTAGTCTCCTAACCCATTCATATGGATTCCTATCCTCAGGCGTGGATGTCTCAGGATTGCATGCATGACCTAGATCTATGCATAGCTTAACGGATGATCTGGGATCCTTGGATAATTCGATCATCATGTATTCGGCTTCCGATATCGTAGCAGGTATCTCCCTAGGTACTGGCATGGGTTCTACAAGTATGCTATCTAAGCCCAGGTTTACAGCTCTATGTGATAGCGATCTCAACGCATCTATGAGGATGGATGTTACATACCTCCTTCTATCTGGATTCCTATAATCCCTAACAGACATAGCTCCTACATGCCCGCCTACAGCTTCAGCTTTAAACTTTGATGCAAGCTCGATAGCTTTAACATACCAATCGTAGCTATCAACCCTCATAGATAGGTATGGATGTGAGAGCAGGTTGAAGGAGTAAGCTGCTAAACCTGTGAAGCAGCTTTGGATGATTACGCCGTAGTTCTTGCATGCATCGATAACCCTGTAGACCATATCATCTAAAGCTGGGGTGTAGGATCGAGGATCTAGTAGATCGTAGGAGAATTGCACGTATCTAAGATCGAGCTTAGTAGCCGTTATCTCAACCCAAGCATCGGGTTCTATCCACCTTTTAACAGCCCAGCAGTTGTTTACCCCTAGAATGAACTTAGCCATAGTATACCACCATCTAGTTGGAATATTATATCATAGGGATTTAACCTAGATAAGATTTTAGCTCTCCAGGCAGGGGTAGGGGTTTCCTCAGAGATAGATTTAACTCTAGATGGATTATCAATGCTTTCTTAGAGGTGCTTATCCGGTTTGTGTATCATCGGTAAGAATCTTAGGCTTAGAAGGATATTCCGCCGGGATACAGGTAGATCTTTCATAGTAGCCGTAGATCATGGTGTTAGGTTTGGAGCTTTAAAGGGTATAGAGGATCCATGCATACCTGTTAGAGCTGCTAGGGAGGGGGGCGCTGACGCTGTGATGGTTACACCTGCTATCGCTAGGATGGTGTATCATGAGCTTGGGAATATGGCTTTGATAGCTAGGATTGATGGAGCCGCTACGATTATAGGGCCAGATATAACCGATGACGATATAATATCGCCTGTAGAAGAAGCTATATCCATCGGAGCTGATGGAGTCGTAGCTTTCGGTTACGTAGGCGTTGAGAAGGAGAAGCTTAGCCTCAGAAAGCTTAGTATAATCGCTTCTAAATGCTTCAGGTATGGTATACCCCTTATGGCTGAGATGATACCGCCCGAGTTATCATCCAAGCACTATGCTAAAAGGAGGGGTGAATATGGTGTAAATATAGATAATCTCAAGCTAGCCGTTAGGGTTGGAGCCGAGCTTGGAGCCGATATAATTAAAACATACTATACGGGTGATCCTGATAGCTTCAAAGAGGTTGCCAGAGCATCGCCGGTACCTATACTCGTATTAGGCGGTCCTCCTACCGATAGCGTGGAAGGCTTCCTATCGATGATAAAAGATTCCATAGAAGCTGGGGCTATGGGGGCTGTTATAGGTAGGAATGTATGGCAGCATAGCGATCCGGTAGGTATGGTTAGAGCCTTATCGGATATAGTACATAGATGTGTATCGGTGGAGGAGGCTATGAGATGGTTGAAGAAGGATTGAAGCCTCCATACATACTAGGTATAGATTCAGGCACATCCGCATGTAAAGCAGCTCTATTCACCCTCGAAGGGCGTATAGTCGCTGAAGCTTCCGTCGATCATATCATATACCATCCTAAACCAGACTACGCGGAGCAGGATCCGGTTGAATGGTGGAACTCGGCTGTTAAAGCTATATCATCCCTCGTTAAACAATCCGGCGTCAAGCCTGATGATATCGTAGGTTTATCTGTAGATTCTCAGAGGGAAGCTGTCGTATTTCTAGATAGGAGTGGAGAGAGCCTCGCTCGTAGCATAATATGGCTTGATCGTAGAGCTATACCTCAAGCTGAAGCTATATCTAAAATTATCGATCCAGAGAGGATACTGGAGATTACAGGCTTACCGTTAGACTTCATATTCTCAGCTCCGAAGATTCTATGGGTTAAAGAAAATACACCCGAGATATATGGTAGGACGTGGAGAATACTATGCGCTAAAGATTATATCGTCTATAAGCTTACGGGTATCCCGGTAACTGATTACACCATGGCTTCTAGGACTATGCTCTTCGATATACGTAAGCTTAGATGGTCTGAGGAATTATGCGAAGCTCTAGGGATAGATCCATCGATACTACCTGAAGCTAGGGGTTCATGGGAGGTTGCAGGCGAGGTTACAGCTGAAGCCGCCGAGGATACAGGGTTGAAGCCTGGTACACCCGTCGCATGCGGAGGAGGAGATAGACCGTGCGAAGCTCTAGGCGCCGGGGTTGTAGATGAGGGCATAGCTAACATAGGTACCGGTACAGGATCCGTATTCGAGATACCCCTAGAGGAGCCTAGACCAGATAAAGGTATGCGCTTCGACTGCTGCCTCCACGTAGCACCAGGTAGATGGGAGTATGAAGGTATCGTTAACGCTACAGGAGCATCTTTGAAATGGTTTAGAGATAACTTTTGTCGAGCCGAAATCGTAGAGGCTAAGGTTAAAGGCGCATCGATATACCATATACTGGATGAGGAGGCATCAAGGGTTCCGGCTGGATGCGAAGGATTATACTACTATCCTCATCTATGGGGCGCCCGCCTACCTAAACCCAACCCTAGAGCTAGAGGGATATTCTACGGTATACTCCACAGTCATGGAAGGGGGCATTTCGTGAGAGCTATACTCGAAGCAGCTGGATTCCAGTATCTCGGAACCCTAAGGATACTGAGGGAGCTTGGAGTTAGTATAGAACGTATACGCATGGTTGGTGGTGAATCTAAGAGCAGGGTTTGGAATAGGATAAAATCGGATATTATAGGGTTGAGGATCGAGATCCCTAGGGTTAGAGATGCAGCTACACTCGGCTCGGCTATACTCGGAGGTGTAGCTGCAGGAGTATATAGGGATCCTAGATCAGCTGCTCTAGAGATAGTAGAGGTAGATGAAGTATACGATCCAGATCCATCGGTTCATCAGGTTTACGCTGAAATCTACGAAGACTATATTAGAGTATACTCTAAGCTAGAGGAGTCGTTCACATAGGATCTACGCTAAGTTTAATCTACCCCTAATGGAAGCTAACTCTATATCGGGATCGGGTTATGTCTAAGCTTGCGATTAAGGGGGGTAGACCTGAAGCCGAGGAGCTTAGGAAGCTTATACCTCCATGGCCTCCTCTGAACGATGATATACGCTCATCCATTATCAGAGCTTTAGAAGGTAGGCGTTGGTGTCGTCTATATCCTGGATCCCTATGCGAGAGGTTTGAGGGGGAGTTCGCTAGATTCCACGATGCTAAGTATGGCGTAGCCGTAGCTAACGGAACTGTAGCTTTAGAACTTGCGTTCAAAACCTTGGGTGTAAGCTTCGGGGATGAAGTAGTAGTCCCGGCTGTTACCTTCATAGCTACGGCTTCAGCTGTCACAGAGGTTGGTGGTATACCCATATTTGCCGATATAGATCCTGAAACCGCAGCTATATCACCTGAATCTCTTAGAGCTACGGTAGAGGAGAGGATCGATATGGGTAAGAGAGTGAAAGGTGTCGCTGTCGTACACTACGGCGGATACCCTGTAGATCTCGATGCTATATTGAAGATAGCTAGCGATCATGGTTTATTCGTAGTAGAGGATTGCGCCCATGCTCATGGATCAGAGTGGAAGAGGCGTAAGGTTGGAGCTATAGGCGATATGGGGTGCTTCAGCTTCCAAGAGACTAAATCCATGACTGCTGGTGAGGGTGGTATAGTGATAACTAATAGAGATGACCTCATAGATAAAGCTAGATTAATACATAATATAGGTAGGGTTGTAGGCAAGCCAGGCTACATACACTACATACTATCATCGAATTATAGGATGACAGAACTTCAAGCAGCTATACTACTCGAAGTGTTGAAGATCTATCCTGAGCAGCTTAAGCTTAAACACGAGGTTGGTGAATATCTAGCTTCCAAGCTATCTAGGATAGGCGGCGTTGACCCACTGAGGAGGGATCCGCGTATAACGATGAGAGGATACTACTACTTTGTCATAAGGTATAACCCAGCTGAATTTGAGGGCTTACCTAAGGAGAGGTTTATAGAAGCTTTGAGAGCTGAGGGTGTGCCTGCAAGCATAGGTTACGGTATGCCCTTGTATAGGCAGCCCGCCTTTACTAGGGAGAGACTAGTAGAGGCTGTACCGAGAGAACTGGTAGAACGTATGCCTAGATACGAGGAAATGTATCTACCTGGAGCTGAATCCTTCTGTAAATCAGAAATAGTTCTTCCACATCAAGTACTACTAGCCGGTAGGGATGGGGCTGACCTAATAATAGCAGCCGTAGAGAAGATCAAGGAGAACGCACGTGAACTATTATAGGGGAGGAGTTTATGAGGATAGTTATAGGTTCAGATGATACCTATAGTATAGCTAGGTTCATCTACGAATACGTTAAATCTAGAGGGTATGAAGCTATACCTCTAGGTGCTCTTAAGACTGGAAAGCCTGAATCATGGGTTAAAGTAGGATTCGAAGTAGCTAGGTATGTAGCCGGTCGGGAGGCCGATACAGGTATACTCATATGCTATACCGGTACTGGTGTATGTATCGCAGCTAATAAGGTAGCAGGTGTAAGAGCAGCGTTGGTATTCGACGCTAGTACAGCTAGATATGCTAGACTTTGGAACGATGCTAACATACTCGTAATAAGCGCGAGGTTAACCTCAGAGGAGGTTGCTAAGGAGATAATCGACGCATGGATATCCGTGGATAAGCCTGATCAGAGCGAGATGCAGAATATAGAGCTACTATACAAGCTGGATAAGCATAGACATCTAGATACCTAAGTTGTGTAGCCGCTTCTAGGAGTCTTAACGGTAGATATCACGGCTAGCGTAGCTAGGATTACGGCTACGGCAGATAGGAACGCGTAGTATGACCCATAGATTTCATAGATAGGCATGAATACTATCGGGCCTGTAAACCCTCCTATATCCATGAATGTTCGGTATATACCTAGAGCACTCCCCCTAAGATCTGGTGGAGCTAGCTCTGATAGTAATACCATGAGGGATGTTAGAACCATACCTCGACCAAAACCTTCCGTGAACGCTATGAACATTATCGGTAGATATGTGGATGCGAGCGTATAGCTATATAGCCCTATAGCTTCTAGTAGTAATCCTAGGCTTATCATAGGCTTCCTACCTAGCTTATCAGATAACCTACCAGAGATAGCTGTGGAAGCTATAATACCTAGAGTCCTAACACCCATCACGATACCTATAACCTCGACACCTATCCCTAGATCCATATTTAGGTATAACGGGAAGACGGAGCCAGATATACCGTTCCAAATTAGCATCCTAGTAAGCGAGCCAGTATAGACGGCTGTCAAACCCGGATTTCTAACCCCGGGTAGAACCTTCTTAAACGATGATAGGTTTATGCGAACCCCATAAGCCCTAGATCCGCTATACTTCACCTCCCTAGATCTATAGGCTATCAAGCAGGATGCGAACGTTAACATCGCAGCCGATAGGAATACTCCTCTAAACCCTATGAAGTTGGATACGAATCCTCCTATAGGTGCTCCTATGAAGCTTCCGATAAACTCCATAGATTGGAATGTCCCTAGAGCTGTGCCTCTAACATTCTGATGGAAGGTATCGAATATTATAGCTGTGCTGCTCATAAAGAATAAGCCAGTACCCAACCCCCATAAAGCCCTACCGGCTATCAGCATATATATGCTGACGGATAAGGAGCATAGAAGGGCACCGATAGATGATAGAGCTAAACCAGATATAAGCAATCTATATCTGCCGATCATATCTGCGAGCATACCTGAAGGTATCTCCGTAAATATCCTAGATAGGAACCAAGCAGACGCTACGAGCCCTACTAGTATACCCGATGGATCCAGCTCGTATGCGAAGATAGGTAGAAAGGAGGAAGCTAGACTCATACTCAAGATTAAGGTGAAGGAGGAAGCTAAAAGCTCAAAATATGCTCTAGGATACGATCCGCGCATATCCTGAATATGCTTCGTATACCTACCACCAAAGCTAGAAGCTTCGAATTATCGAGGTATAAAAGATTATCCATCAAGGGATGTCGAACGGATCCTCGACCTAACATTTATACGCGCATAGCAAGGGAGTAGTATACTCGGGTTAAGCTATGTTAATCGAAGTAAAATTCGGTGGAGATTCGTTCGTACTAGATGTAGATGGTAGATTCGATGATATTCTACGTAGGGAGCTACCCTTTACGACTACGTTAAATGTATGGAAGGAAGAGATCTATTTCGAGATACCTGTAGAGCTGGATGTATCAGATCTACAACCCTTCCTGAAGATCGAGCCTGGTAAACTATACTATTGGCCTCCAGGTAGAGGCTTCTGCGTATTCTACGGGTTAAGTCAACCCTATAGCCAGGTCTACCCTATAGGCGTATACATAGGCGTCTTAGGTAAGCTTAGAGCGGTAGAGGATGGGGTTGAAGCTATAGTCCAGCAGTATAAGCATACGGAAGCCTATAGCGGTATCGTATCTAAGCTTGAATCCATAGGTTTCAAAGCTGCTACACCGCTCTATGGAGGTGAACCGATAGTGGAGGCTGTAGGGTTCACTGAAGGTGTGAGGGTGGGATTCAAGATGTATGTGGAGGAGTATGGTGTACATATCGAAGGTGAGCCGATCTTCCCGCAAAGTTATGCTCCATCTACGCTTAAGTTCACAGCTAAGCTAGCGGATCTACTAAGCTTGGAGAAGCATGCAAGATTAGATCTAGATGAGGATGGGTGGGTCACCATAACGAGCTACGCTACGCATGACGAGATCGATGAAGCCGTAGAGGAACTATGTAGAGCATATCTTAAAGTGTATAGAGCTATACTACAGGAAGGTTAGATCGTAGCAGACGTTTACTATAATCGTATCAAACCTTAGTATATGCCATCCTTTAACAGACAATTCTTATATTAACCTGTGATTAAAAGCCGAGTATAGATTTAAATTTAATCAATAGTTTTATTGATAGAAAGTTTTTATCCAGTCTTCCCTAGATTAATCAGCCCCCGATCATCTATGGATTATAGAGCCGTAGCAGCGTTAACGATATTCACGATCACACTCTACCTGATGATTAGACGACCACATGGGGTTAACTTAGGCTTAGCCGCAGGTATAGGTGCCGCCCTCTCGCTTCTAGCTGGTACGGTAACGTTAAGCGATGCTATCACAGCTTTCATGGAGATACTGGATGCAGCATTCGCTTTCATCGGTATAGTAGCTTTCTCAGTAACCCTAGATTCTTTAGGCTTCTTCAGATGGGCTGCTATAAAGGTTATCAGATCGGCTAACGGCGATGGATTAAAACTATACTTCTACATCTCGCTACTAACAGCTTCTGTAAGCATACTATTCGCTAACGATAGCGCTATACTCATACTCACACCTATAGTAGTCGAGATTATAAATGAACTAGGATTGAATCCGAGGGAGAGGCTTGCATACCTATTCGCCACAGGTCTTATCGCAGATACAGCAGCTATGCCTCTCATCACAAGTAATCCTGTGAATATCGTAAGTGCAGATTTCTTCAGATACAGCTTCATAGATCACGCAATCTTCATGGGACCTGTAGCTATAGTAACCATAACGACGAGCATACTCATACTCTATACATTCTTCAGGAGGGATATACCAAGATACTACTCTATGAAGGCTATAGATAGATTGGATGATGGTGAGCTGATCATCCATCCATCGATACTGAAGATATGTATGCTGACTCTGATTACTATAAATATCGGATACATAATAGCCTCCTTTAACAGGATACCTGTTTCCATAGTTATATGCTCAGGTGCATCGTTCCTCTTAATCGTCTACGCGATAAACCCCAGGATATCATCGATAATGAGCGCGAATCGTAAGAGAGTAATGGATCTAGCTAAAGAGATCAATTGGGATATAATATTGTTCATGATGAGCATATTCATAGTAGTTCAGGGATTGAAGCATGCAAGCGCTATAGACTTCTTCACATACCTATTCTTAGAATCCCTGAAGCTACCATACTTCCTTTCGACGATATCTTCAAGCATGATAGTTACGGTGGGCGCAAGCATCATGAACAACTGGCCGATGACTATACTAGGGCTTCTATCGATAAAGCAGACAGTAAGCTACGGTCTAGATTCACACCATATCTCGAACCTTATATTCTCCAACATTATAGGGAATAATCTTGGACCACACTTCTTCCCCTTAGGATCTCTAGCTATAATAATGTGGATCGAAACTATGCGTCGGAAAGGTGTAGGTATAACGCTTAAAGATTATCTGAGAATCGGATCCATAATATCGATAATCGAAGTTACGATCTCATCCATAATCCTATGGATTGAAATCAGTATCCTAGGTATAAAGCTTAGCATACCACTAGATTATCTCAGATGCTAAGCGGGATTATAAGCTACCTCACCTATTTAACAGATATTTCGTGGTCTATAATGTACCTGATGGATCGGAGACTAGTTACGTTCTTGTAGCGTGGGATAAGAAATGAAAATGATGCTCTTGGTTGATCCGTTAGTGACGTTTTATGGCCCCTAAGACCTCCCTTATTGCTGGCCAATCAATTCAAGAAGGATTACGACATAACTTTCGTATCATGCTTCGTCAGTGAAGACTGTATTAAAAAGCTCGAACATTTTAAGATAATTAGCTTAGGCAAGCGGCCCCTGCTCCCAGAATCGCTAGCAACATTTGAGGGATTGCTCAGAAGATCTGAGTTTAAATCTATGGATACTAACGAGATTATCTTAAACTTCTCCCAGTGTTTCCTAGCTAATGCCCACATCTACTATGCTCAAGGCCCTATTACTAGGGCTCTCGATGACATACAGTCATTGAAGGGAATCTACAGGTATAGTTACAAGCTTGCAAGGCCTTTTCTTGTGAAGCGCGATAGAAGCTTCAACGAGAAGCTGAGAGTCCTTTCTCGCCTTTTCATAGCCAATAGCACGTTCTGCACCAGCATGTATGAATGCTGGGGCATTAAGGTTGACGGCATCATATATCCGCCCTTAGACTGCGAGGCGTTTAAGCCCATGAATCCTAGGCCCTCTGAAGACTATGCGTTGACCTACTTTGGGAAAGAAACGAAGTATTCGTAGTTAAGAGAGTAGCAGACGCTGGAGTTAAGATTAAGGCCTTCGGCTCTAAGGCCCCTTATATACCTAAGCCCTTACTGAAGCACCCTAACATTGAGTTCCTTGGTAGGGTAAGCGATGAGGAGCTTGCAAACCTGTACACAAATGCCCTATACATATTATTCACCTTCGCCCATGAGCCCTTTGGCTACATACCAGTTGAAAGCATGGCATGCGGCACCCCAGTATTGACATATAACATGCAAGGTCCGAGTGAAAGCGTTATAAATGGTGTCACAGGCTGGCTTGCTAACAACGATGAGGAGCTGGTAAAGCTTGCAGTTAATTATTGGAGAAATGGCTACCCGTCATGGATGAGGGCTAGATGTAGGGAGAGAGCGCTTAAATTCGGTGTTAAGATCATAGCTGACAGATGGCTTGAAATAATAAGAGGTTCGCCAACAACATGTGAGAAATTGCTATGAACTATTAGCGCTCACCTAAAGCCTTCATTAACTAAAAATACTTAAAAGCCACAATTTTTAACCATGAAGTTATTAAAAAAAGAACAAAAAAAGGATTTCGCGGTAGCTGGATTTCCTTATAAGTATTCTCCCCGAGGGCTAGTGAAATATATGGTGAAAGGTTCTACCCATCACATCTTATCACCCAACTAAGGGACAAATGGGATTTAGCTTGGGAGGTTGGTTCAAGACAATATCCAAGTTGGAGCATGCCCGAAGATACGTGACCATTTGACACTAATATATGCTATACAAACAAGAGAACCATTAGTTGCTTCAGCTCCTCGATGCTTGTGACCACCATTGGCCAAACCCCCAACACGCTACATTAGCGTAAATCAGTCTTTTAAATATTGTTAAAAATGCGTGCTTATGGTACTTTAAGGGCGATTTTTAAAGCCCTCCTCCGCTCCTTTATTTCTTTGTCACGTGGTAGAAGCGGGTTTCTCACATGCTCTCTACAATAATTGAACATCCATCGAATGAGGTATCCGTAGTTAGATGGTGAACCTAATTTTGATGGTTTAAAAACTAGAAAATTGTCCTCGTCAACAATTTTTGTTAAGAACAGGACTATTGGAAGTTTTAGCTTCTCAATAACTTCTGAGATCATGTTGCCGTAGGACCTCAGAACCCCTCGTCAGCTCCCTCCTCGAATACGTGCCAGAGAATTGCAGAGTCGAAGCCGTATAGGTAGTACCTTAGAGGCTGACCTATCTCCCTAAATGCTCTCCTCAGATTCTTCTCAAACCTCTTCGCGTCCTCTGCGACAACTATGATGCCCGGCCTCGCCACGTACATCGGCGCGTGCGCGCCAAAGTACCTGCTAAGGACATCTTCAAAATCCTTTTTAGGCATCGCGTCTCCTGAGATGGCAAACTTAACGCTGAGATGAGGCTCGGATCTTATTTTGCTGGCTATTCGCCTTGCCAGACGACGCTCATCCTTGAACACGCCCCCTTCATCCCCCTCTCGAGCGAGTCGTGCCAGTCGTAGAGGGGGCTCTCGGGGACCCCGAGCTTGGTAGCCAAGCTCCTCAAGCTCTCCTCGCCGTGCAGCAGCCTCTTGAACTCCTCCTCGAGCCTCTCCGGCTCGACCTGCTTGGTCCTCCTAGCCATAAGCGACATCTAACGCTAAGCGCTCTGGCCTATATAGGGGTCGGACGCCTCGGACATTTCGGACGTTCCGGACACCTCGGACGGGCTCTAGCCAAGTATTGCTCTGCTGCAGTAGCCTCCAACCAGCAAGGGGGAAGAGGCCCTGTTGCTCCAGCGCGCTCCGCAGCGCGGAGTCCGGTCCGGCAGTCCAGTCCCACATTGGGACTAAGGTGCTCGTCTCAAAGGGTGGGTCTCAGACATGTGGGCCAACAAGCTTTGTTCGAGGGGAGACCCCATCAGACTAGAGCCCTCCTTCGCTCTATGGCCATCCGTGGAGCGATGAACACCAACAATTAACAATACGAAGAAATACTAGCGGGCTCTAAATCTATAACTGGTGAAGGCCGGTGATATGGCCACCCATTGGATGTGAAAAGCGCGAGAGCGGCGCCGAGCCTTGGATCAGGCTCGCGGGATCGGACGTCGAGGTCGAGCAGATGGTTGGCGGTACGAGGGGCACCGACTACGTCTATGTGATGCTTGATGGGTCCCTAGCCAATGTTAGGTATCTTCCAGGGGCCAGGCTTGTCGCTAAAGAGGATCGGGGACGCAACCGCCGTCGTGAGGTCTACAGAGTCCCCAAGAGCATCATCGCCGACAAGCCCGTTGTGAAGATAAGCTTCTCCAACAGCGGCTACATGTTTCTCGATTTATACATGGTTCGTGAGGAGGGCATAGAAAGCTACTCGTGTCCCCAGTACGAGGACATTTGCCGAGAACTCGCATTGAGGTTCAAGTTTATCGGCGAGGAGAGGCAGCTGGCGGAGTTCTACATCAACTTCATACCCAAGCTCGTTGACGAGATCAAAAGCATATTAAAGAAATCGAACGCACGTGGGATATTTTTCGCTCGTCATGCTTCGAGGCTCGAAGAGACGTTCAACGATCCCCATCTATCCCTCTTCACCTCAATGGCCCTAGACACGTGGCAGGGAAGGGCGCTTTCGCTGCAGGAGAGGATTTCGCACGTCGTCGAGCTGTGGGTATTGGCGAAGGTCGTCGAGGCAGTGGACGGCGAGACGATTGGCGATGAGTGGTGGGTCGAGTTCACGAGCAACCATCCGCTCGCGCGCATAACGTCTAGGAATACGGGTAGGGAGTACGCGATCTTCTACCAACCCTCGATATACCCTCACACGATCTCAGCCTTCCTACCGGAGAGGAAGAGGTTGCACGTGGTCCCGGACGTCGTCGTCTTTGAAGGTCTTTTCCAGTACCTCGGCTGGGGCATGCTGCACGAGCTCGTTGAGAAGGGCGATCGCCCACTGCTCGTGATCGAGGTCAAGTCCGGAATTGAGACGTCCGAGTGGAGGAGGCCAGAGTACGTATTAAAGCAACTCGAGGCCTATAAGCGGTACTTGAAGCCAAAGCGCATCGCCCTCGCGGTGCTGACGCGACTGAGAGAGCCATCGCTTAGGACGGGCCTTAGGGGGTTAGGTGTGGATGTGTACGAAGACCTGCTAAGCCCAGAAATTCAGGCAGGTTTCGCGCAGTACGTGCGAGACGCGCTCAAGTAGAGACGGAGGGTGGACAGACCTCATCCCATATGTATTTATTATTCTTTGATAGGGGCAAAGTAGTCGTGAGGGGGTTGTTGTCGGAAGGGGGTGAAAGTGTGGATGAGGCTGAGGTAACCAAAAGAATTGCAATAGCAAAGTACGCCATCAAAGTGGGCGGTTACCTGGGATTGGACGTGGTTGAGTTCGAGAAGGTATTCGAGAAGGTATTCGAAAAGCTCTACGCAAACATGAAAAGAGTGTTCGAGGGCACGTCATATCCTGAGATAGATGAGATCATGGTCCTGATGGCGAGGGAGATTGTGGAGGATCTGTGCGAGGGTGTGAGTGTAGAAGGTAGACCTAAGTGTCTTCAGATACTGCACAGGATCCTGACGAGAGGGGAGGGCGTAGAGAGGCTGAGCGAGCTGAGCAATGAAGATAGGATGGTGATTAAAGAGAATCTGAAGCATCTCGGAATCATATGGAAGACATAGCACGTCGACCTCCCTTTTGGGAGGTCTGAGAGTCCTCCTCCACAGATGGGGCTCTGTGTCGTTGAGCTCGACAGCCAACAGGTCTTTGAGGGCTTCCTCTGTTGAATCGAAGGACGTCGAGGCTCTCAGGAGGTCGCTCGGCCGCTCCGACCATAAATGGATCGAGGCTTACCTCTAAAAGATTCTGGAGGTTTACGAAGACCGAGCCCTCAGCGATCGCGCTAAGCGGGGGCTCGCGTGGGGAGCGGATGTACCGCTGGGCGACTAGGGGGCGAGCGGAGGGCCGGGCTCTCCAATCGGCTCGAGAGGTGAGAGGCAGCGTGAAAGGTCCGCTAGGCATCATGCACGCACATATCTGCCATCGTCTCGGACGCTTACTCCTTCCTATGTTCCCCTTCCAGCTCCTCTATCTTCTCTAGGATTTTTTGTTCACCAACCGTGTCGAGCATCCTCCATATGCGCCTGATGATTTCCTTCCTCTTTTTTGCCTTCTCCTTGTATTCCTTTATGACCTCCTCCTTCCCCCCGTCATAAGAGAGCTGAGCGACATTTCCAGAGCTGCCAGCGTTGCTAAGAGGCCTGTTTGCATAGTCCTTCCCAAGAGGGAGGACTCCTTCGTCGGGGCGGTGGCAATAATCTGCAGGGAGATCTACAGGATGGTTAAGGGCGGGAAGCCGGAGTCAAGGTGGATATCGAGGGGCTTGAAAGAGGAGATAGAGGATTACCTTAGAGCTGAAGGGAGGGTCTTCGTCATTGACGACTCTAAATGCGAGTTCTTTCCAGATTTCGAGAAGATAAGTACCACCAAGGAGTTGCTGGAGAAGGTCGATATGGAAAAGGTCCTCGACAGGATGAGAGAGCTCTTCTCACAAGATTTCGGCTTCATAGTCTTCCACGTAAATTGGAAGTGGGCGGGGAGGCTTGCAAATCTACTGAAGGAGAGGGTGAAGTCCGCTGAAGTCGTCGAGATTTACCCTCCGGATCTGCGGCCTGAAGAAAAGGAGACCCTCGCAAGGATCTGCTGGGACTTCGTCGAGGCAGGTAGCTCCGGCACATTCGACAACATCTTTGAGACGTGTGAGAAGAACTTCTATGAGGAGCTTAAGAAGAGGCGCGATCTCCTCTCCAGCCTTCTCCCCTACATAAAGCTCGACAAGAGTGCGAGCGATGAGCACGAGTACATGAAGGCGATCGTCGTCGAGCTCTTGGCAAAGGAGCTCGGGGCTAAAAGCATGGATGAGGTTGTGAAGATCATGAAGGAAGGGGATGTCGAGACGGAATTCGAGCTAGAAGAGGGGAGGGGAAGGGCAGACATCTACGTGAAACCGCAGAACAGGTTCGTTGAGATCGAGACTTTCTATGGAACTGGGGATCCCATGTTTAAGCTCAATGGAACTCTGCAAAAGTATTTGGGAAGATCGGGGCGCGTCGATGTGGTCCTGCTCATGGGAATCCATGCCCTCCTCTACGCTCGCGACCTCCTCGAGCTTGAAGAGTCGTACAAGAAATGCGGCCTGAGGGTGAACTTCTACATCCCCGATCTTAAAGGTGGCAGGCTAGTCTCACTGCGAGAAGCGCTCGGCCTCTTGAAGGGAATGAGCTCCTCAGGGCCACGTGGGCTTACGAGAGGGGAGGAGGACCACCTCTAGAAGATATTTTACAGCGCTCTGCGCGAGAAGGGTATTGACCCCGAGGATAGTATGAGGCTCTTCAAAATCATGATAGACAGGTCGAAGTCGTTTGAAGAGAACCTCAAATGGATGCTCGAAGAGATAAGACTTCTGTGACATTAGGGTTTTGAATTTGCGAAGCGCGTCAGCGCCTCAGCAAATTGGCAAGCCTCACGAGGCGCATCTCTCAAAGTGCCCACAGGGCTTGCTCGTCCGCGTCTCTCCGAAAACCCTTTGAACTACAATAGGGCGCTGCATGGCCCTCAATCCGTGAGAGTCCCCTCTAATAAGCTCTCAATCCACTTGTTTGAGGCCCACCCCTTTGGACGAGCTCCTTGGGCCCTTTTAATTACATGGCATAAGCCCTCGAACCAGTGGAGTCTCAGAGCTCCTCGCCAGGGTAAAATGAGCATAGACCCTCAAACAGAGACCTAATGCTCAGCATGAGATGACCAACAATGAAGTGCGTGAGGCTGTGCCCGAAAGGCTAAGGAATGCAGATTGTTTAGCAGAAGGAGGCGACCACAGCGACTTCAAGCGATTCCTTACTGAGGATTAGCAAGGCTATCAGTCGTCACATGACGCCTGTTCGCACTTAAATCGTGCAAGAAGCCCCTATGACTACATCAGCTGACCTCTCATGCTGTCATGTCCTTTCAAGAAGCGCTAACGCGTGAGCTGATGAGGCGTTTGTGCGAAAACGTTATATTCTGTTAAAAACCCTTCTTTAGCTGGGATCGCGATTATGCGCTGTCCGAGATGTGGCAAAGAAGTCCCAGACGACGCTCTCTACTGCGCTTATTGCGGCGTCCAAATTAAAGCGATCGGCAGGAAGACGGGGTTCCCAACGGCGGGCGGGGTCTTGTGCATCATCGCGTCGTGTATTTGTTTCCTCGCCGGGGTTGCGGGCATTTTGGCTTCAAGTTTAGATTCAAGACCCGCTATGCTCTTCATGGGAGTGTTCGCTCTCCTAGGATTTGCATTTGGCCTCACGGGAGGAATACTGACGCTGAGGAGAAAGAGCTTCTCACTCGCCATAATCGGCACATCCCTAGCCTTGGCCTCAGGCCTTGTCATAGTTTCGGTATGCATTGCCGAGCCTTATGCAGGTGCGGGTGCAGTAATCTTTGGAGCCCCCACAATTCTCTTCTCCACTTTGAGCTTGATCTTCACTGCAATATCAAGGCAAGAATTTGCGTAAGTGGAATGAAGGGTTTAGGAGAGACCTCTCGTCTTCAACTTTATCAGCACGACGTCGAGGGCTTCAACTTCATCGTCGGCGCGGCCTTTGTGGCTAGACGTCGGCTCCAGCTCAAGAAGTCGACCTCAGCTCAACGCTGTATTTGGAGATTAAACCTGAGACACGAACAACACTTATTGCTACTGCCTGAATTAAACCAACTTCATAGCGTGAGGTGTCTCGTTATGGCTTCGACAGCTGGAGGCTTCCTCTTTGGCTTCGGCCTCTGCCTCCTCTTGGCAAGCCTTGGAGCCCATGCCATTCTGGGCCAGTACTACGGCCAGATCATTGAGTGGAGGGGCGAAGTCGAGCAGATATATGAGCTCACGCACTCGCCGGCCTACGAAGCCTCCATGAGGGCTCTTGAAAAGCTCTCGCCACATGCTAATCGATTGGCCGACCTCATGAGGGACTACGGCTGGATCATAGGCATAGGATGGCTTTCGGAATACATAAGGCAAATTGGGAGCGCGGCCTCGTACATGAAGAGGGTCTACGAGGCGAGCGAAGCAGCTCATCGAGCCCTGCGAGCTATTGAGGTGGCGCCTCAGCTCTTGGAGTACGGGATAGCGGCCGGGCTAGCCTTAATAGTGGTTGGCGTAGCGCTCATATTGAGGGCGAGGCGGAGGCTTGCCAGTGGCTAAGGTTTTTTCACATGGCATCTCATGGAGGCATAGACTGGGACTTGGGATGGCTGTGGGGCAGTAATTATTTAGTAACACATTTTGATGAAAGAATATGCGGTGGTGATGTCCCCTCTCTGAGGGACGTTCACGACAGAGGTTGCCAGCTGTTTGCATTTGGGTCTTCTTGTTATTCCGGTAGGAGCAGTGCCGGCTGGTATATGCTATGCCAAGGCTTTCTGGATAACGGTGCAATAGCGTATATGGGGTATTGGTCAACAGTAGCAGGTTACGATGCGTATCTCTTTGCATATTGGTTCTACTATTACATATCAAGGTTCTACACCGTGAAGGAATCGATGGAACTTGCACTACTACTTATCGGAAGGCCTAACTATTATTGGAAAGGTTCTCCAACTGAACTAGGCGATCCCGTGCTGATGTGGAATGTGCTCTTGAAAGACGGGGCTGGCAAGCGCATTGACGTATGGGTAGACGCGAAGACAGGCTCTGTGGTCGGCGGCACACTGTATAGGTAGCGTTGAGAGGGCCCGGCGAAAGAGGAAGGAAATGAGAGCTCAGCAAAGAAGTTCACTGAAGTGCACGAAATGGCCTGCGATGATGTGATGGAGTCTGAAGGCTGCGCCTTCAGTTCTCATCACTCCATCTTACCCCCAGAAATTTCCGGGAGGTAAGGGCAAGGGCTAGCCGCGCCGCGGAGTCGTCGCTCCATGCCTGGAGTCCAGGCGAAGACCAAGAACGAGACCGTTGTTGTCTGGCCCAGGGATGCGGGTTCGGAACCCGGGCCCATCCCTGAATAAAAGGGGTTTTGAAGGGAGTTTGAGCCCTCCACAAGCCCTCGGGCCTCCGAGGCCCACTTCCGCTTCAGAGAGGTTACATAGCCGCAGTTAAGGACTTCATAGACAAACCGTATACATTCTACAGGGCAGTGAGGAAGCCGTACAACGGTGATATAGCTTTATTTGAAGTGCCATGCAGGTACGCGAGGACCATAGCCTTCAACCACAGACTCGAGGATTGGGGATCCGAGGTAAAGCCTGAGCTGAGAGAAGCGCTCAGAAACTGGTACCACGTGAGGATATCGAGTTTTCCTTGTCCACTTCCTCTGCACCATCCTCCTACCTACATGAGCTCCTGCAATCATGTATAGCATTGATGCTATGAAGGCGAAGCCCATGCCGGCTTCGATAGTTACCCTATGAAAGATCTCTGCTACCATGTACACCGGGAAAGCCCCAACTAAGCCAAAGATCATGAGACCGCCCGCCATAATGGTCATCTTTACGACACTAGACTGAGTTATAGGCCGAGTTGTAAGGACCATCAACCCAATTAGCATGCCTAATAAGTATGCGTACATGAGGGTGGAGAATGGTAAAAATATTAAAAGCCTCCAGCCTATATACGTCTCATCATCAAATCTAGCCCAAGGTACTGAAAAAGCTACAACAGTTAGTAGCCAGAGAACCGCGTATATAACACGGTACTTCACGTGATACACCTCAACATAATGAGCAAACCCAAGTCTAGGTATGCATCTACGACTATATAGCTTGGGGGTTGAAACAGCTGACAATGTCGAGAAATGAGGGGCTCCCGCGAAATTTCCTCGCCTAGCTCCTAGGACGCGCCTTTAGGCTTTGAGTTCCGCTTCCGACCAAAACCGGAATTTAAAAGGGGTATATGCTATGTTGTTGGTGTCTAAGGCTCTCTCAAGCTCATGATCAGCAAGCGTTCTCTGAAACAGTAGTCGATAGAACTTGCGCAAGTCACGGATGTCAACAGATTCTGGGCGCATGAGGGATATGAGGTAGAGGACCTCCCTCGCGTTTCGGCTTAGAGCCGCTGCCCTTGCTTTTGCGGACTTCACCACCAAATCTAGACACATTCGCTTGAAGGGGTCCTGAATGACGGAGCCCAGATACTCGCCGGTATCCTCAACTTTTTCATAGGAATCTGCC
>Ga0209183_1000182_pt1 | contig 30349 bp, 29 predicted proteins | sample LHCtaG_2_FD_184120 | JGI IMG/M metagenome (GOLD analysis project Ga0209183, IMG submission 184120) | Hot spring microbial communities from Little Hot Creek, USA to study Microbial Dark Matter (Phase II) - LHC4sed_replicate (SPAdes)... | ecosystem: Environmental > Aquatic > Thermal springs > Hot... | reverse complement strand
ACAGGTGTTCCATTATTGCTAAGATAAACATAAACAGATTTTATAGTTATATTATCAATGGTTCCACAGTTTAGTAAATAGACCGTTAAGTTGCTTTTATCCTTATCATAGTAGACGTATTCAAACGCTAAACGTTCCTTTAGTTTAGCTATGTCTGAGTCCATGGCTTCGCTGAATTGCTGATTGTATGCTGAAGATTTAGACTGAGCCCAGAAGAGAACCACAAAGCTAATAGTGATAACGGCGCTGGCTAAAATAACATTTGAAATAGCGACGCTTACAGCACTTCTTTTCTTCCAAACGATGCCCAGTTTCTTTTTTAACTGCATGTAGGAACACTCGGCATTTTAGATTCTAAGTTAATCTAGACAATAACTATCTATTAAATCTTACTAATCACTACAATTTGCTGCGCGCCATTTTGTACAGTCCTAACAGTCCTAAATTTTATATTGAATATGGATTGATATTTCATACATGTTAAATATACAATCATAAGATTTACTACAAAAGGTGAAAACAAGCATGCCTGCAAGAAAATTAAAATCTAAAAAAGCCATATCTCCAATCCTTGCAACCCTTCTCCTCATAGTAATAGCCGTAGCAGCTATAGTCGTAACATACGCATGGATAATGACCTACATGAGCAGCGCCGGCCACCAAGCAGGCGTAATGCTTTACGAAGCAAACGTAAGGTTTTACGAAGACAACAAAACCAAGATCAAGAAAATAGATATCGACATAGGAAATTCTGGAACATCAGACACAGAAATCCTTAAGGTCTACATAGGCGCCTCACAATCAGATCTTCAAGAGGCAAAAATATATGACCTTCCAAAACCAATATCTGCAGGTGAAGTGGTGAGGATTACATTGAATTACAACTGGACCAGTGGAACTACCTATTACTTCAGAATTGTCCCAAAGGCTGGAGCGCCCCTGGAATTCAGCAAAAAAGCATAAGTAGTTTCAATTCCCCAACTAAACATCAAGACACCATTTTTTGATTACACTGGCTTACAGATACCGAATTTTGAATTAGTATTTAAAAGCAAACTGGGTTACATCTATATTGTGTATTGAGGGGCTCAGATGCGAGTGCTCATTGAAGCGTCAAAAGTATGCGTGGCCCTTTTATTCCTTATTTATGCTTCATGGAGTGACTATAAAACTCGCGAAGTTAGCAATAATGTTTGGGTTGTTTTTGCTCCCCCAGCGTTCGCCCTGACCTTCGCTGAACTTTTCTTATTCGATTTTTCAGCCTTACCATACTTCGGCTTGTGTTTCGGCTTGACCGCAGCCTTTGCCATAATTCTATTTTATGCTGGAGGTTTTGGCGGCGCAGATGCTAAAGCTTTGATGTGTTTGGCTTTAGCTTTACCCTTCTACCCGCAAGAACTTTTTTCGCCGTTTTCCAGTGAAATTTCCTTTTTCATGCGGATGTTTTTTCCGTTGACTGTTTTTAGCAACGCCGTGGTCCTAGCCGCTTTAACTGCGGTCTACGTTCTAGTCTACAACTTCGTGTGGCGGTGGAAGATTGGCAAACCCTTTTTTGAAGGTGAACAGAAAACCGAATCCATAGGTAAGAAAATTCTAGTGCTTTTAACGGGCTATAAGGTTCCAATTGAAAAGGTTAAAGCGAAATGGTATCTTTACCCTTTAGAGGATGTGGAAAAAAACCAAAACGGAATAAAGAGGAAACTTGTGGTTTTTCCGAAAGATGAGGGCAGAAACGCCATAGTTGAAAGGTTGGAGGAAGCCGTCAAAAAAGGTGAGATTCCGGAAAAAGTTTGGGCGACTCCCGGTTTGCCCATGCTGATGTTCATAACAGCCGGACTTGTAATTGCGCTTGTTTACGGCGACTTGGTTTGGAACATGATCCGCTTCCTCTTGGGCTAAAAGCTGGGAAAATGTTATTTTCGCCAAACCTCTTAAGCTGTCTTAGTGGAAGGCTGTAAGAGTGCTAGATGGATGCCTAGAAGAGGTTAAAGGTTTTCTGAAAAGGCTGAGGGCTGAAAAAGAAATCCATGTTGTTGTTATGCCAGACTTTTTCCTAGACAGATTTGTGAGTCTAAATTTTAATTTGGAGACTTTTGTGGACGCTGTAGCGGATGTTTTAGGGCGGAAGGGTGGAAGCATAGATGGAGTTATCCAAAAAGATTTTAGGGGTGGAAACGCTGTAAACACTGCTTCAGCCCTAGCCAGCTTAGGCATAAAAGTCACGCCGATAATATGCACAGACAAGCTTGGTTTTCAGCTCTTAAAGTTTTATCTTAAATCGCCAAGAATCAGCCTATCTCATGTCAAAACGGTTGAAAAGCCTTCCATAACAACGGCCCTAGAATTCCAAACAACCAACGGAAAAGCAAACGTCATGCTGAGAGACGTTGGCTCTTTGGCTGATTTCGGACCCCAAAACCTCGGCGGTGAAGACTTTGAAGTTATCCAGAAGGCTGATTATGTATGTGTTTTCAATTGGGCTGGAACAAGAAGGTTTGGGACAGCCCTCGCCCAAACAGTTTTCCAGTATGTTAAGACAAAGGGAAGGGGTAAAACCTATTTCGATTCAGCCGACCCAACCCCAAACAAAAGGGAAGCGCCAGATTTGTTGAGGAAAGTTTTGCAAGCAAACCTCGTTGACATTTTAAGCCTAAACGAGAACGAAGCAGTCTTTTATGCCTCTCTTTTGAACCCGGAGATGAAAAGCCTCAAGCGAAAGCTTAGCATTAAAGAGTTGGCTTTGGAATCAGCCAAAACGCTGGCTAAGCGCCTAAATACGAGAATAGACTTGCATACCACAAGTTTCTCCGCAACTTTCACAAAGGGAAACGAGATTATTGTTCCAGCCTTCAATGTGCCAGTTTTGAGAGCCACCGGGGCGGGTGATGCTTGGAACGCTGGAAACATAATTGGCGACGCTTACGGGCTTCCAGCCGCTGTTAGGTTAACGTTAGCAAACGCCACAGCCGCCTATTACATTTCAAATCTTAAGGCAGCGCACCCCACCCGAGAACAGCTCATAAAATTCTGCGATAAACTTAAGGGCTTGTGGAAAAACCAAAACAGATAAAAAGTTAGGTTCTTAAAATGAGAAGCAGCAAAAGGCTGGAGTCGCTTCGGAATGCCGACGGAAATCTTCGACATCGACAAGTTCGTGGAAATCAGCGAGAGGGCGGAATACTGCGCGGTTAAACGGTTAAAAGATGTTGTAAAACTGAAACTCCGCACATCAAGAATGCTCTACACGTTGAAGGTTGACCCTGCGAAGGCTGAAGAAGTTATCAAGAGACTCCGTTGCGAAATTCGTGAAATATAGCCACAAGCCTATTTAGTCGATTTTCAGCGTTTTAGCGCTAAATGAAAATGAGAAGATTTGTGGGATTGTTAGCTTCTGAATTTTTGTAGTTTTGCGAGGAGTTCCTTGTCGCCCTCGTAGTCTCCGGCGCATGTGGCTATTACTCCATCTACGAGTCCGTCAAGTTTGCTGGCGACTTCTTCGACGTGTTCTATAGTTGTGGTGGTTGGCCAGCCTATCATTTTCACCATTTCAGCGTTTTTTGGTGTTCCAATGAGGAAGTATGTGTATATAGGCTTGTTTAGGCGTTTGCATTCTTTTGCCACTTGCTCCAGCATGGGGAAAGTTTTGTTTTCGAGTCTCATGAAGAAGACGAAGTCCCAAGGCTCTTTCACGCGGGCTAGGGTTTCCTCGATGGTTTTGCGGGCTGTCAACAAGCATCCAAGTTTGACGTTTTTCAAGCGTATTGTGTTGCGTAGAAAGTCTCTGGCCTCCTCTGAAGATTTAAACATCTTTATTGGTTCACCGTACTTTGGTATGTCCCCCATTGTTAGGACAAGCCCGTCGAGGCCCACGGCGTCTGCGGCTAGGGCTAAACCTCCAACCTCCACTGGTCCTTTATAATGTAATATAAATATTGGGATAACTATTTTGTCCGGGTATTTGACTTTGAGTACACATCCCACGGCTGTTCCGCTCGGTGCAGGCATCCCGGCGGCGCTGTCCGTTATGTTCCATCCATCAACAAGGTCTTTGACTTCTTCAGCCAGCTTCAAAAACTTACGGGTTGGAACAAACTCGTGTAGCACTTTCATTGAGCATCATCTCGACATAGAAAGGCGACCGTTTAGGATTAAAAACTTTCGCTGGAATCTGAAAACGGTTTAGCGAAACCGTTAGAAGCTAAAGCGTCATAAAAGCCTCTGTGGACCGTTATGGAAGTTGTTCAAATAATTGGGGTTAAAGGCATACCCATAGTTGAAGCCGGAGACAACATTGCTGAATTCATATGTAAGGCGGCGGAGAGGCAGGGCACACCCATACAAGACGGCGATATAATAGTGGTCACCCATGTAGTTGTTTCAAGGGCTGAAGGACGCGTTGTAAACTTGGACGAGGTTACACCTTCAGCTTTCGCGAGGAACATCGCCGAACTCTACGGCAAGGATCCGGCTTTGGTTGAAGTTGTGCTTAGGGAAGCCAAAAGTATACGGCGGATGGCCAAGGGAAAAATTATTACCGAAACCCGGCACGGTTTCGTATGTGCCAATTCCGGAGTGGATAAGTCTAATGTGCCCGGTGAAAGATGCGTAGCACTTCTGCCTGAAGACCCAGATGCTTCGGCTGAGAAAATCAAGCTTGAGATTAAGCGTTTAACTGGTTGCGATGTCGCCGTTATAATATGTGACACTCATGGGCGCCCTTTTAGGGAGGGCGAAGTAAATGTTGCCATAGGCATTTCTGGAATGAAGCCAATAAGAGACCGGAGGGGCGAGAAAGACCTGTTCGGCTATATTTTACGTGTTAAGCGGACCGCCGTCGCGGATGAATTGGCTTCGGCTGCTGAACTAGTCATGGGGCAAGCGGACGAAGGGATTCCGGCAGCCATAATTCGTGGATACAAGTTTGTGAAGTCTGAAGATGCCAGGGCAACAGAGCTTGTTAGACCCGTAGAGGAGGACCTTTTTGTTTAGGGGATCCGTTTATGGAAACTGTTAGGCTTAAGAGTGTTGATCGTCTGGAAATAATTTGCCTTATGGACAACTGCGTAGACTTCACATCTTCTATCCAGAGGAAAGAGGCCAAAAACGTGAGGGTTTGGGTTGTAGAACGTATGGGCGAAAAGTGGGCTAGGAGGCGGTTCTGTCTCCCGATAGCTGAGCACGGCTTATCCATACTTTTAAGGGTTTTCTGTGACGGTGAAACACATACCATCCTTTTCGACACTGGTGTAAGCCGAAGGGGAGCGGTTTTAAACGCTAGGGGCATGGGGATAAACCTCAAAGAGGTTAAAGCCATAGTTTTGTCCCACGGTCATTACGACCACTTCGGCGGGTTAGTAAGCTTTATTCAAGCCATTGGCAAAAAAGAACTGCCCATAATAGTGCACAGAGACATGTTCAAAACCCGCGGCGTAGCCGGCAAAGACGGTAGCGTAAGAAGGTATCCCAACTTTCCATCAGAACACGAGATAAAGCCCGCGGTTTTCGTGGAAACCAAGGGACCCGACCTTTTAGCTGGCGACACAGTGCTGGTTACTGGTGAAATTCCCCGCAGTACAGACTTTGAAGGAGGATACCTCCAACACCGCGTTTTATCAGACGGGATCTGGCAGCCTGACCCATGGATTTGGGACGACAGGGCATTGGTTGTAAACGTTAAGGACAAAGGACTTGTAGTTGTTTCTGGATGCGCCCACGCTGGAATAATCAACACGGTCCTCTATGCGAAACAAGTTACTGGAACATCAAAAGTCCACGCTATAATCGGTGGCTTCCACTTGTCCGGTGAAGAGTGCGAAGGGCGTATAGACAGAACCGTGGAAATGCTGAAACAGTTTAACCCGGAAATCGTTGTGCCCATGCATTGTACTGGTTGGCGGGCGGCCTTCGCTATTGCAAGGGTTATGCCAAAAGCCTTCATTTGGAATAGTGTTGGAAACCTCTACATTTTCGGGCGCGTTGATGAAAGCTAAAGATTTAAAAGTGTTGTATGTGAAAAAGCTTTCCAAAGTTGTGGAGTTGAAAGGCAGTGATTAGGGAGAAAAGGCAAACTCCTTTCTTTAAAAAGAAGCTTGAGCCGATAGAGGTTAGAACTCCCAAAAAAATCTCGGAACTACTTTCAGAAATGGCTAAAACGGGATTTCAAGGCAGAAAATTGGGCGAAGTTGTTGAAGTCTGGGAAGAAATGCTTAAAGACGACGTTGTAATCTTTTTCGGGTACGCGGGCTCCATGAGTACCACAGGCCAATGGAAGATTGTTAACTGGCTTATTGAACAACGTTTCATAGACGTAATAGTTTCCACAGGCGCCAACATCTCAGAGGACATTTTGGAAGCCATGGGAGGCACGTACTGGCAAGGCTACCATCTAGTCGACGACAGCAAGCTTTTGGAATACAAGATTGACCGGTTTTACGACGTTTTCGCCGATGAGCTTGAATACCGCCAGATGGAAAGCTTGATCGCTGATTTCATGAAAAAAGTGGACCCTAAGCGCAAATACTCCTCAGCCGAGTTCCTACATCTTTTCGGAAAGGAACTTTCTCGGATGGGAATTAAAAGCATTGTGGCAACGGCCTACGAAAACAAGGTGCCAGTTTTCTGTCCAGCAATAGTTGACAGCGGATATGGAATCGCTTATCTTTTAAACAGGAAGTCCGACCCCAACTTCGACATAACCATAGACCAGATGAGGGACTTCGAACAGCTTGTGGACATAAAGGCTAAAGCAGCTCCTGAAAGCGGTGTGATTTACATTGGCGGAGGCGTTCCTAAGGACTTTATACAGCTTACAACCGTCGGAAGAAGTCTAACAGAGTCCAGAAAATACGAAAGGGTTTATCCGCACAAGTATGCCATACAAATAACGACAGACGCTCCTCATTGGGGAGGTTTATCGGGCTGCACTTTTGAGGAAGCCATTAGTTGGGGCAAGGAAGCCAAGGAAGGACGCAACGTGCAGTGTTACTGTGACGCTACAATAGCCTTTCCAATAGTTGTCCACGCCTTGGCGGAACGAGTTGAAAAAAGGGCGAAGATTCCGGATTTGTCTTGGCTGTTTAAGGGTCTAGAATAGCTTCGGTGTGGCGACTTTGGAGAAAGTGAGGGACTTCGAGCTTTCGAAGGGCGTTTCCCCTAACACACTTGTACGGCAGATGCTTGCAAGCGGAGGTTTCACAGCCAAAAACTTAGCCGTCGCCGTGGAAATCCTCGAAAGCATGTTGAAGGAGAAAGGCATCCTCAATTTTCTTTCTTTCCCCGCCTGTATAATCGCCACTGGCACGAGGGGAGTAATTCGCGACATGGTTAAGAAAAATTGGTTCAGCGTCGTCGTCACAACATGTGGCACCCTTGACCATGACTTAGCGAGGTGTTTCCGTGACTACTATCATGGCGACTTTTATATGGACGATAAAGAACTTCACAGACGGGGCGTAAGCCGAATAGGCAATGTGCTTGTGCCAAACGCAAGTTACGGCGAAGTAATCGAAGAGAAGCTGACAGAATTTTTGAACGGCATTTACGCGGAAGGAAAACGGGAACTCGCCACTTACGAGTTATGCTGGGAAATTGGAAAACGCCTAGACGAGAGCTCTATTCTCTACTGGTGCTGGAAAAACCAGATACCCGTCATAGTGCCTGGTATAACCGATGGTGCAGTAGGCTACCAGCTATGGCTTTTCAGCCAAGACCACAAAGACCTAAAAATAAACGTGCTTAAAGACGAGCAACTCCTAAACGACATGGTTTGGCGAGCCAAAAAATCCGGCGCTCTAATAATAGGCGGAGGCATATCAAAACACCACGTCCTCTGGTGGAACCTATTCAAGAAAGGCTTAGACTACGCCGTCTACATAACAACAGCCGTAGAATACGACGGGAGCCTATCTGGAGCACGTCCAAGAGAAGCCATATCATGGGGCAAAATCCAGGAAAGAGCAAAAACCGTAACCGTAGAAGCAGATGCCACCATAGCCCTACCAATAATATATGCCGCACTTCTTGAAAGACTTTAAAACATCATACTTCGTCGCCGCAGTGGAATCTATCTCTACAGCGATTAGGTTGTTGCTGTCCAACTTTTTTGATTCCAATATCGCAGGAAGCTTGGGAATAAAGGCCTAGGAGAATTTTATGCGCTAACGAGAAAAACGGCGGTAGGGGACGTTGCTGAAGAACATTTTAGAGGCTTGCCAATTCAGGGTTAGACATTGCTAATTTAACAGCGAAATAGAAAACAGGCTGAATTTTCAGACACAAATACCAAAAGAAAATTCCATGTGGAGACTGCATAATAGTGGCTACCACAGTCATTGACGGGAGCTGAAGACTATTGTCAAGATCGCACTTTAAACAGTTTAAAAGGTGAAGTGCAGACGCTTGCTTAAATAGAAGTTTGATACTTTGGTGAATTTATGAAGGTGGCTGTTTCCGGTAAGGGCGGCGTTGGCAAGACTTTCGTTGCTGGCGGTTTGGCCTACGCCCTAGCTAAGAGGGGTTTCAAAACTATTGCTATTGATGCTGATCCTTCACCTAACCTCGCCTTGACGTTGGGCTTGTCGCCGGAGGAGGCTAGCCGCATAGTGCCCATCTCCGAGAACAAGCAGCTTATTGAGGCGAAGACCGGTACGGGTTATGCTGGCGTATACCGTCTAACTTTTACCGTGGACGATATTGTGCGGGATTATGCTGTCCAAACGCCTATGGGCGTGAACCTCATTGTCATGGGAACTGTGCGCTCCGTTGGGACCGGCTGCACTTGTCCAGCCAATGCCGTTGTGCGTTCGCTTTTGAGGCATTTGGTTGTTGAATGCGGCGAGGCCGTCGTCTTAGACATGGAGGCTGGCGTCGAACACATGGGGCGAGGCACAGCCCGGCATGTGGACGTTATGCTTGTTGTGGCTGACGCAAACCTGAAGGCTCTTGAAACAGCCAAACGCATCCACGAGTTAGGCGTGAAAGCTGGAATAGACCGCATATTCCTAGTTGGAAACAAGGTGGAAAACGAAGTTCATAAAAAGGTTATTGAAAAGTTTGCATCCGAGAACGGCCTATCCATTTTAGACTTTTTACCCTTCGATCAGAAGGTTTTGGAGGCTGAAATGCGGGGCGAAACCCCATTAAAACTTGAGGATTCAACCGCCGTTAAAGCTGTTGAAAGACTTTGCGACATGCTTCTGCAAGGCAACATCTAATAAGGCCGAAAACCTACTCTTACCAAACGCGAGCGGAGAGTCTAATATGGCAAAAATCATAGTCACCATGGGAAGGGGTGGAACAGGCAAAACAAGCTTTGTCGCCTTAATGACCAGATATTTCATTGAACTTGGCGAGGCTCCACTGCTTCTAGTGGATGCTGATCCAGACCAGAATTTGGGTGAAATGGTAGGCGTAGACCCTCACGAAGCAGGCAAGAAAACCATTTCGGAACTTCTCGTAGAAACATTTCTTGAAGAAGGTGGAACAACAGTCGGCGTGCCGCCCATCGAACGAATTGAAAGCCGTATCTGGGCGTACGGCATGTATGAAGGTGAGCACTTTGACTTTATCGCGCTTGGAACAAAATGGGTGGAAGGTTGCTACTGCCTGCCAAACGCCGCCCTAAAGGGGGCTCTAGAATCGGTTACTAAAAACTACCGCTACGTTTTAATAGACTCACCGGCCGGCTTAGAACACCTTAATAGGCGAATAACGTCTAAAGTGGACGACATCTTTGACGTAATAGACCCTTCTAAAAAGTCCTTTGACCACGTTAAACGCGCCTACCGCGTAGCAAGGGAAGTCAAAATAGACTTCAAAAATTTCTACGTCGTCGGAGGCTTCAGATTCCCAGAAGACCTTGAAAACCAAGCCAAAAAACTCTTACCCTTCAAATTTCTCGGAAAGATAGCCTACGACGAAAACGTTGAAGAATACGTCTTAGCTGGAAAATCTCTGTTGACGCTACCGCCCGATACACCAGCATATCTTTCAGTTAAGAGAATCATGGAGAACGCTGGGTACAAAAAAGGGTAACTGTAAGCTTCGGCCATGAATGCTTAATTTTTTATACTCAGTCGAAGCCTCTCTAGAAAAGCTTAAAATATCCGTCGTCAACATTAAACCTTCTATCCCAGGTTGTGTTCACCTTGAACAAAAAGGGATTACACATCAAAATTGGAGAGTTAAAATCAGACTTTGGGCTTATTAAAAACCTCGAATTGTCAGTTGGCAGGGTTGTTGAGGAAACATGGGCGGAGCCTGTGGGGCCTACGCCTTTCCCATCGCTTACAACCCTCCGCGAATGGGACATGAAGCTTTTACAACGCTACAAGCCCTTTTATATGCCCTTCTGCGACGTATGCTGCCTCTGCACTTTCGGCAAATGCGACTTAACAGGTGGAAAACGTGGGGCATGCGGAATAGACATAGCTGCCCAACAATCCCGGATAGTGCTTTTGGCGTGCTGCATAGGTGCCGCCACCCATACTGGGCATGCCCGCCATCTAGTGGAACACCTCATCAAAGAGTATGGGAGAAGGATGCCGCTGGACGTCGGCGGCTTGAACATTCAAGTTGAGGCGCCGGTGACAAGGCTTGTGTGTGGAGTTAAACCGGAAACTCTCGGCGACCTTGAAGATGTGTTGGATTATGTGGAAACGCAGATCACTCATTGCTTATCCGTCTGCCATACTGGGCAGGAGGGCAACAACATAGACTTCGAGTCTAAGGTTTTCCATGTGGGCATGCTTGACCATGTTGGAATGGAAGTGGCGGACATAGCCCAAATAGCGGCCTACGGCTTCCCAAAAGGTGACCCAGACGCCCCGCTTGTGGATCTTGGCTACGGCACAGTTAACATCGAAAAGCCCGTAATCCTTTGCATCGGACATAATGTTGTACCCTCTGTCGGAATAATAGACTACATAAAAGAGAACGGACTTGACGGGGAAATTGAGGTTTGCGGGCTATGCTGCACAGCCCACGACTTCACACGGTATTACAAGCGCGGCAAAATTATAGGCCCAATATCGTGGCAGTTGCGCTTCATTAGAAGCGGGGTTCCAGATGTTGTTGTGCTTGACGAGCAATGCATTAGGACAGACTCCTTCTACGAAGCCCAGCGAATTAAGGCTCCAGTCATAGCGACTTCCGAAAAGAATTGTATGGGCTTGCCGAACCGCACAGACGACCTAGCTGACGCTATAGTTGAAGACTTGGTTAGCGGCAAAACCCCCGGTGTGTTAATCCTCGACCCGGAGAAAGTGGGCGAAGTTGCCGTCAAAGTCGCCTTGAAAGTTGCACCTCTAAGGAAAAAGTTTAAGGCGATTCCAGAAGTGGACGAGGTTCTGCGGAAGGCTAAGGAATGCCGCCAGTGCGGCGACTGCAGAAGGGCTTGCCCCCAAGACCTACACATTCCGGAAGCCATGAAAGCCGCCATGGAAGGTTCCTTAGCGAAGCTTGCAGACCTTTACGACTTTTGTGTCGGATGCGGCCGTTGTGAGGAGGCGTGTCCAGCAAGCCTTCAGATTCACAGCTTCATAGTGAAAGCTGGCGAGAAAAAGCTGAAGGAAGAAACATACAAGGTGCGGGCTGGAAGAGGCCCAATCCAAGACGTGGAAATCCGCAACGTTGGAAGTCCCATCGTTCTCGGCGAAATCCCCGGTGTGGTTGCTTTTGTCGGATGTGCCAACTATCCAAGGGGCGGACTGGAGGTCGCAGAGATGTGCCGTGAATTCGCTAACAGACGCTACATCGTCGTGACTTCCGGATGCGCAGCCATGACCGTTGGCATGTATAAGAATGAGGAGGGCAAAACGCTTTATGAGGAGTTTACAGGCGAATTCACGGCTGGATGCGTGGTTAACGTGGGTTCATGCGTAGCCAACGCCCACATAGCTGGTGCGGCCATAAAAATCGCCAACATATTCGCCAAGAGAAACCTACGCGCCAACTACGAAGAAATAGCTGACTACATTCTCAACCGCGTGGGCGCTGTGGGCGTCGCTTGGGGGGCATACTCTCAGAAGGCTGCTTCAATAGCCGCCGGCTTCTGGCGTTTAGGCATACCAGTCATTGTCGGCCCCCACGGAGTCAAATATAGGCGTATGCTTCTTGGAAGGGCTGATCGCGAGGAAGACTGGTATGTTTATGATGCACGGACAGGTGAAAAAGTGTATGTGGGGCCGACGCCTGAACACTTGTTCTATGCTGCCGAGACCAAAGAGGAAGCCATGGTCATGATTGCCAAGCTTTGTATGAGGCCGAACGACACGACGAAAGGACGCGCCATAAAGCTGACACACTACATTGACCTGCATAAGCGGCTGTATGGAACAATGCCCGAGGACGTTCACCGTTTCGTGCGCACCATTGCTGACATCCCCGTAACCATGAAGGATGAAATCATCAAAATGCTCGAAGAGAAAGGCTGGAGGGAAACCGTGATTCCAGACCCAACGCTGCTGCCTAGGCTTATAAGGAAGAGGAGGGAGTAGGAGGAACGCGTTATGGTAATTGAACCATGGCAGACGGCTGAGATTCCCGGACCCAAAAAGGCTTTAGTTATAACAAAGCCTGAAGTTGTTGTTGCCATGATTAAGCGGGCCCAGCGTCCAGTACTAGTGGTTGGGCATCAAGCGGTCCAAATAGACTTCAACGGCGGGAAACTAATAGACTTCATCATAGAGTTTGCGAGAAAGACGGGAATCCCGGTTGTGGCGACAGCCCACATGGTATGTGAATTTGCAAAGCGGGGTTTTAAGCCGGCAGCCTTCATGCCAGCCGTTGACATTGGAAATCGCCTCGTTGATCCTTCTTGGGCTGGTGTTGATGGCAGGGGTCAACACGACCTAGCCTTGTTTGTTGGCTTATACTACTATATGGAATGGACTATTCTGTCTGGTTTGAAGCATTTCGCCAAACATTTAAAAACGATTTCGCTTGATAACGTTTACCATCCCCATGCAAGCTGGTCCTTCCCGAACCTTTCCCACGAAGAGTGGGTGAAAAACCTCAAAATCGTTTTGGAAAAAGTTTGAATGGAGGCGAGATAGAATGAGCATGTTTCAGGACATACCCGTCGATGTTGGCGTAATCTACGAGGGCGAACGCATAAGAAGAAAAGACATGTACGTTGAGCTGGGCGGACCAGACGTCAAAGAAAAATTTGAGCTTGCAAGAGTCAAGAAGCCAGAAGAAGTTGAAGACGGAAAAATAACCATCATTGGACCAGACATTAAAGACATGGAAGAGGGCAAAACCTACCCATTCGGCATCGTCATCGAAGTTGCTGGAGCAAAGCTTGAGCCAGAGCTTGAAGGCGTTATTGAGAGGCGCATTCACGCCTACTGCAACTATATTGAGGGTTTTATGCACCTAAACCAGCGCTACGACATCTGGCTTAGACTAAGCAAAAAGTCGTACCAGAAGGGCTTAAACTCCTTCCAATATATTGGCAAAGTCTTGCACCGGCTGTTTAAGAGCGAACTTCCAATAATCGAAAAAATGCAGGTAACCTTCATAACAGACGCTGAAAAAGTTAAAGAGCTTTATCCGCAAGCGCTGCAGATCTATGAGGCAAGGGACGCCAGAGCCAGGGGGCTTAAAGACGAGGAAGTCGACAAGTTTTATGGGTGCATCCTATGCCAGTCTTTCGCGCCAACCCACTGCTGTGTGATAACACCTCAGCGCTATTCCAACTGCGGAGCCATAAGCTGGTTTGACGCTAGGGCTTCAGCCAACATAGACCCCAAAGGCCCCATATTCGAAATTGACAAAGGCGAACTCCTAGACCCAATTAAGGGCGAATATTCAGGCGTGAACGAGGCTGTCAAGAAACGCACACTGGGCGAAATAACCCGCGTCTGGCTTTACACCGCTTTCGGCTATCCACACACATCTTGCGGATGCTTTGAGGGTGTTGCCTTCTATATTCCAGAGGTGGACGGCTTCGGCATAGTACATAGAGGCTACAAGGATGTAACCGTGAACGGTTTAGCCTTCTCAACACTGGCGGACTCAACGGCTGGAGGACGGCAAGTGGACGGCTTCCACGGCATATCCATCGAGTATATGCGTTCTCCAAAGTTTCTACAGGCTGACGGCGGCTACCAACGCGTCGTCTGGATGCCAAAGGAAGTGAAGGAACGCGTTAAGAACTTTATTCCAGCGGAGCTTGTGGACAAAATCGCCACGGAGGAGGATGCCAAAACCATTGACGAGTTGAAAGCTTTCCTGAAAGCGCGAGGTCACCCGGTTGTTGAGCGCTGGAAGGAGGAAGTTGTGGCGGCTCCAGAGGTTGTCCCTGCGGAAGCCGCTGAAGCAATGGAGGAAGCAGCACCAGCAATGGTTCCAACAATCACTGCGGCAACACTGCCTATAACCGCTGGCGGATACAAAATCATATTAAAAGACGCCAAAATCTACGCAAAACGTGTAATAATAAAGACCGTTAAGGGCGAGAAGCCTGAAAAAAGGTGAAGGAACTTGGCTGAAAAGAGGGAAAAGGACGAAAACGCTTTCGGGCTAAAGCTGAACTCACGGCTGCTTGAGCTTCTGGCAAAACTTCAGGAAGTTGAGCTTGAAGACTTTGAGATGGAAGTTGGTGACCTAGAAATTTGGCTACAACCCGGTGCAGTTGTCGTCCCACCAGCGGTGGCTCCACCAAAAGTTGCGCCACCAGTTAAGGCTAAACCCACCCAAATAATTGAGGCTGAGTTCGTTCCACCAGTTGAAACTTATCCGGGAAAGGTCGTGGAGGTTAAGCTTGGCGCCACACGAAGCGAAGGTGGAACCCGCGGCAAAACAGTTGTTATTGGTGGAGAAACTACCCCAGCCTTCTACACCTTTGAGAGGCCTACGCCCCACCCGCCAGTCATATCTCTAGACGTTTTTGACACGGAAGTGCCCTTAGCCAAAGCCGTGAAAATGCATGTTAAGGATGTTCTGGGCGACCCGGCGGCTTGGGCTAAGCTGGCTGTTGACAAGTTTGGCGCAGACATGATTACGATTCACCTCATCAGCATTGACCCTCTTGTTAAGGACGCTTCGCCTAAAGAGGCTGTTAAGACTGTTGAGGCTGTTGCCCAGGCCGTTGACGTGCCACTAATAATCGGAGGCTGCGGCGACCCAGTTAAGGACGCAGATGTTTTCCAAGAAGTTTGCGAAACCTTTGCTGGCGAACGTTTCTTGATAAGCTCGATTACGCGGGATATGGATGTGGAACGCTGCGCCAAATTCATTAAAAAGAATGGGCATGTGGCGCTGTCGTTTACGCCTATGGACTTGAACTTGGCTAGGGAGCTGAACCGCAGACTCTATGACTTCTTACCAAAAGAGGACATCGTTATGGACTTGACAACGGCGGCTTTGGGCTACGGCTTGGACTACGCGTTTACCAATATGGAAAGAGCCCGCCTAGCAGCTCTGATGGGCGACCCAGAGCTAGCTCACCCCATGTCCTCTGGAACAACAAACGCTTGGGCTGCCCGCGAAGCATGGATGAAGATGGCTCCAGAATGGGAACCCCGCGAACTCCGAGGACCATTATGGGAAGTTGTTACCGCTTTGACACTTCTACTAGCTGGCGTAGACCTATTCATGATGATGCATCCAGCAGCTGTTAAAACAGTCAAAGACGTTATCGCCCAACTGATGGGTGGCAGTTCCGGCAATGCTGAACGCCTTGTGGAATGGGTTACCGTTAAGGTTTAGGCGCTTTAATGGAGGTTGAGAAGACTTATGAGTGAAAGAGAGGCCAAGGGCAAGATTGGCGTTAAAGAGCTAAGCCCAATAGACGTTTACAAGCTACTGCCCCGCACAAACTGTAAGGAGTGCGGCGAAGAAAACTGCATGGCTTTCGCCACAAAAGTCGTAAACCGCGAAGTCCCAATTGAAAAGTGCAAGCCCATATTAAAGAAGGAGTATGAGAAAGCCTACAGGCAGCTTAAGGAATTGCTCAAGCCAGCCATAAAAGAGGTTGTTGTCGGCACTGGCGAAGGGGCTGTTAAGATTGGCGGGAAACTAGTGATGTACCGCCACGAGCTCACATACTTTAACCCAACAGCCATAGCCATAGACGTCACAGACGAGATGCCAGAAGAAGAAATCCTAAGCCGCATTAAACGTGTTGAAGAATTCCGCTACGAGTATATTGGACAGATTTTGAAGCTGGACATGGTTGCCGTTCGCTCAACATCCAATGACCCCGACAAGTTTAAAGCAACAGTGCGCAAAGTGGCTGAAAACACAAAACTGCCAATGATTTTGTGCTCACTGAACCCAACTGTTCTGGAAGCTGGTTTGATGGCTGCACCCAAGGCCAGACCACTCTTGTATGCGGCTACTAAGGACAATTGGCGGGAGATGGCTGAACTAGCCCTAATGTACGGCTGCCCCCTAACAGTTTTTGCGCCGAACAACCTTAAACTTTTGAAGTCTTTGGCTAAAACGCTCCTGGAATACGGTGTTAAGGATTTGGTTTTGGACCCGGGCACTTTCTCTGGCGAAGGGTTGGCAGACACCCTAAACAACTTCACAATGATTAGACGTTTGGCTTGTAAGCATGGCGACGAACTTTTAGGCTTTCCACTAATGGGCGTGCCAATGACCGTTTGGCTAGAAAGCGCCGGAATAGCCCAAGAAATCGTAAAATGGCGGGAAGCCTACTTGGCGGCCATGCTCATAGTGCGTTTCGCTGACATCCTAATAATGCACAGCCTAGACGGATGGGCTCTATTGCCAAACGTCATTTTAAGGGCTAACATTTACACGGATCCCCGCAAGCCAGTAGCCGTAGAGCCAGGCTTAAAGGTGTTCGGCACTCCAGACGAGAACTCGCCAGTTATGTTCACAACTAACTTCGCCTTAACTTACTACACAGTAGCCTCTGATATAGAATCAGCAAAAATAAACGCTTACTTGCTGGTTGTGGACACGGAAGGTATAGCAGTAGACAGCGCAGTAGCCGGTCGCAAACTAACAGCAGAAAAAGTAGCTGAAGCCCTAAAAGCCTCAGGAATAGAAAACAAGGTAAAACATAGAAAACTAATAATTCCGGGAAAAGCGGCGCGCCTAAGCGGAGAAATAGAAGAACTAAGCGGATGGCAAGTAATAGTGGGCCCAAGAGACTCATCAGAAATCCCAAAATTCCTACAAGAAAAATGGCGAACAAGCCAAAACCCTTAAACTATTTGTTTTAGTAAGTTTTCAACACTAAAAGGTCTAGAAACCTAATTTTCACCTTCACATTTCACTCTTGTTACTCTTATTTAGGAAATCTAATTGTATAGCTAGATTTCTATAAGGGATGGTTTCTTTGTGGTTGTTCGGTAGCATAAAAACGACTTGAAACTAATATACGTTCAACTTCTTTTGAGAGGGAAAAGGAAATAAAGAGTGAAGAATAAACCAGCAAAGAAAGCTTAACTGTTGCCAAAAAAGGTGAAAAGTGTGGAAGTTTCTATAAAACAGCTTGAGGCCTTCTTTAATCCTAAGTCCGTGGCTGTTATTGGCGCCACTAAAAAAATAAACAAGGCTGGGCATGTCATTTTCAAAAATTTTGTTGAAAATAAGAGAAGAGGCGTTTTTAAGGGGGAAATTTACCCCGTAAACCCCCATGAAGATTACATTTTAGGCTTCCAGTGCTATCCAAAATTGACAAAGATCCCCGGAGAGCTTGAACTCGCCGTAATAGTTGTCCCAGCCGAAGTAGTTCCAGAAATAATGGAGGACGCTGCAGCAAAGAAGGTTAAAGCCGTTGTTATAATTAGTTCAGGTTTTGGGGAAATTGGAAACCACGAACTCGAGAGAAAGGTTGTTGAAATCGCAAAAGGGGCGGGGATAAGAGTTCTAGGTCCCAACTGCTTGGGAGTCTACGACTCCACAACGGGCGTTGACATGCTTTTTCTGCCAGAAACAAAGATTTTGACAACTGGTGAAGAGGTTGTTGCAACTCCTAGGCCTATGAGGGGAAATATAGCCGTTGTAACCCAAAGCGGAGCCTTCGGAGCCGCAGCCCTCGACTATTTGGCTGGCAGACAAATGGGCGTCAGCAAATTCGTAAGCTTCGGCAACAAAAGCGACGTAGACGAGGCTGAAATGCTCCACTACCTACTTCACGACAAAGAAACAAAAGTGATACTTCTATACGTTGAAGACGTGAAAAACGGGAGAGCCTTCTTGGAGGCGGCCTCAAAAGTAACATGCAAAAAACCCGTAATAGCCCTAAAAGCGGGCAAAACAGAGGCTGGAGCAAGGGCGGCAGCCTCTCACACTGGGGCCGTCGCAGGCTCGGATCAAATATACTCCGCAGCCTTCACGCAGGCCGGGGTTCTAAGGGTCCGCGACATGGAAGAATTCTTCGACGCTGCGAAAGCACTTATCATGCAGCCTCCAGCTGCCGGAAAAAACATAGCAATAGTAACGGACGCCGGCGGCCCAGGAATAATGGCGGCGGACGAATGCGAGCTTCAAGGGTTAACAGTCAAAAAACTCTCAGAGAAAACCCTCCAAAAATTTGAAAAGCTTAAGGATGAGGGCAAAATTCCAAAGTTTGCAGCAACCCTCAACCCCGTGGACTTGACAGGCTCAGTTACGTCAGAAATGTATGAACTCGCCACAGAGCTAGTTCTCCAAGACCCAAAGGTCCACGGTGTCATTCTCCTAGGGCTGCACCACACACCCGCCCTTCAAGAGGACTACGTGGACAGGGTTGCGGCTGTTACCAGCAGATACAGCAAGCCGATAGTTGCGTGTGACATAGGTGAAACCGAAATGGCGCTTCACGTTCGCTCACGTTTCGACAAGCTTGGAATCCCAGCGTACATGTCCCCGGAGGACGCCGCAAGAGCTATGGCAGCCCTCGTAAGATACGGGCTTTACCTTAAAAAGAAGGGTGTCTTCAAAGAGTACGTGCAAAGCTTCTTGAAACAGAAACGTGGATAAACCCGTCTACTCGAGCACTATGCTCAAAACCACTAATTCTCCGTCTTCGAGTCCAAAACTCTCCCTCAAATTCACGGGTGCAACAACCTCAAGCACGTCATCTGGATAACCTTCAACCTCTGGTATGACGACAACCACGTCCATGAAACCCAAACGGGCTTTGAAACACTTACCACGACAATATCCGTTTTCAGACGCGATAACTTTTGGATTAACTTCCAAAACCCTTCTTAACCTCTTGCCCTCCTCGTCAAGCTTCAAATTCAACGTTCCCGGATAGGGGGTGAAGCCAAACTTCTCTACAATCTGCCTTTTAAACCAAGGAAGCCCCGTAAACTTTGCGCCCTCGCCTGATCCCGAAAAAACTCGTCCCTCAATGCGGATAAGTTTTTCAAAGTTCCCTACTGTTAAAAAATCGTGGTTTTTTAAGTTTGTTTTTGCTCTTTCAGCCAGTTTGCCACCTTCCTAAACATGGGGTTTGAAGACATGTCTATTACCGGAACAATAATTTTCTCTCTTGTTTCGATTAAAGGCTGATATTTTGGCATAAGCGAGTATCCCACAAAAGTCCAGTAAACACGTTTGTTTTCTACAAGAGCTCTAGCTGCAGTTTCAGTTGTGGCTGGGAGTGGGAAATAAAGGAAAACAACTCCATCAGCCCAATAAAGTCCAGCTGTTTTCCCGCCAGCTATTATTGATGCAAACCTAGCTATGTCTTCCGGAGTGGCGAAAAAGTTTCTTTCCATTATAACTATTTCCTTGAAAGGTTCGAACTTAATGTCCACTGCCCCTTCGTCCATGGAGTTCACCTTTTAAGGTTTGAGAGTTCATGCTTTTTAACCTTGCCGTTAACTGGAAAGGGTTATAGAGCACGAGCTCTAAACCCTTTCCACAACGGACGAGGGATAAGAACTTGGCTGAAATCCGAGTGGCAATAGTTGGAGTCGGAAACTCCGCATCAGCCCTAGTTCAAGGTGTAGAATACTACAAAAACGCTAAAGAAAACGGAACTGTTCCGGGCTTGATGCATGTAAACTTCGGCGGATATCACGTCAGAGACATAAAATTCGTAGCAGCCTTCGACGTGGACAAAAACAAAATTGGGAAAGACTTGTCAGAGGCTATTTTTGCAAAGCCAAACTGCTGTGCAAAATTCGCTGAAGTGCCAAAACTGGGCGTGAAGGTTCAACCTGGACCCGTGCTAGACGGTGTTGCTGAACACATGAGGGGAACTTTCCATGTTTACGGTGAAGATGAGGTCAAACCGGTGGACGTCGTAGAAGTGTTGAAGGAGTCTGAGGCGGAAATCCTAGTAAACTATATGCCAGTTGGAAGCCACAAAGCCACAAGATTTTACGCCCAAGCCGCCCTAGAAGCCAAATGCGCCTTCATCAACTGCATCCCAGAGTTCATCGCCTCAGATCCAGAATGGGGTCGAAAATTTGAGGAGAGAGGGCTTCCAGTGGCAGGCGACGACGTTAAAAGCCAGCTCGGCGCCACCATACTCCACAGAAATCTTGTGCGCCTCTGCGTTGACAGAGGAGTTATCGTCGACGAGACGTACCAGCTAAACCTCGGGGGAGACACGGATTTCCTAAACATGACCGTTGAAGAGAGGCTTAAAACAAAACGAATAAGCAAGACTGAAGCCGTGAAAAGCTTGGTGCCTTACGACCTGCCAACTCGCATAGGCCCATCTGATTATGTACCTTTCCTAGGAAATAAGAAGGTATGCTATATCTGGCTGAAAGGCAGAAAGTTCGGTGACAGACCCCTAACAATAACCGTTAAACTCGAAGTGGAAGATTCGCCAAACAGCGCTGGAGTTGTCATAGATGTAATAAGGGCTGTAAAACTGGCTTTAGACCGGAAAATAGCCGGACCGTTAATAAGTATATCCTCCTACGCCTTTAAACATCCACCCGTACAAGTTCCAGATCCGGTAGCTAAAGAGTGGGTTGAAGAATATATTAAAGGGTTGAGGGAACGCTAAAAGCCCGTTTGGCTCCAAGCGAATTCAAAACGGAAAAAACATCAAACAGACTGGAAATCCACCTCAAATAAGCATTTAAGGCAGCCCGCAAAGCTACAGTATCCATGGCTTCAACTTTCAAAATTAGAAAATCGCCCTCAACCTCCAGCCGTGCCCTGGAACGAGTTGTTGGGGGTTTAGCTACCTCAGGGGCAAGTGCCTGAAGGATGATTTCCAAAACTTCTTTTGAGGGCATTTTTAAACGTATAATGGCGTTTGTTTTCATGGCTTAAATCCCATATCATGTGAGATATCCTCATCATAGGACCAACTTCAACGTTTTCTGGAAGAAGCCTAAAAGTCACAACTATTTCGCCCGCGGGATTCGTTTTAATCTCCATTAATGCGCTGAAACGCCTCTTTTCTTCATCAGCATGTATAACTGGAATATGGAAAAATTCCGAGAATGCTTCCCCCAACCTTATGACTTCTAGGGGGGCCTCCGGCAAAGCCAATATAGCGGTGGATTTTATCCTTTTCCCCCTGGGCATTGTTGCAAACTCTCTCCGAAGTTTCACGCCCCTAACATAAATCAGGGGTGGTGTAGGCTGAAGTTTTCCCTCCTTAACTTTAAAAAACTCAATTTTTCCGGGTCCACCCTTCCACCTGTCAACGATTACAACTCCGTCGGCTCCAAGCTCCAAAGCCTTCTCCGCCAAGCCTTCAAGACTCAATTTTCCACGGTTTATTCGCATAACATTTGGTATACCGTGGGAAAAATCTTTACAAAAAGTTCTAATCCTTCTAGTTGGCCTGCGGGAGGTTGTTAAAAGTATCAAGCATTTTCAGCCTACTCTTCCTCGGTTTCCAACACTGTTGAAACTTCAGACTCTTCAACAAGTGCGCCTTTGGCGATTCGCTTAGCAACCATTCCAAGCTTTGTGACGGGTGTATACGCTCCACCTGTAAACTTAAAGCCGCATTTTTTACACTCCCAAACGCCCACACTGACCCTTTTAACCCTTTGAAGACCACACTGGGGGCATTTATGCTTCTTCCTAAGCTCCGTGACTATCTTAACGTAGCGTTTCCTAACTGTTGCTCCGTAACGGGCCCCTAACCCTCTTGTTGGGCCAACCTTCTTAGTTCTTTTACCCAAACTTTACCACCCAAGCTTTTTCCTTATTTCTGAAGCTTTTTCTCTTGCTATTTGAACGGCTTCAAGCACTTGTTTAAGCGTAAAACATCCGCTTCCGCCTTTTTGGACAGCGCAAACATTTCCGTCGTCGTCTGTTGTTATTGTAAGTCTAGCATCCATTATCTGCTCTTCTTCAAGCCATGGATCAACCACCAGTTTATCGTTTATCTTCGCAAATGTCACAGCAACGGGGTGTCTTCGAATGGGCAAAGGCGTGAAGCCGGGTTTTATCTTAACCTCGCCATTCTCCACTTCATGGTTGAAGACCTTGGTGTTCATCAAAGCCGCCATTGCGGCTAAAGCCGAAGCATCTATCAAGTTTCCGTCGTGGTTTAGCACGTAAATGTCCACAAATAAGACAAAAACTTTTTTCCCGGGCACTATGCAAAGCTTTTCGAGGTCTATGGCTTTTGACTCCCTAATACCCCTATCTACAACCCTCGCCAGTTCTATGGCGTTCTCGTCTGGTGGACCGGGCTCAAAAGTGGGTGAAGCCAAAGGAACAAGCTCAGCGTTAACGGTTAACACGCCTTCATTGGGGGTGTCTGGAAAAGGCTCGCCTATCTCGATTTTGACTCCAACCATCACCTCTGTTTCTCCAAGCAGAACTCTTGCTGAGCCTTCAGCCTTCTCGATGATTCCTTGTTCAATCTTTATCTCGCGGTAGTCATTTAAGCCTCGCCCGTCAAGTCTCTTTCCTTTGGCGATGAGCTGCGCTATCTGTTTTTGCTTTACCCGAACAACAGTTGGGGCTGCCGTGGTCATCACTCCTCAACCTCCTTAACGCTAACATACCTAGCTTTTAAGGCTTCCTTTTGCATAGCGTAAATTTTTTTACACCCCTCGATAGCGAGTTTTACAGCCTCTTCAAACTCCTCTTGAGTTAAAATTCCATCCATCTGCAGAAGCGTGATGGCTCCTAGATTTGGCATGTAAGCTACTGGAACGTCGGCGGAGCCCACCTTATCCTCAATGTCGTTCAAGTCTAAAACTATCAAATCCTCAACTTTGCCTGCTGAACACGCCGCCACCAAATCCCGCATTGGAACACCGGCGTCAGCCAAAGCCAGCGAGGCGGCTGTTATGCTTGTGCATCTTGTGCTTCCATCCGCCTGTAAAACCTCTATGAAAATGTCCACTGCTGTGCGTGGATAATACTCGACAAAGACGGCTGGCTCAAGGGCCTCCCTAATAACCTTTGAAAGTTCTATCTCCCGCCTTGACGGAGCTGGAGACTTGCGTTCTTGAACGGAAAAGGGTGCCATGTGGTAGCGACACCTCAAAACCATGCGGTCAGGTAGAGCTAAATGTTTCGGATGGAGCTCCTTCGGTCCATAGACGGCCGCTAGAATCTTGTTTTTGCCCTGTTCAATGTAGGCTGAGCCATCAGCGTTTGAAAGCACACCAACCTCAATTTTTATGGGCCTAAGCTCGTCCGGCCGTCTTCCATCAAGCCTTAAGCCTTTTCTGTCCAACAATTTTTCAGTCTTCTCGCTCATAGTCAACTACTCCCTCTTTTCTCCTTCTCCCTTTTAATCATCTGAAAGATGCGGTCGGTTAACCCAGTGGTGTGAGACTCCTCCTCAATCTTGTGAATGGCCATCATCGCCAACTCCTCATCCTCCAAGCTTTTCCCGGTGATAAGTATGACCCCGTTTTGGCCGAGAATTATGTGACATCCAGTTTCCTGCTTTATCATGGAAATCATTGACCCCTTCTTTCCAATTACACGGGGAATTTTTGTGGGTGTTATCTTAACAACTTGCCCGCGGGTTATCTTCCCCAATCCAGGCTCATCCACACTAAGTTGGGGGTTATGGGTTCTGTCGTAAGAAACTATTTTCGCCACAACTAGGTCGCCAACGTCAAGAACCTGTGTTAAATCATCTTTTTGTGGTTTAAAAGGCCTATTGAGCACTTCAGAAGCCCTTAAAAGTGCCAGGTATGGTGCGTTGATGTCGACGACCCATCCGTTGAACCCCACTTCTACCACAGTTCCTATAACGGTATCTCCAACCCTCGGAACATAAAAAGCCCTTAAGGCAACAACACTTACCTTCTTGTCCTCATACTCCACAAGACCTATTCTGGAGGCGTAGATTTTATTATTCGACCTGAAAGTATTTTCTCCAGCAATGTAGTCGCCTTCGGCAAGCAGGTCCCCAGGAACCACAAGCTGTCTCCTTTCGAAAAACATGGGCATAAAACTCACATCCAACCATTATTATCAAAATCACGAAACTATCTTTGCCTCAGCGTTTCCTTTAGTTACCTCTCCAATTTTTTCAAGAAAAGGCCCATAGAGACCGGCGGGCATTTCAATTATCCCAAACCATGAACCGTCAGCCCGCCATTCCTCACGTTTAATAGTTCCCATGGCTTTTATTGTTCCATAAGCTTTTGCCGCGTACTCTGCTGGCACATGGACGCTTACTGAAACCTGCTCCATCTTCAATGGCAGAACTTGACGCAGGAGCTTAATTACCTCTCTTGCTTGTTCTTCAACTGCTTTGAAGGGGTCTATTGAAAAGTGGATTTGCCCCATGGCCTGCTCGATGCGCATAGGTGGATGGGGGAGATTAGTTCTCGGGTCAACACAGTTCCTTGATATAAAATCTATTATCTGTCTACGTTTCTCCTCAATCATTTTTCTACGCTGTTCCGTGGTTAACTGTAACGTGCCCTTTTTAATGATTATGTCCGCAACTTTAAGCGGGTCTGTTGTTCCGAAAGCTTTACGAAGGGCTTCTTCTGAAACCTTTGCTCCTTTGCTCGCGTCTGAAAAAATTGTTTCCGTGACAAGAACTTCCGTTATGGCGGACAATTTTCCCATTCGATAATCTAAAGCCTTGTCGGGTTTCACGAGAACCTCAAACTGCTCATTACCCCTCGAAATGCGGGCAATGGTGTACTTCTCACTCATTTCAAATTCACTTGCCTAAACCTAACTCTTTTATGTATTTATCAACAACCTCGTCTTTAAGCATCTCCATTTTCTTTGTGGCTGCCGGAATAACTGCAATCTTTATCCTTGGCTGAAGCCCTCTGGCTTCAAGGGCCTTTATTAAGCACTTCACGGCAAGCCTTATGGCGTCTTCTAGGCGCATGCCGTCTCGATACTCTTCCCTCAAAATGCTCATCACAGCATCCTTTCCAGCACCTACTGCCACGGCTTTATGCCCTCTATAAGTGCCGCTTGGATGGGTTGCGAATAGGCGACAGCCCGTCTTGTCGACACCGCCAAAGATTATGGAGACTCCGAAAGGCCTCACACCACCATGCTGCGTATATAACTGCTTTATGTCACAGACTCTTTTAGTTACAACTTCAACGTCGATAGGCTCGTCGTATGTTAGTCTATTGCTTTGGGCGTAAATTCGGGCGTTATCAATCAGAACTCTCGCGTCTGAGCTTAACCCAACAATTGCAGCCCCTATATGCTCATCAATCTTAAAAATCTTCCAAGAGGTTTCAGACTCCTCAAGGGGCTCAATGGTTTCTTCAGCTCCTAAAACAACACCTTCTGGACACTTAATTCCCAAAATTGTTGCTCCACGGTTAACAAGCTCCATAGCATATTCAACTTGAAAGAGCCTACCATCTGGCGAGAAAACAGTTATAGCACGGTCGTATGCTCCCGGAGCCGCGAAGACAGACATCAACACCAACTCCATGTAAACGTTTGCTGAACACACATATAACAACTTAACTAAAAACCTTTTCCTAACTAAACCAATTAACGTTGTTGCCAAATCAACCAATAACTCTTTATAAAGATTCCAAACTATATCAAAGGATGAAAGATAATGGGCTATCTTGCTGTTTGGAAAGTTTTGGAGGAAATGATGACAGACATCCGCAGGAAAGGAGTCCAAATACCAGCCAACATTTTCAACGATTTGAAGTACGCCAGAACCCTGATCGATATTTTGAGGGCTGATCCCTCGAAGCTTGATACAAGTCAGAAAATTGAGGAGTGCCTAAGCGGTGTGGAATCCTACCTGATTTCGGAAGCACAAAAATATGGAGATAAATATGTTGAAGAATGGATTAGAAAACTTGAAGATGCATATGGAAAGACGGATGAAGACGCGGTTTTTTCAAGGTTTGTACCCGGTCTTCCAAGGGAGCAACGTTGGATCCGTGTCAAACTTTCAGACGAAATGTCTGTAGAGACGCTTAGGGCTTTGGCAGAAGAGCTGAAACTTTTCTCAGAAGTGCAAATGGACGGCTATTTGCTTGTTTACGGTGAAGAGGAGCGTATTAAACAGTTTGTCAAGAAAATGGCTACACTGTACGGCTCAAAGGTCTGTAAATAGCCTTTCCGAAGTGCATAATCGTTAAAACATGTTGATGCAATACTTTTATACAAAGATCCCATAGAACTGGGTCGAGATGCTGTTTCATGTGAGGTGAGGGCGCAGTTTAATGCCCTACATCAAGAAAATAGAGCTTAAAGGCTTCAAATCTTTTGGACTGCAAACTGTTAAGATTATTTTTGATAAAGGTTTTACGGCAATAACGGGACCCAACGGTAGTGGAAAAACAAACATCGTTGACGCTGTTTTATTCGCCCTTGGAGAGCTAAGTGTAAAGAGGCTTCGCGCAGAGACCGCTGCAGGGCTGATTTTCCAAGGTTCCGATAAGGCAGGCTTGGAAAAAGCTAGAATGGCTAAAGTTGTGATACAATTTGACAACTCTGATGGCCGTATACCCGTTGACACGGCAACGGTAACGATTTCCCGCGAAGTGTATCGGAACGGTCAAAGCGTGTATAGGCTTAACGGGAGAAGAATCTCACGCGCCTACTTAACGGAAATTCTCTCTATGGCTGGTATAAGCTTCACAAGCCAAAACATAATCCCACAAGGAACCATAACAAGGCTGGCAGACGTCTCCCCCATTGAAAGGCGTAAGATAATCGAAGATTTAGTTGGTATAGCCCAATATGACGCCGAAAAAGCCGAGGCTGAAGAGAAGCTTCGAGCCGCAGACCTTTCAATACGCACCGCCATGGGAAGAATAGACGAAGTGCAGAGACGAGTCGAGGACTTGGAAAGGGAGCGGAACGAGCTTCTTCGCTATAACTTCCTAAAAAACGAGATCAGAAAATTCGAGGCTGTCAAACTTTCCTATGATATAGCGCAAATTCGTGAGAAAATAGAGCGTGATTCAGTCCAAGCTGAGAAAATTAAGAGTAGGCTTGAAAAGATTAAAGCGGTTCGAGATCAGTACAGGCTTAAACGCAGGGAGATTGAGGGTGAGTGGCGGAAGCTAAGTTCCGAAATTGTGGAGGAGGGCAGCTCCCAAGTTTTAAGGGTTCAGATGAAGATCGGCGAACTCAAATCGAAAATCACTGAACTGACAACGAAAATAATCTCTGGAAAATCAAGCCTTGAAGGCCTCAGAAAAATCAGGGGAAATAACCTTCAGCAGTATCAGTCGATTAGAAACGAGATCCGTGAAAACAGGCTAAAAATAAGACGTTTGAGGATGGAGTATGAACAGCTTTTAAACGAGATAAACGCGAAGCAAGCCGAGCACGATGCCCTTGCAAAGGAGATTGCTCAACTCTGGGAGAGTCTCGGCGAAAACAGCAAAAAGATACGCGAAATAGAACTCCAACTTGACAAGAATTACAAGAGGCTTGCGTTCTTGAGGTCTGAGCAAGCGAAAAGCCACACAGCCATAAAAATCCGCGATAAAAGACTCAAAGACTTATGGGAGCGGAGGGAACGGTTTGCTTCAACCCTCAGCGAACTGGAAAAGTTCAAGGCTGAGCTGGAGAAGGTTCAAGGGGAACAGAAAAACCAGCTTAAAAACTTAGAACGCATGCTAGAAAGGAGGATAGCTCAAAAAGAAGCTATAGAGAGGGAAATCGCCGAAGCTGGGAAAATAGCAAACTCGGCCCGAGAAGCTGTTGTGGAATTCGCCACCCAAAAGGAGCTCGCGGAAACTCTGGCTGCTGAAGAAAAAGCTTTGAAAAGCATAGAAGAGCTCGGCGAGCTCGGTGTGATACAAGGAATTTACGGTAGATTACGTAACTTGATAAAAATCGACAAAGCCTATAGGCAAGCAATCGAGGTGGCCGCCGGCGGCTGGCTGGACGCCATAGTCGTCAAAGACTTAAACGCGGCCTTCACATGTACCGAGACGCTTCGAAGAATGAAGCTTGGACGCATAAAGATAATTCCCCTCGAAGGAGTTTCAACGGCAAAACCCATAACTGTCCCAGACACTAAAGGCGTTAACGGCGCAGCGTTTTCTTTTGTCAGATGCGCAAAACAGTATGAGCCAGCCGTGTACTTTGTTCTCGGAGACACCTTGATTGTTCAAGAGGATAAAATAGCCCTAGAGTTATCCAGCAAAGGCTATAGAGTTGTAACAGTTAACGGTGACCTTTATGAGCCAGGTGGCGCTTTAGAAAGCGGTTATTACAGGGCTCCAATAGATTTTTCAGCCATTATTCCAAGCGAGGCGGCTATAAAGAGCTTGGATGAGGCTGTTAAGGCTTTACAGCAGCACCTTGCGAGAAGGGAAGGCGACATAACAACTCTAGAAGAGGAGATAGATAGAGTCCGTGTTGAAATCGCGCGTTTGTCAGAAGCCGTAACAATGCTCGACAGGGAAATAGCCAGAGTGAAGAGAAGCATAAGAAGGACAAGAGTCAACATTAAGAGGATTGATTCTAGCATTAGGAAGCTCGAAGGCGAAATAGAAGCGGAAAAAACGAAGATCTGGACATATAGAGCCGAAAAAAGCGCTCTGCTTGGGGAAATCCGTAGACTTCGAAGCGAGTTAACTGTTTTGAGGCGGAAAACAGACCCTGCGAACATCCAGGAAATGGAGGCTCGTAGAGAAAAGATTGCCGAAGAAATAAACACTCTCAGGCAGAAGCTTAGCATAATTCAAGCCGAAATTTCAACACTTCAGTCCCAGTATGACAATGTCTTAAGAATCGGGTACAAAAACGCCAGAATCCAACTGTCAAAGGTTGAGCAGCAGCTTAAAAATGTTGAAAGCGAAGTTGAGGAGGCGTTAAAGGAGAGAGAGCAACTAAAACAGGAATTGGCTGAGTTGGAGAAGAACCGTGATGAACTTTCAAAAACGGTTATGTCCGCCAAAGAGGAAGCACAAAAATTCACCACTCAGATTGACGAAATTGACAAAGTGCTTCGCAAACTCGACGCTGAATACGAGGAAACGGACCGCTTATGGAACCAGTACCAGTTAAACATTCAGACATCTCTAATTCAGCTTGAGCAATGGCAAAATCAGCTGAGACAATTCGGCTACGAAAAACCATTAAATGTGACGCCAAAAGAGGTTGAAGAGGCCGAAGCTATCTTGAAAATGCTGAAACTTGAGTTTGAAAGGATAGAGGGTGTAAACCAACTTGCGCTTTCGCATTATGCTGAACAAATCGCCCGCTACAAGGAGCTGTCCTTAAGGCTCAACGAGCTTGAAAGGGAGAAACAAGCAATAATAAAGTTCATGGAGGAAATTGAAAGCAAAAAACGCAAAGTCTTCCTTGAAGCGTTTGAAAGAATAAACCAAAACTTGCAAAAATACTTTTCAAAACTAACCGGAGGCGGGTTCGCCACCCTGAAGCTTGAGAACCCTGAAGATCCTTTCGTCGGCGGGATAGAAATGATAGTTCAATTCCCAAATAAACCTTCCATAGTTGTCAGCGGAGCCAGCGGTGGAGAACGTTCCGTAGCTGCTGTGGCTTTCCTGTTTGCCATAAAAGAGTTTACACCTGCAGCCTTCTACATTATGGACGAAGTTGACGCCCACTTGGATGCATTTCATGTTTCTAAACTCGCCGACCTCCTCCTGGAGGAATCGGAGAAAGCCCAGTTCATAGTTATAACTTTGAAGCCTGAGATGGTTAACAAGGCACAGAAAGTGTACGGGGTTTATGGCCGTAATGGTATTTCCCAAGTCGTTTCAGCCAGATTCCTTGAGGTGTCCAGCTGAATGGCTTCGGTTATCAAAAAGCCTTTTTACCTTAGACCTCCATGGAACATTCTATTCGAGTTTCACAAGCTTGAAAAGTTAAGCCCGTGGAACATCAACATAGCCTATCTTCTCACAACTTTCCTGGAGGAGATGGAGAAGACTGGGCAGGTGGATTTTCGGGCTTCAGGTGTAGCCCTAGACTCTTCAGCCTTCATATACCTAATGAAGTCGAAGCTGCTTCTGCGTCTTCAAGAGCCTCCCCAACCCCCAAAACC
>Ga0209183_1000178_pt1 | contig 30463 bp, 30 predicted proteins | sample LHCtaG_2_FD_184120 | JGI IMG/M metagenome (GOLD analysis project Ga0209183, IMG submission 184120) | Hot spring microbial communities from Little Hot Creek, USA to study Microbial Dark Matter (Phase II) - LHC4sed_replicate (SPAdes)... | ecosystem: Environmental > Aquatic > Thermal springs > Hot... | reverse complement strand
GTTATAAAGTATCGAGAGCCTAGTGGTCCCGGTATTAGAGTAGATTCTGGTATTGCTGAGAACTCTAAGATATCGGCTAAATATGATCCCCTAGTAGCGAAGGTTATTGCATGGGGGCCTACACGAATAGTATCTATCTCGAGATTAAAGATGGCTTTAGAGGACTTTACTATTGAGGGTATAGCTACTAATATTCCTTTGCTGAAGTGCGTAGTTAGCTCAGAGGAGTTCACTAGCGGCATCTATACTACGGAATTTCTCAAGGAAAAAGAGAGCTACTTTAAAGAACTTATTAAAGAAGCACTTGAGTTACAATCTGCTACTTTAGTAGCTCTACTAGAACTTGGAGTTGAGAGCGTGAAAGGACTTTACGAGAAGAAAATAGGGATTAGAGGGGTTATTAGTACTGAGCACATAAGGAGATTAAAGAGAAGTGCATGGTATTACTACACGCAGTTAAAGTATAGTTCGCCAACACGTATTAGAAAACAACGTAAACCTCACGTTAAATACAAGTGAATATATAATCACAAGTCCACGTCTTCTTTAAACTTTATAACCTCTTCTTCTCATTAATTTACAGAAAGTTGAGTGTGATTTTAATTGAGTAGTAAAGAGACTAGATTTGTACTCTGGCTTGAAGAAGTTAGAAAAGAAGATACACCTCTAGTTGGAGGTAAGAATGCCAATTTAGGAGAAATGATAGCAGCGGGTATACCAGTACCGCCAGGCTTTGCAGTAACAGCTTATGCTTTTAAGTATTTTCTCGAGAAGACAGGTCTCGGTGAGAAAATATATGAAATGTTGAAGAGACTAGACGTTAATAATACTAAGGAGCTCGAAGAGACTACAAGGAGAATTAGAGAAATGATACTCGCTCAGCCAATGCCGCCGGAGATTGAAGAGGAGATCAAGAGATGTTACTACGATCTCGCTAAAAAGCTAGACATGGAGCCGAGTAAGCTCAGAGTAGCTGTTAGGAGTAGTGCAACAGCTGAGGACTTGCCGGAGGCTAGTTTTGCTGGACAACAAGATACTTATTTAAATGTCTATGGAGCTAATGCCATTGTAGAATATGTTAAAAAGTGCTGGGCAAGTCTCTTCACAGCTAGGGCTACGTTTTACAGAGTAGCCCATGGTATACCACATGAGAGAACACATATGAGTGTAACAGTACAGAAAATGGTTAATAGTAAAGCTGCAGGCGTGATGTTTACACTTCACCCGGTTACAGGCGATGAGAGCGTTATTGTCATAGAGAGTGGATGGGGTCTTGGAGAAGCAGTTGTTGGAGGTAAGATTACACCAGATGAGTTTATCGTAGAGAGAGTCTCTCTTAGAGCAATTGAGGAGAGGGTTAACAAGAAGACTTTCATGGTGACTTTTGATCCTTCAATTGGGAGAAACGTACACCTTCACTGGGATGAAGAGAAACAGGCGTGGATTAGTGAAGAAGGTGTAGAGTCGTCAGCACCTCTAGCTAAGATAGCTAGACCAGAAGCCCCCTCATTAACTAAGGAGGAGGTTAAGAGACTTGCAGAGCTTGGTGAGCTGATATACAAGCATTACGGTAGACACATGGATATTGAGTGGGCGGTTGATGCTGATCTACCATTTCCACAAAACGTCTTCATAGTTCAGGCGAGACCTGAGACTGTGTGGAGTCTAAAGAAAGTTAAAGAGACTGAGAAGCGGGCAACACCTGTAGCTCCACCAGCTAGGAAGACTGTCAAGTTATTTGAGGCTAAAGTAATCGTCAAGGGATTACCAGCAAGCCCTGGTGTTGCTGCTGGTGTTGCGAGAGTTCTCTTTAATCCTAAGAGCCCCGAGGCTATGGAGTTTAAGCAAGGCGATATACTGGTAACGAAAATGACAGATCCCGACTGGGTTCCACTAATGAAGAAAGCCGCCGCTATTGTAACAGACGAAGGTGGTATGACGAGTCATGCTGCAATAGTTAGTAGAGAACTTGGTATACCGTGTGTTGTTGGTACCGGCAACGCCACCAAGGCTATAACTACTGGCATAGAGATCACAGTTGATGGTGGTAGAGGAGTTGTCTACGAGGGTGTCATAGAGGATCTTGTAAAGCCCAAAGTCGAGGTTTCACTACCAGCAGTATCTGGAGGCGTAGTTACAGCTACTGGCATTAGTCCAGAACAGCTCTTACCACTATACCCAGTAACAGCTACTAAGATATATATGAATCTTGGCGAGCCAGATGCTATTGACAAATACAAAGAACTACCGTTCGATGGTATCGGACTTATGAGAATAGAGTTCGTGATATCAGATTGGGTTGGATATCACCCAATGTACCTTGTTGAGACTGGTAAGCCTGAATTATTTATCAATAAACTTGCAGAGGGTATAGCGAAAGTAGCTCAGGTGGCGTATCCAAGACCTGTTGTTGTTAGGTTTAGCGACTTCAAAACAAATGAGTATAAAGGATTAAGGGGTGGTGAGAAGTACGAGCCTGAAGAGAGAAATCCAATGATAGGGTGGAGAGGAGTTTCAAGGTACATTCATCCTGGCTATGAGCCGGGCTTTAGGCTAGAAGTACGCGCTATTAGAAAAGTTAGAGAAGAGTTTGGATTAACAAACGTGTGGGTTATGTTGCCATTTGTTAGAACTACGTGGGAAGTAGAGAGAGCACTAAAAATAATGGAGGAAGAAGGGCTCAAGAGAAGTAGGGACTTTAAAGTCTGGGCCATGGCTGAAGTTCCAAGTATAGCTCTACTCGTAGAGGAGTTCGCCGAGCTAGTAGACGGATTCAGTATTGGTAGTAATGATCTCACACAGCTTGTACTAGGCGCAGATAGAGATAGTAATATACTTGCAGAGATGGGTTATTTTGATGAACGAGATCCAGCAGTATTAAAAGCTATAAGAATAATCATTAGAGGAGCGCACAAGAAAGGAGCTACTGTTAGCATATGTGGACAGGCTCCAAGTGTGTACCCGGAAATAGTAGAGTTCCTTGTGAGAGAGGGTATTGATAGTATAAGTGTAAACCCAGATGCTATCATTCCTACTAGAAGGCTCGTTGCGAGCATTGAGAGAAAGATTATGCTTGAAAAACTAGAAAAAATATTAAATAAGACTAAGGCAAAGAAATCTAAAAAATCAAGATGATAACAACGAGTTTTTAACTTAATAGTTATAGATTAAAATAGTATCGTTAGCTTTGAATACGGGTTTTTATATATTAACTTTTCCTAGAATTAAGAGAATTAGGTGTTTGAGGTATGCCTAGAAGAGTAGTAATAATTGGAGCTAGTGGTAGAGATTACCATGTCTTTAACGTATACTTTAGGAATAATTTAGAGTACAGGGTAGTAGCTTTTCTCCAGACGCAAATTCCAGGCGTCGCCGGTAGAAGATATCCACCATCATTAGCAGGTCCCATGTATCCTGAGGGTATCCCAATAGTCAGCTTTGAACTCCTCGAAGATGTCGTTAAGAATTATAAGGTAGATGAGGCTGTATTAGCATATAGTGATTTAACGTATAGTGAACTTGGGCATGTTCTTTCACGTGTGCTAGCTACAGGAGTGACGTTTAGAATTATTGGGCCTTCTGAGAGTATGCTAGAGAGCTCTAAGCCTGTGATCTCGGTGCTTGGAGTGAAGACAGGTGCTGGTAAGAGCACAGTGTCCAGAGAAGTTGCTGTTGAGCTTAGAACACGTGGACTTAGAGTAGGTATTGTGAGACATCCCATGCCTTATGGTGATTTAGAGAAAGAAGCTGTTGAAGTATTTCACACATTAGAAGACCTTGATAAGTATGAGGCTACAATTGAAGAGAGAGAAGAGTATGAACCATATTTGAGAATGGGCTTTAGAGTATACGCAGGAGTAGATTATGGCAAGATACTGAGCATTGTTGAGCGTGAAAATGACATAATACTCTGGGATGGAGGTAATAACGATTGGTCGTTTTATAGACCAGATTTTACAATTGTAGTCGCAGACGCTATGAGGCCTGGTATAGAATTAAACGCGTATCCAGGCGAAATCAACTTATACCTTGCAGATGCCGTGATCATTAATAAATCAGATCAGGCAAAACCAGGAGCTCTAGAAGAAATAAAGAAAAATATTGCTTCGAGAAATCCCAGGGCACATGTAAGTATAGCTGCAAGTGATGTAGCAGTTGACAAACCAGAGTTACTTGAAGGTAAAAAGGCTCTAGTTATCGAGGACTCCCCAACTATAACGCACGGTGGGCTCTCATATGCAGCTGGTTACGTTGCAGCTAAAAAGTATGGTGCTGAAATTATTGATCCAAGACCTTATGCATCACCGTTCTTCAAGAAACTATATGAAGAATATCCACACATGGGTCCAGTACTTCCAAGCACTGGCTATACTCCAGAGCAGCTCGCAGAGCTCGAGAAGACTATTAATAATAGTCCAGCAGATGTTGTAGTGCTCGCTACACCTTCAGATATAACTAGGCTAATTAGGATCAATAAGCCGGTCGTCCACGTATTCTATAAGTTGAAAATAATTGAAGGCCCTACTATAAGAGATTATATTGACGAGTTTTTGGAAAGAGCTAAGAAGAGACTCATGTAGTTTTTAACTATTTACTTAGAAATGCATTATATTTTTCACTTCGTAATACTAATTAAGCCATGGACCTAACATATAACTTCATTAGCCTGGAGAGTCGTCATTTTTATTAGAGCTGAAGATCCTATTATCTTCTAGTATTCTACTAGTCTGGTCTCTAGTTAGAATATTAGCCTGCTATTTCTACTCTTCCTACTTAGCATTTTAGGTTATTTCGACATATATTGCCTATTAATTCTTTTTTATCATAAATATTCAGTAGGTGTATTGCTATTGGAGAGAGCTAAGGTATGGATGAGGCAACCTATTATCGTTGTGCTAGGCCATGTGGATCACGGTAAGACTACCTTATTGGACAAGATTAGAGGTACAGCTGTTGCCAAAAAAGAGCCTGGAGAGATAACACAGCATATAGGTGCAAGTATTGTACCTGCAAGTGTACTCGAGAAGATATCAGCACCTCTGAGGAAATTTTTCCCAAAGCTGAGAATAGAAATTCCAGGCTTACTCTTTATTGACACACCTGGACACGAGTTGTTTACTAGTTTGAGACGTCGTGGAGGGAGTGTAGCAGATATAGCTATACTAGTAGTCGACGTTATGGAAGGAGTAATGCCTCAAACTATTGAGGCTTTAATATTACTTAGAGATAGAGGCGTGCCCTTCATCGTGGCGGCTAACAAAATCGATAAGATACCTGGTTGGATTTCAACACCTGACGCTCCTTTTCTTGAAACTATGAGGAAGCAGAGTCAGAAGACTCTAGATGAGCTTGAAAAAAGACTTTACATGATTATCGCTAAGCTCTACGAGTTCGGCTATCAAGCTGAGAGATTTGACAGGGTTAGAGATTTTAAGACGACGATTCCAGTAGTACCGATTTCTGCTAGAACTGGTGAGGGGGTTTCAGAGCTTTTGGCACTAATAGCTGGGTTAGCACAACAGTTTATGAAGAAAAAGCTCATTACTAGCGAAGAGCCAGCTAAAGGTGTCGTATTAGAGGTCAGGGAAGAGCCAGGTCTCGGAGTAACGCTTGATACTATAATATATGATGGCGTTATTCGTAGAAACGACATGTTCATAGTAGCGTCTAAAAGTGGATACGTATTAACTCATGTGAGAGGGCTATTATTGCCTAGACCACTGCAGGATATGAGAATGCACGAAGGTAGATTTCTCAGTGTTGAAGAGGTGGTTGCAGCTTCAGGTGTTAAAATTGTTGCACCAGGTCTTGAAGAAGCTGTTGCTGGCTCTTCTCTCTACGTTATACCTAAAAGTGAAGATGTTGAGAACTATGTTAAGTTAATTCGTGAAGAAGTTTCACAGGCAGTGTTTAGGGTGGAAAGCGATGGCGTAGTAGTTAAAGCGGATACCCTTGGCTCACTTGAAGCAATAGTAACGGCTTTAAAGAGGGAGAGCATACCAATAAGGCTAGCAGATGTCGGTAATGTCTCGAAAAATGACGTTATTGAAGCAATTGTTGTCAAGAAGTCTAAGCCTGAATACGGTATAATACTTGCTTTTAATGTTAAAGTGCTTGAGGAGGCTAGAGAGCTTGCTGAAAAGGAGCGAATTCCAATATTTTTAGATAATATAATCTACAGGTTACTTGAAAATGCGTTAAAGTGGGCAAAGGAATATAAATTAGTAGAAAAGATGAAGATTTTAGAATCCCTTGTAAGACCAGCGAAAATTAAAATCATACCTGGTTATGTTTTTAGACGTAGTGATCCAGCGATAGTTGGCGTAGAGGTCTTAGAAGGAACGATCAAACCAGGCTATCCTCTTATGCGCTCCGATGGTGTCTCAATTGGTAATATAATGCAGATTAGAGATAGAGACAATGTGCTTAGAGAGGCTAGAAAAGGCCAACGAGTAGCAATAAGTATTAAGGGTAAAGTTCTTATTGGCCGCCACGTTGATGAAGGAGATGTACTCTACACTGAGATACCTAGGGAGCATGTTACACAGTGGTTAACATTGTACTCCGGAGAGCTTAGTGATGATGAGAAGAAAGTGTTAAAAGAGATTATTAGTATTAAGAGATCTTCAGATCCCCTTTACGGTATGGTGTTTCAACAAGCATCCTAGAGAACTAGCCTCCTAACCGCTCTTAAGTGTGAGAACTCCTTCAGGTCGTTTCCTTATTCCTCACGCCTATTCAAGGCTACAACCGTCCTTTGTAGAGCAATCGAGGGCAGTAACCACAAGTTCTCAACTTACCTTGCTTGTTGTCCGTATTTTAATGTCCACTTGAGTTTTCTTGGATCCCTCTTTAACTTGTAGTTTTTAAAACACTTACTACTACAAAACCACATTATTGTCCCATCGTTAAATACGTACATTAGCCCTCTTCCAGGCTCTATTTCACTATTACAAAATGAACACTTTACAACTCTAGGCAATAAGCATCCCTCAAACTCTCCTATAAGTGAGTATTTTGAATACTTAAAAAGCGTTACTATATAGTTAATGAGTAGTGAGATAAGCAAGAACCTAGTAGTTAAGGGAGGTGTTTAATTTTGAGTGAGGAAATTCGTGAAGCGAGAAAGGTGGTATTTGAACCCCCGAGCATTAATGTAGTGGAGGAGATAGGGTTTCCCGCGGAAGTTATTCAAATTATTGGGAGAACAGGAGTTACAGGAGAGATAACACAAGTTAGAGTAAGGGTTCTAGAGGGTCGTGACAAGGGTAGAGTTATAACTAGAAATGTGCGAGGTCCTGTAAGAATAGGAGACATAATAATTCTAAGAGAAACAGAGAGAGAAGCTAGAAAGCTCACAGTGAGGAGGTAGTATTTTAAAAATACAAATTATTAAATTGTTTTACTCGTTTACTTAGTTTATTGTGATTGTTAACTTGCTTGTGTGCGGATTCGTTGAACTTGTTTAATTATCTCCTCAACAAGCTCTTTCGCTCCTCCTGGGTCAATTATAGCTACTGATGCAGCAGCAACCTCTATTCCTGCGGCCTCACCAAGCCTCTTTTTACTCGGCACATACGTATAAGGTATTTTCTTCTCATCGCAGAGTATTGGTAGATGACCTACTATTTCTGGAGGGTCTACGTCTTCAGCTATAATTACTAGTCTTGCTAAGCCTCGCTCGACAGCTTTCGTAGTCTCATTTGTACCTTTTTTCACTTTTCCTCCAGTTTCTCTAGTTTTTTTAACAGCTTCGTATGTTTTTTCAGCTAGTTCTTGAGGCACCGTGAACTTTACGTAGAATGGCTTAGACATGGTTCATCCTCCTCTCTTCCTCGTCACCCGGTAAGTAATAATAGACTTAAGAATCACCTTATAAAGCTTTACTCATGAGCATAGATGAGAATTAATTTGTCTTCGCTCATTTCGTCTATTCGTGCAAAACCGATTCTGTAGAGCTGTATAATAGAGCCTACTCTTTCACTTAGAACTCTACGCTCCAAGTAGAATCGCTTTTTCACTATTTTATGTCCTTTGGCGATAATGACATCCCCTAGAACAGACTCTCTCCACAATACCCACTGTACGATAGGTGCACTCAGCCTTCTAGTCTCCTCATAATCAATACTATGTAACTCAGCAACGTAGACCGGAGTATCGTTCCACACGTCTATGTGGCTTATTTTAAAGTTCGCTAAACCCATTAACCTGAAAACACCATTTTTTATAGTAGAGAAGTCTGCTCGAGAAAGCATAATAATATCTCTGCTCTTCACTTTATACATGAACTTTTCTTCTCTTGAAGGGTGTATGGGTATAGATGCTTCTAGTTCTCCACTAAAACCACTTAGCTGCAAGTAAACGGGTTCTTCAACAGCCATATAGCGGTTTGCCACGGGATCTATTATTGACCTGTTCAGCGCATAGAGATTTACTAAGCTTACTTTAGCATCAGTTTGCTTTATACCAACTTCTCTAATTAATTTCCAAATAGTTTCTCTAACTATTCCGCGTCGTCTCAGAGCTTGCAGAGTTCCAAGCCTGGGATCTGATAGGGATCCTATCCCCTCTTCTAATACTAGTTTCCTCATTTTAGACTTACTTAGCACAAGGCCCTCTAGTGATAGTCTACCAAAGTGTATTGTCTCAGGGTATTTCCAGCCCATGTGATCGTAAAGATATTTCTGCTTAATAGTATTTGTTAAGTGTTCACGTGCTCTTAAAATATGTGTAATCCCTATTAGGTGATCGTCTACACCTGCTGCGAAGTTATATGTAGGCCAGACAATGTACTTATCACCTACTACAGGGTGTGGTGTTTTTGAAGTATCAATGATTCTGAGAGCAATCCAGTCCCTCACACTTACATCAGGGTGATTTAGGTCTGTTTTAACTCTTAAAACAGCTTCTCCCTCACCGTAATGGCCCTCTAACATCTTGTCGAATTCCTCTAGGTGCTTTTCCACCGGCAGCTCTCTATGAGGACACGCTTTGCCTTGCACTCTCAGAGTCTTAATGGTCTTAGAGTCGCACAAGTCGACATAAGCACCGCCACGCCCTATGAGCTCCCTCGCAACGCTATAAAATATTGGTAATCTAAGACTCTGAATATACTCCTCACTCCACGATATTCCAAGCCACTTTAAGTCCTCTTTAATAGTATTGTATGCTTCAGGATATGGCGCTTTTATTCTTGGATCAGTGTCTTCGAATCTCAAGATCATTTTACCCCTGTACATCTCGGCATACCAGTAGCTAAGTAGTGCCGGCCTAGCATTACCAAGGTGTAGTGGGAAGTCGGGGTTCGGAGCAAGCCTTGTTACAACTTTACCCTCAACAGCTCCACGTAGTGGTGGAAGCACCTTCTCTCGCTCTACGTGTCTTTCTTCAAGGAGCTCAGGCCAATTTTCTCTAGCTATTTTCTCTAGCTTTTCATATGTTAACCTATTAACCTCTTCCACAGCACTCTTAATGATCTCCATGCACTCCCTTATCTTACCCCTGATCTCAGGTAATTCTCTAACAACTTTTGACACTACAGCTTTGAGGTCAGCTTTTCCACCGTGTTTAATAGCATTTATAACAGCGTGTTTAAATGATACATCACGCACTTTTTTCAACATTAACTCGTCTGCACTCACTCGGCGCCACCACTAAGATTGCTTTTCTCGGGGTTTCCCATGGCATATCAACTATTAGTACTACCCGGCCCTCACACTTTGATTTAACACTTCTAACTTCTAATTTACCTGTAACATGGTAGGCTATAATATCGCCTCTTTTAACAGAATAGTCCTCATTTACGAGGAAATATATTAATTTACCTCTAATTTCTTGAAGACATACCTGTGTTTTCTCTTTAATTAAGTATCCACTAAGCGTCTTTAGAGTGGGCTCTTCACGTAGAATGAGAATGCTCCTAGTGACAAGGGCGTTTTCCAGGTCGATAAATTCTATAACACGCTCGTATGGTATTTCTCCATAGACTTTTTGACAGCGGCTGGGAGGTTCTCCTAAGTGTAGCGATGCTTGATCTTTGAAGCACACGTACTTAGTGCTCTCAATACCCTCAACATAGACTTCATATGCTTGTAAAGCACTCAAAAATAACTCCCACACCTTAATTTCTCAACGTATTCTGCTGGATTAATGCCGCGCTGTGTAAGGTAATTAATTATAGTTGAGCCTAGCACTATTGGGGTTTTGCAGACACTTTTCAAGTCCTTTGCACCAACTAGGAACATGGTTATTTTTAGTGTCGTTAAATAGCGTTTGACATACATTTCGGCTCCCTCTAAACCTTGTTCTAGAAGAGCCTTTAATAGCGGCCTTGCAAAGCCGACTAAGTTAGCTCCAAGAGCTAGTACTTTAAGTGCTTTAACACCACTCCACACACCACCACTACCTATAATTACTAGCTCTCTACTAATACTTCTAGCTTCAATTACTGAGAGGGGTGTTGGAATACCCCAATTTGCTAGCTCTAAGCCTACATAGTAATTAACACTCTCTTTAGGATTGCGCAAAGCTTCAACAAGAGCCCAGTTCGTCCCACATGCACCTGCAGTATCAACATAGCGTGCTCCTAGCTTTACGAGTTTAGATAAAACTTCCATTGAGAGTCCGTGACCTACTTCTTTAATTATAACTGGTACACCTAGTTCCTGTATAACATCGCGTACTTTATAATACAAATCTTCACTGAAATCCGTGTCGCCTTCAGGTTGCACAGCCTCCTGTGCCGGGTTTAAATGTATTGCGAGAGCATCTGCATTAATAGTGTCTACAAGCATTTTTAATACATCAATATTCATCTCCCTGAGCTGTACAATACCAATATTACCAATTACTGGTACATCGTGAGCTATCTCTCTAACAACTCTATAAGTATCAATAACCTCTTGCTTAAATGAGGATTGAAGTATAGGGCGTTGACTACCCACTCCAATGCTGATTTTAAATTTGTGAGCTATTCTAGCGAGGTTTTCATTTATAGATCTCGATACTGACAGGCCCCCGGTCATGGCTTCAATAACTATTGGAGCTCGGAGCTCATAGCCTAGAAACTTCACTGAGAGATCTACACTGTCAAGTTTGATACCTGGTATTGCTCTGTGAACAAGAAAGATCTCATTAAAGATATGTTCGCAGTTACCCGAGAAGACCACCTCTTCTCTTAAACACAGCTCTATGTGGTGTTGTTTTTTAGACTCATAATTACTCATAGTACTCGGCCACATAGTACTCTAAATCCTAGAGAACTTTATGGCGGCATAGCCTACTACAGCTGTTTTATTACCAGATATATCTCCACTAGTTGCATGTTTTAAGAGTATTGCCCTCGCTTTAAGCCTCTTTGCAATTTCTATTAGAGTCATTATTCCTCCAGGCCCGCAAATACTGATATCCATGTCTACGAGTGTTTTATAGAAACCTTGAGTGTCTAATTCTAGGATTTTGCTTATAGCCGCCTCATCTTTTTTGACAGTTATATCGTGTGATTCGTAGTGGTTAAAATCGCTAGAAGCTAGGATAATAATATCTCTGTTAAGTTCGCTAATGGCTTTTACTATGGACTCAGCGATGTCAATTGCAGCTTCAGGCGTGTGAATTCCAATTACTATTGGAACTATTTTTACTTTATCGCTATAAATGTATTGGATAAATGGGAGTTGCACTTCAATAGAGTGTTCTTCCAGGTGAGCATATTCGTCAAAATCAGCGATATCACTATATTCAACAATGCGCTTACTAAGCTCGCCGTCAACCTCGATGAATCCTAACGGTGTTTGCCACTTGCCTTCAGGATAAACCGAAATGGGTTTTCCGAGACCAGTGTGATTTGTACCCAGAATAATAATAGATTGAGGCACACCATCTTGTGCCATGTTATAATAAGCGTGAGCTGCAATTGGACCGCTATACATGTATCCAGCGTGTGGAACAATATACCCAATAGATGTACACGTCTTATGAGTCACCACCGAGGGTATGGCTCCAGGTCCTAGTTTATGTGTAAATGACCACTCAATCATTTTAACTAAATTATCTCTTCTACTAGGGTAAAAATATCCTGCAACTACGGGGTGTCTTACTTTCTCCAAGTAAATACACCAGCAAAACTTTACACGAAATTCCCAGTATTAAACCTAACTTTACTAGATAAAAGAAAGTTTTCTTACCCGTAGCTAAGTGATGTTCTTATATCGCCAACTCACTTAGCAATTACTCTGCTATACTGGAGTTTCAAAGTCTGTGGGTTGTTCTGGAAGATCTCCGTTTGGTGGTATGGTTCCTCGATCTCTTAGGATTTGCCTTGTAAGTATCCAGTATAGTAAAGCTAGACTTTTACGTCCTTTATTATTAGCTGGAATGACTAAGTCTACATTTTCTGTTCTATTATCAGTATCAGCAAAGGCCACTACTGGTATTCCTATTTCAGAGGCCTCTTTTACAGCTTGTGCATCAGCTCTGGGATCGGTTACGAGTAAAACACCTGGCTCAAAATATACTGAGAGTGCAGGATTTGTAAACGTTCCTGGCAGAAATCTATCTACATATGATTTACACTGTAAGTACTGACACATTTTTAAAACAGGAGTTTTACCGTAGAGCCTAGCAGAAGCAACAGCTATTTTCACCGGTTCAAACATGGAGAGGAACTTGGCGGCTATTCTTAGTCTCTCATCTATTTTCCTCACATCTAATATGTAAACTCCATCTGGACGAACCTTGTAGACAAAAGGCTCCATGTACCTCGTACAGATGTGTGTTCCAATATGTACTCCAGCTGACAAGTACTTATCTACAGGCACTAAGAGTTCAATTACACCAGGAGGTTTTTCATGCTCACTACTCACACAGAACACCTCTACGAGATCTTCGGAAATCGTAGAACTTCACGGGCTACCTCTATATGTGATAGAAACATTCTTCTACAACAATACCTCTTAACTCCAAGCTCATCAAGAACCTTAGCTGGGTGTTCGCCGCGTTGAACTCTCTCAAGATATTTCTCCCAGAGATGTCCTATCACAGCTCCACAAGTAAAACATCTTACAGGAAAGAGCACGGTAAGTCACCTATAGCTCTTCTGCCACCTCCTCCTAGCACTATATCTACCCCACTTTTCAGGCTCTGTTCTACGGGGATCTCCGCTCAACATATGCCTATCATACTCTACAAGCAACTTCTTTAGCTCGTTGCTAATCTCTGAGAAATACTCTACAAGACCTCTAGCGATAGCTATTCTACATGCCTCAGCCTGGCTCATAACGCCCCCACCTCTCACATTAATTTTTATATCAATTTTACTTGCTAATTCGCCAATAAGTCTTAGTGGTTCAGCTATTTTTTCGCGAGCCATCTCAATGGGATGTACTTCAAGTGGTATACTATTAATCCACACTCTTCCCTCTCCAGGTTTAATTATAGCTCTCGCTATACTAGTCTTTCTCTTACCGGTAGCCACTACTATTTTCTCTTGTAACTGAGTACTCACCTAGTAACACCTCTCCATCCAAGTTCTCGAGCAAGCTCTTCAACTGTGATGTATTTACCACGTAGTCTTGTATATGTTGCCTCAGGATATTTAGTAAACTCCGCGTTAATTAACTCCGGAGGTACTCCAATATACACTCTTAATCTTTTATACGCTAGTCTTCCACGAGGTTTATTCATGGGTAACATACCTCTCACAGCGCGTTTAAATATACTCGCTGGACTTCGAGGACGCCTAATTTTAGTTTTTTCTGGATTAACATGTGTTTTTACTCCTAGTAGTAACTTATATCCCTCAACGACGCGATTCTTCTCACCACTTAATACCGCTTTTTCAATATTCACAACACACACTCTATAACCTTCGAGAAGTTTTTTAGCTACAATACTAGCTAATCTTCCCAAAACGTGACCAGACGCGTCTACATAAATAGTGTCCTTACAGCTCATGTTCTCTACCCTATAATCTTAACATTAGAACCTGTAGGCCTCTCTTCTAGAAGTTTAAATATACTAATAGCTCTACCACCAGCCATAGTGATCTTCTCAATAGCTGTCTTAGAAAAACCAAAAGCAGCTACAGTAACCGGGTGTTCTAGCCTACCTGCACCCAGAACTTTACCCGGAACCACTATGCACTCATTTGGCTTCGTATATCTATTAATTCTACTAATATTAACAACTCTGCGTTTTCTAGAAGGTCTTTCCAACTCCTCTGCAATACGAGCCCAAATACTTGCATTATACTTTTTCGCATATTTATACAGAGTCTCAATAAGCTCTCTCAATACAAGATTTGTCTTTTTCATTCTAAAACACCCAGTTCTTTTAATTTAGTTTCAAGCTCTTCAAGTTTTTTAATGAGAATTTCAGAAGCAGTAATAAGCGTGGTTTTAGGGCTAAGAGCACCTGTGAACTCTAGCTTTAAAATATAAGAGTTTTCTCGATGTAAAACTTTAATAGCACTAGTTGGACACACATTTTCACATATTTTGCAAAAACTACACTCTAACAGCTTGTCTTCATTAACAATTACTTTACCATCACTGATCATTAAAATCTCCCTGGGGCAGGAGTTAACGCACTTTAAGCAATTATTACAATCACCGCGGTTTATTATGATCACAGGTACATACTTGTGTGCAGCAATTGACACCGGACTCCACTTAGCATGCTCCTTTCCACGGCCCAGTCTAGCAAAAGCCTCAAGTTTTATTCTCTGACCGCGAATAAGTTTAATAATCGGTATATTGTCATATACTGGCGTGACGTACATGTCAGATGGGACAAGATCTCTGGAATATATTGTAACTTCACCCTCTTCAGGTCCCTCAGCTGTAAGATCAAACTTCGCGAAGCAGTCGGCGGAAAACATGTGTTTCTCACCAGCCTCGGCGCATTCTTCAGGTGACTTGTATCTTAAAACAGCATCGTCACTTCTAAGTGGTATGAGAGCGAGTCTATGAGCAACATACTCGTCGTAAAAAGCACTTGAGTTCTCAACAAAGATCACGTAATCTATAGCCATAGTAGGAGTCTCGGCCAAAACAGCTCTTCTAATAGAGTTTAACACGTGGAGAGAAATACCCTCAATGTATAGTTTTAGTGAGAGAGGTGTTTTCTCAAGTATTTGTATTTTCAAAGGATAAACACCTGGTCTTATAGTCTCTTACCTCTTCTACCGCCGGGTCTTCTCGTAGTATCATGTGGTATTGGTGTTACGTCCTCGATTCTACCTATTATAAATCCTGACCTGGCGAGAGCCCTTATTGCGGCCTGAGCACCTGGGCCAGGTGTTTTTGGGCCATGACCACCTGGAGCTCTTACTTTGATATGTAGCGCTGAAATGCCCTTTTCAAAGGTCTCCGCGGCTGCTTTTGACGCGGCTAACATAGCCGCGTATGGGCTTGGTTTTTCTCTATCTGCTTTTACGACTCTCCCACCACCATATATACTAATAGTTTCTGCTCCCGAGAGATCTGTTATATGTATGATTGTGTTATTCGGACTACTATAAATGTGAGCTATACCCCACTTTAACTCTCTTAGAGTAAATGCCATAAAAACACCTTATTCCTTCCCTACTCTTGTGCTTTTTCAATAACTTTCATAGCTAGCGAGCTGTATGGATAATAATCTACCTGAGGCTCTTCATCTACTGTAACTAAGTATCCAGGAGACCTCACTCTCTTACCTTTAATAGCTATATGGCCGTGGATGATGAGTTGTCTCGCCTCATAAATTGTGCGTGCCAACCCTTTCCTGTAAACTACTGTTTGAAGTCTTCTCTCAAGAAGATCCTCTACCCTTAGATCCAAGACGTTATCTAGTTTAGCACCTTCCTTTAAAAGTCCAAGTTTAATGAGCCTCCCTATAAGTGCCTTTTCCTCTCTTTCTCTAACTTCTGGAGGTGCAGCTAGTAAAGCTCTAGCTCTGTGTCTATAGTATCTTACAATACTCATAGCTTTCCAAAGCTCTCTCTTATTTCTTAAGCCATAGAAGCCGAGTAGCTTGCTCTCCTCTACAAGTACCTCTCTTCTCCAGGGATGACGCGGACCCTCCCAAGTTCTCCTAGATTTCTTAGGATCACCCATATACACACACCCTATTTCTTTTGTTGCACAGCTTTCTTTCTCTTTACACCCACAGTTATCCCTGTCCTGCCGGTTGTTCTCGTTTTTTGACCTCTGACTTTAAGACCTAGTGCGTGTCTAATCCCACGCCAACTCTTTATTCTCTTTTCTCTCTCAATGTCTTCTTTAACATAGTATATTAGTTGTGCTCCATAGAGATGCACATCTATGCCTGTTGCGTAGTCTTTTCTCCTATTATACATCCAAACGGGGATCCCTAGGCTTGTGGGATCTTTCACGGCTTTTTCAATAGACTCCACCTCGCTATCCGTTAAGAAACCCGTCTTCATGTAGGGGTCTAAGTTGAGAGCTCTACAAATAGCATAAGCTAGATTATAGCCTACACCTTTAACCTCAGCTAATCCGTACAATAACGGTAACTCCCCAGACACGTCTGTTTCTAGAATTCTCACTACATACCTAAACACTCTCTCCAAACCTTATCCCCATAAGCACTTCCACGCTAATCCATACAATAAGCAATAAAAGCTTTTAAATATAGTACACACAAGCTCAATTAATAACTAAACGCCGGGGGCGGGATTTGAACCCGCGCGCCCCTTATGGGGCACTGGCTTTCCAGAGATACTCTCCAGGCCAGCCCCTTAGACCGCTCGGGCACCCCGGCTCTATTTATAACTTTATATAAAAAGGGTTAAAAGCAGTGATCTATAAAAACTCCACTTCAACCCACACTTCAGGCGGCACTCTCACACGTATTAGCTGCTTCATTACTCTTTCATCTTCAGCTATATAAAGTAATCGTTTGTGTATTCTCATCTCCCACTTCTCATATTTCTTCTTTCCCTCACCGTGAGGTAATTTGAGTGTTCTAATTGTTAGCTTTTTTGTAGGTAGAGGTATAGGTCCACTCATTTTTACGCCACTCTTTTTGACGATATCGACTATTCTTGAGATAAAATCTTCAAGTACTCTTACATCAGTGCTCCAAACTTTTACCTTAACCATTCTTTGTAGTGACATAGTTCCAGCCTTAAGCACCAATTTGAGGGTTCTAGGATAAATGCTATTTTATTCTGAGAAAATGCTTAATTGCTAATTAATATAAGCGCTCTAGATTACTTTTTAATAGCTACTTGTGCTGGTTTAACATCTATTACTTGTCCAACGCCAACAGTTTTACCCATATCTCTCATAGCAAATCTTCCAAGTCCTGGGAACTCAGCATATTTCTCAACTACTAGTGGCTTAATCGGCTTGAATTTAACAATAGCTATATCTCCCTGCTTTATGAACTGTGGGTTCTTTTCAAGCTCTTTACCCGTCCTCGGATCTATTTTAGCAACGATCTCCGTAATTCTACATGCAACACTAGCTGTATGTATATGAATTACAGGTGTGTAACCGACAGCGATGGCCGTTGGATGCCACACTACCATTACTCTAGCTGTAAACTCATCTGCTACTGTTGGTGGTGTTTCTAAGTGTCCAGCTACATCTCCTCTCTTTATGTCTTTTCTCTCTACACCTTTAAGGTTAAATCCAATATTGTCTCCAGGTTCTGCCTTCTCTATTTTTACGTGGTGTGTTTCAATAGACTTTACCTCAGCAGTAAGGCCTGGAGGCATTATTACTACTCTATCACCCGTTTTTAATACGCCTGTTTCAACTCTACCAACAGCCACAGTGCCTACACCGGAAATTGAGTACACATCTTGTATGGGTAGTCTTAGAGGCTTGTCAATAGGCTTTGTAGGTACTGATAACATGTCGAGTGCCTCTACTAAAACAGGGCCGCTATACCATGGCATGTTAGGTGAGCGTTCAATGAGATTTTCACCAGTCCACGCTGAGACCGGTATAAATGGTATTTTAGATGGATCGTAACCTATGCCCTTCAGGAATTTACTTAAAACATCAACAATTTCTCTATATCTCTTTTCACTATAAGGTGGCTCAGTAGCATCCATTTTATTAACAGCTACTATTAACTGTCCAACACCCATAGTTCTCGCGAGAATCGCATGCTCTCTCGTCTGACCCTCAACACTCATACCTGCTTCAAACTCACCCTTTCTGGCACTAACAACGAGTATTGCGGCGTCAGCTTGGCTTGCACCAGTAATCATGTTTTTCACAAAGTCACGATGTCCAGGCGCGTCAATGATCGTGAAGAAGTACTTCTTTGTCTCGAATTTCATGTAGGACAGGGCTATTGTTAATCCACGCTCTCTTTCTTCTTTTAATCTGTCAAGCAGCCATGCATACCTAAAGCTCTCTTTACCCATTTTCTTAGCCTGCTCTTCAATTTCTTTCATAGTTTTCTCATCAAAGTAGCCTAGACGATATAGTATGTTACCTACCATTGTACTCTTGCCGTGATCTACGTGCCCTATTATTATTAAATTCAAATGGGGTTTTTGTGGAACACTCATATACTTCACCAAGCCTCATTAACACTTGAATTGAGAATCGGGCTTATAAATCTAGTCTAATCGAGAAATAAATAAACTAGAAACAAACAGCATCTCTTTAGGATAGAGAAGATGTTTTATGAGCCTAGTAGTATTCAATATTATCTTCTTTCACTAAACTACCTGCTACTTAGCGCTATTCTCTCAATTTCATCTTTCTTCTGCACTGCGTAGCTCTTAGGGTCCCCGCTAGCAGCCAGTATTATCTCCTCTGCCAGAGCCTCCTCTATCGGAGTAGGGGTATTAAAGGCTTTTAGCCTGGCACCCTCAGCTAAATGTCTTAGTGCTACATCTATTCTCCTAAGCGGAGACACATCAACAGAGACATGGTATACTATGCCACCATACATTATTCGCGTAGTATCTTCACGTGGTGCGCTGTTTTCAATAGCTCGTACTAGTACTTGAAGAGGATTTTCTCCTGTCTTTAAGTAAATTATGTCAAAAGCTTTTTTCACAATATTGTATGCTAAGTGTTTTTTACCGGCATTTCTTCCAGGTCTCATAAGTTTATTTATTAATCTCTCAACTATAGGAACACTCGCCTTGCCGAATTTCCTGTGTTCATGTCTTCCACTAGTATGAGGCAAGAAGACTGGTTTTAGACATAGATATCTCTTTAAACTCGGATCTCTAATTTCCACCCAGTCGTAGCTCCACTTACCAAAGAGCTTTATCTCGCTCGTTTTAAATTCAAGCACACTCGTAGAAGAAGACATGTGAGAACTCCTCTTTACTTTTCCTATCTCACGGGCTTCTGCTTCTTTCCAAGCCAGAGAGCTTTAAGTGAGACTCCATTCACCATTACAACTTTATACTTAACACCTGGAATATCTCCCATAGCACCTCCAAGTGTCCCGCCAATCTTCTCTATAATAACCTCATCGTGTTCATCAATGTAATTTATACCACCATCCCATGGCACAAATGCCGTAACTACTTTACCGTTTTTAACAAGCTGAACTCTTACACACTTCCTAACAGCTGAGTTCGGCTTACGTGATTCTACCCCCACTTTTTCTAGGACTATACCCCTAGCCATGGGTGCTCCTTCGAGCGGGTCTTCAAAAATACCTTGTTTTCTCAGCATTCTCCGCTTATACTCTCTCTGACGCCACTTAAACCTCTTCCTCTTCTCTACTAACCTTCTAGCAGCGTAAAGTCCGCTAGGCCCCTTTTTACCAGCCACTACATAAACACCTACATCTACACTATTACTACGGAATCTATGTCAAAATGCCTTTTAAGTATTAACTTTGCTCTCTGCACGTTCCTACCCCCTTTACCAATAGCTATGGCTTTGTCTTTTGGGTCAACAGCTACGTAGAGGACTTTTGAGCCGTCAGGCCTATTAACAAGTTTAATACTGTTAACTCTGGCAGGCATCAGGGCATACTTTACTTGCTCTTCTAAATTACTACTATAACCTACGATTTCAATATTCCTATTTAATAGACCCTTTAGTTTCTGTACAATAAAACCTCGAGGTCCAACAGCTTTTCTAATTTCACCAGGATCTACTAGGAATATTATTCTATTATTTTCGTTTTCAATAATACAATCCCTCACTGTGGCTCCTGTTAGATCACTGAATAAAGCCATATACCTGAACTCTTCAGGCGTTATCTTAACGTTTGGTTTAGCCTTACTCAGAAGCACTCACCTCTGTAGCTAGTTCTAATATATTTGATTGTCCAGGGTCTATGACAGCTAGAACAGAAACACTATGGGGTCTTCCAATAACAGCTCCAAGCTCAATGTTTGTACCATCAAATACTATAATAGGTATGTTACTTAATTTTGCATAGTATTCTAAATCTCTCTTCACTTCTGGTGGAGCGTTTTTAGCTATTATCACTACTCTTGTGTTTCCACGTAATACTAGTTTTACTACTCTACGCACACCGTACTCTATAGTTCCCGTCCTCGCAGCTACTTGAAGAGCTCTAATCAGTTCTGGTTTCAAGGCCAACTACTCCTCACCTTCTCCACTAGACTTTAGTAGAGGTAGCTTCATGTAGACTCTGACTATACCAGTACCTACAGGTGGTAGCTGACCTATTATAATATTTTCTGTTACTCCAGCTAATGAGTCCTCTTCACCTGTAACAGCGCTTTCAACTAGTTTTTGTACTGTTGTCTCAAAAGTAGCTTTTGCGAGAACACTTGGCTTCTCACCAGCAATACCCATTCTACCAACTTGCCTAATATGACCCGTCCAAGTCATCATATCAGCAAGTAGCATTATGTGTCTTAGGTCTACATCTAAGCCTTGATCTTCTAGGGTATTTTTGATCTCTTTTATTATCGCGGCCCGGGCAGCTTCTATACCTAGAACTCGTCGAATTTCATGTATATCATTGCTATACACACGACGCCAATCAACACCAGGTACGTTCATAACTTCTTCTAAATTACTACCCTCAGCTACTATCACGTACTCTTCACCTCTACGCTGTATAATGGTCTTCTTAATTCCCTTAATTCCCTTAATATAAGCTTGAAGTATCGCATTCTTTAATTTCTCCATTTTAGATGGATCTAAATACTCCTCACTAATATTTATTAAGACCTCGTAGGGATTTTCTCCTGAAATCTCTATTGAGCCTATCTCTAACTTACTTAAAATGTCAACAACCTGCTCTACTGTAATGTCTTTATCACTAAGCATATCTGGATCTAGTTTTAATACTACAACTCCACTGCTGTAGTCAATAGACAATTCCTGAGTAACGTTTTCCACATAAACACACTCAATTCTCCTCGCTACCTCTTTTACTTTCTCGAGATCTTGTTTAATCTCATCAATTAAATATATCTCCATAATAGGTGTTTCAGGCTTCTTCTTAGCATCAACGATCTCAATGAGACGCGGCAAGCCTAAAGTGACGTTATACTCTCTAACACCAGCATAGTGGAATACTCTTAGAGTCATTTGTGTAGAAGGCTCTCCAAGACTCTGTGCAGTTACAGTTCCAACAGCTTCACCCGGCTCTATAAACGCAGAGTGATATCTCTTCACGACCTCCCAAGCTATTTTCTCGATATCTTCAATTTTTAAGTTATACTTTTTCACAGCTTCTCTTAGCTTCTTAAACAGCTCAGTGTGTATTTGGGCTGTTACATATGGTTTTACTTTTTCGAGAACATCCTTTAAATCTTTTAACTCTTGCTCCTCCAAAAGCGATCACCTGTATGCATATTTTTCAATGATTCTATCTATGTTCACAGACTTCCCATGATCACTCTTAGCGGGATCTACACCGTCTTCTCCATATAGCAATTGCACTATTTCTTCTGATGTTGTTCTCACAGAGCCGTCATAGTGGATCTTGAGGTCTTGGAGAGCATTTATGAGTCTTCTCTGCATGTAACCTGACTGGCTTGTTCTCACAGCAGTATCTATTAGACCCTCCCTACCCGCAGCTGTGTGGAAGAATAGTTCTAGTGGTTCAAGCCCGTCAACAAAGCCTTTTGAAATGAAGCCTCTCGCCTCAGCTCCAAGATCACCAGGTTTAAAGTGTGGTAGCATTCTCCCTATATAGCCTCGTGTAAGTCTCTTACCTCTGACGGTTTGCTGTCCAAGTAGACCAGTCATCTGCGTCAAGTTCACTGGGTTTCCTCTCGCACCAGTTCTCGCCATTATAACTACGGGATTTGTGAGCGCGAAATATTGAGTTAACACATCTGCAACTTCGTCAAGTAGCTTCTTTGATAGAGTATCTATGATCTCGTCCTCCAAGGTCTCTTCTAGGGTTTTGCCTGGTCTAGCTACTAAGCGCTTCTCTCTGTAGAGTTTTAACAGCTCGGTCACTTCTTCTTTCTTACTCTCAATGATACTACGAATGGCTTTTTTAGCGTCTTCGCTTACTGTGAGATGATCGTAGCTCATCGTGAAACCATACATCTCGCACATAGTTATAAACACCTTGTAGACTCTGTCCATAAATAATCTTCCCACATCCTCTCCGTACTCTTTAATTAACCAGTGGACAATGTTCTCAGGCTCTTCTCTACCAATACTGTTCTTGTCGATAACACCCTCGAGGAGAATGCCATTTCTAATGATAACTATGCTATCGTGTGGGCAGTCTTCATCAATACATCTAAGCACAGAAGCACTACCTATTTTTGACACTCTCTTATAGTTAAAGTCTCTTGGCAAGAAAAGTGATACTAGTTGTTTACCAGTCCAGTACTCTTTAGGCTTTAATATAGCGGGCTCTGGTAATGGGCCCTTATAGCCGGTAGATGCCAGCAGTCTAACAACTTTATCCTTAGTAAGCAGAGTTGACTTTACTGTTAACAAATACGCGCCGCTCACATAGTCCTGTAACCCACCTATTATTGGACCTCCATATCGTGGTGTTAAAATGTGCTTTTCAACGAGCATTAAGAGCCTAGCTTCAGCACGTGCTTCCTCGCTTTGAGGTACGTGGAGATTCATTTCATCACCATCAAAATCAGCGTTGTATGGTGGACACACTAAGAGATTTAATCTAAAGGTCTTGTATGGCAATACCCTAACTATGTGTGCCATTACTGATATTCTGTGTAGTGATGGTTGACGATTAAATAGTACGATATCTCCGTCTAGTAAATGTCTCTCAACAATAAAGCCTGACTCTAGAGACTCAGCTGCAGCTTTTTTATCAACGTATTTTAAACTTATTTTTCTGCCATCCGGTCTAATAATGTAGTTTGCTCCAGGCCACTTGTCAGGACCGTTTAAAACAAGGCGACGTAGAAGATCAATATTCCACGGCGTCACACGCTCTGGTATAGTAAGAATCTTTGCTACTTCTTCTGGAACGCCTACTTCGTTTATACTCAAATTAGGATCAGGACTGATAACTGTCCTAGATGAGAAGTCCACGCGCTTTCCTCTCAGATCGCCTCTAAATCTCCCCTCTTTACCTTTAAGTCTCTGGGCTAAGCCTTTAAGTACTTTGCCACTTCTGTGTCTGGCTACCGGTATTCCTGAGACTTCATTATCAAAATATGTTGTAACGTGATATTGTAAAAGTTCCCACTCTTCTTCAATTATAGCTTCAGGTGCACCACTTTCGAGGTGTTCTTTTAGTCTATTATTGACTCTTATAATATCTACAAGCTTATGTGTTAAGTCATCTTCGCTTCTTATACCTGTTTCTAGTGTAACAGAGGGTCTTACTTGTTTAGGTGGTATGGGGAGGACAGTTAAAACCATCCATTCAGGCCTAGCATCTCTGGGATCGCCTCCGAGTAGCCTTACATCATCATCTGGTATTCTCTCAAGGTGTTTTCTCACTTCGCTTGGTGTAAGTTTTCTCAGACCAGTCTCTGTCTTAGCGTAAAAAGAGTGGGGTTTCTCAAGTTTAATGTCAAGAGAAGGTGTACCACAATGTGGACACGTAGTAGTGCTTGCAGCTTTTTTCCTAATATATTCATGTAGCCTCCTCTTTAAATGTGTTAATTTAAGGTCCTCGAGGTCTCTTAATAGTTTTAAGAGCTCCTCTCTCTCGCTTACTGGTATTTTAATCCTGCCACAATTACTACAGGTAGCTTTTAAGTACATTAATATATACTTTGTAAACGCTACATGAAATACTGGTTTTGCTAGCTCTAAGTGTCCAAAGTGCCCTGGGCAGCTTTCTCTAGTGTTTCCACAAACAGGGCAGGTCTCACCAGGCTCTATAGCACCCATACGCCTATCCATTACACCTCCATCTATTGGCATGCCGTCATTATCGTAAACTTCGGTTGATACTATAGTGGTCACGCTCATTTTACGTATCTCATCTGGCGAAAGTATTCCAAACTTTATTTTAGAAATTCTAGTTGTAAGCACATATATCACCCTGTGCCAAGCTCTTGAATTATGAGTCTAGGCCTGATACCCATACTCATGAGTTCTTGTATTAGTAATTTAAATGCATATGTTATCTCAACAGGTTTGAGTGTAGCCTTGTCTTTGTGTATTGGGCACATATACCTACCCCTGTTCTTATCATAGTAGCCTATCATACCACACTCCTCACACACATACACACGTGTGTGATCACTTCTCTCCCTCATAGTCTCTCTTAGTAGTATTGATGAACCATGTCCAATAAGGCAGTCGACTTCCATTTCACCCCATCTTAAACCTCCAGCTCTAGAGCGTCCCTGAGTAGGCTGTCTTGTTAATATCTGAACAGGTCCTCGTGCTCTGGCATGTATCTTATCACTAACCATGTGGTGTAGTTTTTGATAGTACACAATGCCAATGAACACTGGGACCTCAAGCATCTCTCCTGTTCTACCATCATACATAACCTCGTCGCCACGCGGTGAATAACCATAACTCTTCAAGACTAATTTTAACTTCTCAACGCTCTCTTTGAAGAAAGGCGTTGCATCTACACTCTCTCCCCTAAGAGCTGCAGCTTTTCCAGCAATACTTTCAAGAAGCTGCCCTACAGTCATTCTACTTGGAAAAGCGTGGGGATTTATTATAAGATCAGGTGTTACGCCGTCTTCCGTGAAGGGCATGTCATATTGTGGTATAAGAAGGCCTACCACTCCTTTCTGACCATGTCTAGACGCGAATTTATCGCCTAGTTCGGGGATTCTGAGATCTCTCACTCTGACCTTTATTAGCTTATTGCCTTCACCATCCATGGTTAATACTACTACATCGACAATTCCCTTCTCCGCGTGTCTCACCACTATGCTCGTATCTTGTCTAGTTAATCCACTAATACCATACTCTTCTGCACCAGCACTAAGGAATCGAGAGGGGCTTATCTTACCCACTAGAACATCTCCTCCTACAACGTCTGTTTCAGGCGCTACTATGCCGTCTTCTTCTAGCTTATCGTACGCTCTCGGACCTCTGTATCCTCTTATACTTGGAGGAGGTCTCGTGATCTCGTCTTGAACACCGCCCGGATATTTATGCTCTATTGTGGAGTAGAGTCTGAAGAAAGTCGACCTGGCAAGTCCTCTGTCAACACTGCTCTTATTGAGTATTACAGCATCTTCCATGTTGTAACCTGTATAAGCATAAATAGCCACTACCATGTTCTGCCCTGCGGCTCTCTCATTGTAACCTATAACCTCAATAGCCTTAGTTTCAACAAGGGGTTTTTGTGGATAATGTAGTAAATGTCCTCGCGTGTCTACTCTACGCTGGAAACTAGCAGTACTAAGACCTAGAGCTTGTTTAGCCATGGCTGCTTCATACATGTTTCTTGGACTCTGGTTGTGCTCAGCGTATGGTATTATTGACGCTGTTATTCCGAAAATTCCCGGAACCCAGAGTTCCAGATGAGTGTGTTCTCGTGTAACATGATCCGGGTTTAAAGCTATATAAGTGTTCTCCTCCTCATCCGGGTCAATGTACTCTATAATGCCCATTTTCACGAGATCGTCGAATGAGAGCTCTCCTCTCTTAACTCTCTCAACAATATCTTTTGTTAACTTAGGCTTACCATTTTCCACAACAATTAAGGGTCTTCTAATACGCCCTGCATCTGTATTTACTATTACTTCGTTTATGTGCTCTGTGCGAATATGTGCTACGTTTACTTCAGGGCTTAACTTACCTTTTCTCCTGAGCTCTCTAATAGTTTTAGCGAGATTTTCACCATCTGGGTGGTATCCGATGAGTTTACCATTCAAGAATACTTTACTCCATTCTGCAAATTTCTCTCCTATGGATTCTCCCCTGTTAAGCCCCTCGATCACGAGGTCTAAATACCCTTTCTTAACCCTACCTCTAACTTTTCTTGTAACTATGGGTACGACGCCCAGCTCGTAGAGGAGCTCTTCGACTTCGTGGTCATCTATACCAACACTCACGTTAGCAACTAGGGCGAGGTTCTTCACAAGCCCGATGTTAGTTCCTTCAGGTGTCTCCAGAGGACAGATTCTACCCCACTGAGTTCCATGGAGTTCTCTAGCCTCGAAGTGAGGCTGTGTTCTAGTTAATGGAGATACAACTCTCCTTAAATGGCTTAATGTGCTTAGCATGTTTGTTCTGTCTAATAGCTGGCTAACACCAGTTCTGCCACCCGGCCAGTTGCCAGTGGCCATTGCATGGAGGATCTTGTCTGTTACACTAGTATATTTAAATACGGCTTTAAGCTCAGCTCTCCTCATTTTAGATATTTGTTTTTCAAGCTCTTCTCTTAAATCTCTAATAAAAGATACAAGAGAGGCTCTGATCAGTGTAGCTAACATGTCACCTGCAAGTTTGAGCCTCTTGTTTCTGTAATGGTCTTTATCATCAGCTTCTCTATAGCCTAGCATGAGCTCAATTATTCTTGCAATCATTTGTCCTATAAAAACAGCTTTAAGTATCCTTGTCTCCCTACTCGAGTCTATTCCTATGTGCGGGAGGAGTCTTTCATCTAGTAGCCTTTGTGCTCTTGCAATTCTCTCTTCTCTAGGCCTACCAATAGCAAATCTCGAGCCAATGTAATCCAAGGCCTCTTCTACTAGTTTTTTCCTATATTCCTCTACAATTCTCTTAACCTCTTCCTCAGGAGCTTCAGGTGGTATTTCTAGTTTAGGTAAGAGTTGCTCAGCGTGGAGTATTGATGAGAGTACGTGAACGTGATATGTTGGGTTAGGGCTTATAGCATATAGTATCTCGCGGGTATCTAACCCAAGGGCTATCATTAGTATTACTACTGGTATCTTGTGCCCCTGGAAATTAGCATAAAACACGCCGTCTTTCTTACGATCAACTATTAGTTGTGAGCGCCTGCCGCGTGCGGCACTAATGACTTTTGCTGTGTGAGTTACACCGGTGCCTTCTTGACCATAATCTACAATAATAGTATTACTCGCCAGATCTTCTTGTGCTACGATGACCTTCTCGCTTCCATTTATAATAAAATAGCCTCCAGGATCTCTCGGATCCTCGCCAATATTGATCAGTTCTTCGTGCGTCATTCTACTGAGCGGGTCTATATATGATCTTAACATGACCGGTAGATCCATAAGTTTTAATTCGATTTCACGTATCGTTATTTCTCCTTCTAGCCTCACGCTTACAAATACTGGGATCATGTATGTTAGATTTCTAATTCTGCATTCTAGCGGTGTCTTATAGCTTGCTGTCCCATCAACATCTATCCATTGAGGTCTAGGACCTAACCTCATTTTTTCAATAATAAGCTTTGTGCCCTCTGTGATAGCGATTTCTCTAAATTCTGATATAATTGCAGGCAGTATTTCTCTTACAAATCTATTATAGCTGTCAAGGTGCTGTCTTACTAATCCTTTTTCTTCAAAGTATCGTTGTGCAATAATCCAGAGATCTTCTATTGTAAGCACGTCTGTAGAGCTCAAGTTCTCTTAGTCACCTCTACAACAACATATCTATAAGCAATAGAAATACCAGCTGTAGGACTTTTCCTAATAATTCTCACAATATCTCCAGGTTTCGCGCCAATAGCTTTCACAACAGGGTCGTCTACAGATATCCATGGAAGTTGCCAGGGCTCTATTCTGAGTTCTCTTAGTATCTTTAAAGCCTCTTCTGGCGGGATCACTTCGTGTTTTGGAACGAGTTCGTGTTCCAGGATATTGACTTTTTCTCTCATACTAAGCACAATCACCTACAAAAATTCATACTTAACCTAAATATAGAGAGTAAAAGAGGCTTTTAAATAATATCCTACTAGCTTCTCAGCGAGTTATTATGTTGAACCTTTACAAGCCTTAAAGTAGTTTTTATTATTACAAGTGCAGAGCTCGAATTAACTTATAGAGAGGTGTGGACCGGCCGGGATTTGAACCCGGGACCTCCCGGACTTTGGCGTTTTGATGCCAACCGGGCGCTCTTCCAGGCTGAGCTACCGGCCCACTCCTTGCTGTTAGAATTAATCGTTATGGGTTTTAAAAGTATTTCTCTAGGTATATGTGTGTAGAGCTTGGAGAAGCTCTCGGTGTTTTTACTCGTTGTGAAGTGAATGTGGGGTTTCAAATTATGTCTAGCGTTCGTGACGTGATCGAGGAAGTACTTAGAAAGCGCGGATTGGTTTCAAGGATTTTTGCTAATAGAGAGGTGTTACACCCAGACTATGTGCCGGATAGTCTCCCTCATAGAGAAAGAGAGATCACAAAACTAGCTGAGATCTTAGTTATCTCTGCTAAGGGTGAGAGACCTAGCAATGTTTTCTTGTATGGACTTACAGGCACAGGTAAAACAGCTGTAGCTAAATATGTTGTTAAAAAACTAGTTGAAAAGGCATCTGTCTTTGGCGTAAAGCTAAATTACGCGTATGTGAACACTAGAAAAGTCGACACTGCCTATAAAGTTTTAGCCTCAATAGCTGCGAGTCTAGGCCTCAGAGTACCTCACACAGGATTAGCTGTTAGTGAAATTTACAGGCGCTATGTAAGTGCTCTTGATAGTTGGGGTGGGCTACACATAGTTATACTAGATGAAATAGACTTTTTCGTTAAGAAGAACGGAGATGACATATTATACAAGCTTCTCAGAGTAAACGAGGATCTTTTAAGTGCACGTGTCTCTATTATTGGAATAACAAATGACTTAAATTTTGTTGAAGAACTCGACCCGAGAGTCAGGTCTAGTCTAGGTGAAGAGGAAATAGTTTTTCAGCCTTACAACGCGGATCAATTATTTACTATTTTGAAGCAGAGAGCAGAGTTAGCCTTTAAGCCTGGGGTTGTGGATGATAGTGTTATCTCTTATTGTGCGGCATTAGCAGCTAGAGAACACGGAGACGCACGAAGGGCACTAGACTTATTAAGAGTGTCTGGTGAAATAGCTGAAAGAGAAGGCGCGGACAGAGTCACTATTGAACATGTTAAAAAAGCTTCTCTCGAGATAGAAGAGAACAAGGTATATCAGAGTGTGACATCACTGCCACTTCATCAAAAACTAGTCCTCAAGTCTATTTTAGAAATAGTTACATCTAAGGGATATGCGTCGACTGGTGATGTATACGCCAAATATGTAGAGAAGATACGTCACTTCTCTCTCGAGCCGCTCACTATGAGGAGAGTTAGCGATATAGTTTCTCAACTAGACATGATGGGGCTCATAATGGCTGAAGTTGTGAGTAGGGGTAGATATGGAGTTACTAAAATAATTAAAGTGAGAGAAGATTTTATACCAATAATTGAGAAAGCTTTAAGGGATCTCGACTAGAATGTACTCCATGCTAGTAGAAGCTTATGATGATGGATTTTTCCCTTACTACTTTAAGGCTTGTAAAGGTTCAACATATATAGTTGGTGTTGAAGTAGAGGATTTTCACAGTGTACGTAAGGTAGCAGTGGGGCTCGTCAAAGTAGATGGAAGAAGCACGCTGAGAGTTATTAGAGATATCTCTATAAGTATGAGTGGCAGTGTAATATTACTCGACGGCGTGATTTACGCTGGTTTCGACGTTGTAGATCCACAAGAACTTTATAATAATACTGGTAAAGCGGTAATCGTGATTCAGCTATATCCATTAAACCTTAAGAGTATTGAAAAAGCCCTTAGAGAACACTTCGTAGACTGGTCTGAGAGGTTTAATGTTATTAAGAGTATATATAGTAGAATGATTAGGGTAGAAACTCCGTGGAGAATAATAGAAGTCTATAGTATTGGGCTAGACTTTAATACCGCAGTCACCGTTCTGAGGAGAAGCTGCCTTTACAGCCCTATGCCAGAACCCCTTAGAATAGCTGATAAAATAGCTTCAGCACTCTCAAGGCTACACATAAATCAACTATACTACCAGATCTAACCTCTCTCCGCTCTAAAGGGCGAGGGTGCTCAGCAGTTTCTGTTCTCTATGTTTTTCAGGGTTTCTGTGGATTTTGGTATAGGTTTCTAGGGTTTAACTCAAAGTTTATAAATCTGATTGAATACTACTATATGGTGGAGAACGAGGTGTCTCTGAG